>Ga0307374_10000164_pt1 | contig 118253 bp, 127 predicted proteins | sample OX3MG_FD_202532 | JGI IMG/M metagenome (GOLD analysis project Ga0307374, IMG submission 202532) | Soil microbial communities from Risofladan, Vaasa, Finland - OX-3 | ecosystem: Environmental > Terrestrial > Soil > Coastal area > Acid sulfate soil | place: Finland: Risofladan, Vaasa...
TCCTGCTCGGGTCGCTCGGGTTTGTCCTCGGACTGGGAGTGTTCTCCACCGCCTTCTTCTATGCGCTGGACCGGCTGCTCTCGCCATGGCGGAGCGTGGTGACGCCGGTCTTGGGGGTGGTCGTAGTCCTGCTCGGCCTCACCTTTATGGGCGTCATCCGGATCGGCTGGCTCTCGCACGACCTCAGACGGCTCCCAGTGAACAGGCGGCGGGGAGGTTTTGGCGCCGGGTTCCTGCTGGGGATTGGGCTCGCCGCGGGGTGGTCGCCGTGCATCGGGCCCGTCTTGGGCGCCGTGCTCACCACAGGGGTGACCGACGGTGCCACGGGGCAGGGCCTGTACCTGATGGCCGCCTACTGCCTGGGCCTGGGGTTGCCATTCCTTCTGGCCGCGATCCTGTTGGACCGGATCCGACCGTTGCTGACAGCCCTGGGCAGACACCAACGGCTGATATCAGTCGTTGGCGGCACCGTCGTGGTCCTGATGGGGGTCCTAGTCACCTTCAACCATTTCACAATCTTCAACGACTGGCTGTCTGCCCACATGCCCAGTTTCTTCCAGGATCCGTTCAACCTGTGATGGGTGTGCAGAAGTTTCGACCCACCCCCTGGAGCCACTCATGCCCGTGAGATCCTCCTCTCGGCTGGTCGACGTCTACCAGGTTCTGGAGGCGGACCGAAGCGACAGCTGGCAGGAGCTGAGACGCCGTTACCGAGCCCGGGCCAGGGAGCTGCATCCCGACGTCCAGGTGCATCGGGCGGGCACCCAGCGACTCGACTCTGCGCGGGCCACAGCGCTCTTCAGCCAGCTCCAGGCCGCCTGGGCGCAGGTGGCGACTCCGGAGCTCAGGGCCTCCTACGATCTCTCGCGCGAGGCCCGACCAGAGCGGCGCCGTAGTAACCCCGTACGGCCGACTCGGGTGCCGGCGTGGCCATCTGGACCCAGGGCGGCGGTGCTGCTGCGAGCGGGGCCTGGAGACCTCCATATAGCCGTACCTGGCGGAGGCTGGGATCTCTCCCTCGCCGGGTACGCACAGCTGGTTGACGATGGGTCTGCCCCACCTCTCCTAATTGGAGACCTGCCGCCGCACCGGGAGGTCCGGGAGGCGCTCAGGGGGCTGCGCTTCGTGGAACGGCATCGCCTCAACACCATGGTTGGTCTGGTGGAGCCAGTCGAGGAGCGCGGAATGGCTCCTGATGCCCCCGACGATGACGGTCGATGGAAGCTCCTTCAGCTGGGCAGAGCGATGGGTCACTGGGCTGCCGCGCAGCCGACCCGTCGCCGCGATCTCCCCTACGCCTCGGACCTCCTGCTCATGGGGAAGTTGTCGCTGGCGGGATACGAGCTCAACCTCCCCCACCCCGCCGGTCTGCTCACGTGCACCGAGCCCAGGCCCCTCACAAGACTGGAAGCCCAAGAACGCAAAACGCAGTCCCTGCTCGACATCTGGCTCCCTCCCCCGACCCTGGTGCTGGCAGCCCACTGGAGCGGAGATCGAGACCTGCAGCAGTCGCTCGCGCTGGGGTTGACAGGCGCACAATCGCTGTCAGGAACTGCAGCCGGGGATCCCGCGATCTCGCTTCGGGCTCTCGGCTCCAGAAGGCCCCGGGCGGACCACCACGAACCGGTCTGGGGGTCCGCCTTGGATCGGCCAGAGTCACTTCCGGAGAGCTTGATGGGACTGAGAAGTTTCAAGATGGCGTGGGCATGGCTGCGGGAACGACAGCGCCTCCCCGCGCTGCTGCCCTGGGGCGACCCGCCATCCCTCAGCGGCCGTGATCAGAGCCTTAGCGACGCCGGGGCACGACTGACGGCGCACCTGCTCTGGAATCTCCTGGATCGACTAACCGAGCAGGCGACGCTTGCAGCCCTGCAGGGCCCCGCCCTGCGCCTGCGGGTGCGGCCTGACATGGCGGACGAGGTCGCTCATGTGGCCAGATCAGTGGTTGGAGAGGTAACGGATTCCCTCCTCGGGCTACCCCTGTCCCCGGGGATAGGCTGACCTATCCCCGGCCGTCGCTGGGACTGTCACCAACGCTCGTCTGGTTCGTCACACGATCTGGAAACCGGGGCCATAAGCTCCTAAGCGAGGTGCCAGATTGAAGTGTCTAGCTTAACGTCGCCGGCGGCGCGGGTCGAGCCGAGGCGCAGCCCTCTGTTCCCCCGGCTACGGCTGCCGAGGGACCCTGCCGCTCGGGCGGCACTGGCCACCTCGCTGCTGGCGATCGCGCTCTTGCCACTCGCCCGGCTCAATCTCCCGGCCATTGCGGGCGGCAGGGTCATCTACTTGAGCGCGGCCGCCACCGGCTGCGGGCTAATTGCACTCCTGCTGTTCGAGGAGCAGTTACTGGGCGGCGCTGACCTCAGGCTGCTCGGGCTGGCCGGGACCTTTCTCGCGCTGATGGCGGCCGGGATCCTCTGGGCCACCGCCGGGGGCCAGCAGCAAGTGGTGCAGACAATGGCAGGAGACGTGTCTGGGCGGCTCCTCTGGCATGTCGTGCTCGGTCTTGGGGTAGCCATCTCCCTGGCGACGCCCGGCCAGGTCTGGGGACAGCTCTCCCGGCGCGGGCGGTGGACACCACTGTCTTACGCGGGGGTGATGAGCATTGTGGCCGCCCTGGTCCTAGGCGCGGCAGTCGCCGGGAGCGGGATGGCCGGAACCGATGTGCCGCCAGCGCGGATCTCCAGCCTCACCGGAAGTGGGGCCGCGCTCGGTTGGGGAACGCTAATCCTCGGCGGAGTGCTGCTGGGGCTGACCTGGACCAGGTGGAGGCGGCTGCAACCCATTGAGCGCTGGGTGCTATCGGGATCCGGCGCTGCCATGCTCGGTCTGTTGCTGACGCTCGTGGGCGGCTCGGGGGCGTCGCTGGGCAGCAGCCTGGGATGGGTCGAAACCGGGATCGGCCTCATGATAACCATCGTGGCGCTGGCGGCGCGACTTCACTCTGGAGATCATCAGCTGCTCATGATGGAGCTCTCAGAGCGGCGGGTGCTCCGCGAGGTCGCCACCTTTGTAGATCCCCGCGAGACCGTTGACGAGACCGCTCAGCGCATCTGCCGGGAACTCGTCCGGCTGCGCGGGACCGCTATCGCGCAGGTCGTCTCCCTGGCCGGATCAGGTCCCGCTGTCCCGGTCGCGAGCTACCCGCGCACTCCCACCGGTTATCCCGGGGTCAACTATGGCGGCCTGCCAGACGAGCGTAGCCGTGACCTCAGAGAGCGCGCCCGGGCGGGGCCGTGGATCGAGCGGTGCGCAGAGGCCGCGAGTCGAACTGACGACCCCAATCTCCGTGACTATTGGGACGCCTACTCCCGCTGCGGGATCCACGCCTTCGCATATGCTCCGATCCGCCAGGGGAACCGCCTCCTGGGAGTCCTGACAACCGCGACCGAGGATCCCGATCCCGACACCGCGGCCATTCACCTGACCGAGATCCTGCCGTCGGTTGCCGATTTCGCGATTGCGGCCTCCACCAGCCTCGGACCGTTGCTCTCGTCGCCTTCGAGCTCCGCGGGAGGGGGGGCGGAGGTGGTGCTCAAAGTGCTCGAAGAGGGCAGCTTCCACCCAGTCTTCCAACCCATTGTGGAGATGCGATCGCGGCGAGTGGTCGGCTACGAGGCCCTCACCCGGTTTTCGGGCGACCTCACCCCTGACCGGGCCTTCACCATCGCCACCGAACACAACCTTCTGGAGCGACTTGAGATGGCCACCCTGAAGCGGTCCCTGCGGGACGGCGGCCACCTCGTCGAGCCCGACCAGTTCCTGTCCGTCAACCTCTCTCCCGAGGTGCTGGTCGACTCCCAGACTCAGATCGCCCGTTTGCTGCGGCAGCGGCACTTCGACGTGGTCGTGGAGATAACCGAGCACCGCCTGATCGACGACTACGAGCGGGTGCGCCAGGCGGTGCACCGGATGAGCCCGAACACCCGGCTGGCGGTCGACGACGCGGGGGCGGGCTACGCGAGCCTGCGCCACATTCTCGAGCTCCGTCCCGACTTCGTGAAGCTGGACATCTCCCTGGTACAGGGGATGTCTGGGGACGCCGCCCGCGAGGCGATGGTTGCTGGTATCCAGCACTTTGCCGAGTGCAGCGACTGCACCCTGATCGCGGAGGGGGTCGAGACTGAAGCGGAGCGGACCAGATTAGTGGATTTAGGAGTGCCTTTGGGTCAGGGGTACCTCTTCGCCCATCCCCAGCCGCTGGCCGCCTTCCGGAGAAGCGCTTAGTCTCTTCCTCATACTTAGATTTGACATAACAATTTCAACCGTCCTAAGCTCTAATGACCAGCCCGGCTGCCACTCGGCGAATCAGGGAGGACGAAGTCTGAAATGAGCTCAGCGCAACCATCTATCCAACTTTCCCAGCGGGCGAAGTTGGCCATCGTCACAGCGGTGATGCTGGGTCTTTTTCTGAGCGCTCTCGACCAGACCGTGGTTGGCACGGCGCTGCCGACGATAGTTACCGACCTGGGAGGCAACAGCCTGTACGTGTGGGTTGTGACCTCGTACCTCCTGACCAGCACCGTGACGATCCCGATCTACGGCAAGCTCTCGGATATCTTCGGCCGCAAGCTGATGCTGATCATCGGGATCTCCCTGTTCCTGGTCGGGTCGGCGCTGTCAGGTCTGTCGCAGAGCATGGCCGAGCTGATCTTCTTCAGGGGCCTGCAGGGGCTTGGGGCAGGGGCACTCTTCCCCATCTCCCTAGCGGTCATCGGTGACCTGTTCACCCCTCGTGAGCGCGGCAAGTACCAGGGGTTTTTCGGCGCTGTCTTCGGCCTGGCATTCCTGGTGGGGCCGTTTCTCGGCGGCTTCATCACCGACAACATCAGCTGGCACTGGGTCTTCTACGTCAACCTCCCGATCGGGATAGTCGCGCTGGTCGTCATATCTTCGATCCTCCCCAACCATCGCGCGGACGGACCTCGTCCGGCCATCGACTACCTCGGAACACTCGTCTTCACGGCGGCCGTCATCCCTCTGCTGATTGGCCTTACCGAGAAGGGGCTGACCACCACCTCCGGGCAGACGATAGGGTGGCTCGACTGGAGAGTTGGCGGTCTGCTGGCGCTCTCGGCGGTCCTGGGGGCGGTCTTCGTGTTCATCGAGAGCCGCGTCGCGGAGCCGATCGTGCCATTGGGTCTGTTTCGGGTTAGGGCCTACGCGGCCTCTCAGATCGCGATGTTCCTTCTCTCCTTCGCGTTCTTCATCGGGGTCATCTTCCTGCCCCGCTACTTCCAGGCGGTGCGGGACATCAGCGCCACCGCCTCCGGCTACATGCTCTGGCCGCTTCTGCTCGGCCTCATGGGCACCAGTGTGGTCGCGGGGCTGGTCATCTCTCGCACCGGCAAGTACAAAGTGCTCCTGCTCGGGTCCATGGTGGTGGCGACGGTCGGGATGCTTTTGATGACCCGGCTCACCGCGACCGTCGGCGACTGGTCGCTCTGGGGCTGGATGTTCGTGATGGGGGTCGGGATCGGGCCCTCCATGTCCGGTTACACGGTCGTGGTCCAGAACGCGGTTCCCCAGCGCTATATCGGGGTAGCCACCAGCAACCTGACATTCTTCCGCCAGGTTGGAGGGTCGATTGGGCTGGCAGTGGCGGGAACGTACCTGGCATCAACTTTCACAAACCAGCTGCCCAAGAACCTCGCCCGGGCCGGCGTACCCAAGGCTCTGACGACTCACTTCGCCAGCGGTGGAGAGTCGAGCCTGACCGGAGTGGGCAACCTCGGCGCCCAGCTGTCCCACCTGCTCCCGGGGCCTCTTCAACACTTCATCCCGGCCATCGTCTACGCGATCCACGAGAGCCTGGCCGAGGCGATTGGAGCCAGCTTCTGGCTGGGCTTCGTAGCGGCGGGGACAGCCATCCTGGCCGTCATCTACATGAAGGAGGTTCCTCTGCGAACCTCTCTGGGCGACGTTTCCAAGGAAGCCGCACCTGTCGAGGATGAGTCCACCGAGCCCCAGCTGGTAGCAGCACCATGAGCTCGTCGGTCCAGGGCAGCGCGACCTCGGTGGAGGCATCTCGCGAACAGCTTCTTCAGATGGCGTTGACCGCCATCGACCAGGTGGCGGCCCAGCATTGGCGGAAGGGACCGGGAGCACGGTTTGCCCGCAAGGATCCCTCGGCTGGACAGATGCATGTGCTGATGCTCCTGCATGAGTCCGGGCCCCTGACCGTCGGGCAGTTGGCGGAGATCCTCGCGGTCAGCATGCCTTCTGTGAGCTCCCTGCTGGATCGCCTTGAGGAGCACGGGCTGGTGGAGCGCCAACGAACGGGCGGCGATCGACGGTTGGTGCATGTGGTCCTCACCCCCAAGGGCGCCGCAGACGCGGAGGAGGCGGCCGGCTTCCGCCGGGAGGCAGCCGAGCGCGTGCTCTCGCAGTTCACTGATGCGGAGCTCCAAGCGACCCTACAGGTGATGGGGGCCGTTCAGCGCACGATCAGCTGCCTGGACCAAACCAGGTAGACCCCAGTGGGGGCAAGTCAGGCCGAGGCGACCTCGTTACCGCCGAGCCGTTTCACCGAGTACATGGCGGCATCCGCAGCCCCCAGCAGCTGACTTATCGTCCGCCCATGGTCTGGGTAACGCGCCAGTCCTGCGGAGGCAGTCACCCGCTTAAGAGGGCACTCTGGGGGAAGCGGGATTTCCGCCAGCCGGCGTTGGAGCTCCCTCCAGACTCTCGTAGCCCCTTCAGGGCCGGCGTCATGAAGCAGGACCACGAACTCCTCGCCTCCGTAGCGGATGGCAGCGTCCTCCGCACGAACAGCCTCCTGGAGGGCACGACCGACGGCCCTCAGAACGGCGTCCCCCGCTCCATGGCCACAGCTATCGTTCACCAGCTTGAATTGGTCGAGGTCTACCATCAGAAGCATCAGATCTCTTTGCTGGCGCTCGGCCAGGGCGAGCTCGCGGCGCGCTGAGTCCCGCAACCACCGGGTGTTGAGCAGCCCCGTCAAGGGGTCGGTGATCGCGTGTTGCAGCTGCTCTGCATAAAGCTGGGCGTTGCGCCAAGCGGCCGCCGTCATGTGACCCATCAAGGTGGCCGTGGTCAAATCCGAAATGGCGAAGGCGTCCGTGCGAAACCGCACCAGATTCATGATTCCGAGCCGATGATCACCCGCGACCAAGGGGATGAGCAGCATGGACTCGTCGTCCACTGATGTCCCGGGCAGGTGCCCGGCTGCCGGATGGGCATCGGCATCGTTGACGATCTGGGGGGTCCCTAGGTCGAAGGCCCACCCGGTCACCCCTGTCCCGATTGCGAAGGTGTGACCCATCACACCCTCGACGTAGCTCCGCTCAGCCTCGGAACGGGCCAGCAGGGGGCGGAACCTGAGCGCGTCCCAGTCCGCCTGGTAGATGGTCAGGCCGTCGTAAGGCACCATCCTCGCCAGGTGGTCCGCGGCGAGCTCCAGGATGACGCCCGGGTCGTGCTCTGCCTGAAGCGACCTCGCCGCGTGGCCCAGCTCTGCGGTGACATCCTGTGGCGCGTGGCCCATCACCGTGGTCAGCGGCTGCATAGTGCGAAGCTCCGGGTCAGCGCCCATCCCCTGGGAGGGGACCCCACTCTCGGCCACATCCATGTCCAGGATGAGGCGCGGACGGATCAACTCCACCGCCTCTGGTCCCTCGGCCACCTGGGGGAGCCCAAACAGCGGCCCCATCCCATACTCCACCCCCAACTGCTGCAGGCAGTCCAACTCCTGGCGGGTGGCGATGCCCCCGGCAGCCACCCGACTGTTGACTCGTCGCGCAAATTCGACCAGCGCACCGACGGCAGCGGCCGACCCGGCGTCGGACGCGACCCCGGAGACCAGGGTCGCGTCGATGTGCAGGATCTCCGGAACTACCGCAGCGACCGCCGACATCCGAGTACGGCTTTCGCCGATGCCTACGAGAGCCACTTTGAACCCCTTGAACCGCAGGTCGAAGGCCAGGTCGGCAAGTGGCGGCGAGTCCGTGATCTCCTCTCCTCCGTTGAGTTGCCAGACAACTCGGGAAGCGGGAATGTCTGCCCGCCTAACCTCCCTGGCGAGCAGGCCGGCCACTCCGGGCCGCCGGCGTCTAAAGCCCACCAGAGTGATCAGCACCGCGCTCGGCCGGACGTTCTTGGCTACCTCCAACTGGGCATGTAGCAAGGCGTCGTCGAGCGGCTCCAGCAAGTCTGCCTCCGCGGCCGCCCTCCAGAAGTCATCTGGAGAAGGAAGAGCGTCGATGCGGGGCAGCCGCCAGCGCAATTGATATCCGAGGACGGCGCGGTCGCAGAGTCGCCGCAAGGGCTCAGCGGTGACCCTCAGCGCGCGGGGGAGCAGCAGCTCTCTGATAACGGCCTGGGCGGCCAATACCATCTCGCCGGGCACCGCCCGCACTTCGCTCTTCGGCCTGGCGGAGGGCAGCCAAAAGAACTCTGAGGACTCCTCCTCCCCAAAATTGGGCATCACGCTGACCACCGACCGATATTGCCACCGCCTCAGCAGAAGCTCGCGACGATCGGGTTACAGCTGTGTTATGGGGTATCCCGAGGACTTCGTTGGGCAGGCAGCCCCGGCACAACCAAGGTCAGCTCGGAGTAGACCAAGTGAGCCGCGAGCGCGGGGAGCAGAGAGCCGGAGCGCTGTCGCAGAAGGCCGGTCAGTGCACCGAGCAGCACCCCACCGCAGACCGGAAGCGGATTGAGCGACGCCCCCTGAACCGCCGCATACGCCACCGTGTGACGGCACAAAGCGGTCCAGGACTGAGCTGTGCCCGTCCGGGACAGCACCCCTTCGCGCCAGAAGAGTTCCTCGGCAAGAGCACACGGAACGACCAGAGCCGCGGCCGCCGGTCGACTCACAGCGCCGGTGCTGGCACCGACCTCGGCAAGCCAGCGGCGACCAATTGGCACCCTGGCTACCACTACGGAGACCAGCGCTGTCAAACCGAATGCCCCCAGCCCCGCCGCGGCTCCGACAGCCACCCAGCGCCGGTCAGGCTGCTGAGGGGACTCCTCCCGCCTGGGGCCGACAAGCAGTCCCGAACCAACAAGTCCGGCTGTCACGAGCGGCCAGAATCGGCTGGGGTTGTGGAATCCCCAGCGCAGCGCAATCCCCTGTCCCACGGCTCCCAGCCAGAGCAGGACAGTCCGAGTGTGCGAGACCGTCATCACGAGGAGGAGTGCTGACGACCGAGCCGGTCGACAGCAGCTGAAGCGGAAGTGGCGAGCGAGGAGATGGCAGCCAGCCCCGACCTATCGCGGCGAGGGGGCGCCGGGCTGGGGTTCTCCCGACTCAGCTCGCGGGTGATCCCCGAGCGAAGAGGCTCAGGGAGCTCCACACGCAAAACGGAGCGGGATCGCTCCAGGATCAGATCTTGACGCACCGCCTCAGCCAGAGGGTCGAGGGCCTGCGGGCGCATCCGGATCGCCCCGCGGACGAGATCCAGAGGGGAAATCTGGCGGCGACCGTGGATGAGAAGAGCGTGGGCCCAGTCCCGCTCCATCTCGGCACGGTGGTGAAGGTACGAGAGTCGGGAGCGGATCGAAGGTGCGGATGCCACAACCGCCAGCCCCGCATAGACGGGGGCCGTGGCGTTGCAGCTACTGAAGAGCACCTCGAGCGCATTCCAAGCTCGGCGGCTGAGTCGGAGTGGTTCGGCAGGGACTGCCAAAGCGCGGCGCGACGCCGCCTGGATGGAGGGGGCGCTGACGCTCCGGGAGGCGCCTGACTTCGCGCTCATCACGGCAGCCGCCAACCCCGCAGCCAGGTCCGGCAACCACCCCGGCGGCTTGGTGAACCCATAGACGGAACGGGGTTGAAACTCGCGCCAGCCGGCGCCAGGAGAGATGGTTCCAACCCACGCCACCGTCCGAGCCAGTTCGAAGGAGTCATCTATCACGCGCACCGCCAGGGAGGCTTTCCTGAACTCACCAGGGGCGAGCACGGCAGCCCGGACCAAGAGTCTGCCCGCTCGGTCCTGACGGGCCTCGACAGGGAGCACCAACGGCGCTCGCTGATCCACTTCGCCGACAGCCAGGACCGCAGGCAGCTTGTCCGCGATCATCTGCCGCCCTCTGGCGTCCAGAGTTCCCAGCGCCAAGCGGCGACGGGGCACTCCGCGCGCCCGCGGATGATCGCCGGCTCTTGCGGGCCTCGCCCAGCTGTCCACCTTGGCCTTCCTGATGCTCTCGCCGTCGGTGATCTCTACCTCCACGATCCGGATCCTGATCAGAATCCGGCGCCAGTACTCGCGGTAGAGCCAGCGCCAACCCGGGTTGGTGGTCGTGTCAGCGAAGAAGGGGCGCACTCCCTCGGGCCCCTGCATCAGCTCAAAGAGGTGGGCCAAATTCTCGGTGCCTCCCCCCTCTTCGACCGTAGCCTCACCGCGCAGGACGATCGCGGTCAAATCGCCATGGGATCGCAGCATGGTGACCCGCGGATTGAGCCTGAGATTGCGCACCTTGGCCGCATAGCCGACCGTGGTTGAGGTCCAGATCGCGTTCTCCGCGACTTTGACCCGAGCGCCCACGGCTGCGACCGACGGGACTCCCCAGGGGTTCACCGTAACCAGGTCCCACTGCAGAAAGCGGTCGAGTCCAGCGAACTCCACGAAGTCGGAGAGGTTGGCTCTGGGCATCCCCCTAACCGTACGGGATATCCTCGACTGGCCACATGAACACCTTCGCATCCGCCTGTGCCTGAGGTCCACCACCGGATCCTCATACCGGTCACTCCGGAGGAGGCGTGGGACTTCATCGCCGACGTTCGCAACGCTCCGCACTGGATGTTCGGAGTCAAGGAGGTCGCCGGGTCGCTCAGCCCCCCGCTCCGGCCCGGCGATCGGCTAAACATTAGGTTGGTGGCCGGCGGCAAGCTGGCCGACAGCGAGTGGGTCATCGGAGCGTGCGAGCGCCCCTCCTTGGTGAGCAGCCGCGGACACGCTATGGGAGCGTCCGCACAGCTCCGAATCCTGTGTCGGCCGGTGGGACCATCCTCAACCGAGGTCACGCAGGAGCTCAGCTACCAGCTGCCGGGCGGCGCCCTGGGCTACCTGGCCGCTCGGTTCGGCGTGAGTGGGATACTGGATGTTCAGGCCCACCGCTCACTGCAGGCTCTGGCCCAACAGCTGGATCGGAGCGGGGACAGACCGTCCCGGGCCCTCCCCGCGGAGGAGATTGGTGGAGGCGGAGCCCGGAGCGGATGAACTCGTAATGGCGGCGCCGGACCCGGGCTCACGTGTGCGGTTTCTGGACCCCAGATCGGAGACTGACCAAGCCTTGCTGGGCGACCGCGCACTCCTTTTCGCGCCAGCACAAGTTGGAGACACTGTCGCAATCCCGCTCCGTAGTTCCCGCGGCGTTACCCTCGGCTCCGGCATCTGGCGCAAGCCCGGTCTGGAGGATGCCATCCGGGGCATTCCAGGAGTCGGCGAGGTGAGGTTGAGTCCCCTAGGAGGGACGGTAGGCCCAGGAGGACCCTGCTGGCTCGGGCTGCTCCTCGTGACTCGACTCTCCAGCCTGAGCCCCCGTCCTTTGGACCTCCTCCTCAGGATCGTCCAGGAGATGCTTAGGACCGAAGTCTCTCGGTTTGGAGCGACGGTCGAGAAGGGGCGGGTGGAGGGGGCCTGGTGTCCCGGGTTCAGCGATCTGTCTGTAGCAGGGCGCAAGCTGGCCGGGGTCGGTTTCAAGCTGACTCGGGAGATCGCGCTAGTTCGACTGATCATCGGGGTTCGGCCGCCGGGCGAGGCGGAGCTGTCGGCCTTGGACAGGTGCCACCGCACCTTCGGGCTCGAGGTTCGCCCGGAGAGACTCACGTGGCTGGCCGAGCTGATGGGCCGACCAGGCCTCGACTGGGAGTCCGCACTCCTCATGATTTCAGGCCGAGCGCAGCCGAATCCTGAGAAGATCAAGGGATGAAGACTCCTCCACCACTTCGCCTGGTCACCGACCCGGCGGCGGTCCTGCACCAGCGCGCTAGACCCGTGCGGGTGTTCGACGGCGCTCTGCGCCGGTTGGTGGACGAGATGTACATCCGCTGCGAGGAGTGGAACGGAGTGGGGCTGGCCGCACCTCAGGTCGGACTCAACCTGCAGCTCGCGGTGGTGGTCTACGAGGACCGGAAGTTCGTCATCTGCAACCCAGAGTTACTCTCCGCCGAAGGCGAAGTGGATGCCACCGAAGGCTGCCTCTCCATGCCCGGGATGGCGGGGGTGGTGCGGCGCTTCGATCAGGTCACCGTGCACTACCGCAACGTCCAGGGACGCGGGATCGCGAAGAGCTTCGAAGGATGGCTGGCGAGGATCGTGCAGCACGAGTCAGACCATCTGCAAGGGATGCTGTGTCGAGAGCGGCTGGCGCCGGGCGCCGCCTTTGAGATGGTTCCTGACGAGGACGAGGACGAGGAGGTCTCCTGAGAGCAGAGGTGGCCGCCGAATCAGTTCGGCGACCACCCCAGTGGGAACCCTCAGGCGGTCAGGTTCGCTTCGGCGTCGATTGTGATCTTGATCTCGTCACCGATCACCACGCCGCCGGCCTCCAGCGCCGCGTTGTAGGTGAGCCCGAAGTCGGAGCGGTTGAGCTTGCCGGTTGCCTCGAAGCCCGCCACCGTAGCGCCCTGGGGGCTCTTGTTGATGCCCAAGAAGCTGACATCCAGGACCACAGGCTTGGTGACATCCTTGATGGTGAGGTCTCCCTCAACCCTGTAGCGATCGCCCCCAAGAGCCTCGATTCGCCGACTCTGGTAGGTGAGCTCGGGATACTTCTCCGCGTCGAAGAAATCTCCCGACCTGAGATGGTCGTTGCGCGGCGCGACCCGAGTGTCAATGCTGGCGGCCTTGATGCTGGCCTTCGCGGAGCTGCGGGTCAGGTCCTCGGGCTCGATCTCCAGCTCGGCGCTGAACTCCGTGAAGTGACCCCTGACGGTGCTGACCATCATGTGCCGCGCCGAGAATTCAATAGACGTGTGATACGGGTCCAGTGTCCAACTCAAGACAAATTCCTCCTTGCTCATCCCTTGCGACGCTGCGGTGCGTCATAATTGCTTACGCAATCATATCGTAGTGGAAGGTTATTTGCTTGTGCAAGCACCTCGGGTAGAGCAGATGAATAAGGAAGATGGCCTGAGCCCCGAAACGCTGGCGGCGTGGCAGGCCTTTCTGAAGGCGCACACCGTCTTGACCAGAGCTCTGGAACGAGAGCTGGTCGCCGCCCAGCGGCTCCCGCTGGCTGAGTACGACGTGCTGGTCCAGTTGAACTCCGCAGAGGCGGGGCGACTGAGAATGGCGCAATTGGCAGACCGCGTACTCCTCAGCCGAAGCGGGCTGACCAGGTTGGTGGAGCGGCTCGAGGCCTCCGCGCTGGTCCGGCGAGAGGTTTGCCCAAGCGACGCCAGGGGCAGCTTTGCGGTGCTCACAGACCTCGGTAGGCAACGGCTGACAGCCGCCGCCGGTGACCACCTTCGGTCGGTCCAGCTGCACTTCGGCGATGTTCTAGAATCGGAGCAGATGAGTGCCCTCCGAGATGCGCTGGAGCGCATTACAGCCGCCAACTCGGGTGGCGGTCCCGAGGGCTGCCCCAGCTGTGGCCACGGTGAGTCGGAAGTCGATGAGGAGAGCACAGGTGGCAGTTGAAGACACTCCCAGTTGCCCCTTCCCGGGGGCTGGGTCGCAACCCGCTTCCGAACAGCCTCCGGAGCCGGCGGTCTCCGGAGGCTGCCCGGTCCCCCACGACGCCTCGGCGCCGAGTTGGGACCTTGACGCGCACGTGGAGGCGATGCGGCGTGCCCAGCAGGGAGCGGAGCGCAGTCATCTCGGCCCGGAGCGGGCCCGCGAGATGGCCGAGAAGGTCGCCGAGCAGCGGGCTGCCCGTAAGGGCATCGAAGAGATCCGCAGCGACTTCATCGAGAACCTGGGCAAGAAGCTCGGCTACGGCCATCCGCTCAGCGATCGCGGGAATCTACCAACCTTCACCTGGACCGAGGCGGCGGAAGCCAGACTGGCCGAGGTGCCTGACTTCTGCCGGGAGCTGACCCGCTGGCGTGTGGAGTGGACCGCCCACAAGAAGGACCTGGGCACGACCATCACCCCGGAGATAATGGAGATCAAGTACCAGATGTGGGGCGAGGTGTCTCACCGGATCCAGGCCCGCCGCGGGCAGGAGCTGGAGTGGACGGACTCCGCCCTTAGCCGCTTCGATCAGGTCCCCGACTTCGTCAAGGGCCAGGTTCTGGAGGCTGTCGAGGGCAATGCCCGCCAGCTCGGAGTTGAGGTTGTCGACGACGAGGTGGTCGACCGCGTCATCCAGCGCTGGTCCACGACCGGCGACTTCCACGAAGGGCTGTACGGCTTCCGCTGAGAGTCGGTGCCTTCCCTACCCCAGTTGCGCCAGTCGCTCTGAGGTTTCGCCAAGTCCCATTTCTCCCCTCGCCAGGGCCTGCAGGAGCTCAAGCGGGCTCGCGGCCGGCTGAGATCCAGTGGGATCCATCCCGAGGTGGGATAGCACCGCATCCAGGCGAGCCCGAGCGGTCGGGTAGCTGACCCCCAGCTGGCGTTCCAGCGCTTTCATGTTGCCGCGAGAGGAAAGGAAGATCTTCAGAACCTCCCGCTCCTCTTTGCCGAGGGAGCAGAACTCGCAGTTCTCAAAGTCGCCGGATAGCTCCGTCCCGCAACTCTGGCAGCTGAGTCTGGTCAGGTGAAGCATTTGCCCGCAGACAGGACAGCCGCGCGGCGGCCGATGTTCGCTCAAACCTCCTCCACCCAGACCGCGCCAGTGGTGGCATCGATCTCCAGATGTCCCGACCCCTCCCCAATTGTCACCTCGCGGAGGTCACCTCCCATCGTCCAGCCATCGGCGAGGCCGGCACCATCTCCGGGGAGGGAAATCTTCCCCAGGGTGCTGCGGGCAACCACACGCACGCTGGAGCCATGCTCCAGCCTCACCTTCACCGTCCCTGCCTCACACCGGATCCTGGAGGCGCCCTGATTCAGAAGTCCGCGCACCGAGACGGTGCCCCAGGTCACGTTGAGGTCGATCGCCTCAGAGAACCCCTCCACGCGGGCGCTTCCAGCCTGGATGTCGGCCTTGATCGGCCCTCTGATCCCCTCCACCGTCAGCAGCCCGGCGGCCATCTCAACCTCCAATGGCAGCTGCGGGTTCATGCGGATCAGCACCGGCCGCAGCGGATTCTGGCCCGATCCAGTACCGAAGGGGAGCTTCTCTGGCCACCGGAAGGAGAACCAGCCTCCCTCTTCGCCGAGGGGCATGCCCCTGACCACCATGGCGTCACCCTCGCGGGCAGCCCGGTGGGGGCCCTGCACCGACACGTCCCGCACCTGAGAGTCGCCGACAATCTTGGTGGGGTGAACCAGACCGGTCACCCTGACTCGCCCGACCGGAGGTTCCTCCACGGCAACCGCGGTCTTCTGCAGCGCGGCTATGCGCTCTGTGGCCTCCTCCGGACTGACATCTCCGGACGCCACCTGGCGAAGCAATTCCTGCATCGCGTCTTCATTACTCATGTCCAATTTGTATACTTAAACTATCAATATGTCAACTCTAAGTTGGCAATTCGGTTTCCCTGAGCTGTAGAGGCCGCTGCGGCTAGAGCCTTGTGACCACGAACCACCGACGCCCCAGGGCCTCTCCAGATAGGATTCCCCCGTGATGATGGAGGGCAATGGGCGGCCTGATGAGCCAGAGCATGCCGGGATCCCGCCGGTGCCGCGCTACACCAGGACCGAGCAGGTGGTGTGGCTGGTCTACGGCGCGGTCGCGGTGCTGTTGGTGGCGATCCCGCTGCTCAAAGGCAGCTTCTCGCTACCGAATTTGGCCGCCTTCGTGCTCCTGGGCGGGGCCGCCGCGATGAGCTTCGGCTGGCTCAGAAACGGGCGGCTGAGGACGGCCGAGTGGCTCCCGGAGAAGGAGTACGACGCCTTCCTCAAAGAACTCCATGATCCTTACGAGCCGCCGCCAGAGACGGACTGAGGTCGACCCACACCGCCCTGGCCGCGCCCATCCCTAAAGCGGTCTGGCGGTCACCCCGAATCACCGTGACCGCGTCCGCGCCGGGGGATCCGCGGATCGAAACCAGCTCACCCAGTCGCAACCCCTCTCGGCCCCGGAGCCGGCGCAGTTGCGGCGCCTGGTGCTCAGCCACCTCGGAGAGGCGGGCAATTGGGGCTACGCCGTCGGCAGTGAGCTCCGCCAGACTCACCAGTTGGCGCGGCCCGCACTCGCCTCCCGGAATCTCGTTGCCGTGGGGCAGGCGCTGGACCTCTCCAGCCGGGCGAAGCTTCGACGGACCAACTCCTCGGAGAAGAAGTGCGCGATTTTACCGGCCCCGATATCCGCCTCCGCCCAATCCAGCCCCATTTCGTCCGAGAGCCACCGCCCCACGATGCGGTGCCGGCACACTATGGCGCTGACCGCGCTCGCACCTATCGCGCTGAGCGCCACCCTGCGATCCGGTCCGATCAGGAGCACGCCGTCGTCGCGCAGGCGCTGCACCACCCCGGTAACGGTTGGGACGCTATCCCCAGCCACTCCGCCAGGCGGGACGGTCGCACCGCCTCCCCGTCTGGGCCATGTAGTAGACGGCCTCGCGATCGCGGCACGAGACCGGCGAGCGGTCGTGAGCGGTATTCCGACTTGACGACAAGTATTTAGCCACCTAGGCTTAGCCACTGCGAACCGCTTGCTGCGTCGACGCTAAGCCGGCGACCACACCGGGTTTGACTCGACATACATGAGGAGGATCCCACGTTGCTCCCGACCTTCGTCATTTTCCTCCGGGAAGGTGTCGAGGCGAGCATGATTGTGGCGATCCTGCTGGCATACCTGGCCCGCAGCGGTCACCGCGAGCACTTCCGCGATGTGTATCTCGGAGTGGGCGCCGCTCTCCTGCTCGCCTTCGGGGGCGGCGCTGCGGCATTCCTGCTCATCCACACGTACGAAGGCTCGCGGGTGCAAACGATCTTCGAAACGGGCACCTTCTTGCTCGCATGCGGGGTTCTCACCTACATGACCTTCTGGATGCACTCCCATGCTCGATCTCTCTCATCGGAGCTCAGGGCAAAGGCCGACTCAGCCATGGGCAAAGGTGCCCGCTGGAGCCTCGGGCTGGTGGCCTTTCAAGCGGTCGGGCGTGAGGGGCTGGAGACTGTCGTCTTCACTCTGGCGATCTTCTTCGCCGCCTCCAGCTCCGGTGGCAGCTTCGCGGCATCAGTTCCTGCCGCCGCCCTCGGTGCCGGCCTCGGCGTGCTCGGTGCTCTCCTGATCGCCTTCGCCATCTACCGACTGGGACACCGCCTGGACCTGGGCCGGTTCTTCCAAATCGTGGGAACGCTGCTGATGCTGTTTGCGGCCGGCCTGCTGGCGGATGCGATCCAAAACCTTCAGCAGCTGCGCTGGCTGCCGGTGCTAACCCGCCCGCTCTGGAACACCTCGGCGGTGCTGAGCGACGGCGGTGCCGTGGGAGACATTCTCCACACCTTCCTAGGCTACGCGGCCCGGCCCACCGGTCTCCAGGTGATTGGCTACATCGCCTACGTGCTGGCAGCCGTGGGCGGCTTCGTGTGGATCTCTGGGCGCCCTCGTCGCGCGCGCAAAGCCGCCGCCTCTTCCTGATCTGTAAGCCTCCCCCCTCTAAGATCTCCGAAGGGGACGGCCCCCGCGCACTGGTTGCCGGCTGACCTTGGAGGTACCTACGCTGATGGCGTCCACGCCCGGGGAGCCCCGCCTCGTCGACGCGCCTCAGTGGCAACAACGCTTCCTGCGGCCACGCATGGATCTTCCCCGTTGGTCGAGGGACAGGCCGCAACGACTGGTTTACAGCTCCTCCAGAAGTGGTGGCTGGCAGGGCTGGAAGGTTGAGCTGGGCCGGCGCTCCCACCAGCAGGTGACTGCCGGCCAGGTCGGATGCCGGAGCATAGACATCAGCCCCGACGGGGAGACGGTCGTCTGGTTCGCGGACGAGACCGGCGATGAATTGGGCAGATGGATGGCGGCTCCATACACCTCAGGCGAAGCCCGACAGCTCCTCCCCGGCATGGCTCCCGCCTGGGAGTCCGGGTTCGCCTGGGGGGGGCAAATGATCTTGATTGGACTGGCTGAGGACTCCGGGTTCACAATCCTCACCACCTCCCTTCGAGCATCACCGAACACGCGCCGGATCTACCATCACCGCCAGGAGGCTTATGCGCTGGCGCTCTCCAGAGACGATCGCTACGCGTTGGTGGCCTGCTCGGAGCGCGGGGACACGATCCACCCCGACCTGCGCGTTCTGGGGGCCGATGACGGGAGCCTGGTGGGTCACCTCTCGTCGAACGGGCAAAGGCACCTGGGCGCCGCGGGATTCCGCCCCACCCCTGGCGACCCCTGCGTGGCGGTGAATGAGGACCAGGCGGGGCACACTCGGCCCGCTCTCTGGTGGCCGAGACGCAGTGAGTTCAAACGGCTGACGACCGGACTACGCGGGGAGCTGGAGGCGCTCGACTGGACCCGAGACGGGCGATCGCTACTTCTCCGCCAGCTGCTGGACGGCCGCCACCGGCTGTGGATGCTGGAGTTGGAGAGCGGGAAGGTTTCCCGAATTCAATCGCCATCCGGGACCGTGAGCGCAGCCGGGCTCAGGCACGATGGGACGGTCTGGGCACTCTGCGAAAGTGCTGCCCGTGCGGGTCGGACTCTCGAACTCCCCGGGCAGCGCGAGGTCGTGAAGCTCCCCGGCCCTCGACCTCCGAGGGCGACCGCTCTAAGCAATTGGCGCTACCTGACCACCGACGGGCAGCCGCTCCACGGCTTTCTCGCCGCGCCGTCGAGCCCAGGTCCGCATCCCACTGTGATCTGGGTCCATGGAGGACCCCACTCCCACCTCGACGACTCCTACCGGCCTTCGCTGGCAGCGCTCGTGGATCAAGGGCTCCTGGTCGCAGCCCCCAATTACCGCGGCAGCACCGGGTACGGGAGTGCCCACATGGATCACCTCATCGGTAATCCCGGATTTCCCGAGGTTGAGGACGTGGTCCAGGGGGTGGCGGATCTGGTGGCGCGGGGCCTCACTGATCCGGCCCAGGTAGTTTTGATGGGGGCCTCCTGGGGCGGCTATATCACGCTTCTAGGGGTTGGTCTTCACCCCGAAATGTTCGCCGCTGGGGTGGCACGGGTGCCGGTTGCGGACTATGTCCTCGCATTCGAAGAGGAGTCGGCGGCGCTCAAGGCGATGGACCGGGCACTGTTCGGCGGCGACCCCGCTGACCGCCCGGAGCTCTACCGGCAGCGGTCTCCGATCACCTATGCGCACAGGGTAAGGGCTCCTTTGCTGATCCAGGCTGGGGAGAACGACAGTAGGTGTCCCTACCGCCAGGTCGAGGTCTACGTGCAGCGGTTGCAGGAGATGGGCAAGGCGGTCACATTCCACCACTACCCGGCCGGCCACAGCGCGATGGTGATCGAGCAGGATATCCAGCTGACCCAGCAAACTATCGAGTTCCTGGCCTCGGTGCTGAGTCTCCGCAAAGGCGACTGAGGGAAGTTAGGTGATTCTGGATGGCTCCGGGCCGAGGCTGAGGTACCCGCCGTCCTCCATGATCCGTCGCAGGCGATGCACCGCGTCGTAGAGATCCACGAATCGGGTCGTAGGTGCCGCGCACCCCAGCCGCAGCCGGTCTGGCGCCCGGAAGTCCGCTATCACTGATGCGTCTCCCAGCAGGGCTCGGCAGATGTGATACGCGTCGGGGTGCCGGAGGCAAACCTGAGACCCGCGCCTCGCCTGGTCTCTGGGTGTCGCGAGGACAAATCCCATCGGTGCCAGCCACCGGTCGTGCAGGTCGATGAGGAAGGAGGTCAGGGCCAGGCTCTTGGCCCGGATCGCCTCGATTCCTATCTCCGCCAGCAACCGCACCCCCTCCTCTACCAGGGCGATGCCAAGGACCGCCGGAGAGCCGCTCTGGAACCTGGCGATCGAGGGCAGCGGATTGTACCCCTGACCCATGGCGAACTGGTCCGCCTGTCCGAACCAGCCCCAGATTGGCTGGCGAAGCCCCTCCTGCAGCTCGCGACGAACGTAGAGGAAAGCGGGGGACCCAGGGCCCCCGTTTAGGTACTTGTACGTGCATCCGGCCGCCAGGTCGGTCCCGGACGCATCGAGCTCGATCGGGACCGCACCGACGGAGTGACAGAGATCCCAGAGGCTGAGAGCTCCCGAGGCATGGATCACCTGGTTGATGGCAGTCATGTCAGCCAGGGCGCCGGATCGGTAGTCCACATGAGAGAGGCTCACCAGCGCGGTCTCCGGTCCCAAATAGGGCCCCAGCAGGTCAGCGTCCGGGCCCTCCACCTCCGGGAAGTCGACCAGCCGAAGCTCCATTCCCCGCGCTTCCACCAGCCCCTGCAACAAGTAGCGGTCGGTTGGAAAATTGGCGCGATCTGAGACGATGACGCAGCGCCCCGGGCGGGCGTCGAGGGCAGCACTGGCGAGCTTGTACAGGTTCACCGTGGTCGCGTCGCTGACCACCGTTTGACCGCCGGCGGCTCCGAGAAGATGCTCTCCCAGCAGATCCCCCACCGCGCCGGGCAGGTCGACCCACGCGCCCCAGGACCGCACCAGCCCCCTGCCCCACTCCTCGGCGACGATCTGGGTGACTCGGGCCAGCGACCTCCGGGGCAGCATGCCCAGCGAGTTCCCATCCAGATAGATCGTTCCACCTTCGTCGACTTGGAAGAGAGATCGCGCAAAGGCGATTGAATCTAGGCCGTCCAGCGCCAAAGCCTCCGCTCGCTGGGGGTCCTCCGTCAACGGGCCTTTGCCAGTCGACCTTTGCGCGGCCATCTTGAGGTCAAGGAGCGCCCGGTCCCTGGATGCGCTCCAAGGAGGACGCCACATGGGCCACCACCTCGCCACTCCCCACCGCGATCCCAACCGCATGATGCAACTGACCCGCCCGAAACTCCAGGCGGCGCTGCGTGCGGTCGAGAGGGCGCGCCCTGGGGGAAACCGCCAGAGTGACCAGCTCCAACCGCAGGATGGTGCCCTCCACCCGACCCTGATGGATCTCGGTGTACCCGGCCGGGACGGCGACCACGAGCTCGGCCTCTCCCGCCGGGAAAAGGCGGAGGAACCCTTGCTCCGAGTGGCGCAAAGGGCCAGTCTCAGCGTCGAAGGTCCGCTGCTGCAGGTGGATCAAGTCACGATCCGGGACCACCTCCAGGAGCAACTCCTCGCGGTACCGAAATGGGCTGTCTGGGCGCCACACTCCGACGCCCTTTCCCGACCAGCTACCGAGCAGGAATCGAAAGGGATCCAGTAGTGAGGAGGCGGTCGGTGCGGACACTCCACAGACCTTAGGCGCGGTGGTCGCAGCCGTCAACCAGGACTGAGTCCCGGACAGCTCGGCGTCGAGATCCCAGGCGATCCAGAGCCCTATTCCCGGGATACCCTGAAAGGGTGAAACTCAACGTTCCCACGCGCTCCGACATGCTCTGGCTGCTGGCGGCCGGTCTACCCCCGCCGGGACCGTTCCCGATCTCGGACACCGAGCTGGATGCCGGTCTCTTCGGGCCCGGCAGCGTCACCTGGCAGGTGATGCGCGAGCCGATGCTCCTGCTGGGAGCGTCGCGTGCCCTGCTGATGCAGGTGGCCCACCCCCTGGTCGCCCAGGGAGCGCTGGATCACAGCGACTTCACCTCGGACCCGGTCGGGCGCTTCCAGCGCACCGTCGCCTGGGTCACGAGCGTGGTCTTCGGAACTCGAGAGGAGGCGCTGGCGGCGACCCGCGAGGTGAACCGCATGCACAGGCGTGTCCAGGGGACGCTGCCCGCGGATCACGCGACCACCGCCTGGTCCGCCGGAAGCGCATACCAGGCCGGCGACCGGGACCTAATCCTCTGGGTGCACGCCTCTTTGGTGGACGCGATGTTGGAGACCCACGACCAGATGATCGGGGGTCTCAGCAACCGCCAGCGCGACCGCTTCGTCCGCGAGTGGGATGCCGTGGTCCAGATCATGGGCTTGCCAGAGGGGTCGGGCTGGACCGGGGTCGCAGCGATGCGTGACTGGATTGACTCGCAGCTCGACGCCGGGGTCGCCCTTCCCAGCCAGGGCTCGCGGCGGGTTGCCAACGTCATTCTGGTACCAAGGCTCGGGATGACCGGGCCGAAGGGTTTGGCGGAGCTCACCGGGTTCATAACCGCGGGACTCCTGCCGGAGGTGGTGCGCCGTCACTACGGGATCAGGTGGTCTCCGATCCACGAGGCAGCCCATCAAGCGCTGCGCCTGTGGCTGAGGTCCACCAAGACGCTGTTCCCGAGAGCGCTCCGGGTCTCTCCCGTCTATGAGTTCGCGGTGGCGCGTGCGGCCGGAGAGCTGGGAAATCACCCGGTCCTGATGGAGAGACTCGTCAGGCAGCCGCGGATCGCCTGAGCTGGGGCCAGGGCCTCAGACCACGTCCCAGCTAGCGATCGCTGGCTGGCCATGCTCCTGGTCCAGAACAGAGACGGAGGCCACTTTGAGGATCAGGTGGCGGCAGAAAGTCACCGGTACCCCTAGGTAGGCAGCCGCGACCGCTCGGAGGATATGTCCGTGGCCAAAAAGTAAGGTATTGCCTTCGGACGGCAACTCCAATGCCTGGAGGAATTTGGTCGTCCGTTCCAGGACCTGCGCTGGGGTCTCCCCTCCCGGGCAGCCATCGCGCCACAGCTCCCACCCTGGGTGGAGCACCTCTATTTCCTCGCTGGTCAGACCCTCAAACTCACCGTAGTCGTATTCGGCAAGCGAAGGTGCGATCTCCAGACGGCCACTGAACCCGGCGAGCGCGGCCGTCCGCCTGGCGCGCTGCCGCGGACTGGATATCACCCTCGCAAACGGAACAGAGTCCAATTTTTGGCGTAACCCCCGGGCCTCGTCCTCGCCGATCCGGGTCAGCGGGACATCGGTGATCCCCGTGTGGCGGCGCGTCTCGGTCCAGGTCGTGGCACCATGCCGCACGAGGTAGATAGACACTGGGAGCCAGTGTACCGGCCGAAAAGGGCTTCTTCCTGGCTAGGTATACTGGGGCGTCTCGGGGAGTAGCTCAGCCAGGTTAGAGTGCACGGTTCGGGACCGTGAGGTCGGCGGTTCGAATCCGCCCTTCCCGACCAAATCCTCCATTGGTCCCGGTTTTTGAGATCAACTGGACTATCTTGATGGCTCCGCCGGTGGATTTGACACCCTATTTGACACCCTATCCGTTTCAGGCGCGCCTTCCAAGAGGCTCTGGACCGCCAGTGCGGCATCCCGCCGGAGGGAGTCGGACACATGGGAGTAGCGATCGAGGGTCATCGCCACTGTGGCGTGCCCCAGCCGCTCCGACGCCACCCGGGGACTGACCCCGGCGCCGAGCATCAGGGTGGCTGCGGTGTGCCTGGTGGCGTGGAACGGCATGTGCGCCAGGCCAGTCCGGCGGAGGAGCCGACCCCAGCTCAGCAGCAGGCTCGACGGGGAGATCGGTCGGCCAGTCGCCGACACGAAGACGAAGTCCTCGGGCCCTGGCGGGTTTCCATCCCCGTCCCAGGTGCTGGCCCAGGTCTTGCGGTGCAAGCCAAGTCGTCCCAACAGGTCATCGTCAATCGCCAGAGCCCGCCTGGAGCTCGATGACTTGGGTTCCGCCACCAGTGGCGCGGAGCCGCTCGGGGTGGGTTGGAGCGTGCCCCGGACGATGATCAAGCCGCGGTCAAGGTCGATGTCGCGCCACCGCAGGGCGAGCAGCTCCCCGCGCCTCAATCCGGTCTTGAGCGCCACCCGGAAGAGGAGCTCGAACTGGTGCCCGGCCGCCGCCTGGAGCACTGCTCTGACCTCGTCGAGTCCGAGGACCGCGGCTTCCTTCCTCGGCAGCCGTGGCGGGTCGACCAGGTCGGCCGGGTTGTGCCCGGACCGCCCCCACCGCACCGCGTCGCGCAGCGCTCGGTGGAGGATGAAGTGCACCATCCTCACGGTGGCCGGCGAGAGACCTTCTCGAATCTTGGCGGCGTAGAGCTGCTGGAGCTCCTCCGGCTCCAGCCTGATCAGTGGCCGTCCTCCCAGTGTCGGCGCGACGTGGTCGAGCATCAGCTGCCGATAGCGGCGCCACGATTGGGGACGGAGGTTGGGCTCGACCGCCACCAGCCACGATTCGAGGAAGGTGCCGAGCCGAAGCCGGGGAGAGCCGACCCCCCGGCCCTGCGCCAGGCTTCGTTGCAGAGCCCGCAGGGCGACGATGGCCTCGCGGCGGGTCTGACCGTACACATATCGCCGGCCCTTGCCCGGGACGGTCAGATACGCGCTCCAGCGGCCATCCTTGCGCTGGCTCACGTTGCCGTCACCCTTTCCTCTCCGACTGCGCGGCATAGCGGACTGTCCCCTCACCGCTGCCGCGGCCGGCTCCAGAGATCGGCGGCCGAGAAGCCTGGGCCAACGAAGCTCTCCTCACCAGCAACGAACTCGACCAAGGAGCGCGCGGGGATCCGGGTCAGCCGGCCCAGCTTGACGACGGGAAGCTCTCCGCGCTGGATCATTCCGTAGACATAGGTCCGTCCACAGCCCAGGACTGAGGCGGCCTCGTTCACATTGAGGAGCAGCTTCTCGGTCATTGGGCCACCTCCCAGATCAGGTCGGGGGTGATCCTGAACATCCGCTCCGCGCGGAGGCGGTCCCGCTTGGCGTCCACCAACCCCTCGAAGTGCCTCCCCTTCGCCTGGAGGTGACGGGTCGCAAGCCAACCCGCCGTGCGCAGCACCGCCGCAAGGTCATCCTCGGTGGAGAGCGCCCCGAGTGCGCTGGCATAGCCGATGAAGCCCCGCACCAACCTCTCCTGGGCGGCGTCCCGGACCCGCTGCCGTACCAGTGGCGACGATGGTGACCCCAGCTCGGCCCGGCGGAGCTCGCTCCAGACCGGATCCTGGTGCCACCGGGAGCGGTTGCTGTCCTTCCCCGGGCGACGGAGCGAGATCCACCCCATCCCGTACTCCCACAGCCCTTGGCGAGACCGGAGCGCCTGCTCGAGGGTCTCCAGCCCGAAGGCTCGCAGTGCCCGGCGGCGGAACTGAAACTCAACCCGCCAGACGGGCTGCTCGGGATCGCGGCCTCGCCAGATCTCCTCCTGCCAGTGCTGGTCTCTGCCCGTCATCTCCAGCGACTTGTCGTAGATCCGGCAGACCACGTCACCTTTGCCGAAGGTGAAGCCGGAGAAGCTTCGCCCGCTGAGGTGCGCCTGACGGGGAACTTCGAAGACGCGGCGGCGAGTGGCCCGGCAGCTGAAGTCCGAGAGGTCCCGAGCCACCGGGATCCAACCCTGGAAGTCGCAGTACAGGTCGAGTCTCGACACCCGCAGCGGGCCCACCACCTCCAGCACGGCCTCGCCCAGCCACCCCTCCACCATGGCGACGGCGGTCTCCACGCCGTAGGCGTGGATGAAGGGCGAGTGCCACTGCACGAAGACCGGCGGGAAGGGGTCGACGGCGCCCAGCATCAGCTCGATCCGCGCCGAGCGCAGCCAGATCGGGTAGCCCCTCCACCCGTGCGGCTTGAGGATGAAGCCCTCGGGGTTCTCGCCGAGGTCAACTATGGACCCGTCAGCACCGGCTCGGGTCCGCAGTTCCCCCAATTCCTGGCGCAGGCCGGGGCGCAGCACACCCGGCGCTGAGGCGTGGATGGTGTCCACTCCAGAGGTGAGGAGATTGACCATGCTCATTCGATCTCACCCTGATCTCGAACCAATGTACTTTGCCACCAGGGTGTTACAAGCACCCCTGGTGGCTGTGGGCTGATGGAACTCCTCCTGCCACGCACGACCGACACAGGGCCGACCGCGATCCTGTCTGGCGGGGTCGCTCCGCTCAAGCGGGCTGGACCACACTCACTCCCGCTGAGGTCGAGTCGGATTGGCCGCTGCCCGAAGCCGGCAGCGCCTCTGCCCCTCGTGGTGAAGCGGCCGAGGTTGACCCAAGCCGCCCTCTCCGCTCCGGCACGAGCACCGGGCCACCCGCTCTCCGCCCTATTGGCGGCGCGGGTGGCCCGGATTGCGCGCACGGCACAGCGGCTGAGCTCCACAACCTCGACCACCGCGTTCGCGAGCCAGGACCACCTCGGTCGGGCAGCTGACTCACTCGGTTGCATCGAGCACGCGAGAGTGGCGAGCCGAAGAGTGCTTCGCCAAGTCTCCGCCATCTCTCGCCTCCTGTCGACTCGCTGCACCGCGCCATATGGTACGGTCCATTATATCACGACCACACACGGCGTCAAGAGGCGCGCGATCCCCCACTCGCCCTCAAGCCCAACCCTCGGCCCCTGGCCGAGGGACGCCCCTCCAAATGGGCATCCCCTTGGATGGTCCGGGCTCGTCCTCCCCTTCAGCGGCCGAGCTGAGTCCGGGGGAAGACCAGGGTTGTCAGGTCGGCTGGTAAGTGGACCTCGATGACCGCCACCACCAGGGCATCCTGCTTCATGACCCGGTACAGCTGAAGGACCGGGACACCGTCCGGCACGGCCAAGACCCGCTTGAGGTCAGGTGCCGGCATCATCGCCTCAACGACATCCTCACCGCCCACCGCCGTCATCCCCCGGATTGCGAGCAGATCGGGAAGCCACTGACCGGCCAGTTCCGCCTCTGTCAACCCCAGGTCCCGCTCGACCCGGGGATGAAGCCAAGCACGACGGAGCGAGGGGATGCCCTCGGCCCCGTACCCCACCGCCTCCTGCACCAGAACCGCCGTCCCGACCTCCACCTGGAGCAGACCACATATCCAGGGAGTCGCGGGCAGCCGACGCGCCGCCGGCTCGATCGGCGCGCTGAGCCGGAACGACCTCACGGGACCAGATCCGGTCCGATCCCCATCCGCGGACACCGCCCAGCGGGCCGAGCTCACCTGCGTCGCGTCCACCAGTCTCCGATCCGCCTTGGGGTCACGCACGAAGCTGCCAGCCCCGTGTTCGGCGACCACCATCCCCTCCTGCTTCAGGAGGCCGATGGCGCTCCGCACTGTGGTCCTGGTGACCTGGTACCGGGCCATCAGCTTGCGCTCCGATGGGAAAGCCACCCCCGCCGGCAGGCGCCCCTCCGCTATGTCCTGGCGCAGGTGATCTGCCAGCTGCTGATACAGCGGCACCGGGCTGTCGCGTTCCAGGGTTGGTCTCAGCACTGCTCCAGTTTAGATGGTCCGCTCCAGATGCGCCCCGGCCCTAACCGGATGCAGATCAAGATCGACGAGGCCGTCGACGAATAGCCACAGTCCCCTGTGTGCGGTCGGTGAGTGGCCGAAGTTGACGCGACCAGCACCGGGAGGCTGTCGCGGCGGCCACTGTTTGCACCGTTCCGCCGATTGCGGTGGTCACTTGGCACGTCTTCGACCGGCGGTGGCACTGAGCCACGGGTTGGACATGCGGGGGCTACCCAACAACCAGAGCGACCGACGTCGCGCTTTGCCAGGGTCAGAGAGCCTGGAGGCAACCACTTGTATGGCGCCGACGCTGAGCAGGGTAGGTCGCGTCACCATTCAGACCCTGCGCCGGCTGAACCGCCCCGGGTTTTGTAGAGAGGCCTCGCACTTGGGCAGCTACCTCAATGAGTTCGTCCTCAGGTTCACCGCCACACCTCACGCAGCCGGGGACCGGTCTTCTGCCGAGTCCTAGAACTCGCTGTTGATCACGCACCTGTCCGCTACCGTGAACTCATAGTCGGCCATGGCCCCCGCCGGACCCCGTCCAAACCTCCGACCACCCGAGGACACCCGCCAACCCTGGACCGCCCACCTGCTGGCCGTCCGTGACGGTCCGGGAAACCCCTCAACTCCCACTCCGGCTAAATGGATACCCCTAACCATCCTTACCGTGCCTTTTCGCTCCGATGTTCCTTAAGGGCCGATCCCACGACGAGGCAGGTCGTCCCGCTCTGTGGAGCCCGAGGGGCTGGTCAGCATAGTTCGCCCTCCTGCTTGTGAACTGTCGGCACGGAGGTGAGGCGCCGCACTTCTGGGACAGCCAGGACGGCCACCGTCGAAACGGCAACCCAGACAGCGCCTGCAAGGAACAGTGGGCCTCGGCCCATGACTGCGCTCAACGGCCCCGCCAGGGCGTAGCCGACTGGGATAAGGGCAAGGGACCCTAGGTAGTCAAACGAGGAGACGCTCGACAGGACTCTCTCGGGTACCTCCCGCTGAATGGTGGTGTCCCAGAGGGCCGCGAAAATGCCCAGGCCGCAACCCGCACCGAGAGTTCCGAGGCCGACGGCCCATGCCGGACCAGCCAGCGCGAGTGAGAGAAGTGGGGCAGCCCAGAGGATTCCTACCGCGGTCGCGAGGACCAGAGGCCGTCGCGGCTGGAAGCGCACCACCAGCAGGCTCCCGAGCACTGAGCCAGCGCTGAGCGCGGCCAGGACGGCTCCCCAGACGGCGGCACCACCGAGCGACGTCTTGGCGACGACCACTCCGAGCACCATGAAAGGCGCGAAGACAACCAGGTGAAAGATCGCGTACTGGAGGACGATGACCCACAGCCACGTCCGGGAGCGGAACTCGACCCACCCCTCGCGCAGCTGGGCGACGAAGGAAGGCGTGGCGGGACCAGACCGTTTTGGCAGCCGCAGCCTGAAAAGCAGCGCAGCGGAGAGCAGGTAGGTGCCAGCACCCGCTGCGAGCGCCCATCCCGGACTGATGGCTGCCACGAGCACTCCGGCCAGCGCCGGTCCCGCCACGCCCGCGAGTGATGTGACCATACCCCGCAGGCTGTTCGCCTGCTGGAGCTGGTCGCGGTCAGTCACGAGCTGGGGCACGAGTCCGGTGCTCGCCGGCCCGAACACCGCCTGACCCGCACCGATGACTGCCTCGGCAGCCATGAACGCCCAGAGCGGCGGGTGGCCAAGAAGCAGCCAGCCGGCAAGCACTCCCTGGGCTGCACCGCGGGCCATGTCGGCTAGGACCATGACCCGCCGCCGCCCGAAGCGATCGGCTGCTCCTCCACCTGCGAGAAGCAGGATCACGAGGGGGATGCTCTGGGCGGCGAGCACTTCCCCCACCTGGGTCGCAGTGCCGCGGTGGTCGAGGATGGCGAAGGAGATCGCGATCGGGGCCATTGAGGAACCGAGGAGCGACGCTGCCCGGCCCGCGAGGAACAACGCGAACTGGCGCTGGTGGAGCACCCCAAAGCTGTTCCTTCCCCGTGTGCTTGTGGGCCTCGCGGTCACTTCCTACCGAACTCGGCTGTCTCGTCGCCTTCCATCTCGAAAACTGCCGCACTCAGGCTCACGCAGACCGTTCCGCCACTGCGGGGCGCCGTCGCCACGTCGTGGAGGCGGCGGAACTCGCGATCAAGGTGTCGGCGTACTGTCGCCCACTCGTTGGGATCCACCCACAGCTGCGCATCGGCGACCAGAGGTGAGAGCTTGGGAGCGGGGGCCGCCGCGCCAGCCCGGCGCCGCAGCTCCGTGGTAAACGCCTCTACGAAGAGAAGGAGTGCACCAGGAAGCGCCGCAGCCAGCACGCCGGCTGGCTGCCTCCCCTCGGTGGGCGGCCTGGGGCGGTAGCGGTAGCGAACCTCCCGTCCTCCTCGATGCGTACGCTCCTCGGCTACCTCAACGACCATCGCCCGGGCAAGTTGGCGCAGGTGATAGCTGGCGAGCGCGTGGCTGACGCCCAGTGCCCGGGCGAGCTCGGCGGCAGACATCGCCTGCCCAGTCAGGAGCGACAGCATCCGCAGTCGCAATGGGTGGGCCACAACTCGGAGTCCACGGAGCGCTGCGGACCGTTCTACTCCCAAAGACATGTTTGGGAGTAAAGCACATGGCCCCCCTGGTGTCAACCGAAACGCCGAGTAGGTGTGGGTCGGGGAGCGATCGGGGAGGGGACCCACCCGCCACCGCGAGTCGGCCGCCCCACTCGAGTCGATGAGCTCTCGCCCCGCAGGGAGCCGGGCCGAGTTGACACATGCCTATATGAGCATGTATTCTCCCGCCATGGCCCGGGCTTCCACCACCAGTGATGCCTTCAACGCGGTGGCCGAGCCGCGCCGGCGGGCGATCCTCGATGCGCTGGCGGGAGGCGAGCACTCGGTCGGCGAGCTGGCCGAGAGCTTGCGGGTCGCTCAGCCGGTCGTGTCCAAGCACCTAAGGGTGCTCCGCGACGTGAACCTGGTATCCCGCCGTGACGCCGGGCGGCGGCGCGTCTACCGGCTCAACGGCGCGAACCTGAGGCCGATCCACGACTGGGTGCGCCGGTACGAGCGGAGCTGGTCACAGGCCTTCGACCGGATGGAGATGGTGCTTCAAAGGCTCGAGTCACAGGAGGACTGCCACTATGGCACAGGAGACGAGACGTAAGGCCCGGGTCACACTGCCCCGAGATGATCAGATCCTGATCACCCGCGACTTCGCGGCACCGCGCGACCGGGTTTTTCGGGCCTACACCACACCGGAACTGGTGGCGCTGTGGTGGCACGCCGACCGCGGCACCATCGACAGCATCGAGATCGACCTCCGCGTGGGCGGGAGGTGGCGGTATGCCATGACGGCCAACGGCGGCTTCCGCGTGGTCTTCCACGGCCAGTACCTGGAGATCGTCACCGCGGAGCGGATCGTGTCGACCGAGGTCTTCGAGGGGATGCCCGAGGCGGCGGCGACCAGCACCGTTACCTTCACCGACTCGCCCGCTGGCACCACCCTGGCGATCCTGGTGCAGCACAAGAACCAGGCCAATCGCGACGCCCACATGCGCTCTGGCATGGAGGACGGGCTCCAAGCGGCCATGGACCACCTGGAGGAGGTTGCGACCAGCAAGCCGATGGGGGTGGGATGAGCGACCGACCAATCTGTCCCATCACCCGCGCGCGCGACACTAGCCGCAGCCGTGAGCCTCCACTTCATGCACTACAACTTCGCTCGGCCCCACAAGAGCATAGCGAACCCTTACTCTCGCACCCATGCGACGGCGGCTGGCGTGACCGATCACGTCTCGAAGATCGAGGAGATGGTTGCCCTGTTGGCTGCCTAGTGCTACGGTTGCCCGGATGAGGCGCGGGAACGCCGTCTGGGAGGCGGCGATAGTACTTGGCGTCGGGCTTGGGCTCTGGATGGCGCTACTCGCGAACGACTGTCCACGGAGTTCGCGGGGGAACGGGCCGATCTGTCCTGTCGTGCCCGGTGTGCCTCTATTCGCTTGGTGGGTCTGCGCATTGTGCGGAGCAGCAGCCGCCTCCTTGGTGGTCCTAGTCGCGATGGCTATCCGCCGTTCGCATTCAAACTGACCCACTAGCCTGTGGTGGCCTCATGCCGGCGAACGGCGTGGCGACACCTGGACTTGACCCGGCACGACTGGCCCCGGAAAGTCAAATCACCAGCTCCTTGGGTTCGAGCCCGGCCAAGCACTCAGACTCCCACCGCGACCCAGGTACGCCCGTTTGTTGTGCGCCAGAGACCCGCTCCCGGGGCCAGCATCCAACCGTCCAGGGGCCTGATGAACGAGAATACGGCGCCGCTCCCACCAAGATTGACACCCGGGACCCCCTGTGTACAATCGGTGGGTGGCGTGAAGCTAGTGTCCCCATTACCGGGAGGCTGTCGTGGTGGCTGCCGACCTCGCCGTTCCGCTCATTGAGCCTATTCCACGAAGCATGCACGCTAGCGATCATGGGGTGTGTCGCGGGCTTGAAGTAACGCTGAGCCAGCGCCAAGGCGGATCGGAGCCTCTCGAAAATGAGCCGAACAGTGTTCCGCTCCTTCCATGGCAGAGAACCGAGAGCGTAGCCAGTTGGGTGGTGCCAACGTTGAGCAGAGTAGATGTCGCGCCACAATTCAGGCTCTGCGCTTGACACCCGCGGGAGTTGGCCTATGATCCGACTATGGCCAACTCAACTCGCGCCAAAGCGGCGGGGACGGGAGTGACGTCCCGTGTGTTCGTCCATGCACGTGGGCTGAAGTCACTGGGATTGATTCTCGGGATGCTGATCTTGGTGGCGGCAGCAGCCGGATGCGCCTCGACGAATTCGGGCCGACCGCTAAGTTCGAGGCATTCGTCTCGCCTCATTGGCTTCGCACAGAGTGCAAGACCGCACCTCGATACAAGTACGGCAGCCACTACCGTGCCTGAAGCCAGCGTCGTCGCTGTCCAGGCTCCACTATTGGCCTCCTGGAGCGGAGCTTTTACCGGGCCCCAACCATCCAATGTGCTCCAAGAGGCGCCCCTTACTGTCGCGAGAAGGGCCGATCCCTTAGTCACGGTATTCATGCGGAATGACACGTCGTCAGTCGAGACAGTGAGCTACCAGCTCTTGATTACCGATGGTGGTCTACCGTTTACGCTGGGTGGTGATTCTCCCGTCTCACCCAGTGCCTGGACTCACGTTGTGTGGAATTCGCAAGAAGCGTTGCCGGGTGGCACCACCGAAATCAGGCTTCAACCGGGACAGGCAGCATCCGCCAGCATGGGATGGCCATCGGGCCTCGTGTCGTCACGTCCTGTCCACTACTACGGAGTCGTCTACTTCTACGTCAACGGCTCTGTCTGGGGCGGCCCGACGCCATTCTTCTCCTATGAGCCACTGATCCTTCAGTAGGCCACCCACCAGCGCTTTGTGCGCTCTCGGGGACGAGACGGTTCAGTCACCACGTCGAAGGCCTTACTGGTTTGCCAGCTGGCGATCTCCGGGGTTCGGACGGCATCAATCCCGGTAGTTGGCGGCTGTTTCGCCGGAGATTATCGGGACTCGCCCCGAGGTCGTGAAGGCGCTACATCCCACCAGGTATCCAGATTCTTGCAGTCGCTCTTGCGCTTTCAACCAGAATGGGTGGCCGACTTGCTCCGGCGAGGCGTATCCATCTGCGTGTGGTCTTGCTGCAAGGGCACTCAGGGTACCTACACGACTATACGGCGGAGACCACCGCCGCCATGATGGAAGCCGGTCTGTGTACGGCGGAACGCGTCCGCCCGAGCCGCGCCACCAGCGCCACGGCCGGGTCCACCAAGTGCTAATGGCCCTGCCGAAGACCGCACCACCCCAACGACGATCAGCCGGGCAGTCGGAAGGCCCTTAGCAGAGCACTGATCGCAGCCAACCCGCCCAGTAGGGTGACGACAGACACTCCGGTTCGACCATCAAATAGCGCCACAAGACAGTCCGCTCCTGACGATCTTGCCAACGGCCACCGTCACGTTTACCCAGCCGTAGAAGTATGAGGTTCGTAGCGGACCCACGGCGAGGACATAGTGCCCCGGCGGCAGCGAGAATCGAAACTCCTGATGTCGCTTGACCATCTGCGTAGTCACTTGGACACGGGGAAGAACGAGTTTGACTTTATTGCTAGACACTGGTACGAGAGCTGCTGTGCCTCGCAGGACGATGACAGTGCCCGCCACATAGTCGGGCAATCTGATGTGCGTGGGCAACACCGCGGCGCAGACGCTGATCCCGCCAACGACCACGCCATCGCCGCTTGGGATTGCGATTGACGCGGTTGGTGATGGGGACGGGTGGGTGAGCGAACTGTTGGCGCAACCGGCTGCCGTGAGCAGGACGCCCATCATCAACGCCACCGCAAATGTGTGCAGTCTGAACCAAGTCGAGATGGGGATGAGGCTACGCGTAGGTCGGCTGCTTGTCAACATGAGCCTGGTCGACACCGGCCAAGACCGACCGTCGCCCACGGTAACGGCGGTTGCTCTCGGACCCAGGTCTGCGAGCTGCCGGGCCGAATTGCCAGACCACGTGCTGCGAGTTCAAGACCTGCGGTGCATACGAGAGACCAGCGGTCTCAGCGCCATCTGAGGGTCTCTGTGGTGGCCTCGTGCCGGCGAACGGCGTGGCAACGCCTGGACTTGACCCGGCACGACTGGCCCCGGAAAGTCAAATCACCGGCTCCTTGGGTTCGAGCCCGGCCAAGCACTCAGGCTCCCACCGCGACCCAGGTACGCCCGTTTGTTGTGCGCCAGAGACCCGCTCCCGGGGCCAGCATCCAACCGTCCAGGGGCCTGATGAACGAGAATACGGCGCCACTCCCACCAAGATTGACACCCGGGACGGCGGACCACGAGTAGCCGCCGTCCCTACTGCCCGACAGCTCGTTGATCGTAGCGATCCAGAGCTCCCCCGTCTGGTTCACCCCCAAGCTGGCGAAGTCCTGAGGGGGAAGGCCGGTGGGGTCCCCGGTGCCGAGCGTCGGCAGCAGCGCCCTGGGGGACCAGGTCGCCCCGGCGTTTTGAGACACGTAGATGCCCTTGGGCGTCGAGCCGGTGGCCCCTGAACCTTCGCAGACGCTCACCAACGCGGCCGGGGCGGGTATCGCTATCGCGGCCATGCCGAACCAGAGCTTCGAGGCGCACGGGGACTCGCGAGTTGTCCATGTGGAGCCAGCGTCGCTCGTGACCACGAGTGCCGACAACCTGCCCGAAGTGATGGCATGGGTCACCGCCACAGCTGCCCACCCGGGCGCGGGGCCGAGAGCGAACGCGGTTAACGCGTCGACCGCAGGGATGGGTAGTACGGAGCCGGGCTGCCAGGAAGTCCCGGCCCCTGAGGTGTGCCAGAGGCGCCAGCTGCCCGAGGTGCCACCTGCCCGAGGTGACGTGAGAGCCAGCGTCTCATTGCCGGACTGGCCGAGGCCAACCACTCGGCTTCCGAGCTGGCTCAACGTCCATTGCGTTCCCTCGTCAGCGGTTCCTGCCAGAGCTCCATTCCCTGCGACCCAGCCCGACGTGATCGTGGTGAACGCCAGTGAGGGGGGCGGCCCAGGTGAGGACCGCACGGCCTTTGGCAGTTGTGACCCTTCCACCGTCCATGTGGTTCCCGCATTCCGAGTGACGGCTAGCCGCTCCGGGTACGGTTCGGTCTTGGTCTGGATGCCTCCGACCCGCGACCGGTGCTGGGCACACATGACCGTCGAAAAAGTAACTCCGATTCCATCCGATGGGCTGAGGAACTCGATCGAGGCCAGGTACTCGGCCGACACGCGCGACCCAACCCTGAGGATCGTCGGGTGCTTCGCGCAGGGTGGCAGGCCGAGGATCGCCGATGAACTGGTGTCTGAAGGGGTCGAGCCCTTTGGCCCTGACGGCGCCGCGGCACAGCCGGAGGCAAACAGTACCAGGGCGGCGGTGAAGCCAGCCGCGAGACCACGCGCCAACGCCTCACCTCCTCGGAGCAACCATCGCGGGCTACCGGGCCGTGGACCCTGCTATGTGGTAGAACGACGACCGCCGAGAATGTGTTTCAGCCCCGATGCCTCTAGCACCGCCCTGGTCAGCCTTTACGGCCACCAGTGGCCCGGTTCCCGTGGCCGCCGACAGTCTTCCCCTCACCCCGCGACTGGCAGCGCCAACATGGCGAGGACTTGACACCCTATTTGACACCCTATCCGGCGAACATAGGCGGCTTTCGGCGTACGTCGCACCCAAGATACTCCTCGTTTTCTAATACGAAACGGTCACCGGCGCACCCTCGCGAACAGTTCCCTGGCAAATCCGCCCTTCCCGACGGCCATCCCCCTGGTCGGGTTTATGAGAGCAAACCGGTGATCTTGGGGGTCCGGTGGCCATTTTGACACCCTATCCGCTGCAGCCGTACCCTCCCCAGGGGCCGCGGACCGCGTAGACGGCGTCCCCGCGGAGAGAGTCGGAAACATCCGAATGGCAATGCCGGGCGGATTCCACGGTAGTTTGACCCCATGGCTCCGGAGCCACCCCTGGAACGGCACGGTGACCGAGCATGAGAGTGGCCGCAGTGCGCCTGGCAGTATGAAATTGTTCATGCCACGGCCCGACCCTGCCAGGTGGTGTCGGCCACTACGCCGGCGAGCTACCCGAGGAACACGGCTCCCTGGGCCGGTCCTGTCAGCTCCGCGCCCATGCCTGGGTTTCTTCGGACGAGCTGCCCTCTCGCATAGGCTTGGATGAGCCCCTCGTGACCCGGGGGACTGGACTGATGGGCCCCGCCCCTTGGCGCCGGCACCCGCCAGGCTCGCGCGGTCGCGCGCGGGTTCTCTATGTGATCATTCACCTCTGGTACGGGGCTGTAGAGACGGTCACACTGGCGAACCGTGCGCCATCTGCGGGGTTGATGCCGGCGCCAAGATTTACGCTGTAGCACTCCGTCGACCACGACTGAGCGGGGCGTGGCACCCCTGATCCCTCTAATGGCCCCTCGGTCGCCATCCCACCGGGCACTCCTGCGCCACTGATTGGTCCTCCGGCGCCGACGAGCCCCTGCTCCTACACCTGGTCGGTAGGGGATGCGGGCGCGACGTGATGTCGGCAGGTCGGCGCGACCCGCATTGGCCTGAATCGGCCCACCTACCGGGCCATCATCCGGTACCGTCCCTGCGGCCCATCGACCAGGCCGATCGACCCGACCAATCTCCCCAACGGGAGGTGGGTTTGAACGGCGAAGGCCTTGGTGCCTGCTCATCGACCCAGGGCGAGGCACGCTCGACTCCCCTGAGTGGCACGCGAACGAAAGGTCAGCGGACTACCGGCTCGCGCGTAGCACGTGGTGCTACGATTGCTCCATGGCACGAGACATCACCCAACGGCAACTTCGGAACGATAGCGGCGAGATCATGAGGGGATTAGATCAGGGCGAGACCTTCGTCGTGACCAGGAATGGCGTACCCGTCGGGGAGTTGACTCCCCTTCGGCGACACCGGTTCGTGTCCGCCGATGCCGCTATCGCCATGTTCCGCAATGCTCCAAGCGTCGAGCTGGCCCGGCTTCGCGCCGACCTCGATAGCGTTGCATCTCAGGACACGAGCCTCCGTGGCTAATGCGCAACGCGCCCAGCGTGGGGTCATCGACACCTCCGTAGTCATCGGCCTCGAACAGCTTGATTCCGAACAGCTCCCCATGGAGATGGCGGTCAGCGCGATTACCATGGCAGAGCTCGCTGCCGGACCTCACGCGACCGACGACCCCGATGAGCGAGGGCGCCGACAGGACCGATTGCAACGGGCGGAAGCCGCCTTCGACCCCCTTCCCTTCGACGGAGAGGCGGCTCGGGCCTATGGTCGGATCTACGCTGCTGAGGTCGCAAGCGGACGCAAGGCGCGTGGGGCGCGGGCCTTGGATCTCCTAATTGCAGCTACCGCGTGTGCCCTGGGCCTCCCCGTTTACACGCGCAACCCGGATGACTTCCAAGGCCTCCGTGGGCTCGTCGACGTCGTCGCTGTCTGAAGGGCCTGCCGACCACCGAGCGGTTCCTATGGCCGAACTTTCTGGACCTCCCAGGACTGAGATGCCAGGCACTGGTGGGTCAAGCGCAGCATCTAAGCCAGCCCTCTCGGAACAGGAGAAGTTGACACCCTATCGCTCGCAAACTGACCTTCTAGCAACCGCTCCACAGCCAGGGCAGCGTCGCTCCCGAGCGAGTCGGACACGTGAGAGTAGCGGTCCAGAGTCATGGCGCCAGTGGCGTGGCCGAAGCCGCTCCGGGGCAATCCGTGGACTCTTCCCAGCGCTCCGCATCAGGCTGAAGGGCGATATCGGCCGGCCGGTAGCCGACACGAAGACGAAGTCATCGGGCAGTGGCAGGGTTCCAATCCCCTCCCAGGCACTGGACCAGTTCGAACGGTATCCGCGGGAAGGTCATTGCTGGTGATCACCAGCGAGCTCCGGGACCTCGCCGAGCCGGGTTCCGCCACCGCTGGCGCGGCCCCGCTCGGGGTAGGGTGGAGCGTGCCCCGGACGATGATCAAGCCGCGGTCAAGGTCAATGTCGCGCCAACGAAGGGCGAGCAGCTCCCGGCACATAAAGCCAGTCTTGAGCACCACCCGAAAGGGGAACTACACCTAGAGCACTGCTCTAACCTCGTCGAGTCCGACGACCGCGGCGTCCGTCCTCGTCGGCGACCGTGAGCGCGGGAAGCTGGCTCACCAAAGCCGGCTCGCTTCCCCCAAAATACGCAGTCGAGGTCGCAGCTGGATCGGGCCTGGTAGGCGCCGCCCTTCTCCAGCTGGATCAAGGGACGGACCTTGTCAAGCTCTAAATGGGCGGGCCCGACAGGGATGTGGCTCTGTTCTCGACCACCGAGGTTGCGGCGCTGGGGGCGCAACTGTCACCGCCCACGCCGGAACCCTCGCGGGGAACGCGCCACCGTTCATGCTGGGGTCTCAGCGATTGAGCACGGCTTCCAACTGGACCAGGAGACCGTGCAAGCGATGGACTCCACAAGGGTGAGGTTGGTGTCCAGCCTGGCAGTTGGAGAGTCGTGGAGGAGCTTCGCAACCACCACGGCTCTACCACGATTTCTCTCCGCCAAAGGTCGCCAGTCGATCGGCGGTCAGCGGGAGGAGACGCAGTTCTCGGTCCAGCTGGCCCACCAGGCCGGCGTCACGATCGCGACCGGGACGGATTTCGGCGGCTGGTCTCTCCCGGCCAGTCAACTGGCCTGGGGGATCGAGAGCCTGGTGGCAGTCGGTCTTGCGCCCTGCGACGCGATCGAGGCCGCACCTGCCAGCGGGGGTGAGCTCCTCGGTGAACCGGATGCCGCTTGCATCTGCGAGGGCGGTCCCGCCGACTTCATCTTGATTCACGGCGACCCGCTTCCCGACCCCTCCGCGATGTGGGGAGTTTGGAGAGTGAGCTGGTAGACAGCTCACTCTCCTCCTCGACAGGTGCCTTCTTAGGGCGCCGATGTTCCGGTTGTGCCGGAGTCCCCATGCCTCCCCTGCCCGCGTCCCTTAGCCCAAGAGGGCGGACCGAGCGGAGCCGCCTTTCCGGCCTTAGCTTCTGAGCCTCGGGAGGGCGTCGCGTCGATCGTGGGCGTGCCGTGGTTGCTCCGGGCCACCCGACTCACGCATTGCCCGAATGCGCCAGGAGAAGGGGTGCTGCTCGCTACCGCGGTCTTGGACCCCGGCCGGAGCTGTGCGCAGCTGCCGCGAATGGCCGTCACCACAGCCGCACCATGGGTCGAAGCCGGGGAGCTGGAGAGCTGCCTGGCTGCGATGACTGCGCCGCCGGTCCCCAGCGCCGCTCCGATAGCGACCACCGCGATCCCCTTGGTCGCCAGCATGCTCAGCAGGCCACGGATTCCGAGTCCTATTCCAGTCATCTTGAGGAATACCTCCTTGATGGGCGCCAAGCCCATGAGTCGTCCGGTCTATCCGCCCCTGCATCTGAAAACGTCCACCTCTTCCGCTCTACCCGACCGGCTGGTGACTCGTGACCAGACCGTCACTTCCGCCCTGCGGTCCGTGCAGCGGCTCAGATCCCTGGGGCGCCGACCTGGGGGAGCTACATAAGGCCGAGCTCGTCGAGCCCGCGCAGGAGGTTGCTCACGACTCGTGGGTCGCACCGGACATCTAGGACTGCCGGGCATCCTGATCTCGCGACCGCTATGGCGCGGTCCAGCGCTGGAGGTAGCTGCTCTCGGGTGAGTACCCGCTCCCCCCAACCGCCCAAGGATGCCCCGAGCGCGCCATAGTCCACGTCGACGTTGGGCTCTGTGGCAGAACTGCCCGGTCCTCGCCACACTCCATTGTTCACCACGATCACGACCAACCCCAGCCGATGGCGAGCCGCGGTGTGCAGCTCCATCGCCGAGAAGCCAAAGGCGCCGTCGCCGGTGAAGAGGAGGACCAGCGTCTCCGGGGTGGCCAGCTTGGCCCCGATTGCGAATGGGAGCCCGACTCCGAGAGTGCCCATGGCAGAACCGATGAGCATGTTGGATCCCGGGCGGTGGGCCCTGGAGAAGGCGATCCCCCAGGTGACGCTGTCGCCACCGTCAGAGATCCAGGTTCCCCCGCCCTCGTGCTCAAAGCGAGCTGCCACCTCGCGCGCCAACCACCCAGCATGAACCGGCCCACCCTCTGTCTCGGTCTCCGCCGTCCATATCTCCCCACTGGTAGTGGCAAGGGCCTTCGCCTGGGATCGCCACTCCTGCCAGCGGTCAGATTGCCCCTCCCAGCTCTGTGCCAGAGAGTGGAGGGTGGCCGAGACGTCCCCAACCAAGCCCAGAGTTGGGACCCGCTCACCACCGAGGTTCTCGGCTGTGATGTCGAGCTGGACGATGACCTGGTCCTCGCCAAACAGGGGCGGTCTGCCATACATGAGGTTGGCGTTGAAGCGCGAGCCGACGACCAGGGCCAGATCGGCGCTGACGAGAGCGGCGCCACCGTGCACCAGACTGCCGAGGCTCGATGGATGGTCATCATCGAGCAAGCCCCGGGCAGCGCTGGTTGTGGTGACAGGAACCCCGGTAGCGGTGCAGAACTCCTCCAGCGCCGAACCAGCGCCCGAGAAAAAGGCGCCTGAGCCAGCTACCACAATCGGACGCTCGGCGCGCCGCAGCAGCTCCCGCGCTCTCCCCATGTCGGCGTCCTCCGGAATCGATCTAGCCAACCCCGGAATCTGTGTGGGCGGGAACTCAGCTACCGCGGTATCCAACAGGTCCTCCGCAATCTCCAGGTAGGCGACGCCCGGGCTACCCCCTCTCGCCTGCAGATAGGCCTGGACTATGTATTCACCGATCCGCTCCACCACCAAGCACTCCGCCCGCCACTTGGTGATCGACATAACCGCCGCGAGCTGGTCCATGTCCTGCACCGCCCCTCGGCCGCGCCTGGCAAGAGCCGTCCTACCTGCCAGCACCACGATGGGGACCCCTGCGGCATTCGCCTCCACTATCCCGGGCAGTGCGTTGGCCAACCCCGGACCGGCTGTGACCGCCACAAAACCGGGCTGGCCAGTCGCCAGCGCCCATCCTTCCGCCATCAGGACGGCGTTCTCCTCGTGGCGGACTGAGACCACCCGCTTGCCTTCGGCGCGGATCTCCTCCAGAAGGTGGGCGATGTGACTGCCCGGCAGCGTGAAGATAGTCTCCAGCCCCACCTGGACCAGCGCCCGCGCCGCCAAGCTGCCGCCGGTGCGGACCTCCCCCGACATCCTCTCCTCCTAGTCTTCCCGCTAGCAGTCGACCCAGCCTAAGTCGGCGTCTCTTTTAGGGTGCGCGTCCCGCCACCGGCTTTGCACGGGCGAAACCACCGGTCGTGGGGCGGCGGGATTCACTCTCCCAGGCTACGGACATGCCCACCATAGCCGACCAAGCGTCAAGATGACTGGGTGCAGGACCTCTTCGGCAACCCCACTGAGGCAGGTCGAAGCGGTGGGGTCGGGCAGCATCTCCCCCCAGCCTCGGAGCAGGCGGATCAAGCCGCCGTCCCATTGGCTGCCAGGTTGCGACCCACCAGCTGGGCAGACGTCTTAGGCCAGGGGCACCTGCTCGGAGAAGAAGGACCGCTCTGGTCCGCACTTCACGGCGGACGGCTGCCGTCCATCGTGCTGGTGGGGCCTCCGGGCACCGGCAAGACCACCATTGCGCGGCTGTTGGCGGAGGCCCAGTCCGCTCACCTGGTATCGATGTCGGCTGTCAGCGCAGGGGTCGGGGATGTCCGTCGAGTCGTGACGGAGGCGGGCCAGCGCCAACGCATGGCGCAGCGAACGCTCTTGTTCCTCGACGAGATCCACCACTTCACCAGGACCCAGCAGGACGCGCTCCTCCCCCACGTGGAAAGCGGGCTGCTGACTCTCATCGGAGCAACCACCGAGAATCCCAGCTTCCAGCTCACCGGAGCTCTGCTCTCCCGCCTCCAGGTCCTGGACCTCAGACCGCTGATAGCGGAGGACCTCAGTCAGCTTCTGGACCGGGCACTTTCAGACTCGGCGCGCGGGATCGGGTCCAGGCGACTGCGACTGGACGACTCCGGTCGAGAGCTGCTGGTCCGCCGGTGCGGCGGAGACGCAAGGGCGATGCTCAACGCGCTTGAGAGGGCGGCGGAAGGAGTGGCCGACGGAGCAGAGATCCCCTTCGCGGTCGTGCGCCAGGCCCTGAACAGCCCCCATCTCCTTCATGACCGGGCCGGCGACCTCCATTACCAGATCCTCTCCGCCTTCATAAAGTCGATGAGGGGAAGCGACCCCGACGCCGCCGTCTACTGGCTGGCGCGCCTGCTGGAGTCTGGCGAAGACCCCCTCGTGCCCGCGCGCCGGATGGTGATCCTCGCTGCCGAGGATGTCGGGCTCGCGGATCCGCAGGCTCTCCAGATAGCGGTGGCAGCCCATCAGGCCGTGGCTGCGGTCGGGATGCCCGAGGGACGGCTGCCCCTCGCGGAGGCTGCGATCTTTCTGGCGCTGGCCCCCAAGAGCAACTCAGCCTACCGCGCCTACTCCCTGGCCGCGGAGGATGTCGCCGAGCATCTGCAACTGCCCGTCCCTTTCCACCTGCGCAATGCGGTCACCGCTCGCGACCGCCAACGCGGCTTTGGGCAGGGATACCAGTACGCACACGAAGATCCCGCTGGACTGGTCGATCACGACCACCTCCCAGCCGAGATCCGTGATCACCGGTACTACCAGCCCACCGACCGAGGCCGCGAGCCAGAGATGAGGAAGAGGTTGGATAGCTCCAACGCTCGACGGGAGGTGCTAGACCCATCGGAAGGAATGAATCAGCAGCCCAACTGACGCTGCCCGCACCTGACCGCAGACCGGTTTGGCGCGGAGGGGCTATTCGGAAGCGACTGCGGCAGGCTCCTCGGCCGCCGGAGTGGCCTCCGCTACTGGCTCCTCCGCCGCCACCCGCGCCTGGGCGATCTTGACGAGAATCTCAGCGGGGTCAATCGTGGCTGAGATCTCGACCCCATCGGGGAGGGTGATGTCCGAGAGGCGAACGGCGTCGTCCACCTCCGCAAGCCCGGATACGTCTACTGCGATCTCGCCCGGGATGGCATCCGGCAAACAGCTGACCTCAAGTGCGTGAACCACATGGAGGAGCTCACCGACGTTGAACTTGACGGCCGGCGACTCGCCGGTCAGCACGATCTGCACCTGGACGGTCAGCTTCTCGGTCAGGTTCACCTGGAAGAAGTCGACATGGACAGCCGCGCTGGTCCTAGGGTTTAGCTGCAGCTCTTTGATCAGCACCGGCCGGAGGTTGCGCTCGCCGGCCACCTTCAGCTGAAGGAGGTGGCTCTTCCCAACTGTGTGGACCATCCGCGCCAGCTCCTTGACCGGGACCTCTACCGGGATCGTTGCCACCTTGTGCCCATAGACCACTCCCGGCACCAATCCCTGGCGCCGGAGCTGCCCGACCTGGCGGCCCGTGGTGGACCGGCGAGCGGCCTCAAGCTTCAGACTCATGTGACCTCAATCTCTTGAGCAAGGTGGTCCTGCCCGGAATGAACCGGCAAGTGCTGCGGGATCTTACCAAATCCCGAGATCAACGGGCACTGGCAGCTACGGCGCCGAACCTGCGGTTCACGTATTCCACGATCGCCTGCATGCTCGTTCCAGGGGTGAATACCTCGTCGACCCCGATCGCCCTGAGAGCCTCGACATCCTCGGGAGGCACGATCCCACCGCCGAAGACGACGATGTCGTCAGCCTTGTGCTCCTTGAGGAGTCGGATCACCTCGGGAAACAACGTCATGTGCGCTCCCGATAGCAGCGAGATCCCGATCCCGTCGACATCCTCCTGGATGGCGGCGTCAACCACCTGGGCCGGAGTCTGGTGCAGCCCGGTGTAGATGACCTCCACTCCGGCATCGCGGAGAGCCCGGGAGATGATCTTGACTCCGCGGTCGTGGCCATCGAGCCCCACCTTGGCGGTGAGGATCCTGACTGGCCTGTTCCTCATTGCCTCAGTCTACGGCGCCCGGTGATGTGATTCGGCCAGCGCGGCAGCGGCTGGGGCCGATCCGCTGTGCGCGACCGCCTGGCTGAGGTAGGGCAGCGCCCCAAACATCCCGACCGCGAGAGTCACGCCGCCCGCAATGGCGAGACCGCGGAGGAGCCCAGGGTGGGACCAGGCCACGCGCGCAACCTCCTCCCCCGGCAGCTTGCGGTCGGGAGCAAGGCAGGCGGTGAGGAGAAAAAGCGCCAGCAGGGGGGCTAAGTTGGGGTCAGTGGCAACTCCGGTGCCGAACCCGCCGAAATCCTGCCCAAACCACCAAGCAAAAGCTGTCCAGGAGAGCGCAGCAGCAAGCACCCAGCGGCCCATCCCGCCCAGGCAAAGGGTCACCCCAATCCCGGCCATCGCGGCGACCAAGATGGTGTTCCAGAGCAGCGGATCGGTGGCCACGATGGCGCCCAAGGCGCGCACAGGCCCGGACAGCAGGGACGGCTGGGGCAACTTCGCCACGGCGGAGAAGGTTCCGCCGATGCCGCCGGGAGTCCAGAACCCCTCGAAGGGAAGTGTTTGCAGCCCAGCGCCCACCAGAAAGACGCCCCCCACACCAACCTCAAGGGCCCGTCTCGCGGCACCCCGGTGCCACCATTCCGCAGGAGCGAGTAGGAGCGCGGCCGCCGCCATATAGGCCAGGACGGAGCCGGGAGAACCAGATACGAGGCTTGCGCCCGGCGCCAACAGGCCCCCAAAGGCCTCGCCGAAGGCCCAGACCAGAACCCCCCAGCCGATCGAGCCCCAGAGAGCGAGGCGTCCGATCCGCGAGTTGCCACCTCCCAGGATCGTCGCCCCGATTCCGACCTGGATCAAGACCGTCGCCACCGCCAGGTGCACGGGATGTGCCTGCCATACGCTTATCTCCCAATGCAAAAGCGCGACCAGCCAACTTGGCTGCCCTGCTGCAGCCGGGCTCAGGATTCCTCCAGGGAAGCCCGCCGGCATCCCTGGCTGGGCCTGCAGGAGGCCATCCAAAATCCAGATGGCACCGAGGCAGCGACGGAGGAACCACCTTCCGCGAATCTCCTGCCCAAGCTCAGTCGGTTGTCCCGTCGCCTGTCCCCTGCCCCCGACGGCGCGACGCCGGAGCCAGCGGTAGCCACCTCCCGCAAGCAGAACTGCCAAGACGATGGCAACCTCTAGGAGCATCACCGAGTAGAAGGTGGGCCAGCCCACTGGGGCATTCACAACTGCGCTTGCGGCTTCAAACACAGGGCCTCAGCGTGTCCAACACCAGATGCTCCCTGCCGCGCGAGGTGATCTCGGCGCGATCTCGATGGCCAACGACTTTCCACTCTGGGAGGTCGACCCGGCCGGACCTAGCGGGATACCACGCCTGCCGGAACGGGCGAAATCACCCAGGTGGCGCCCGGTCTCCGGTGGCAGACTGTGTCGGAGTGTCAACTGCCATCGCGAGCCACCGGCTCAGACCTCCTCGGCGGTTCGAAGACCGCCCAATCCTGGTCTTCTGGGAGACCACCAAAGCCTGCTCCCTAAGCTGTCGGCACTGTCGGGCGACGGCACTGCCGACAGCGCTCCCCGGGGAGCTCACGACTGCGGAGGGGCTTCAGCTGCTGGATCAGCTGTCGGAATTCGGACGCCCGACCCCAATCCTGGTCTTGACCGGGGGCGACTGCATGGCGCGCCGGGACCTCCTGCTGCTCACGGCCCGCGCTCGGGAGCTCGGAATCGTGGTCGCGCTATCGCCTTCGGTGACCCCTCGGCTAACTCCTGAGTCCATGTCGCCATTTGCGGATCTCGGGGTACGCAGCGTCTCGATCAGCCTCGACGGAGCGTGTCCTGCCACCCACGACGCCGTGCGGGGCGTCAGCGGTCACTTCGACGAGACCTTGCGGGCGCTTGAGTGGCTCAGCGAGGCCGGATTCAAGGTCCAGGTGAACACGACGGTGATGCGAGCGAACGTGGGTGAGCTGGCCGACATCGCCGCTTTGCTGCAGCGCCTTGCCGTACCTATTTGGGAGGTGTTCTTCCTAGTCAACGTCGGACGCGGCGCCGACGTTGCCGCACTCAACGCGGAGGAGAACGAGCAGGTGTGCCAGTTCCTCTACGACGCCTCCCGGTACTCCGTGCTGGTGCGCACCGTGGAAGCTCCGTTCTTTCGCCGGGTGGTTGCCGAGCGGCACGAGCGGCAGGAACAGGAGGAAGGCTCTAGAGGCCTCCAACGAGGGCCGATCTACGACCGTCTCCTGGGGCGTCTGGAAGAGCTTCTGGGGCCGCCCCTCAATCGACCACTATCCCCCAGCGTGTCGACTCGCGACGGAATGGGCGTTCTCTTCGTCGGCCACGACGGCTCGGTGCGCCCATCCGGATTCCTGCCGCTCCCACTCGGAAATGTGAAGGAGAGGGGCATCGCCGATATCTACCGACACCACCAGCTGCTCCTCAGGATCCGCTCAGCCGAGTTCGGCGGCCGGTGTGGAAGGTGCGCCTTCCGCCACCTCTGCGGCGGCTCCCGGGCCCGAGCCTACGCCGTGAGCGGGGATCCGTTGGGAGAGGACCCGGGCTGCGCCTACCCGGCGACCTGATCCCCCCCGGGCGCTTCGAGGATGCTCCGGGGAGCATGGAGCTGGTGGCCAATTCCCAGCTTCGCGACTAGAATCGGCTGGTGAAGCTGTAGGACTCTTGCCAACGAAGAACCCGGCGGCCCACTTCGGGCTGGCTGACCGGGGTCCCTTGCACCGCAACCCCAGTTGTCGGAAGCGGCCCCGCTTGAGGTCTCACAGCGCATGGCTCCCAATCGCAGGTGGGCAGTTTCTGCCCGCGAGCTCACCCTCTCCACCAACCGGACGCGACTGCTCACCGATGCATCCTTCACGATCCAGCGTGGCACCAAGGCCGCCCTGATCGGGCGCAACGGCGGCGGCAAGTCCAGCCTGCTGGCAGCCCTTGTGAGCACGATTTTGCGGAAGCCCCTTCCAAGCCACATGGAGGTCGGCGGTCAGCTCCGGTGCAGCCCCGGAGTCCGGGCGGTGCTGGTTCCACAGGAGGTGGCCCTGGGTTGGCCGGGCACCGTTGCCGAATACCTCGGCGGACGGGTGTCCTGGACCAGCCCCAACCGGCACTCGGAGGTTCTGGCTGAGTTTCAGGTGGACGAGAGCTGGGGAGATCGGCTCCTGAGATCTCTGAGCGGCGGAGAGGCCAACCGGGTCGCGTTGGCTGCGGCCTGGCTCGCCGACGCTGACCTAATCCTCCTGGATGAACCGACCAACCACCTCGATTTTGCTGGCCAGGAGGCGGTCACGACCAGGATCCGGGAGTCTCGGGCCGCCGTGCTGGTCGTCTCCCATGATCGCGAGCTGCTGGCCCAAGCGATCGGCGAGATTTGGGAGATCGACGAACAGCAGCTCACCCTCCACCAGTATCCGCTGGGCTATCAGGGCTACCTCGACGAGAAGCGCCGCCAGTTCGAGGCGGCGTCACGCGGGTACCAGGAGCAGGAGCGCACCAGGGAGAAGCTGGCTCATGCCGCCGCCACGCTGAGTCTGCGGGCCGACAGCTACGAGCAGCGCTCGACGGACAGCAGCGCGCGGCGCAAGGCCCGCAAGATCGCTCGGGTCGCCGCGAGCCAAAGGTCCCGGATCGACAGGGAGCTGAAATCCCTGGTCGAGCCGATGCCTCCCCTGCGTCCTCGTCTGTTGGTGAAGCAGGCGGAGGTGAAGGAGGGGCAGGCGATCGCTCTGCTCGACTGCGCCCTGGGTTTCCCCGGACAAACCGCGCTTGTCAGATCCCTCTCGCTGCGCGTCAGACATGGCCGGCGCTACGGGCTGGTGGGGCCCAACGGCGGCGGAAAGTCCACTCTCCTAAGCCTCATCTCGGGGGCGCTACAGCCCCTGGCCGGCACGGTCGAGAGAGCGCCCCACCTGGCGACGGCAGGGGTGACCCAGACTCCCGATGTCGACCGCCTGAACCAAAGCGTGGTCGAGCGCTCGGCGGCCAGGACCCTCACGTCGCTGGAAGAGGCGGGCGCCATCCTCGGCATGGTCCTCTTCCGGGACTGCTCCCGCACGCGAGCATCGGAGCTGAGCTTGGGCGAGTTGCGCCGTGTCGACCTTGCGGGGGCCTTCGGCAGCGGGGCCGGACTGCTGCTCCTAGACGAGCCCAGCAACCATCTCGATGTCCCCAGCCTGGAGATGGTCGACTGTGCCCTGGCGGAGTATCGAGGGGCGGTTGTCGTCGTCAGTCACGACCGGCGGCTGCTTGGCTCCATCGGTCTGGACGAACTCTGGATGATTCGGGCCGGCGAGTTCACCCGGTGGGAGCTGGGGGTATGGAAACTGGAAGAGCTGCTGGCAGGTCTGCACTGGTGAGCCATCTTCCTCCTCGGTCGAGAAGGACCGGGCGGCGGCCTCAGTTCGTCAAGATTCATGGGGCGGCGGCAATAATCGACGGGTGCTGAACCCGACCGTGGCCCCCGAGATGCTCACAACCAACGCGCCAGAGATGCTCCTAGGCATGGCGCTGGCCTGCTCCAGGTTGGCGGCTGCCCCAGATGAGTGGCCCACCGAGGCGCGCCTGGTTATCCCGGTCGCCAACTCCCTGCTCGCAGGCGGCCACCCGGATCGAGCTGAGCTGCTAGCCCGCTGGTCGACGCTCCCTTGCGTGACCGGTAGTCGGCGTGCCACAGTCACGGACCGAGCGCTTGAGCTCGCGCGCGGTGGCCAGCCGCCAGCGGCAGTCGCCGACGCCGCCGGCAGGCTCACCACCCGCCCCGAGCTGGACCCCCCGCTGCTGCGCACCATCCCCTTCGCGATTGGCTGCCTGGGGCAGGGCTTCTTACTACGCATGTGGGTAAATGAGGCGACCTCGGCAACTCACTCCGATGATCTCTCTCGACTCGCGGCCGTGGCGGCTGCCCGCTTGGCCCAGGACCTGCTCACCCGAAGCCTGGAAGACGCACTGGCGCGCACTGCGCAGGCGCTGCGGGAGGACGCCCCCGAGTCCTTGATCAGGGCACTGCGCCCACTCGGGCCCGGAGAGGCGGTCCCCTCCGGCGACGACGCCATCGGCATCCTGGCCGCTACGGTCCAGGCGCTCTCCCAGAGCCGCGATTGGGACGAGGCCGTGGCGGCCGCCTCCAGTCGAGGCGCGGACCAAGATCAGGCGGTGATTCTCACCGGTGCGCTCGCCGGAGCCATCTGGGGGACCGGGACCCGGACCGACGGCTTGTCGCCGGTCATCTCCTCCAGCCTGCGGTCCCTCGCTCTGGACCTGGTGGCATTCAGCCACCAGCATGCGCTGGACCCTCTGCCCCCCATCGGGATCCAGCCTCTAACAGGCCGCTGACCTCAGTGCCGGAAGGCTCCCTGATCGTGGACGGGACCAATGTCAGCTGGGCGTGGCCACGCTGCCGTTCTCACATGCTACGTCGCGAATACGCTGCCGCCCAGAGCATCCTGGTCAGCGCGCTGTTGGAGTCTCCTCTCAGAGCCGTGCATCAGGAGCTGCTGATCGTCTTCGACGGACCGCCCATACCGAGGGGCCCGTCGAGCAGTCGACGGGCCTTGGTCCTCCACCCCGATGCGGGTCTCACCGCCGACGATCGCATCCTGGAGCTGATCGGGCAGCGCCGGCACAGCGGCGGCGCGATCGCACTGGCCAGCAGCGATCGGGCGCTGCGCGACGCCGCACGGCTGCTCGGAGCGACCACCATGGGTGCGATGGAGCTCTTGGCCCGGCTGGAGGGCAAGCCGCTGCGGTCGGTCGGGGAGCCTCCCGCTCACGCTTCAGGGCCCGAGAAGCCGTCTCCGTCGGCGAAAGACACCGAAGCCTGGCTGCGACAATTCAACTCAAGCAGCGGCCCGGGACGATCCCGGCGGGCTCAGAAGGAAGGCGACTCGCGGTAGGTCCCGAAGACGTCCTGAAGCGCGCAGACGATCTCTCCTTCGGTGCAGAGCACCTTGACGCAATCCAGGATCGGAAGCATCAGGTTCCCGTCTCCCTTAGCCGTCCCTCGCAGCGCCTCGAGAGCGTTGCCGACCGCCTGGCCGTCGCGACGCAGCTTCAGAGCAGCGAGGGCGGCCTTCTGGTCGACCTCAGCAGACTGGTCGATGCGCAGCAGATGGGGGGCCTCGCCCTCCTCCGACTGGAAGGCATTCACGCCAACCACGAGCCTCTCGCCTAGGTCCAGCTGCTGTTGGTAGCGGAAGGCGGCGTCGGCGATCTCGCGCTGGAAGAAGCCGTCGTCGATACAGGCGAGAACACCGCCGCGGTCGTCGATCTCCGTAAAATAGCGCTCCGCCTCGGCCTCCATCCGGTTGGTCAGCTCCTCGATGAAATAGGAGCCCCCGAGCGGATCAATGGTGGTGGTGACGCCGGTCTCGTAGGCGATGATCTGCTGGGTCCGCAGGGCGATCTGCGCCGCCTTGGCGGTGGGCAGCGCGAGCACCTCATCCATCGCGTTGGTGTGCAGAGACTGGGTCCCGCCCAGCACCGCCGCCAGCGCCTCCAGCGCAGTTCTGGCCACGTTGTTCTCGACCTGCTGCGCCGTCAGGGAGCAACCAGCTGTCTGGGTGTGGAAGCGCATCAACCAGGACCGCTGATCCTTCGCCCGATATCGATCCCGCATGCGCTTCGCCCAGATCCTCCGGGCGGCACGATACTTGGCGATCTCCTCGAAGAAGTCGATGTGGCTGTTGAAGAAAAAGCTCAGCTGGGGCGCGAAGGCGTCGACATCGAGGCCGGCCGTGATGCCGGCTTCCACATAGGCGAAACCGTCGGCCAGGGTGAAGGCGAGCTCCTGGACGGCGGTCGATCCCGCCTCCCGAATGTGATAGCCGGAGATGCTGATGGGGTGCCAGCGGGGGACGTTGCGGGCGCAGAACGCGACCACATCGGTGACCAGCCGCAGACTCGGGGCCGGGGGGTAGATGTACTCCTTCTGGGCGATGTACTCCTTCAGGATGTCGTTCTGGAGGGTCCCGCCTAGTTGGCTGACGGCCACTCCTTGTCTCTCCGCCACTCCCACGTACATCGCCAGCAGGATCGCGGCAGGCGAGTTGATCGTCATCGAGGTGGTGACCTGACCCAGGTCGATTCCACTGAACAGCCGCTCCATATCCTCGATCGAGTCGATCGCCACCCCGCAGCGCCCGACCTCGCCCTCCCCCAGCGGATCGTCCGAATCGCGGCCCATCAGGGTGGGCATGTCGAAGGCGACCGAGAGACCGGTCTGACCCTGGTCCAGGAGAAAGCGGTAGCGCTGGTTGGTCTCAGCGGCAGTCCCAAATCCGGCGAACTGGCGCATGGTGAAGACCTTGTCGCGATACATGGACGGGTAGACGCCCCTGGTGTAGGGGAACTCACCGGGGTATCCGATCTCCCTGGCATAGTCGTGCCCGGCCAGGTTCGAGGGGGTATACAACGGTTCGACGGGAAGCCCGGAGAGCGTCTCGGGCGGCGGCAGGAATCCGGTGCGGCCGGCACGCTCTCGCGATGCGCGATAGCGCTTCGCCCAGCGCTCGAGCGCCTCCTGGTCATCGACCAGCGCTGTCTCCTTCTGGCCCAGCATCATCAGTCCCTCCGCGGTGCGACGGTCAGCGCCGACTTATCGCCTATGTTGCTCCCCTTCTGCCGGAAGCGCTCCAGCAGAAGATCGGCCGCGGCCTGCGGATCAGCCCGGCGGGCGTCCTCCGCCAGCGGCCCGAGCCCCTGCTCGGCCAGCTCCGCCCTCGCAAAGGAGCGGGCCCTGAGGGCGACGAGTTCGACCACTTCGTCTCGGATTCTCCGGACCATCCGCTTGGTCAGCTCTCCCGACGCCAACATCTGGACGCGGTGAGCGTCGATCGCCTCGGCGAGGTCGCGAACTCCCTCAGCGCCCTCAGCGGAGATCGCCCGCACCACCGGTGGCTTCCACCCCGCCCGGGCCGCAGACAGGCGGATCATGTCCCGGAGCTCGCGGGTGACCCGCTCAACTCCCGGCACGTCGGCCTTGTTCACGGCGAAGATGTCGGCGATCTCGGTAATGCCTGCTTTGATCACCTGGATCCCATCGCCGGTGCCGGGCGTGGTGACCACCACCACCGAGTCCGCGATCTCACAGATCTCCAGCTCGGACTGGCCCACCCCCACGGTCTCGACAACCACCATCTCCCAGCCCAGCGCGTCCAGCAGGCGAACGGCACCACGGGTCGCGAGTGAAACCCCACCCAGGTGGCCGCGAGCCCCCATGCTGCGGATGAACACCCCGGAATCCAGCGCGTGGCGCTGCATCCTGACCCGGTCGCCGAGAATCGCCCCTCCGGTGAAGGGGCTGTTGGGATCCACCGCCAGCACCGCCACCCGCCTGCCCCGATCCCTCCAGAGCCTGGTGAGGGCGTCCGCCATCGTGCTCTTACCCGAGCCGGGCGGACCCGTGAGGCCCACAACATGAGACGCCGGACCGGTCTCACCGCTGCGGCGGTCCCAGATCCGTTCCAGCAACGCTCCGCTGCCGGGCTCAGCGGACTCCACCTGCGAGATCGCGCGGGCCAGGGAGCGTATGTCTCCCCCCACCAACGCCTCGAAATCCACCCGGTCCACGGCACCATGGTAGAGGCGGAGGAGGCCTGCTTTTTCGCGGACCCTAGCCAGTTGGACCATGGGCGGCCAAGGCGGTTACCAGGGGAAAGCACCCGGCCAACAGCGGCACTGTGAGCCAGCGCCTGGCCGGTGGATCCCGCACCAGGATTCGCCTCCGGCGCAGGTCGGCAATCCCCAGTCCCCCATCGTAGGCCTGGTCTCGCCGGGAATTTGCGGCACCGGCCTGCCCCAGGCGATTCGGCACCGGCTATTCAAATCCAAGCTGAACCGGCTCGTTGAGCGACTGACATGCGCCAGCTGCCCTCTCGCTTTCGGTCGACTGAAACCCCTGCCGGGATACCACTGCTTGGTGAACGGCGCGGGTGCGGTGGGATCTCCGGATCCAGCGCTGCCCTGCCGTAGGGCCTGAGATGGGGGCATCGATCCCCCGTGTCAACTTCATTGGACGCCCGCTCATCGTGGCGCTCGCCCCGCCCCTCTTGTTGGCTGCGACTCTCCTGCTGGGTTCCGCCGACGGGGCCGGGATCCCGGCCGGCACCGGTTCGGGCCGGGGGTGGAAGCTGATCAGCCAGCGGGAGTTCGCTCAAGCTGGCTGGGTCGCCAGCTACCCGTCGGCCACCGGAGCCACAGTGGGAACGGATGGAGACGGCCCCGTCAAGGTCACCCCCGTCAGGGCCGAGGTTGGCGCCCAAAGCTTCCTCGCCGCCAACCTCGCCGGAAGTCCCGGACAGAAGTCCAGCAAGCAGCTGCCCGCACCGGGAAGCGAGGGGGAGCCGGTAGCCCCGGCCCCTAGGCGAGGAGACGCTTGGCTATGACCAGACGCTGAATCTGATTGGTCCCTTCGTATATCTGGGTGATCTTGGCGTCCCGCATCATCCGCTCGACAGGGAACTCGTTCACATACCCGTAGCCACCCAACACCTGCACGGCGTCTGTTGTCACCTTCATCGCGGTGTCGGAGGCGATCAGCTTGGCCATCGCAGCCAGCTCGGTCGCGCGCGGGTTTCCAGAGTCGATCGCGCGGCAGGCCTCATGGACCAAGCAGCGGGCGGCCTCCAGCTGAGCGCCCATGTCTGCCAGCATGAACTGCAGCCCCTGAAACTCGGCGATCGGCCGCCCGAACTGGTGGCGTTGCTTGGCGTAGCCAAGGGCGTACTCCAGCGCCCCCGCCCCTATCCCCAATGCCTGGGCTCCGATCTGAGGACGCGATCGGTCCAACACCCCCATGGCGATCTTGAACCCATCGCCTTCCGCGCCCAGCCTCCGCTCCGCCGGGACCCGGCAGGAGGAGAAGACAAGCTCGGCGGTGTCACTGCCTCTGATCCCGAGCTTGCCGTGGATCGGCCGACGCTCCAAGCCCGCGGAGTCGCCGTCCACCAAAAAGGCGGAGATGCCCCGGGTTCTCGCCTCCGGGTCAGTGCTGGCGAAGACCACTATCCAATCCGCCACCGAGCCGTTGGTGATCCACATCTTGGTTCCCTCAAGGATGTAGTCCTGCCCATCTCGGTGAGCCCTGGTCCGCATCGCCCCGGCGTCGCTGCCGGCATCCGGTTCGCTGAGGGCGTAGGCGGCTATCTTCCTGCCACTTGCCAGCTCGGGAAGGTAGGTCCGCCTCTGCTCATCGCTGCCACCGAGCAAGATCGGATACCCTCCCAGCGCCTGCACCGCGAGCAACAGCGCCGAGGTGGCGCAGACGCTGGCAACCTCCTCGATCACCAAGGAGAGGGTGAGCGCCGATCCTCCAAGGCCACCGTACTCGGAGGGGAAGGCGACGGCGTAGGTGTCCTGGTCTCGAAAGAGCTGGACGATGTCCCACGGATACTCACCACTGCGGTCGATGTCGGCCGCCCGCGGCGCAATCCTGCCCCTGGCCAGCTCGCGAACGCTGGCTCGGATGGCCTCTCGCTCCACCTCAATCTCAACTGCCATCCGCGGTCCTCCACTGGGCCGATGCGATGGCCCGGTCCGATTCTATCCGTCGCCCTGTCCGCCAAGGCCTCAGCGCTGGCGGAGGAGGAAGTCCGAGCGGTTGGGACCAATCCTGGGCCTCACCAGGAGCTGAGCCCCGAAGCTTCGCTCGTGGTCCGCAATCCGACGCACTCCGTAGAGAAGCACCGCTGCGAAGGTGAGCATCTGAATGGCCGTGAAGCCAAGCCCTCTGGGGAACCAGAGGGCCTCGCCCAGGTCCAGGAGTGCAACGACCGCGAATATGAACAGGGCAGTCGGCCAGATTGAGATCGCGATAGACCGAGGTGTGATCTCCGCCGGCGTGGTCAGGGCCATAGCGATCATCCTATCGGCGGTGTGCCGCAGCAGCCAAAGCACGATGAGGGCATAGGGCAGAAACCAACCCAAGGCGAATAGCCAGTAGATCGGAGGGGGGTGCCACCGGATCGCGTTGACGACAAACGTGCCGACGCCCGCTGTCCCCAGCACCATCGCGAGCCCCCGGAAATAGCCCACCGGACCGGTGAAGTCGGAACTTTCAGCCCGTGATTGGGCACGGTCGGCGACCACTGGGCAAATCTAGCACACGACCAATCCCGGCAGAGGGGCTGGCGAGTCCCGCCGTCAGGCAACCTCGACCAGGGTAGCCTCACCCTGGGCCAGTCCGGAGCAGATGGTGGCTCCCCCCACCCCGCCTCCGCGCCTTCTCAACTCCAGCACCAGGCCCCCTAGGATTCGGGCGCCCGACGCCCCAATGGGATGCCCGATGGCGATCGCACCCCCGTTGGGATTGACCCGATCAAGCTCGACCTCCAGCATCCTGGCACTGGTCAGGGCCACGGAGGCGAAGGCCTCGTTGATCTCGAGAACCCGCAGATCCTCGGTCGTCATGCCGCCTCCCTGACGGTCCAGGGCGCGCTGCATCGCCATTGCCGGCACGGTTGCCAGGTAGGGATGATCGGCGGCCGACTCTCCGTAGGCGAGCCAGGTGGCGAGCGGGTCGACTCCAAGCTCTTTGGCGCGCCGTCGGCTCATGAGGACAACCACGGCCGCCCCGTCGTTGATGCCCGGCGCATTGCCCGCCGTTACGCTGCCATCGGGACCCCCGAAGACCGGCTTGAGCGCCGCCAGCTTCTCGGCGGTGGTATCCGGCCGCGGCTGCTCATCGCGCTCGACCGTGACTGACACCTTCTTGTTGAGCAGCCGGACCGGGCTGATCTCCTCTGCGATCCAACCCCGGTCTCGGGCTCTTTCGTAGCGCTGCTGCGAAAGGAGCGCGTAGTCGTCCTGCTGCTGGCGGGTCACCTTTAGCTCGGCCGCAACCGAACTCCCGTGCTCACCCATGTGGACCTCGTCCACCGGACAGGTGAGGCCGTCCGAGATCATGGAGTCGTACATCGTCAGATTGCCCATGGCCACCCCATCCCGGGTACCGCGCAGCAGCATCGGGGCCTGCGACATCGACTCCATGCCGCCGGCTACGACCACTTCGGCGTCACCGGAGCGGATGAGAATCGCGCCGAGGTTTATCGCCTTCAAAGAGGACGCGCAGACCTTGTTGACGGATAGCGCGGGAACGCTGGAGGGAATGCCAGCCCTGAGCGCCGCCTGGCGGGCCGGCACCTGACCCAGTCCGGCGGTGATCACCGTGCCCAGGATGCACTGCTCCACCTGGCCACCTTCAAGGCCCGCGCGGCCCAAGGCGGCAGTTATGGCGTGAGCGCCCAGCTCAACCGCGGATAGCGAGCTGAGGCCACCCCGAAGCTTCGCGAATGGGGTCCTAGCGTAGGAGACGATGACCGGGTCAAAATCGTTCATGCTGCTATCGTACGCTGCGGCTGAGCGACACTTTCCGGGCCGGGTCAGCCCTCGGGGACGGAGTCCAGCATCCTGGTGACGGACCCGCCGAAACCCAGCAGATGGGAGGCGATCACCAGTCGCTGCACTTCGGAAGTGCCCTCTCCGATCTCGTTTATCTTGACGTCGCGGTAAAAGCGCGCCACCGGCAGGTCCTCCATGAACCCTGCCCCGCCGTGGATCTGGATGGCCTGGTTGGCGCACCAAGTGGCGGTCTCCGACGCGTGGAGCTTGGCGATAGCGGCAAACTTGCCCGCCGGCCGCTCCTGCTCTATGAGCGCTCCCGCCCGCCAGACCATGAGCCGGGAAAGCTCAATTTGGGTCGCCATATCGGCCAACTTCAGTTGGGTAGCCTGGAACCGGCTGAGGGGCCTGCCGAATTGGCGCCTTTGCTGCGAGTACCCAAGGCAGGCGTCCAGGCATCCCTGAGCCACGCCCACCGAAAGGGCGGCGATGGCGACTCGTCCCGCCTCCAACACCTTGAGGAATTGCCCGAATCCACCCCCTGCGCGCCCTAGCAGGTTGCCCAGAGGAACTCGACACCCAACGAAGCTCAGCTCCCTGGTGTCGCTCGCATGCCAACCGAGCTTTCGGTACGGCGGCGCCTGGGTGTAGCCTGGGGTACCGCGCTCTACCAGGATCGCGCTGATCCGTTTGCGGCCCCCCTGCTCGCCGGTCACCGCGGTGATCGTGACCCCGCCGCTGATATCGGTCCCGGCATTGGTGATGAAGCACTTGCTGCCGTCGATGAGCCACTGCTCCCCCGCCTTCGTCGCTGTGGTCTTGGTGCCGCCCGCGTCGGAGCCCGCCTCCGGTTCGGTGAGCCCGAAAGCCCAGAGCGACCTCCCCGCACAGAGGTCGGGGAGATACCTGGCCTTCTGCTCATCGGTCCCGTAGTTGTAGATCGGCGCTATCCCGAGGGATACCCCGGCTTCCAGGGTGATTCCCAGCGCCGCGTCGGCCCGGGAGATCTCCTCAAGCGCCAACAGGTAGCTGATGTAGTCAGCACCGGCTCCCCCCACCGACTCCGGGTATGGCAGCCCGAAGAGGCCGAGCTCCCCCATCTGGGCCACGACCGGGTACGGGAACCGCGACAGCCGATCAGACTCGGCCGCCTGAGGCGCCACCACCTGATCGGCAAACTCCCGACAGGTCTGCCGGATCGCCTCCTGCTCTGGCGAGAGCTCGAAGCTGAGACCCAAGTGCTCAGCTCCCGACCCGCGGCCGGAGCTGCCGCTGGACGACCTCGACAATCTGCTCGATGGTGTCGGCCACTGTGACGTTGGCGCGCTCCAGCGCCTCGACCTTTGACTTGGCGCTGCCGGTGTTGCCGCTGATGATGGCTCCGGCGTGTCCCATGCGCTTACCCGGAGGGGCGGTTCTCCCGGAGATGAATCCGACCACGGGCTTGGGGTAGCCGCGCCCTATGAGCTCGGCCGCCCGCTCCTCATCCGCTCCCCCGATCTCCCCAGCCATGACCACCAGCTCGGTAGCGCCGTCGGTGGCGAACAGCTCTAGAACGTCGGAGAAGCTCAGCCCCAGGACCGGGTCACCCCCGATCCCGACCGCGGTCGACTGGCCAAATCCGGAGCGCCCCAGCGCTTGCATGATCTCGTAGGTGAGGGTCCCAGAGCGGGAGACGATTCCCACCGCCCCCTCCTTGCCGTTCTGATTGGGGATGATGCCGACCTTGGCACGCTCGCCAGGGGACATGAGACCCGGGCAGTTGGGTCCGACGAGCAGCGTTCCCCGCTTCTGGATCATCGCCTTGGCCCGGACCATGTCGTTGACCGGGATCATCTCGGTGATGCATACCACCAGTCCCACGCCGGCCGCCGAAGCCTCCATGATGGCGTCGGCGGCGAAGGGCGGAGGCACAAAGACAGCCGCCACATCGGCGCCGGTGGCGGTGACCGCCGCGGCGACGGTGTCGTAGACGGGAAGACCGAGGTGCTCGGTGCCGCCCTTGCCGGGCGAGACGCCAGCCACCACCTTGGTTCCGAATTCCAGCATCTGCTGAGTGTGGAAGGTGCCCTCGCTCCCGGTCATCCCCTGCACCAGCACCGTGGAGTCGCGATTCAGCAGGATGCTCACGCCCTGCCCCCCGCGGCCGCCACCAGGTCCACTATCTTCTGGGCCGCCTCAGGTGCCGAGACCGCGGGGACGATCCCCGCCTCCTCCAGGATCTTGCGACCCTCCTCCTCCCTGGTGCCGGTCATCCTCACGACCAGCGGTACTTGGATTTGCAGTTGATCCCGCGCTTCGATCACACCGTTGGCCACCTCGTCCCCCCTGGTTATCCCGCCGAAGATGTTTACGAAGACCCCCTTGACCTGGGGGTCCAGGAGGACCATCTCCAGCGCGTTGCGGACCACCTCGGCCTTGGCCCCTCCCCCGATATCCAGGAAGTTGGCCGGCTCACCGCCGTGCTGCTTGACCAGGTCCAGGGTGTTCATCACGAGACCTGCACCGTTGCCGATGACTCCCACATCGCCACCGAGGTGGACGTAGGTCAGGCCGCGCCGCTTGGCCTCCACCTCCAGCTGGTCCTCCCCGCTGTCGGCAGCCACCTGGTCGTCACCCAGCTCCTTGACCAGATCGTGGTGACGGAACTCGGCGTTCTGGTCAATCTCGATCTTGCCGTCCCCTGCGATCAGCCGCTGCGCCGCGGTGATCACCAGCGGGTTGATCTCACACAGGGTGGCGTCCAGCCGCTGACACAGCGAGTACAGGCTCTGGACCAAAGGGACCAACTGCACCAGAAGCCGCGACTTGGGCATGGTCTCGTCTCCCCCCACCGCCGCCAGGGCGTCCAGGGCCAGCTGGCGGATCTCGTAGGGCTGAGGGCCACAGAAGGGGTCGGGCCAGAGCTTGGCGATCTTTTCCGGAGAGGTCTCGGCCACCTCCTCGATCTCCATGCCGCCAGCGAAGGAGAGCATCACCACCAGGCTCCGTCGGTCACGGTCAAGAGCGACTCCCAAGTAGAGCTCACGCGCGATCTCCAGCGCTTCCTCGCACAGGACAGTGGGGACGGTGAAGCCCTTGATGTCCATTCCCAGGATCTGCTCGGCGGCGCGCCGGGCCTCCTCTTCGCTGCCGGCCAGCTTCACGCCGCCCGCCTTGCCGCGGCCCCCGATGGGCACCTGTGCCTTCACCACCACTCTCCCCAGCTCCCGGGCCGCCTGGGCGGCCTGCTCAGGGGTGTGGGCGATGCGCCCCATGGGGCATTCGATGCCGACTTGGCGAAACTGCGCTTTGGCCTGGTGTTCGAGGAGCTTCACGGGCACCTCCTGTGAGCCGGAGGACCGGCGTTGGGATCGACCACAAGAGTTTAGGACTCGCGCCGGGGACCGCTTGGGTAGGGTCCTCAGAGGGGGATGTTGCCGTGACGTCGGTTGGGCCGTCCCGACTGCTTGGTCTCCGCCATATGCAGCGCCCGAATCAGGCAGGAGCGCGTCTGCCGGGGCTCGATTATGTCGTCGATGTAACCGCGCTCCGCAGCGTGATACGGATTGGCGAACTGCTCCCGGTAGGCGGAGATCATCTCCGCCGACGTCTCTCGGGGAGCACCGGTCCGCTGCCGCCCTAGGAAGCGGACAGCTCCCTCGGCACCCATCACCGCGATCTCGGCGGTGGGCCATGCGGCGTTGTAGTCCGCTCCCAGGTGCTTGCTGCACATGACGTCGTAGGCGCCGCCGTAGGCCTTGCGGGTTATCACGGTCAATTTGGGCACGGTCGCCTCGGCGAAAGCGTACAGAAGCTTGGCTCCGTGGCGGATGATCCCCCCGTATTCCTGATCTGTGCCCGGCAGAAACCCGGGGACATCGACCAGGGTGACCAGCGGAATGTTGAAGGCGTCGCAGAAGCGCACGAAGCGGGCCCCCTTGACGGAGGCATCGATGTCGAGGGCGCCCGCCAGATGCTTGGGCTGATTGGCCACGACCCCGACGCTCCGACCGTCCAGCCGGCCGAAGCCGACCACCAGATTGGCAGCGAAGAGTGGCTGGACCTCCAGGAAGCGCCCGTCATCCACCACCCGGTGGATCACCTCGCGCATCTCGTAGGGCTCGCGCTCGTTCGCCGGGATTATCTCCTGCAGCTCCGGGTCAGCCCTCCCCGATGGATCGGCCGTCTGTACCCTGGGAGGCGCCTCGTTGGAGTTCTGGGGCAGGAAGGAGAGCAGCTCACGCACCTGTCGGAAGGCCTCGTCCTCGTCGGCTGCCTCAAAGTGAGCGACCCCGCTGCGCACGGAGTGAATGTCGGCGCCGCCAAGCTGCTCGAAGTCGACCTCCTCTCCAGTCGTCACCCGAACCACCTCCGGTCCGGTTATGAACATGTAGCCGACCCCCCTGACCATGAAGGTGAAGTCGGTGATGGCTGGAGAGTAGACCGCGCCGCCGGTGCAGGGGCCGGCGATGAGAGAGAGCTGGGGAATCACCCCACTGCAACGCACGTTGCGGAAGAAGATGTCGGCGTAGCCGGCCAAGGACACCACTCCCTCCTGGATCCGCGCGCCCGCACTGTCATTGATCCCGATCAGCGGACAGCCGGTCCGCTCCGCCAGCTCCATGACCTTGACCACCTTCTCCGCGAACGCCTCTCCGAGGGAGCCCCCCAGGAAGGAGGCGTCGTGGGAGAAGACGAAGACCCGCCGGCCGGCGATCTCCCCGAATCCCGTCACCACCCCATCGCCTGCCACCCGGCGTTCCGCCATGTCGAACTGCTCGGACCGGTTCACCACAAAGGTGTCAAACTCGGTGAAGCTGTCCGGATCCAAGAGGCGGCGGATTCGCTCCCGGGCGGTGAGCTTCCCCTTGCGACGCTGCATCCGCTCCGGCTCGCCGCCACGATGGACGGCGTCGTGCCTGCGCTTGCGGAGCTGGTTGATCAGCCGCTCGTTCTGGGTGGGCTCGCTCGGAACTCCGCCAGGCTGCTCGGCCCCCTCGCGGTCGGTCACTGGTTTGGCCACCGGCCCATCTTCTCCGATAGCTGCCCGCGGCGGCGATCTTGAGCCGAATAGTTGAGGCGATGCGAGTCTGGCCCCATCTGCTGTGGCGGGCCGCCGCTCCACCGTCTCTGCAGCGCCCACCCACCAGTGGGTGGCACCTTCCAGAGTGGTCAGCTGAGTTCCTCGGCACCTTCTGCCTGGTGCTGGGCGGCCTCAGTGCGGTCTGCCTTGACTTCGGAACCGGCGCCCCCATCCCCCATCTTCTACCCTCGGCCAGCCTTCGCCTGCTGATCACCGGGCTGCTGTTCGCAGGGACCGGAAGCCTGGTCGCCGTCTCGCCGTTCGGACGGCTTAGCGGCGCCCATGTCAATCCCTGCGTCACCCTCGCCTTCTGGGTTGGGGGCCACATCTCCAGAGCCGACCTCTTGGGTTACTGGGTCGGTCAGTTTGCGGGCGCCGTTTTGGGAGACCTGGTGTTGCGGGTGCTCTGGGGCCGGGTGGCAATCTCGGTCCAGGGTGGTCTGACCGCCCCTCAAAAGGGAGTCTCTGCACTGACCGCCGTCGGTATCGAGGCGCTGATGACCGCCATCCTCATCCTGGCCATATTCACCTTCACCTCCTCCAGGCGGACCGCTCGGATGACCCCTCTAGTGCTCTGGATCGTGATCGCGCTGCTGGTCTGGCAGGGGGCGCCGTACACCGACTGCAGTCTGAATCCTGCCCGCAGCCTCGGACCGGCCGTCATCTTTGGCAACTACCGGCTGCTGTGGATCTACTTCGTGGGGCCCCCATCGGGGGCTGCGCTCGCGGCGTTCGCCTTTCTGAAGCTGGGTGGCAGACGACGGCCTCTCACCGCCAAGTTGTTTCACGACATCCGCTTCCGCAGCGTGCTTGGGGGATTCCTGCAGGCGGGAGTAAGCAAGACGTCGCCACCCACCGACCGCTGATCAACTGTCGCAATGCGGCGACCGAGGGCGCCCAGCACAGGGGGCGCCCCTACCTGAGGCTATGGCCACAGGCCAGCGGACGGGGAGCCGCGCCGACCTGTGGCCATAGCGGCCCCGCCGAAGGCGTCCACTTCCGCTGGCCCAGAGACCCCGGCTGCCGGGCGTGAGGCGGGTGCTGCGGCGCCCGGATGAAAGGACGACCGAGGTCGCCGCGGCCTCCGGTCGGGTCGGCCTTGCCAAGGGGCGAGTGCGCCTGGTAGATCTTCCCGTCCAGATCCTTAAGGTGGACCGGTTGTTCGTGATGGGGCTGCCCCGGGACCGCCGCAACTCAGCGGTCATGCGGGCGTTCCTGTCGGTCGGCCGGGACCTGGCACTTGACGTCGTGGCCGAGGGGGTGGAGACCAGGGCCCAGGAGACGGCACTCCGGAGCTACGGCTGCGAGATCGTTCAGGGGTTCCGGTACTCCAAGCCGCTGAGAGCCAAGGAAATGTCAGCCTGGCTCCACCTGCCGCCCTTTCTCCTCAAGGCCCCATCTCAGATGGCGAAAGGCGTCCCCGCGCCGGCGACCCCACTCGGACCCCGGAGCACATCCGCGCCTGATCGACGAGCTCAGGACACCGGTCGCCAGCGCCCGAAGACGGTGCGCAGGCGCTCACAGACCTCCCCCAGGGTGGCTCCCCCGAGCAGCGCTTCCCGCATCGGCCACAGCAGGTTGTCCGTACCCTCTGCTGCCCGCTGCACCTCATCCAGGGACCGGTCCACCGCCGGCTGAGACCGCTCTCGACGATGCTCGCGGAGAAGTTCCAGCTGAGCCCTCTCCAGCGCGGGGTCAACCTTGAGCAGCGGCACCTCCACCGGAAGGTCGTCCTGGAAGCGGTTCACCCCCACGATCACCAGCTCCCCGGACTCCACCAGCTGCTGATGCCGGTAGGAGGCCTCCCCGATCTGGTCCTGGTAGTAGCCGTCCTCGATCGCCCGGACGGCGCCGCCACGCCGGTCGACCTCCGTGATTAGGGCGGAAGCCTCCGCCGCCAGCCGCTCCGTCAGCTCCTCGACAAGGTGGGAGCCGCCGAGCGGATCGGTCACCCTGGCCGTTCCAGACTCGTAGGCCAAAAGCTGCTGGGTGCGCAGCGCCAGCGTCGCCGCCTGCTCCGACGGCAGCGCCAGCGCCTCGTCGTAGGAGTTGGTGTGAAGTGACTGAGCACCCCCCAGGACGGCGGCCAGCGCCTGCAGCGCCACCCTGACCACGTTGTTGAGTGGCTGTTGGGCAGTCAGGGTCGCTCCTGCGGTCTGAGCGTGAAACCGCAGCTGGCAGCAGCGCGGCTCGGTCGCCGAAAAGCGCTCCCTCATGATCCCGGCCCACAGCTGCCGGGCCGCTCGAAACTTCGCCACCTCCTCGAAGAGGTCGTTGTCCACGTTGAAGAAGAAGCTCAATCGAGGGGCAAAGTCAGCCAAAGGGAGCCCCGCCGCCAGGGCCGCCTCCACATACGCTATCCCGTTGCTCAAAGAGAACGCCAGCTCCTGGGTCGCCGTGGCTCCAGCCTCCCGGATGTGGTATCCGGAGATCGAGATTGGATTCCAGCGGGGTAGCTCGGCGTGGCAGTAGGCGAAGGTATCGGTCACCAGGCGCATGCTGGGGCGCGGCGGAAAGATGTAGGTGCCCCGGGCGGCGTACTCCTTGAGGATGTCGTTCTGGATGGTGCCCCCGAGCTTCTCCCCCGGAATCCCCCGCCGCTGCGCCGCCAGTTGGTAGAGCAGTAGCAGAATGCTGGCAGGAGCGTTGATGGTCATCGAGGTGGTCACAGCGTCCAACGGCAAACCTCGAAGGAGACGCTCCATGTCTCCCAGGTGGTCGATGGCTACCCCGACCTTGCCGACCTCCCCAGCCGAGACCTCATCGTCGGAGTCATATCCCATCTGGGTGGGCAGGTCGAAAGCCACCGAAAGCCCGGTCTGGCCGCGCTCAAGCAGATACCGGAAGCGGCTGTTGGTGGACTCGGCCGAACCGAACCCGGCGTACTGACGCATGGTCCAGAGCCGCTGCCGGTACCCGGCGGCGCGCAAACCTCTGGTGAAGGGCGGGTCGCCAGGAGGTGGCGGGTCGGGCCGCTCTGGCGACCCGACATAGAACAGCTCCAAGGGCAGCCCCGAAGCGGTCTGGGCCGGTCGTGGCGGCAACTCCGGCTCGCTCACTGGGCGCCGGGTGGAAGCTGACACAGCTCGGTCAGCACCCCATGCTCGCTGGAGGGGTGAATGAAGGCAACCAGCCTGCCCCGGGAACCCATGCGCGGAGTCGAGTCGATCAGCTGGCTGCCACCCGCCTGCCAGCGGCGTAGCTCGGATTCGATGTCGTCCACCAAGTAGGCGACATGGTGCATCCCCTCCCCACGCCGCTCCAGAAAGCGCCCGATGGCGGAGTCACTCCTGGTCGACCCCAGGAGCTCAACCGACTCAGCGCCGAGCGAGAAGAAGACCGCCACGATGCCATCGGCCGGAACCTCCTCACGGCTCTCGGGATCCACTCCCATCCGGCTGGAGAAGTCCGCGACCGCCTTGCCAAGATCGGAGACCGCGATTCCGACGTGATCGATCCGCAGAGAGGCGCCGGTTATGGTCACCTGCAGATTATGCGGGCGGGATAGCGGCGGACGACCCCTCCGAGGGCTGCTTCGGCAGATAGTCGAGACCCATCGCCTCGGCCACCAACACCGCGATGTCGGCACTGCCGAGCTGCCCGCCGAGCTCCTGCGAGGAGATCCCCTCGGTGAACATGGTGGCGCAGAAGGGACAGGCGACCGCAGCCCTGGCGGCGCCGGTCTCCTGGGCCTGCTGCACCCGAACCCGATTGATCCTCGTGCCGGTCGTCTCCTCCATGAAGATCCGGCCACCCCCCGCCCCACAGCACATCGCCTCCCCGCGGCTGCGGTGCATCTCCAGCAGCTGCACGCCTGGGATCGCCTGCAGCAGCCGCCGGGGAGCGTCGTACTCTCCGTTCCAGCGGCCCAGATAGCAGGGGTCGTGGTAGGTGAGCCGCCCGTCGGCAAGCTCCCTGTTGAGATGGATCCGGCCCTCGTCCAGAAGCTGGCTCAGGAGCTGAGTGTGGTGGATCACCTGGTAGTTGCCGCCGAGGTCGGGGTACTCCCTGGCGAAGGTGTTGAAGCAGTGGGGGCAGCTGGCCACGATCTTGCGGACGCCCCTCGCCTCCAGCCGCCCCACCACCTCCTGCGCCTGGGTCTGGAAGAGGTACTCATTTCCGAGCCGGCGAGCGGGGTCCCCATTGCAGACCTCCTCCTGGCCGAGCACCGCGAAGCTGACCCCAGCCTCCTTCAGGATGGCGACCGTCGCCCGCGCCGCCGGCCAGTTCGCCTCGTCGAAGGCGGTGGCGCAGCCGACCCAGTAGAGGTACTCGGCGTCGGGTCTGTCGGCGATCAAAGGTACCTCCAGCCCCTCCGCCCAGCGCATGCGCGAAGACTGGCTCATCCCGTAGGGATTGCCGCGCTGTTCCACCGACTCCAGCGCCCGCTGCGCCTCCTTGGGGATGCGCGACTCCTCCAGCACCAACGACTGTCGCATCTGCACGATGGCGGGGACATGCTCGATCAGGACCGGGCACTGCTCCACGCAGGCCCCGCAGGTGGTGCACGACCAGAGGGTCTCCTCCAAGACGCTCCAATCCATCAGGCTCCCATCCGTCGGTGGCTCAGCTGCTGGCTCGCCTGCCGACCAGTAGCTCGGTGGAGGCTCCTCCGACCTGGCCCGCGCATACCACGCGTCGCGGAGGTCGGTGATGAACAGCTTCGGCGAAAGCGGCTTGCCGGTGTTGAACGCCGGACAGTGGACCTGGCAACGGCCGCATTCGGTGCAGGTGGCCAGGTCCAGCTCCTGTTTCCAGCTCAGCTGGTCGACGTTAGAGATCCCGTAGTGGTCGGCCTTCTCAATGTCGAGCAGCGGCAGATGGCGTCCAGCAGGCTCCAGGCTGCGGAAGTAGACGTTGGGTATGGCGGTGAGGATATGGAGGTGTTTGCTGCGGGCCAGATAGACCAGGAAGCCTGCTATCAGGAGCAGGTGGGACCAGAGGAAGAGCTCATGCCAGGCCCAGATCGACTCACCGTGGAACCCCCTGAAGAGGCCGGCCACGGCGTCTGACACCGGCCGCAGGTTGACGACTTGGTCGCTTCCCGCCACGATCTGGGTGGCGTAGATGCCAAGCTGGGTGACGATGACCAGGGCGATCAGGATGAGGATCACCGTCGCGTCCCGCTGATGACTCCCCTGAAAGCGGCGAGGCCGCAGCACATATCGGTTGAGAGCAGCCAGCACCACGCCGGCCAGCACCGCCGCTGCCAGCAGGTCCTGCAGGAATGCGATCGGCCCCCACCAGTACTGCTCCTCGAGGTTGAGCGGCGGGACCAGCGCCTCCAACCCCGCCTGGATAATCTCCAAGTTGAGAATGACGAAGCCCCAGAAGATGAGGAAGTGGGCGACGCCGGAGAACGGCCAGCGCAACAGCCGCTTCTGACCCAACACGAAGACGGCGACTCCCCTCAACCGTGCCCCGGGCGAGTCGGTTCGCCGCTCCGGCTGAGCCCTGCGCATCGAGATCCAGAGCGGATGAATCCGGTGCCAGAAGAGGTACCCGGTCACCACCATAAGCACCAACGCGGCCGCGCTGTTGAGCCAGATCAAGGGTGGTCGAATCCCAACGCCAGCAGGAAGAGTGCCACCGCCAGCACCAGGGCCGCCACCCAAACCAACCAGTACCACGATGGCTCGTCGATCCAGAACGGCCCGGAGCGCCGCCGCGCGCCATGCACGCTGCGATTGGGATCCTGGGAATCTGGGGGTGGCTGCCCCTGCTCCGAGCCGGTCACGTCCGTGATGGTAGACCTTGGAGGGGCCGGTTCAGCGGCCCGACCACCCGGGAGCCCGCTTCCCCAGGAAAGCGGCTATGCCCTCCTGAGCGTCGGCGCTCCGGAAGACACGGTCAAAGGCGTCGAGCTCAGCTGTCAGTCCGTCCGCAAGGGATCCGTCCAGGCCGTCCGCCACCGCCTGCTTGATGGCTCCAGCTGCCAGCGGCGCGCGCTGAGCGAGCTTTTCAGCCAACGCCTGCGCCTCGTCCCGCAGCCGCTCCGCCGGCACCACCTGGTTGACCAGGCCGAGCTCGAGGGCCCGCCGGGCGTCGATCTGGTCGCCGCTCAGCAGCAGCTCCAGCGCCCGGCCCCTACCGATCAGGCGGGGAAGTCGCTGGGTCCCTCCCCAGCCCGGGATTATCCCCAGCAAGATCTCCGGCTGGCCGAGACGGGCCGACTCGCTGGCGACCCTGATGTCACAGGCCATCGCCAGCTCCAAGCCGCCGCCCAGGGCGAAGCCGTTCACAGCCGCGATGAGCGGGATCCGGGAGCGCTCCATCTGCAAGGTCAGCTGCTGCCCGTCCGCAATCTTTTGGCGCGTGGCTTCGGGGCCATCCTCGACAAACTCGCCAATGTCGGCCCCCGCGACGAAGAAGCGATCACCCGCGCCGGTCACTACTCCGGCGCGGATCCCCGGGTCATGCTCCATCTCCAAAAGACAGCCGCGCAGGCCGGCGAGCACTGCCCGGTTGAGAGCGTTTGCGGGCGGGTGGTCGATCACCATCCATCCCACCGGACCCTGACGGCTCAACTTGACCAGGTCGTCCACTCCGCCCCTCCTACAACCGGCCAGCTATCTGCAGCCGAACTGACTGTAGGCTAATGGGATGACCGAGGCGAATGAGACGAGCCGTCACCCGGATGCCCCCATTGGCCTTGAGCTTTCGCGGCTGAGCGATGACGAGCTGACGGTGGAGTCGACCCACCTGGCGGAGGCCGAACGCGAGCTCCGGATCGAGATGGAGCCGCTTAGAGACCGAGAGCGAGAGCTCGCGGGGAAAATGGCGCTTCTGGCGACCGAGTTCCGGCGCCGAGACCGGCAACGGCAGCTGGCCAAGAGAAGGGAGGTTCGCTCCCAGGTCCAGGCGGGAGAGGCTCCCTCCATCCAACAGTTAGTCGAGTCGGCTGACCCCACGGATCTCGAGCCCGGTGAGTTTGATGAGCTGGACTTCCTTCTGGAGACAGGGGGGGTGATCGCCCTGGGATACCCCGGAAGCAGGGTTCCCACGTTGCAGATGACCGATGGCGGCGCGGTAGCGACCGTTTCGAGCCTGGCCGAGGCCCGGCGCCGCTACCAGCTCGGCTGGGACTTTGGGGTTCCCGCTCGGCGCGGGGTCAGGGTCCACACCCCGGGGACCCGATTGGAGCGGCTTCTGGAGCCGGACAAGTGCTTCGTCCGAGCTCGCCAGAGGACCGGCGCAGGGCCGTCGCAGGTGTCGGACCCCGGCGCCACAACTGCGGATGGCTGAACACCGGTTCGACCCCTCGGTGGTTGCTCTGACCGGGGGTATCGCCAGCGGGAAGTCCACCGTCGCCGCGATGCTCTCCGAGCTCGGTGCGGCCGTGGTTGATGCTGATCTCCTGGCCCGCCAGGTGGTGGCTGCGGGCACCCCCGGCCTGGATGAGGTGGTGAGGGAGTTCGGGCCGCAGATCGTGGGAGAAAACGGTGAGCTGGATCGCAGCCAACTCGGAGGGATCGTCTTCCAGGACCCGCGTGCCCGAGCGCGCCTGGAGACGATCATTCACCCGAAAGTCGCGGAGCTCAGTCAAATGGAGATCTCCAAAGCGCTGGCGGCGGGAGCACCTCTGATCGTCTACGAGATCCCACTCCTCTTCGAGACCGGGCGGGAAAGCGACTTCGCAGGATCGATCCTGGTCCACCTGGACCCCGAGCTGCAGCTGGAGCGGCTCGTGGCTCGGTCCGGGCTGGACAGACAAGCCGCCTTGGACCGTATCGGCGCTCAGATGCCGCTCCCGGCCAAGCGCGCGCGCGCGACCTGGGTCATCGACAACAGCGGACCGCTAGCAGCAACCCGGGCCGCGGTCGTCGACCTCTGGCGGAGGGAACTCCACCCAATCGCTCCCGCCTGAGGGCGGGCCGGTGGACCACTTCCCCACAAGCTGGGTCAGGGAAGTTCGACCACTACCTTGCCCACCGCCCCCTCCTCTACTGCCCTTTGAGCCTCCGCGCATCTCGCCAGCGGAAAGCGGTGGATCGGGAGTTCCGACAGAGCCCCTTGACGCAGGGCGGAGGTGATGTCGCCGACCGCCGCGTCCAGTGCCGGTCGGGGCACCCCGTAGAGGAGGACGAATCGGAGGGCGATGTTGGCGGTCATGCAAGCACGTACCGGCAGCGTCGGGTCTGGCCCGCTGGCGGCATAGGTCACGATCACCGTCTGGGAGGTGGCCAGCGCCAGGTCGAGGGGAAAATTGGCCCCCAGATTGACCTCAACCATCCGGGCGAAATGTGCGGAGAAGGCGCGCAGCTCACCCAAGGCGGTCTCTTCGCGGTAGTTCACGACCAGATCCGCCCCAGCGCGAGCCGCGAGCTCCCCTTTCTCCTCGCCGCTCACAGTCGTCGCGACCCTGGCTCCGAGCTGCTTGGCGAGCTCGATCGCGAAGTGACCGACCGCCCCAGCTCCGCCCGCGACCAGGACGTCAGCGGCACTGATGGGGCCATCAGCCAGCAGGCAGCGGTGAGCGGTCATCGCGGGGACCCCCAGGCTCGCCCCCAACTCGTCCGAAATCCCGTCCGGCAGTGGAACCGCCTGACCCTGCGGGACCACGCTCCACTGCGCTGCCGTGCCCCAGCGCCGTCCCGAGGCGGCCATCCACAGCCACACGCGCTCACCCACTCTAGATGGGTCCACCCCGGGCCCCACCTGATCTATGACCCCAGCACCGTCATGGTGGGGTATCTGGAACCCGTCCATCCGCCCTGGTGTCAGGCCGCTGCGCGACTTCCAGTCGGTGGGATTGACCCCCGACAGATGCATCCGCACTCTCACCTCGCCGACGCCGGGCTCTGGTGTCTCCACCTCCTCCACCCGGATGACATCCGAAGCGCCTCCCATGCGGTCATAGAGCGCTGCCTTCACCGAATACCTCCGCAGTCGCAACAGGCCGGAGGTATCCGCGTCTCCGGGCGAGCCTCCGGCCAACTCTGGCCGCTCACTGCTCGATCGTAGCGCCGCCGGGCCGGCCGGCGCGTCAGGCCAGGCGAAAAGCGTGCCGCTCAGTCACGGGACCGCTCCGCTGCGTTATGCTGATTTCCCAAGGTGGCCAGCCAGACTGACCTGTGGATCAAGGTGCCTAATCCCTTCTGGGGGGTTGAGACGGTCGGCTTCTCGGTGCGCTACGGGGCAGCTGACGGGCCCCCCAGTGACGTGCCATTCTTCGTTGAGGGTGATGCCCGGTTGATGGCTCCCCTCGGGGAGCAGCTGCGGCGCTTCCCAGGGCGCGAGTCCATTGTGGACTGCACCGTGGCAGGAGAGGCATACAGCTGGACTGATCCGATAAGCGTCTCCGACGAGGTGATCGTGATGGCCTTCCGCGACCGCAGCCTCTCCGACGCGGCAGCAGACCCAGTCCGGGCCTATCGGAATCGGCTGCTGAACCAGATGGTGCCGCTCGCCTTCCCGTTTCTTCGCGACTGCGTCCGGGTCGCTGGGTTGCGCCTCAGCTCGGTGATCTCCGTCCGGATCGGTTCCCAGGACATTCCCGAGATTCAACTGTCGCTCCCGGTGCAAGACATCGTCCCCGGCAACGGGAGTCTCTGCCTGCAGCCGCTCTGAACTCTTCGGTAGCCGCCTACGGAGTCGCTGAGGCCGCAGGCGACTTGGTCGGTGAGGCGGAGGCCTTGGGAGATACAGACGCCGAGGCCGATGGCGACGAGCTGGCCTTGGCGGTGGGCGAGGGAGTCGGCGTTATCACCACCACGCTGGGCTCGGAGCATCCGAACGGCACCGATGGCAGGGTGACCTGCGGAGTGGGCGCGACCGAGATACCCGCGCTCGGGCTCGGATTCGCGTGGATCACGATCGGCGTCTCCTTAGGACATGGCGGAGTGGGAGGGACGGGGGCGGCAAAGGCCGCTTTGAAGAGCAGCCATACCAAGACAACGACACCGCCCAGGATGATGGTCCCGATGAAGGCCGCCGCACCCCACTCGTGCTTCAGAAACTTCCAGTTCAACGATCAGGCTCCCTCACGTCCGATGTTGCCGCGCCAGCGCTGCCATGTCAGCCAGCCCATGCTCCGCGCCTGCTGCTGCAGCCTGGTGCCGAGCGCCGGGGCGGCCGGCCGCCGGTAGCCCTCAAGGGGTCTAGTCTGACGGGCCTCTATCGCTCGCCGCAGGTCGGCCGCGGTCCGACCCGGGAAGATGGTGACCGTGCGGGCCAGATCGCTGCCTCCGAAGTGGCTGTCGCTGGAACCCAGCGCGGCTCCCAAACGGTCCGAATGCAGCTCGTAAAAGGCGTCCAGTTGGCGGACGCGACTGGGTAGGGTGAGCGCGGTGTGGCGCAGCTCAATCCCATCAACGGGGACCCGCGCGATCAGGCGACGGAGCGCTGCCGGGGTGATGGAGGCGAAATAGGTGGGCATGAACGGATGCGCCAGGACCGCCAATCCACCACGGTCGTGAATCGCCTGAATGGTGTCGACGATGGACATCCGCATCCGCACCGGGCCCTCCAGGAAGAGTCCCAACACGTGGACATTGGCGCGAGGTTCAGTGGTGACCTCCTCGCCAGCCACCACCGCCACCCCGAACTCCTCGCCCGCCTCCAGCGCTGCGCCTACCCCGGCGAAGGTGTCGTGGTCGGTAACCGCCAGAACGCTGACGCCGGCGACGGCCGCCGCCCGCACCAGCTCGCGGGATCCAACCATCCCATCACTGGCCAGGGTGTGGGCGTGTGGGTCCGCCACCGAGTGGCCTGGTGGGATCAGGGCCTTCGTCGCCGGACCAGCCGACGGAGCCTCGATGTCGCTCAGAGACCCGGTCCCCTCGTCCCCCGGTCCTCGTCCTCAGAGTGCTCGCCATCCTCATGACCGGGCCGATTGCGCATGTTGAGGATTCTCAGGAAGTCCTGGGCACGGGCCATGGCCTTCCATCGCTCAGGAAAGAAGTCCTGGGCCACGATGCTCGAGTCGGAGAGGCGCATCACCGAAACACACCACTTGTTGAGGGTGTGTGATACCTCTACCTCGAAGTCTCCCTCCTGGCTGCGGTAGCGCAGAAGGTCATCACCGCGCCGCGGGCGTTGCATAGCCATTGCACTACCTGATGGAGTTCGGATCTGGGGACGGGGATTTCCGCCTCGGTTGACATCTGGCCCTGCAGTATAGCGCCGAATCCGCATCGGCCACGGGCAGCTGCCAACCGCCGGACGCCGACCCGATCAGCCTTCGGATGCCTCGAGCTCGGCGATTCGAGCCCGCAGCGCGGGTCCCAATTCCGGATCCCGCCAGACGATGGCGACGTTGGTGGCGAGCCAGCTGGGCAGGGTGCCGACATCCAGAAGCTCACCGGTGAACTCCACCCCCACCACCCGGCCCCCCAGGGCCACCTCACGAATGGCGTCGGTCAGCTGAACCTCTCCTAGCGCTCCTGGCTGGGTGGTCTTAAGGGCGGTGAAGACGTCCTCGGTCAGAACGTACCGCCCCATCAGGGCGAGATCGCTGGGAGCATCCTCTGCCACGGGCTTCTCCACCACATCGGTAACCCGGAACACCGGACCCTCTCCCTCGACGGCGGCCACCCCGTACCGCGAGATCTCCTCCTTGGGGCAGCGACGCAGCGCCAGCACCGTGCACCCCTCCCAGGTGTGGGCCTCGATGAGCTGCGCCAGCAGCGGCGGGGAGCCGGAGAAGAGGTCGTCGGGAAGCAGGACCGATACCGCCTGCTCGCCCTGAATGCTAGGCAGTGCGCAGAGAACCGCATGACCCAACCCCAACGGCTCCAACTGCTCCACAAACTCAACCTGGCAGAGTTCTCCGATGGCGCGGATCCGCCGCGCCAAGCCCGCCGCACCCCTGCCCTCGAGAATCCTCTCCAGCTCCGGATCCGGCGCGAAATGCGCGCGGATGAGCTCCTTTCCCGGCGCGGTGACGATCACGGCCCGGCGCACCCCGGAGGCCACCGCCTCCTCCAGCCCCCACTGGATTGCCGGCCGGTCCCCCACGGGGACCATCTCCTTGGGCAACGCCTTGGTCGCGGGCAGGAATCGGGTGCCCAGGCCACCAGCCGGCACCACCACTGTGTTCACCGAACTCACAGAGGTGGATTCTAAGGGGGGCCGCCAAGAAGTCAGCCCCAGCCGAACTGGGTGCTAGGCGTTGACGCGGCTCTCCCGCTGCCGGAAAAGGGCCAGCCCGACCACGACTCCAGCGGCCACCCCACCCAACCCGAGCCACGCCGGGGCGGGCAACTGGCGGGCTGCCCGGATGACCTCAGCCAGCCCGTCATCCCCGGATCGAACCCGTGCCTCGGAGAGCGCCCGCTCGTAAATGTGAGCCCGGGTGTCAGCCCGCAGCGGCCGGGGAGTCAGGGCGTCCACCAGCAGCACCGCCGTCCTGGCAACCGCGCGGTTGGTCGTGTCCGCCTCCGCGCTCCCCTGGTCGCCCTCCAGCCATCCTGCCAGCGCACCGGCCAGTCGTTTCTCCTCCCGGCTGGTCATCTCAAAGTCCCTCCAGCTCGTCTGAGGAAGCCAATCGCAGGTTGGGGGGAAGGGCCGCCTCCAACTCCGGGCCAAGCCGTTTCTCCAGAGACTTCAGCGCCCGGAAGACCAGCAGCTTCACGGCGCCTTCGCTCTTGCGCATCACCTGGGCCACCTCGGCGTTGCGCAGGCCGGAGCCGAAGCGCAGGGTGATAGCCTGCCGCTGGTCGGGGGTGAGGTGACGCACCGCCGCCTGAATGCGGCGTACCTGCTCCGACCTGACCGCAGCGTCTTCGGGCCCTTCTCCAGGGTCCACCAGCCCCTCCGGAAGCTCGATCCAGCCCGGCCGACGATGGTCTCGAAGGACCAAGTGGGAAGCGACTCGATACAGCCAAGCAGAGTACGGAACCCCACGCCACTCGAACTTGCCGATCTCCGCGTAAGCGCGCATGAAGGTGGTGGCGGTGACATCCTCGGCACGCTCCCAGCTGCCGGTCTGGTGGTAAACATAGGCATGGATCGCGTCGACATAGCGGTCGTAGAGCTTGGCGAAGGCGGCCGGGTCCGTCTTCGCCGCCTCAACCAGTTGACGCTCTTCCTCCAGTTCCTCGGCTGATCGGCTGCCCCGGTGTGGCACCACGGGTGGGGAGTCGGCCCCGCGGGACTCCCCACCCCGCAATGACGACAATTCCGGGACACCCGCCATGGTTACGCTGAATCCGAGCCATCACCGTTCGGGCTCAGATCGAGACCGAGGGCGGAAGCCGCGTCTGCGAACGCGTTGAGGGCGCGGTCAAGCTGCTCCCGGGTGTGACTCGAGGTGACGATCGTCCGGACTCGGCCCCCATCGCGGGCCACTGTCGGGAACCCGATGCCCTGAGCGAACACCCCTCTGCTCCTCAGCTCATCGGAAAGTGCCATCGCAGCTCTCGCCTCTCCCACGATCACCGGGGTGATGGGGGTCTCGCTGCTGCCGCAGTCGAACCCGAGCGCTTGCAACCCCGCCTTGAAGTAGCGGGCGTTCGTCCAGAGTCGCTCTAGGCGCTCCGGCTCATCCTCCATCACCTCCAGCGCGGCCAGGCAGGCCGCGACCACTGCCGGGGGGTGGGAGGTCGAGAAGAGAAACGGTCGCCCGAGGTGGATGAGCGTGTCCCGGAGCTCCTGAGAGCCGGCGGCGTAACCGCCCAGAACCCCCACCGCCTTGCTGAGGGTTCCGACCTGGATCGCGACCCTTCCCTCCAGACCGAAATGGTCCACCGAGCCGCGCCCATTGCGTCCCAGGACACCCGACGCGTGCGCGTCGTCGACCATGACTGATGCCCCGGCCGCTTCGGCGCGCTCCACGATCGCCGGCAGCGGAGCGATGTCACCATCCATGCTGAATACCCCATCCGTCACCACTAGGATCCGGCGCCTGCCGTCCCGGCGGGCCTCCTCCAGCTTCTGCTCCAGCCCGTCCAGGTCCCGATGCGGATAGAGGTAGCGGCCGGCTTTGGTGAGACGGATGCCGTCGATGATGCTGGCATGGTTGAGGGCGTCGCTCACCACCGCGTCCTGCTCCGCCAGCACCCCTCCCAGCACCGCAAGGTTGGCGGTGTAGCCGCTCTGCAAGGTGAGCGCCGCAGCGGTCCCTTTGAACTGCGCCAGACGAGCCTCCAACTCTTCGTGGATGGACTGGGTCCCCGCTATCGTCCTGACTGCGCCCGACCCGGCCCCCCAGGTGCGGACGGCCTCTATGGCGGCCTCCTTGAGCCGGGGATGGGTATTCAGGCCGAGATAGTTGTTGGAGGAGAGATTGATCAGGCGCCTACCGTCAATCACCACCTCCGAGTCCTGAGGGCTCTCCAGCACTATCAGAGGTCGGTAGCGGCCCTCCGCCCGCAGCTGATCGAGATCCGCTCGCAGGCTCACATCGAGATCGTTCATGCCCATTCGCCCTCCGGAGGATATAGAACCACCTTGCCAACGGCACCGGCCCTGGCGAGTTCCACGGCTCGCTCGAAATCCGTGATGGATACCCGGTCGGTGAGGATCGGTCCGACGTCGACCCGTCCCGAGCTCAAGTACGCCGAGGTGCTCTCCCAGGTCGCGAACTGGCGCCTACCGGTGACGCCGAACATGGTGATGCCCCGCATCACGACCAGGGAGGAGAGGTCGAGTTGGCTCGGGCCGTCCCCCAGGCCGAGCAGGCTCACCCAGCCCCCTGGGGTCATCGCTTCCAGCGACGCCTGGATCAGCGCCGGGTGCCCCGACATCTCCAGCACGACGTCGGCGGTCCCGCGGCAGGCATCGCGCAGCAACGTGCCCAGGCCGGTCGCTCCGGTGGTGTCCACCATCTGGTCGGCTCCCATCTCCTCTGCGATCTTAAGGCGGGCCGCGACCCGATCCACCGCCACCACCCTGGATGCGCCCTCCGCCTTGGCGATGCCGACCGCGGCGAGTCCGATGGGTCCACACCCCGTGACGACCACCACCCGGTCCCGCAAATTTCCCTGGGACGCCGCGTGGACCGCGTTACCCATCGGCTCCTGAAACGCGATCACCGCGGGATCCAGCCCGCCCGGGGCTGGTCTGCAGTTACGGGCTGGGACCACCACCTGCTCAGCGAATGCCCCGTCCAGATCAACTCCCAGGATCCTGGTGTTCTGGCACACATGGAAGTCCCCGCGAAGGCACTGCGGGCAGGTGCCGCAGACCACGTGCGTCTCGACCCCGACCATCTCCCCTACCGTGAGGTGGTCCACCCCAGCGCCGAGTGCCAGCACCAGCCCCGCCATCTCATGTCCCATCACCCGCGGAGGCTGCACCCTGGTCGCCGCCCACGGATTCCAATCGAAGATGTGCAAGTCGGTGCCGCAGATTCCGGCTGCCACCAACTTGAGGAGGGCCTCCCCCGGACCGGGCCTGGGATCCGGGACCTCCGCCATCTCGGCGCCGGGACCGGCACGACGCTTCAGAAGTGCGCGCAATGATCTGCCTCCCTAACGGTCCTGTGAAACTGGACCGAGAGCTTAATAATGCAACTCAACCCGGGCCCGAGCGGGGAGGGGGCGACAGCTCGCACCCCTGAGCTTCCCCGCTGTCAGCTCCTAGGGGAATGCGAATTGTCACGCCCTTGCCCCCGCAGGGGGCTTGGTGGTCGGTCGTCTGCGACCGCTCCAACCGAGCGAGGGCCGGAGGCTGGGAGCGCTGTCACCTCCCCCTGGAACCGGAGTAGGTGATAGCAGCTGGGCGATCCCTCCAAGACCAGCCCCTTCCCTCCGGCGAGAAGATCGGATATGGTGACCGAAGATAGACCCTAGTCGGGGGTCCTGGAAGTCAAGAGGAGGGAAGCGATGGTGCGTGCGTACATCCTGATGACACTCGAACCCGGCAAGGCGATGGACGTGGTGCAGCGGCTGAGAAGAGAGGCGGGGGTGCTCCAGGTAGACGCCATTACCGGGGAGTACGACGCGGTGGCACAGGTTCAGGCCGAGGACGTGAAGGGCATCGGAACCCTCATCGTGGACCACATCCAGAGCTTCAGTGGAGTCGCGCGGACGATCACCTGCCTCGCTGTGGAGTGAGCCCGCGCCCACCGGCGCCGTGACCAAGCTCGATCGTGTCGCGGTGAATGTGCGAGGGCTCAACCACCATCAGATCACGAAAGTAGGCCCGGTAGAACCCTCGATCCCTGGTCAGCAGACGGTTTGCCGCGTCCAGCGCGTGCGCGCCCACCAGAAAGTCCGGCGCCAACCGTCGGCGGTCGCCTCCCCGCCGCTGGTACTCGCGGTAAATGCGCGAGGCCTGCAGTGCCGCTCTTTCAGAGGTGGGCTCGTAGCGGACGCCAAACCGCGCCAAGACTCGCCGCGCCTCCTCTTGGGTCGCGAACAGTCCCGCGATCTCGCCGTATACCACGTCGCAGGCAATGACCGGTCCGCGGCGACGGCTCGCCTGCAACGCTTCCCATGACCCGGTCGCCAGGGTAGGATCCGGGCTCAGCACGTCGATAAGGATGTTGGAGTCAATAGCGGTGATCAAAGATGGTCCACCGGTCCGCGCAGCCGCTCCATCAGGAGATCGGTGCTGATGTTCAACCCCAGATAGCCGAGGAGTGCCCGCTCGCCGGGAAGTTCGTCCCCTCGAGCGGCGGTGAGAGCTGACCCCTCCCTCCCCCGCCAGACGCGGTCCAGTCGAAGCTCAAGGTCGGGTGGCAGTGCGCCCCTGCGGGAGCGAGCGTCCCAATCATCCAAGGCAGACCCTCTCCATGCGGCGGGGGTCAGAGAGGAGGGGAGAGACGCCCCGCCCGCCTGTCCCCTGGATCAGAGTCCGACCAAGGGTCTCTCCGGGGGCGCTTATCAGCTCAGGTAGGGAGCCACCCCGTGGCCCTGCTGGGCGGCATCCATCACTACCTCGCTCACCGTGGGATGAGCGTGAATGACATCCCCCAGCTCCGCCATGGTGAAGCCGTCACTGATCGCAACCCCCACCTCGTGGATCAACTCAACCGCATGCGGGCCCATGATGGTGGCTCCCAGGAGCCGGTCATTGGAGGCGTCCGCGACCAGCTGCACGTACCCATCCGGCTCGCCCTCGGCGAGTGCCTTGGCCTCTCCGATGAAACGCGCCTGGCCGAGTCGAACCTCATGTCCTGTCTCCCGCGCCAGCTCCGCATTGAGTCCTACGGTCGCGATCTCGGGGCTGGTAAATATGCAGTTGGGAACCACAGTCCGGTCCATGGGCCGCGACTGGGCAGGCTCCAGCGCGTTCTCCGCCGCGCGGGCCGCCTCGGCGCTGGCGAGATGCGCCAGCTGGAGACCCCCGATGCAGTCCCCGACCCCCCAGATCAGAGGGTTGGCGGTCCGCAAGTATTCGTCGACCTCGATGTGCCCTCTGGGAGTAACTCGGACTCCCGCTTCCTCCAGCCCAATCCCCGCGGTCTGAGGGGTCCTTCCGACCGCGACCAGCAATCTGTCCGCCTCGATCTCCACCCCCCCGGTGAGCACGGCGGTCACAGAGTCATCGCGATAACGCACCTCGTCTACCTTGCTCTCCAAATACACCTTCACCCCGCGGGCCTCGAGCAGCCGCTGAAATTGCTGAGCGGTGCGCCGGTCCACCCCGGCCAGGAGTTGTGGAAGCATCTCAACCACAGCGACCTCGGATCCCAGCGGCGCGAATAGGCTGGCGAACTCGCACCCGATCACCCCACCCCCGATGATCAGGAGTTTCTTAGGGATCTCGGCCAGCGTCCAGACGCCGTCGGAGGTGATCACCCGAGGATGAGCCATGTCGATTCCGGGCAACCCCGATGGCTCGGTCCCCACACACACGACCAGCTGGTCGTAGGCGAATCTGTCTGCCCCAGCCACGACCTCCCCCCCTTCGAGGTGCCCCTCAGAGGTGACAACCTGGACGTGGTGCCGTTGGCAGGCGGCCTCGACCCCGCGGCGCATCTTGAGGACGATCTCGTCCTTGCGAGCCTGCATCCGGGGAAAGTCGAACGCCAGACCGCTCACCAAAAGTCCGAACTCGTCCGCCCGTTGGATCTTGCTCGCCAGCGCCGAGATGGCCAGCAACGCCTTGCTCGGCACGCAGCCCCGGTTCAGGCAGGTCCCGCCGAGCTCACGCCGCTCCACCAGGACCACCTCGGCGCCGAGCTGAGCCGCCCGCAACGCGGCGACGTCACCCGCCGGACCGCCGCCAAGCACCACTACCTTGGCGGCCATCACGCAACTCCGCTCTTGGGATCGGACGACCCGAGGTTGCCCCGGACCGCCGCCTTCAGCAGCCGCTCCTGCTCAACCAGATGGGCGCTCATCGACCCTTCCGAAGGTGAGGCTTGGGCTCGACGGCCGATGTACTCAATCTCGGGCCCTCCCGACATAAGCGCCTGGAGCCGAGGGAGCGCGTACGAGTAAGCACCCATGTTGCGAGGTTCCTCCTGAACCCAGGCGACGGATTCCAGATTCGGGTAGCGGGAGATCAGGTCAGATACCTCGGTGGTGGCAAATGGGTAGAGCAGCTCGAGCCGCAGGACAGCTACCTCCGGCCGCGCCTCCCGGTCGCGGAGCGCTATGAGCTCATGGGCCACCTTCCCGCTGGCGATGAGCAGCCTGCGCACCTGGGTTGACTCTGGCGCCGACGGATCGTCCAGAACTGGTTGGAACGAACCAGTCGCCAGCTTGTCCGGGTTGGACATCACAGCTTGCAGACGAAGACCGCTCTTGGGGGTGAAGACGACCAGCGGACGGCGCTCGTCGGCCAGCGCTTGTAGGCGCAGGAGATGGAAGTACTGCGCCGCCGTGGATGGACAGGCGAGGCGAATGTTCCCCTCCGCGGCGAGCTCGAGGAAACGCTCAATGCGGGCGCTCGAGTGCTCGGGCCCACTGCCCTCGTAGCCGTGCGGAAGCAGCAGCGTCAATCTCGACTCCTGATCCCACTTCGCCTGCCCCGCCGCCACAAACTGGTCTATCACCACCTGGGCGTTGTTGAAGAAGTCCCCGTACTGCGCCTCCCAGATCACCAGCGACTGTGGCTTGGTGACCCCAAAGCCGTACTCAAAGCCCATGGCCGCCACCTCAGAGAGAGGGCTGTTGTGCACCTCAAAGGTCGCTCTGGCCCCGGTCAGATTCTGAATCGGAGCCCAGGCAGCCCCGGTATCCACGTCATGGAGCACCAGATGACGCTGACTGAAGGTGCCCCGCTCTGTGTCCTGCCCGGTCAGCCGGATGGCGACCCCCTCTTCGATCAGGCTGGCGAACGCCAACGCCTCGCTCTGGGCCCACAGCAGCAGCCCGCCCGGTTGGAAGGCAGCCGGTCGCTGGGCGAAGAAGCGATTGAGCTTGGAGTTCAACTTGAAACCTTCCGGAATCGCCGCCAACTGCGTGTCCAGATCCAGCAACTGCTGCAGCGGGACTGCAGTCACCACCGGGGGCAGCCCCGACGGCTCGGACATGGTCCCGGCCGGGTGGGCCGCGGCCGCCAGCTCCACCCCGTCCGCTACCGCGCGGGCGTGAGCGTCAACCATCTCCTGATAGGCGGACACTTGCTCCCGCTCCAGATCCGGACCGCCGAGGACCCCTTCAGCGATCAGCTGCGCCCCATAAACCTGGACCGGCGTGGGATGGCTGCGGATCTGGGCCATCATCAACGGCTGGGTGTACGCGGGCTCGTCTCCCTCGTTGTGTCCGAAGCGCCGATAGCCAATGAGGTCGATCAGGACGTCCCTTTCGAAGGTGGCCCGGTAGCTGACGGCCAACCGGACCGCCCGCAGGCAGGCCTCCACGTCGTCGGCGTTGACGTGGATGATCGGAATGTCATAGCCCTTGGCCACGTCACTCGCGTACCGGGTCGAGCGGCCGTCCATCGGCTCGGTGGTGAACCCGATCTGGTTGTTGGCGATGATATGCACCGTGCCTCCGACCCGGTAGCCCTCAAGGCTCTGCAGGTTGAGGGTCTCGGTCACCACTCCCTGGCCGGTGAATGCGGCGTCGCCATGAATGAGGACCGGGACCGCTGCCCGGGTGTCCTGCACCGGGGTGGTGGTGCCATCTGCGGTCTGGCGCGCCCTGGTCCTGCCTTCGACGACGGCGTTGACGACCTCCAGGTGGCTGGGGTTGTGGGTGAGCACGACCCCGACGTCGCGGTTGTCCCTGGTGTGCAGCACCCCCTCCGCTCCGTAGTGGTACTTCACGTCTCCGGTAGAGGCTCCCCCCAGATAGGCGCCACTCTCGAACTCGGCGATGATGTCCTCCAGGGACCGACCAACGATCCTAGAGGTGACATTGAGCCGTCCCCGGTGGGCCATGCCCAGCACCACCTCCCGCGTCCCATCCTTGGCGAAGAGTTCGATGAGGTGCTCCAGCATTGGCACCAGCGCATCCACCCCTTCGATCGAGAAGGTGTGCTGACCGAGATAGGTCTTGCGCAGAAACCGCTCGAACGCGTCCACCTGGGCTAGTCGGTGCAGGAGCTGAACCTTCGCGTCGGGAGAGAGCGGCGTGAGGTGGGCTCCCGACTCGATCTGGCTGCGCAACCAGGTGCGCTGCTCGTGGCTGCTGATGTGCTCGATCTCGTACGCGATCGTGCCGCAATAGGTCTGACGCATCCGGGGCAGGGCCTCCGCCAGGGTCGTTCCTGGGACCGCCACCCGCAGAATCTCAGCTGGCACTCGTGCCATGAGCGTCTGGGTCAGCCCAACCGTGGCCGGTTCTAGCGATGGGTCCCCTGGGGGCTCACTCCCCAGCGGATCCAGATGGGCGGCCAGGTGCCCATGGGTTCGGTACGCCTTGACCAGGGACATCCCGGCCGCCACCGCACGCATCAACTGGTCACCTGGAACGGCGCCGGAATTTGGTGCCAACAGCGCCACCCCAGTCGACCCGGAGACCGGAGTCGCAGCTGGGGCTGGCAGACCTAGGCCGGCGAAAACCTCCTCATAGAAGCCGTCGTCACCCGCTAGCAGCCCCTCGAGTCGCCGCAGGAACATCCCCGACTCCAGCCCTTGCACCAAACGGTGGTCGTAGGTGCTGGTCACGGTCATCACCGAGCGCACGCCAAGCGCGGCCGCGGCTTCCCGAGAGAGTCCGGAGAAACCAGCAGGATTGCCGATCGCCCCCATCGCGATTATGGCCGCTTGGCCCGCCATGAGACGGGGCACGGAGGCGACCGTGCCGACACCTCCGGGATTGGTCAAGGTGATGGTGGCATCTGCCAGGTCGTCCACCGACAGCCCTCCTGACCTCGTCCGGGAGACCAGCTGCTCGTAGGCCTGTCTGAAGGCGGGAAAGTCGAGAAGGTGAGCCCCCTTGATCACCGGCACCAGAAGGAAACGGGAGCCGTCGGCACGCTCGACATCGACGGCGAGGCCAAGGTTGACCCCATCCCGGACCACCTTGTGGGGTCTGGAGCCCACCTCCTTGAAGCTGGCCGAAAAGGCTGGCATCTCTCGCGCCGTTCTGACCACGGCGAAGGCGAGGAGGTGGGTGAACGAGACCTTCAACTCCGAGCGCGACGCGGCCCGCAGCGCCTCATTCATCTCCCGGCGGCGAAGCTCCAGCATCGGAACCTCGATGGTGCGAAAGCTGGTGGCGGTCGGAATGGTGAGGCTCTGCTCCATCGCCTCCACAAGCTTGGCGGCGGACCCTTTGATCTGCGTCGCCTGGGCCGCATCCGTGCTGGTGGCTGGGGGCCGATTCACCGCACTCAAAACGTCGTCGCGACGAATCAAACCGCCCGGACCGGTTCCCTTGGCTCGGCTGAGATCGACCCCGTTGATCGCGGCCGCGCGGCGGGCCATGGGGCTGGCGTCGGCCGCCAGCAGCGACGGTCCCGGCGAAGGGGCCAGAACCTGAGGGGCCGCGGCGACGGCGGGGGCTGCGACTTTCGTCGTCGGCGGCAATCCGCCGACGACGCCCGGCTGGATTATGGCCAATACGGTGCCGACCGACACGGTCTCCCCTTCTGGCACCAAGACCTCTACCACCGTGCCTCCGACCGGGGCGGGGACCTCGGCATCCACCTTATCAGTCTGGATCTCGACGAGCGTCTCGCCGGCCGCGATTTGGTCTCCGGCTCGCTTGTGCCAGCTGCCGACCACCCCTTCGGTGACCGACTCCCCCAGCGCCGGTAGCGGAACCGACACGGGTTCGCCGACCGCCTCAACCGCGGCCGGAGGCTCGGGTGGAGCCGGTGCCGCCGCCCTCGGCGCGTTCTCGACCGCCGGACCCACCTCAATCTCGGCCAGCGGGGCGCCGACTGCCACGACCTCGCCTTCGGCCGCCACTATGCGCACCAACACCCCGGCCTCAGGGGCGGGGACCTCGGCATCGATCTTGTCGGTCTGAATCTCCACCAAGGTCTCGCCCGCCGTGACCTGGTCCCCCACCTTCTTGCGCCAGGTCCCGACCACCCCCTCGGTGACCGACTCCCCCATTTGCGGCAGCGTCACGGCCAGGGTCTTACTCGGCAAAGCTTCTCCCGGATGGTCGGGGCGAGCGGAACTGGGAACCAGCCGCTCACAACCCTTGTTACTTCTATATACGATTCTAGGGAAGGTTACCCCGAAAGATGGCATCCCCTTGACTCCTGAGCGCCGAAGGCCCAAGATATTGCGCCTAGGCACTACGACAACCGCTACATATAGTTAGGCGGCCACCTAGAGGACCTCAGTCACCCTCAGCTCGTCCCCCCAGGAGGAAAACCCGTGGACCGATCCGCCCGCGACCCAGAACCGGCCATCAACCCATCCGATGGGCAATCCCGCACACCTTCGCGGCAGACAGCGTTTCTCGCCGCCGGAGCGCGCGGCCTGAAGGTTGAACGTCACTTCAGCCAGCCTGGTGTCCATCCCTTTGACGCCATCGCGTGGGAGATGCGCACCGCTGCCATCACGAACGAGAAGGGCGAGACCGTCTTCACTCAGGCGGATGTGGAGATCCCTGCCAGTTGGTCCCAGCTGGCCACCAATGTGGTTGTCTCGAAGTATTTCCGAGGCCTGCAGGGAAGCGGCCAGCGAGAGACCAGTGTGCGTCAGCTGATCGCTCGAGTTGCCGATACCATCCGGGACTGGGGCTGGCAGGGGGGTTACTTCGCTTCCGAGGAAGACCTCGAGGCTTTCCATGCCGAACTCTGCGCCATCTTGGTCAATCAGATCGCGGCGTTCAACAGCCCGGTCTGGTTCAACCTGGGCGCGGAGCCTAACCCGCAGGTCAGCGCCTGCTTCATCAACTCGGTCGAAGACACCATGGATGCGATCCTCACCTTGGCCAAGACCGAGGGCATGCTTTTCAAGTGGGGATCTGGGACGGGAACCAACCTCTCCACCATCCGCTCCTCGGTCGAGAACCTGGGCTCGGGGGGAACGGCCAGCGGCCCGGTCTCCTTCATGAAGGGCTTCGACGCCTTTGCTGGGGTGATCAAGTCCGGAGGAACCACCCGGCGCGCGGCCAAGATGGTGATTCTGAACGCTGACCACCCCGACATCGTCGACTTCATCAACTGCAAGGTCCGCGAGGAGCGGAAGGCGTGGGCCCTGATCGAAGCCGGCTACGACGGATCCTTCACCGGCGAGGCGTACTCCTCCGTCTTCTTTCAGAACTCCAACAACTCCGTTCGCGTTTCCGATGAGTTCATGCGCGCCGTCCTGGAGGACAAGGAGTGGCGTACCTATGCGGTCACCGACCGCAGCCGGGTGATCGGTACCTATCGGGCCCGCGACCTCATGCAGCAGGTTACGGAGGCGGCGTGGGCATGCGGTGACCCGGGGTTGCAATTCGACACCACCATCAACGAGTGGCATACCTCTCCCAACTCGGGACGGATCAATGCGAGCAACCCCTGTTCCGAATTCCTCTATCTCGACGACACCGCGTGCAACCTCTCCAGCATCAACGCGTTGAAGTTCCTCGGCGAGGATGGCGCCTTCGACATCGACGGATATCGCCACACCGCCCGGGTGATGCTCACCGCCATGGAGATCATGGTCGGCTATGCCACCTATCCCACCGAGAAGATCACCGTGAACAGCCACAAGTTCCGGCCACTCGGTTTGGGCTACGCGAACCTAGGCGCGGTGCTTATGGCGCTGGGGCTTCCCTACGACAGTCCCCAGGCGCGGGACTATGCCGGCGCCCTCACCGCGATCATGAGCGGGGAGGCTTACGCGCAGTCCGCCCGCATCGCCAAGGAGGTCGGTCCGTTCGACGGGTACGAGGTCAATCGCCAGCCGATGTTACGGGTGATGGACAAACACCGGGCCGCTGCCTACAAGATTGCGGATGATCACACTCCGGCGCCACTGCTAGCCGCCGCTCGCAAGGCCTGGGACGATGCCCACGAGCTGGGTGCTGTGCATGGGTATCGCAACTCTCAGGTGACGGTGCTGGCCCCGACCGGAACCATCTCATTCATGATGGACTGCGACACCACCGGGGTCGAACCCGACATAGCGCTGGTCAAGTACAAGAAGCTGGTGGGTGGTGGCCTTCTGAAGATGGTCAATGGCACCGTCCCGGCCGCGTTGCGCCGCCTTGGCTACGGCGAGGAGGCTCTCTCCGACATCGCCGCCTACATCAACGAACACGACACGATCGAGGGCGCTCCTCACCTGCGTGAGGATGACCTCGCAGTGTTCGACTGCGCGTTCCCCCCAGCCAATGGGCAGCGCTCCATCAGCTGGCAGGGGCACATCCGAATGATGGCAGCGGTCCAGCCGTTCATCTCTGGCGCTATCAGCAAAACGGTGAACCTTCCCAAGGAGGCCACTCCGGAGGATGTGGAGCAGGCGTACACGGATGCTTGGAGGCTCGGCCTGAAGGCCGTCGCGGTCTACCGCGATGGCAGCAAGCGTAGTCAGCCGCTCTCAACGTCTCACAAGCAGGCCACCTACACCGGCCAAGAGGTGGCTGAGATACGCCCCGCTCGGCATCGCCTGCCCTCGGAGCGTGCCGCGATAACCCACAAGTTCGACATCCAGGGCCATGAGGGCTACCTCACCGTCGGCCTCTATGAGGACGGTCAGCCGGGGGAGATCTTCCTCAAGATGGCCAAGGAGGGGAGCACCCTCAGCGGGATGATGGACTCCTTCGCGACTGCCGTCTCTGTGGCGCTGCAGTACGGCGTCCCACTGCGGCTGTTCTGCGGGAAGTTCGCCCACAGCCGCTTCGAACCATCCGGTTACACGGGGAACCCTGAGATCCCGATCGCCAAGTCGATTGTGGACTACATCTTCCGGTGGCTCGCGGCTCGATTCCTCTCGGCCGAAGACCGCGACGCCCTCGGAATCATTAGTCGGCGCGAAGAAACCATCAGCGGCATCGACGCTCCGGTCGCCTTGGGGGGCCTCCCTCCGGCGCCGATACCGAGTTTAGCCATTGCCCCCAACCAAGCCAACGCCAAGCAGTTGGCGGCAGAGTTGACGTTCCGGAACCAAGAGGACGCTCCCTCCTGCTCCGACTGCGGAGCGCTCATGGTCCGCAATGGGGCGTGTTACAAGTGCATGAACTGCGGCAGCACTTCCGGTTGCTCCTGATGGGAGGGTCTTGCGAATAAGTCGCAAAACGCTTGCGACTTTCGCGAAGCAGACGCCCGGAGAGCAATCTCCGGGCGTTTTGCTGTCTTCTGGACTTCTGGAAGTGAAAATCAGAGCCCGATAAGACCAAGAACACGCCCCGTGGCGGCGGTCAGGCCAGCATCAGGGCGCGCTCAGTCCAGGAATCTTGGATCTTGGTCGGTGGAACCGGTGCGAAGGCGCCTAGGGCGCCCGGGAGTCCTCCGCCAGCGGCGGCTCCTCGAGCTCGGCGGTGTCCGGCTCGCCCACGACGCCCACCTGGGAGCTGCGTCGGGGGTGGAGCCGCTGCTTGCGCAACATGGCCGCGGCCGCCTTGGCGGCGTCCCGCTCCCGCTTCAGCCAGAGATGGAGGTTATGGGCACCCCACATGAAGGTCACCAGCAGCGCCACGTTGGGAATGTGCCGGTAATGGAACTGGCCCTTGGTGAGGCCGATCACATCGGGATTCTTGAACATAGAGAAGCCCCGCTCCACGTTGGTCCGCTTCGCGTACTTCTCTTCCCATTCTGGGGTGCCCCAGAAGGGGAACTGGAAGATGAGTGGAATCTCAGCCGCTCTCAGGGTGGCCGTCTGAATGCAGCACGCCTCGTCGTCTCCGTGGTTGCCGTCACAGACTGGCAGTTTCCGGTCCCGGCGGCGCATCGAGGCAGGGATCTTGGGGCAGCCCAGGGCGTTCTGGGTCTTGCGCCGCAGCACCGGTGAGCTCAGGCGCACCTGGCCAGGGGTCGCCTTGCCATGGGGCACCAACGCATAGATCGACCGCTCCGCGATCGCCTCCCGATATGCCCGCGTCTTCTCGTTGGGCGCTTGCAGCTTGGGCCGCTCGATGAACCACAGCCGCTGAGGCAGCATCGGCAGGTAGACCCCGCTGGGCAGAACCAGGCAGCCCTTCCAGGTCGGGAATAGCCTCATCTGAGGCGACTTCAGATCGAATACCGGCATCACGTTTTCCCGGCGCAGCGTCTCGAGCCAGTTGGAATCGTGACTGAAGCCACGGTCGGCGATGAGCTCGGTGATCCCGTGCCCAGTCGCCTTCATGAGTTCCACCAGTCTCAACGACACCGGCACGTCGTACTGGTTGGCCGCGAAAAGACCGTGCGCATAGACGTAGCACGCGTTGTCCTCAGTCCCGCCCAGGACATCATCGCCGAAGCCGAGGTAGGGCTCCATGCGCGGATCGGCACCCGTCGCCTTCCGCTTTTCATTCCGCGCCTTTTCACCCGGAGCGTCTTCATCTCGGTCGCCGACGTGCTTCGTCCGCCAGCGGGCGTCGCTGTCAGAGGCAAACTGGCCTCTCTTGATCTGGGCCTGGCTCACTGGATGGCAGTCCGCTTCGATCTCCGTGGTATCAGTCGTGTGAGACGCTCCGAGAGGTTGCGGGGGAGCAGTGTCCTCCAACAGCCGGATCGATAGCACGATCTGCGTGTCAATTTCGTTGTCTGTCCCCAGCAGCTCTCGCGCTCGCCTCGCCCGGCGTTCCTGGGCCCGTATGGCTGCAGCCGCTCGCTTGCTGGTTGCCCCGCCCTGTTCACGCGCTCGGTGCTTTCTTCCCAGAACCGTGGCCATCGCGTCGAACAGCCGGTACAACTGCGCCTCGGTGGGCGGCTCCAGCTCCGGACCGGGGTCGTGGGCCGGGCCGACTGGAGTGCCGTACAATATATGGAGTTGGCCCTGGCTCGCGCGGGCCATCATCTTCGCCAGGTGGGTTATCGTCTTCGGGCCTGGCTCCTCGCCAAGGCAAATGGCGCCGACCATCAGGACGCGACTCGGAAGCAGCGGCACCCCGCGCAGCGGCTTGATCGCCTCATCGAGCTTCCGGAGGAACGCGAACGTCCTCACTCCGAGCCGCTGAGTAGCCTCATAAAGAAGCGTGGGATCCATCAGCCCGCGCCTCCACCGACTTGGCCTGGAGCAGAGATCTTGATCCCGCCCAACGCCACCGCCTCTCGGTGCGGGTCGCTGGGGACCTCTGGGCATCGGGCCAGGAGGTCCTCCAATCCGTGCATCGACTTGAGGCCGGCAGCCCGCAGGAAAATCTGCAGCTCCGGCCAGCTGCTCATCTGCTCCAGCAACCACGCCTTCCGCAGCCGCGAACAGGAGACCTCAAACCATGGGTGTGTCAGGCGCAAGCGTCGCTTTAGCATGTCGGTCAGTTCGTTGGGTCGGCCGTAGGCGGTCGGTAACAGCCCGCCGCCGATTAGAGGTCCATCCCCAACCTCCAGCGCCAGTTGCTCCAGGTCGCTTTGGAATCTGGCGAGCACAGGCACGTCGCGCTGCCCTTTGCCCGTCTTGATACGCACCCAAAGCCCGGAGCCCGGCTTGCGCACAACGTCAGTTCCGGCCACATGCCGGATGTCGCGCCCGTCGGCTCCGGCCCCACGCGCCAGCAGCAACATCGCCTGGATTGAGCGGCAGGTGTCTCGGCTCCAGAAAGTGAAGGCCCCCTGCCAGGCCGTCGCGAAGTCGCGCTCCGAGAACGGGCACGTGCCTCCGCCGTTCTGCTTGCGCCGGCAGACCGGGAAAAGGTCAGGGAACCCTGCCCGGAACGAGCGCAATTGACTCGTGCAGCTTGTCTGTGAGCGCTGGGTCGTGTGACCCTCTGAGTTCAGTGCCGATCGCACGACCTGGATGTCGTCCAGCGCGAAGTCAGGATTCAGTTCATCTGGGTGCTCGCCGGCCAGCCAGTAGAGATGGCGAGACAATGCTGACCGCCGGGTGTCGAGCAGGCGTGGCGCGTCACTGGTGCGCCTGGGGTCTGCCGCCAGAATCTGGAGCAGTAGCGGCACGGTCCGCTCCCACCGCTCACCGTCGAGGGCGAGCCGGGGCCGGTACTTCCCTTCGGCCACCGCTCGGTACACATTGCCCTCAGGCAAGGCCATGAGCTCGGCCACCGACTCCGCCAGGAGTCGCGAGGTTACGCCAGGCAACCGCCTCCGGTCTGGCGGATGGCCCCGCCGCAGTCGAGGCACGGCACTGGTCCAGGCTGGAGTGAATGCTCACGTGCCCCGCGGTTTGGGGCTCCTGGACGGATCGTGGTGCTAGACATGGCTCAGCCATCGTGACATAGGGGTCGACCGCCGTCAAATGACTTCGCCCGGGACCCGATTGACTTCGAGTCCTCCCATTACGTGCGCGCGGGGTACCAGCCCCCGATGTAACAATGTTGTAACGATCTGGTCGACAGCTCCAGCGCAGATCCGCCCTCACGACAATTCCTGAGAGTCGCCTGGCATGCGAAAGCCGATGCCTGCGGATGCCTCGGGCGGGACCCACTGCCTGGCTCTGGCCCGATCCACGACCACTGGCCCGCCGTGTGCCAGATGAAGCCCTAGCGCCCGGCTGATCACAAGCTGCAGACGCTGCTCCAGCTGTCGGCAGCCCGCGCTGTGGGGGTGTTCGAAGACCAGCGATTCCAGGCCGGCCGGTTCGATCTCGACCTCGTCAGTGATCCCCAGATTGCGGACGAGCTTGGGCAGCAACCTGGTCCTTGCGATCTCCAACTGCTCTGCCTGGCTGTATCCCGGAACCTCGATGAACCGCAGCCGGTCTCGCAGCGGGGCCGGGATTGCTGTTCTCTCGTTGGCGGTTGCCAGAAACAGAGCGCCCGAAAGATCGATCCGCACGCCGTCCAGGAAGTGGTCCTGGACGGCCGTGTTCTGGGAGGGATCCAGCAATCCCAGCAGCACCGGGACCGGAGACCGGTAGGGGTCGAGGCTGACCTTGTCGATCTCGTCCAGCAGGAAGACCAGCTGGCTCGGGTGAACCTTGGCGGCTCGCAGGCGGCGGACGATTTCGCCCGGTCTGGAGCGGTTGTAGGTCCGCTCGGCCCCAATCAGGAAGACGTCGTCCACGCCCCCCAGGCCGAGGCGCTCGAGTCTCCGCCCCATGGCATCCGCGACCCCCTGCGCCAGAGTGGTCTTACCAGTCCCTGGTGGCCCCACCAGGCACAGAGCCGGTCCCGGGGCACCAGTCTTCCCATGGCGGCGCTGCCACTCCAGCACGACCAGGTAGTCCAGCACCGCCTGCTTGGCGTGCTCCAACCCCGCATGGCTGGCGTCGAGGATCCGTCGCGCCGCCTCCACCTCGATCACAGGAGGTGTTGGAGCGGCCCAGACCAGATCCAGAATCGTCTCGACCGCATCTCGGTTGCCAGCACCGTGGCTGCCATGGGACTGCGTGAGGTCGCGTTCTGCCACTGCTCTCACGTCGGACGGTAGCGAGGCCGACTCCAGGCGAGCATCGAGCCCATCCGTTGGCTGCGCTTTCCGGCGCGAGGCCCGCCGCGGCGTGCGCTCAGGCCTCAATAGACGCTCCAGGATCGGCAGCCTGTCCGGCCACCTGACCGTCGTGAGGAGAGCGAGCCGGGCCTCGGGACCAGGGTCGAGCCAGCGAGCGGCCCAATCTGCCACCTGACCGAGGGACGAGTGTGCGACGTCCGGTGGTAGATCCTCCCCGGAGCGAAACGTGCGGCAGGATGCTGCGCGCTTGCTCAACCTGGTCAGGCGGCGTACGGTGGCGGCTGGAGCGTCGTACTCGTCCTCCACTTCGCATACGTGCACCAGCAGCAACGGACCCTCGCGCTCGACCTGCACCACTTCGACCCGACGAAGTCCGAATGTCCGCGCCTTGCGCTCCTCGCCAAATTCATTGCGGCCGACTCCATCCACCACGGCCAGCAACCCGACCCGCGGGGTGGCAGTTTGGTGGACCAACGACCGTGGCAGTAGCACTAGCTGTCCACCACCATCCGGCAACCCGGCCAGAACTGCCTTCTCCTCGTCCCAGTGGCCGTTGATGACGTGGGTTTCGCCTGGGAGGACAGCCTCATCCACCAGGACGGCACGGTGACGGGCAGCCGGACCGGATTCTGGACGAAGCGGGCCGCAAGCCTCCCCCGTACTACCTCCCTCCATCCTCGGCACCGCAATCGGTGACACAGACCATCTCCTAGCAACCCCGTCAATCCCGTGACTATAGCATGCCAGTACTTGGCATGCCCCGCAGCACCAGGCGTATCCGCCCCGTAAACTGGCGCGCGTGAGTGCGGACCCTGCAGACCAGATCCAAATGCAACTCCGCCGACTCCGAGAGGAGGACGCCCGGCTGGCCGAGAGCCTCAAGGACAACCGGACCGCGCGCCATCAGATATCGGCCCAGATCCGATCGCTGGAGGGGAACCTCCGACTGTTAGAGCAGCTCGACAGTCCGGCCGCCGCGCAGGAAGTGGCCGAACTCCAGGCCGGGACCATCGCTGATGCGGCAGCGGCACTGCTAGCCCGCGCCGAGCACCCCATGGCTTTGACTGACCTCATTGCCGCCCTCCAGGATGCCGGGAAGCTCCTGAGGTCGCCGGGCGCCTACCCCACCTTGCTCAAGGCCCTCACGCGCGACCACCGGTTCGAGCGAGTTCCTGGAAAGGGAAGCACTTGGCGTCTGGCCAGGATCGCCCCGTGAGGGATGGGCGCTCGCGAGAGAGTCGCATCAGGACTTTTGGGGTGAACTCCAGGGAGCCAAATGGGCATCAGACCCCGCACCAACGCCGTCGAAGCCCCGCTCCGCCCAAGGGGCAGATGCGCGATACCCAGCTCACTGAGGCGCTCCATGACGCCAGCAAGTTCGTCAGGAGTGACTCTGCCTACGTCGCCCGGAATGCGACCCTGGCGCGAGATGACCATCGTGACTATTGGACCCTAACGTGAATCTCACAGGATACACACACCGGTTCGCCTGCCGATGAACGAGATCAAGCTCTTGGTCATCACGGGAGCCGGGGCGAGCCACGAGCTCGGAGGTGCCCGCCCAATCCCACTGATGACCACTTGGGCCGCATCCCTCCGCGAGGACTTGGATGCCGCGTTACCGAATAGCTCGGGAGTTCTCGGTCTTGAGCCCGAGATGTCTGGCCAAGACTTTGAGACCGCGCTCGGGCAGTTCCTTCAATGGCAGCGCGCCTTTCCTCTGAATCAGAGATTTCGTGACTTCGGGGGACCGAGCATTGGCTCGCGCCAAGGCAACCTCCTAGAGTGGCTGGCCAACAACGAAGCCCGAGCCAAGTCGGTTGTAGAAACGCTGCACACCAACCTGTACTCGAACTTTGGGCGCAAGGCACTGAGTGATGACAAGACCCTCACGACGTGGGGAAAGCTGGACGAAGCTGTTGGCGGTCGAGGGACCCGGGCGAGGTCTTGCTCAAGCCGCACAACTTGATTGCGTACACCCCCGCGCCAGTTGGCTGAACGGGTCCACTTGGCCCCGGGGCCGTGCCCGCCGCCCGATGCCACAGGCACATGTTCCGCCTCGGCATCGCCCGGCCCAGCTGGGACCGTCCCCACGGTGGTGCCAGGTCTCCTCTCGCATCGCCACCATCGCATGGACGGCAGTATGAGATCCTGGGCGGTAGAGGACAATCTCGCGGGCTGGCGAAGGGCGGTGGTTAATGGGACGCAGTCGAGGAACAAGTCTATCTTCGGCAGGGCTCCCTTGTTGTTCACACTGACCCTTTGGAATCTACCAGTGTCGCCGCGTCCCCACGTTCAGAAACGATGGGGTCGGCAGAAACGCACTCAACCGATGGACAGGCGGTAACAGTTTTCCAAGTCGTGAACCGTGAAGCCAGCCTTCACCAAGATGCGACCGGACGTAAGAGGTCGCCCTCGAGTCACCGCGATTGTCGCACCAAAATCACGGGCCTGACGTAAGCGGGAGGAGAGCACGGCTTGATAACAGCCACGTGATCGAAATTCTGGCAAAGTGACCGCCCCGTATAGTCTTCCCAGCTCGCCGTGGATTTTGCAGTAGCCAGTCGAAGCCGGCTGTTCGCCTACATATGCCAGGAACTGAAAGCTGGTGGATGTTTCGAGATTATTGAGAGTCTCAGTAAGTCGATCACCTATTGCTTGGTCGGCTGGCAACGATCTGCCCCAACCCTGAGTTTCGATGGCAATCGCATCTCGGAGGGAACGTTCATCACGGACCAGTTCGACGCTTATCTCCGTTGAGGGAGAACCCTCTGCGGCGTCGTCTCCAAGTTCACGCGCCAAGATTTGATAGGAATCGCTCAAGATTCCGCCGCGAGCTCGTAAATACGCCTCGGTATCGCGTGGGCGCGTTGCGCTCGACACCCACCAATGGATCGCGTCGAGTCCCCACCCCTCAATCTCGGATGCAACCTCCTCGAACACGGTGTCGAGTGATCTCAACGTACTTGACCACACAACCTGAGCCGCCGGCAGCGTCGGTGAAAGTAAACGCTCTGGATAACGAAGAAGCCTGTATTCCCCGGTCCGAACGTCAATGAACTCATCCGATAGAGCGGTTTCATCAAGTGATGTGAGGGCTCCCAGAACCTCTTGAGTGCTCCATTTGCTCATTACGGCTTCCCTCTCGCCACTACTGAGCCTCTTCTTGTTGGGGTCTGCTCCGCCGGCGGGCGGGCATCACCCGTACAGTGTCGGGACGCCCTACCCTCAACCGCGTCCGAGCCCTTGATCGGTTGGATTCGCCTTGTGATGTGTGCCGTTGGAGGCGACTACCGGACCGCACTCTCTAGTGGTTGCCTCTCCCCGATTAGCGCGCTAGTGCGACAGCATCGGCCAAGATGCATTCCGCAAGCGCCCGGACTTCAACTAAGCCTTGGGTCAAGTATGCCAGAGGTTCCTTTGGAATCCGAAGTGGGCTATACAGCGCCACGGGCGCGATCTCGGCTCCAAAGGCGCGATTGAGACTGTTGTGGTGTGTCATTGCGTTGCGGAGCCAGCGAATCTCAGGCACGATCCCCACGTTGACCTGTTCGATCGCGCGCGTCAATGCTTCGAGTCGCTTCTCTTGGTCAGGGGACCGGGTACCCCCGATCTTATCCAGTCCAACCTTCTCACGGACTGACGGAGCTATCTGTTTGAGAGCCTTGGTGTCACGAATCAAAGCGGTTCCAGCCGGAACCGAACTGCTAAGTGTTAGGCCGGGATCTAGCTTGGCGAGTTCAATGACGACGGTCCACTCGGCCCTCCATAGACGTTTGCCGACCGTGTCAGGGACGGCAATGCCGGATTTCTCCAAATGCCGCTCAAGCGCCCGGATTAGAGTCTCCACGGCAGCGTCAATGGCCGAACTCTGCGCGGCCAGAACGCCGTCGATCGCCATCTCAACGCCAAGGTACCGATCTAAGGGTCGTCCGTGCGATTGTAGTTGGCGCAGAGCCTGAAGGTACCAGTCGGCGGACGCCAGCTTGCAGTCCACCCAAGAGCGATCATCGCTCAGTGATAGCTTCTTGTAGTGGGGACCGACTGGCCAAACGATTTGCGGTTCGTCGCCCTCAGGCCAACTACGTCCGTTCACTGACACTGCAAGCAAACGGATTCGGGCGCTTCCGACAACCTCTTTCACAGTCTTGCCCATCTTCCTGCCTTCTTCACAAGACCACTCTACGGCAGTGCTCTCCTCATCCCTTCAGCCCCATGCCGAACGCCTGCGACTGGAATTGCGGCAGCTCCTCTCGTCCCCTTTCCAGCGGCCGCTTCAATGGCTCAACGGTGAGGGAGGAGATTGACGGCGTTCGTCTGTGGCGAACGGTCCCGCGCCTCGGCCGCGCCACCAAGGCACTGACCGCTCTCTTGGTCAGGTCCAGATCCCCACTGACCTCTGGGATACTTTAGCCGCTGCCCCGCACCAAGCCGACCACCTCAGCCTTGAACTCAGCGGTGAACTTCCGTCACGTCGCTCCTGCCATTTCTGTCCTCTTCGGTTCTACTCGATGAGTCCAGCTTGGGTACCTGTCTACTTCGGTAGGGCCACATCACTCGTCACTCCAAGACTGATGCCACAGTACGCCGAGGGCTATCCGACAGCCGGACCGACACTGCCCAATCCGGTGACTCGCGTTTGGGTGGCTACAGGTCCCAACGACCGGGACGTGCTCGCCCGTGCCCTGTGGGTCGCGGATGGCGGCAAATGGCAAGTCCTCTCTCCGCCCGCGCGCTCCCCGTGATCCACCCTCACATGGATACCCAGGCCACCCTGAGAGCGGGGCACGACGTCAGCCTCGCCTCGCTGGACATACTGGACACCCGGCGAGCGCGGGCTGCCACCCTTCCTCTCGGCCCCAGCTGCTGAGCACTGTGGCTGTCCGGCGGCAAGGAGCATATCGGGGGTGATCGGAGGGGCACTCGGCCGGCCAGCTTCGGAGCCGTAGCTTGGCGAAATCCGATAGGCTTGCATACGCCCATGAGTTCTGAGGCTCCCCCTACCGAGCCCGCGACGGACGCACTTGGCGACGGAGCGGCGCGAGCTCAAGCGAGCGAGATGCCGCTCACGTCGCTCCTCTCGTCAATAGCGGTGTTCACAGGCTTTTTCGCGGTACTCCTGCCTATAGCAGGAGTAGTGATGAGAGCCACCGCGATGTTTGTAGGCGCCCGACTTGACGTGGCGAGTGCCTTGACACTTGCCCTCGATGAACCGCTTGGAGGATTGCTCGTTACCGGCATCGTGAGCCTCCTGTATGTCATAGTCATAGGCCTAGTCCTATGGCTGGGGCTTCGGTATCTAACAGAACGACAATTGAGCGAACTCGAGCGTCGCATGGACGACCTTCAGAAGGACACGGAGTTCATGAAGGAGGAGTCGTCATTCCTGACGGCGCATCGCGGGCAGCTGGGACAGGATCTAACAACGTGGAGAGAATCCGGATACCGCAGTTTGCCGCCCCTCCTCCAACGCTACATCACCTTGCAAGCGAGTACTCGCTCATTGGAAGGAAGGCTGCAGGCGCTCGACACCGGACAGTGGTCAAGGCTCCGACTGGCCCCCCGCCTTCTAGTCTCAGGCGAGGCCCCCTCCTTGGCCGTCATCGCTATTGGTCTGACGGGGCTAGTCGCCAACCTGGCTCTCTTGTTGTTCCTCCCCGCTTGGCCACTGAACATCCTGTACTTCCCTGTCGGGTTCTATGCGGCCGTGAAGATCCCCAGGCTTGTTCGCATAGGAGCTGGCCTCCCTTGGGTTCGGATACTTCCACACGTCCTGGTTCTCATGATCGCGTCTGCCACCGTGGCTGGGGTGGGCGGAATGTACAGTCCAGACACGACAGCCATCTACACGTTTACCGCAGCCGGACAGCGCGTGTTGCCTGACGGGTTTTATGCGGCAATCGGCACGACCGGGACCGGAACCATACTGGCGACTTGCGGTCCGCGTCCACGCATCGTCGTAATGAGCCAAGGCGACATAGTAGGGGCGCGGATCGCGATGCCATCACAGCGTCTTGGTCCCCCCGTATCCTTGTTCGGAGTAATCATGTCTCGCGAGACCGTACCCTGGGGGCTTTCCGATATTTGCTAGGCGAGACGTTGGAGCCCCAACCAAGTGATCAAGGCTCCGGTAGATCACGCTCCGCATGGACCATGCCACATGTTGTACGACGCGGTGCGGAGGTTACGAGCCTGGGTGGACTCCAATGCTCACCCACTCCGAGTGCGGTCTTGGCCCTGTGGGGCAGCCCGACCGGGATGCGCTGGATGCCCTTCCTGCCGGCTTGTGCGGCAGCGCTCTGGATCAGTGATGGGTAGCTCCCTCCGGCGGCTCCCCCTGAGAGGCGGTGGGGATCGTGTGTGGTGCCCCCTGTCCGGAACCCCTGAGGCTGGTACAGGCAGTAAGTAGTCCAAACTGGCCGTATTGGGCAAGGAGGACTGAGATGAAAGGCAGGAACCACACACCGGAGCAGATCGCGCGGAGGCTTCGAAACACTCCTGACAGCCAGATCGCGTCGCTCGTGCTGGTCTACAGGTCCAAAGGCTCTAGCTTCCCAAGCATCTCCCTGGCGGGCGACCGAAAAGGGTAGCGACCCAGGGTCAGGACTTCGGTGATTAGGACCCGCTTGCCGCTGCGGAGCATGAGCGGCAAGGGTGGCGACTCCGAGCCTGGGGGGAAGGACAACCTCGACCAGACCGCTCACAGGTCACTGCTTTAGAATTCGCAGACATGGCTGAGGGGACCAAGCCACGGCGCCGCCGCGCCGGGCTTTCGATCCACCGCTCGTCTTTCTCATGGGGTCGGCACCGGACGCTGCTGGCGTTCCTGGTGGTCCTCGGATTTTTCGTGGGCGGGACCAGTGGGGTGGTCGCCTACTTCCTTCCCGCAGTGACGACCGCCCTCCATGTGACCGGGCACGCCACGACCGGCAAGGGTGGCAGTCACGGTCGCACCGGATCGGGTACCGTGCAAGCCGCGAATCCTCCGCCTCCGGGCCAGCCATTCACGGTTCTGCTGCTAGGGTCGGACAACGACACCAAGTTCCCGCCCAGTGGCGTCCTCACTCAAACCATGATCCTGGTCCGGGTGAACCCCCAGACCCACCAGGCGGTGATGCTCTCCATCCCCCGCGACCTGTGGGTGCCGATTGCCAGCGGTGGCAGCGCCAAGATCGACGCGGCCTACGCGTACGGCGGCCCGAAGGATGCGGTCCAGACGGTGCAGAATGACTTCAATGTCGCAGTCAACTACTGGGCCTGGATCGGGTTGGGAGGACTGGTAAGCCTGGTGAACCAGCTCCCGGGAGGCGGTGTGGACATCATCTCCCAGATGCCCATCCTCGACGTCCAGTACCCGTACGATCTGACCGGAAACGACCCCTACGCCAATCAACGAGTCGCGATTCTGCCCGGGCCGCAGCGGCTCGACGGGGTCAACGCATTGACGTATGTGCGCTCTCGCCATGGGGACATCCTTGAGGATATCGCCAGGTCCCAGAAGCAGCAGGAGCTGCTGGTGGCGATCAAGGACGCAGCCAAGCACCTGAATTTGACCGACATTCCACGGATCGCCAGCTCCCTGGGTAGTGAGGTGGCCACCAGTCTCACCCCGGGGCAGATCAGCTCAATCGCCTCGCTCGCCAAGGACTTCAGCACCGGCAACGTCACCCAGATCGTGATGCTCGGCCAGTACTACTCCACCGGAACCAGAACCGTCGGGACAACGGTCGAGTCGGTGCTCGTGCCCAAGTGGGGAGCAATAAATTCCGTGGTAGCGCAAAACTTTCCGGCGTGAGCCCGCGTCAGCTGCTAGCAATGGCGCCGTCAACGGATCTCCGGCCCTCTTCGGGCTGGGGTCTACGCGGCTTTGGGAACGCTGCGGACCAAGACGACCACGGCTGGTGGCGATCACCCCACACAGGGGCAGGCTTTGGTCGAGCTTTCGCGTGCCGTCCATCCGTCAGATGACCGGCCCTACCACCGCGCGGCAAGCCTCACCTCGCGATCATGAGGTAGGCCGCTGGCGCGGTGTTCAGGCATGAGTCCGTCTCCACCTGCCCCCTGCAGAACCGCGCATGCGATTTTCCCGCACACGGCTCGCCCCCGGCAGTCGGTCAGCATTGAGGGGACCCCGTTCTCTCCTAGGCCATGGTCCGGAGAGCCTCACTTGGAGGGAGCGCCGCCGCGCGAAGAGCAGGATAGACCGAAGCTAAGCAGGCTATTCCGAGGGCGACCGCAACTCCGAGCAGTGCCACTTGCGCCGGCAGCACAGGGGGCACCCCTTGATGCACTGCACCAATGATCGTCACCCACAATCCGAACAGGAGCCCGACCGCACTTCCCATGAGCGAGATGATGATCGCCTCGGTGATCAACAGGAAGGCGATCCCGGCTCGAGTGGATCCCATCGCCCGCCGCACTCCGATCTCGGCGCGACGCTCCACCACAGCCACCAACAGCGTGTTCATGACACCCAGAGCTGCCACCAGCACCGCCACCGCTGCCAGCCCCAGGAAAAGCCCCTCGAAGGCGGTTGCGGTGTCTGCCTCCGCCAGGAGGACCGAGCTGTCCTCCTGCACCTGGAGACCCAGCGTGCCGGACGGGTCAATGGTCGCCGGCAAGAGACTTCCCACCGTCTGCGAGTAGGCCAGGGGCACACGGACGTCGATCGTGTCTAGCTGCCCGTTGAATCCCATGGCCCGACGCGCATAGCCCCCTGGCACGAAGACCGACAGGTCCGTCTGTGTCTCCACCGGGGTCGGACTCAGGATCCCGACCACCGTGAGCGATTGAGTACCCGTCCAGATCTGCATCGGTAGCAGCCTGGTGGTGACGCCGAGTGCGGTAGCGGCCTCGGAGCCGATTAGAACCTCCGGCAGCCTCAGGGAGCTGGCCACGTTGCGACCGGCCACGATGTGCGTCCCGGTGGCGCTGGCAATGTCACCGTAGAACGCCAGGATTGAGATTCCGCTCTGACCCGAGACCAGCTCCGAACGTTGAGCGGATCCAGACAGGGTCCGAGTACCGGCCACCCCTTCCACGGTGGGAATCCTCTGGACCATCGCAATCGCTCGCGGCGCCACCAGGCTCGTTCCACCAGAAGAGTTGCTTCCCGAAACCGTCAGCACGTCCCCCAGGCTGTTGAGCTGTCCCAGCAGACCTCCTTGGACGGTTGACGACACGCCCAGGACACCCACTATCGCCCCGACCCCGACGGCCACCCCCAGCGCTGACAGAGCTGCCCGACCAGGCCGGGCTCGCAGCGCCCGTAGCGCTCGCGCCAGCACATCCCCGAAAGTCATCCGGAGACGGGAACTATCAGGCCACCGTCGAGCCGGACCCGCCGGTCGAGCCGGGCAGCCACCTCCGGGCTGTGGGTCGCCACCAGTACCGCTGTCGACTCGCCGGCAGCAAGCAGGGCGTCGACGACCGTTGCACCGCTCTCCGGGTCAAGGTCGCCGGTCGGCTCATCGGCGATCAAGAGGGCTGGCCCGTTGGCAAGGGCCCGAGCGATCGCCACTCTTTGCTGCTCCCCGCCGGACAGCTGATGCGGAAAGTGGCTGGTCCTGCCGCCGAGCCCAAAGCGCTCCAGGAGCTCCCCCGCTCGGTCGGCCCGCGCGGCGCCCCGGACGCCACCGTACATGAGCGCCTCGGCGACGTTCTCCAGCGCGGTCAGCCGCTGCAGCAGGTTGAAGCTCTGGAACACAAAGCCGATACGCCGTCCGCGCAGCTGCGAGATCGCCCGGTCGGATAGCTCCCGCAGAACTCGGCCGTCGATGACCACCTCCCCCTGGGACGGGCGCTCCAGGCTTCCCGCGATCGCCAGCAAGGTTGACTTGCCTGAACCGGACTTCCCCACCACGGCAACTCGCTCCCCCGCGGCGACGGTCAGGCTCACGTCAGACAGCGCGGTTACGCCAGCCCCTGCTCTGAAGGTCTTGGTGACCTGGCGAAGCTCCACCACCGGGGGCTTCATTGGGCCGACTCCACCGGCAAACCGGCGCGCAGCTGCGGCCCGCTCACCTGCGCCAAGCCGTCAATGTTGTCAAGGGCGCCGACCGACACGGCTATGAGGGTGCTTCTACCTCCTCCTAGCGCCTCCTGAAGGGCGTACTGACCTCCGACGGTGGCCACCAGTGCGCTCACCGGCACGATGTAGACGTTGGGAAGCGTCTGCACATCGAACTCAACGAAGACCGACCTCTGCGCCAGCGAAAGACTTGCAGGCGGGTTGTTCAAGCTCACCGTCACGTTCACGTTCGATCCGCTGCTTGGGACCACCGAGCTCACCTTGCCGTTCAAGATCTCGGATGGTGAAGAGAGTGTGACTAATGCCGGCGTCCCAGCGGTGATCCCCGAAGCCTGTGCAGACGACAGTTGCATCGTGGCCTCAGGCGTGTCCATCTCCAGGGACACGACCGCGGTGCCCGCAGCGACGCTGGCACCCAATCCAACGGAGTCGGCAGCCACCACGACGGGGCCCGGCTCGAACAGGACCGCCCCCAAGGCCAGCTGATCTCCCGACGGCAGTCCCTCCGCCTTGTTGAATGCGCGAACCGCCTGTTCATCGGAGAAGTTGAAATCCCCGTTCGCGAGCAGCCCATAGGGCTGGCCGTATCCAAGTTGAATGAGGTCCTGTTCCAACTGGACAAGATCCTGGCCCACGGTCATGCCAGGGCCAAATGCTCGGAACACCGGCGTGTTCCCGTAGAGAAGGATCACCGGCTGATTGTCGATCCGGTATATAACTTGCCCCTGATCCACGACAGTGCCGACAGCGGGCAAATCGGTTGCCGTGCCCACCATTCGGGTTCCCGTTGCCAGAGGAGCTGGCGTACCTGCCAACGTCCCACCGCCCGTCACCTTCACCGTCAGTGTGCCGCGTTTGACGTGGGCCAGGGTGAGCCCGGTGGCACGGCCGCTATTGGTTTGTGCAGGATGACCCGCATCCCAGAACGCAAGGGCCGTGGCGGCCGCGATCGCCGTCACGGTTACTCCAACTATCGCCAAGGAGGAGCCCCATCGGGTCATAGCGGAGTGCTTAGTGCTTCGAACATTCATTCCACCTCCGCAATTGTACGGAACCTGGAGTGTGCTCTCGCAAGGCGCATTCAAGTCGACCTCGCCTACACTCCATCTCTATCCAACGGCGCTAGACTGTCACCGGCCGATCTCAGCCGTAGCAGTCATCCCCGTCACGAGGGACTGCCAAAGGCCAATAGATGGCAGGTATTCTCCGACGAATTGAAACCCGGCGTTTGGGGACCAAAGCCCGGGGGGTAAGTGAACACGACCGCTCCTCCGGGCGCAAATTGCGGATTGGCTACGGGGATTCCGTGGGCTCTGAGACACTGCGCGAACTTAATGAAATTAGCCCGGAGTCCCAGGGAGACGGGCGGCGCTGGAGGCAACAGGGCCTGGCAAGCGCGAAAGGCAGCTTCACTGCCACCCAGCTTCGGACCGGCGTGATGAAATGGATCAAACCCCGCCGGAACGGAAATACCTTTGGTCCGTAGGCACTGATCCCACGCGGCGATCGATGGCGACGCCCGGGTTATTGCACGACCCCGACCCTCAACCTGTGGAAACTGGGGCGTAGAACCACAGGCGCTCATTACTAGGGCGAATAGAATCGCCGCTCCCAGGAGGGCGGCAATGGCCCTCCTGGGAGTTATTAGGCGTACGTGGGTCGCGCTAAGTGGTCTGGACATCCAAATCTGGCCGCCGATGCGAACTGGTCATCACTCCGTCTCTAACCCCCCGGCACAAGCTATTCCGCCACCAGGGCGATCCATCTGACAACTAGACCAGTTGGACGATGGCTGGTTGTGCGGAGGGTAATAAAGGCCATTGTAGTAGAGTGTGTAGTTTGCCAAAAACCCGGTGTAGGTACCTGTGTAGGCCGTCACGACGACCGCGACATTGTCGCAGACGCCGTACGAGGTGCCCCCATAGTAATACTGCCACCAGTAGTCGGGCGACGTGTATGGCGCGCCCGTATTGAGGTAGTGATTGGGCCATGGGAAGTCGATCTGCTGGTATTGGCAGTTCTGGTTGTCTCCCGCAATCTGAGCGGTGTTGATACTCCCATATACATCATGCAGCGACAGCATCTGGCCAGCCGATCCGGCGAAGGCCGCCGGTATGCTGACTAGAGAAAGGCAGACCACGGCTGCCGTACTGACAAGAAACCCCACGAGACGTCGATGCTTCATGCTGAAATACCTCCAAACGAATGCGCCTAAGGGTTTCAAAGCGACGTGCCAGAAGGTTCCACTCAGAAACTCTTCATCTTCTTCAGCACCTCCTTGTCCCGGTCCGTAACCTTTTGGCCTGCCGCGAAACGGGTCCGTGGAGTTCAACGGTAGTCGTACCAGCTGTCGGCACGTCGCGGTTCCGGTGCGGCTCCCCGAGACGTGGTCCACGAACAATTCTCGGACCCTCAAGCACGGGCGTCCCGCGAGTGCTACGACCCCCAGTTCTACGTCACCTCCATGACTTCAGGTATCTTTATCCCCCCGCCTGCGGTGCGGAGGGACTGTAAAGAGATACGCTCCGAATCTCAAGAAGGTTCTCGCGCTCCTTGCGCTGTCGGTGACTGGACAAGTCCCGGCCACTCAGCAACTCCAGAACAGCTGGAAGGTGACCGAGCAGGACGCAGTCGCAACTATGGCGGATACCTTCGTCACCGGCGGCTGGGCACCTCGCTCTTTATTGGAAGGACATGGGTGGCCATGGCGCTCATAGATTTCGGCTTTGCACCGAACGTTTGGATCCAACTGAGGGTCTAGCACGCACTTGAGAGCAACTCAGCGCCCAACTCGCATATCGGCATCGGAGAACCAGCTGGCCACTAGCTCGGCCCTACAACGAACGTGCCGCCGGACAAACAGTCTGCGTAGATGATACCTAACAGTCCATTCCGAGAGATGAAGCGTTAGGCCAACCTGCCGGTCTGTTAGCCCAGCGGCCACCAACTCTATTACGCGCCGCTCTTTGGTGCTCACGCGGCGGTCTGAAGGCAGTCGTCCCTCTACGCGGCCCAACATCCTTGTCCGATCTAACCTCGCCTCCTCTGATTGCGCCGCGCTCGAGACCTCCGATGCGTCTATGGTCCCAGCCGTATCTATGGGGTATACGCGAGCGTCGCCAAAAAGGTTCGCGCCTGTTGCGGTCGCTCAGCCCCTACAGGGATCTGTAGCGCATCCCTTCGAACCATTTCTCGACTACCACGCGGGACAGGCGGTTCAAGTACAGTGCGGACCCGGGCCCGTCTTGGCAAACACCGGGCCGCGTGAGTGATCGGAGCGCCCAGAATTCGCCACCACCTCTTGAGCCCGATGAATAGCATCACCGGTGGTTCTTGGCCGCGCCGATTGCGCTCGTATCTCTTCTCCTTGCCACGCCCGTCGCGATGGCCGGTTCCAGCGGGCAGGAGCTCATCGTCGACACTGGGCCCTACACTGCCAGTGTCCGAATCGTGGGTCCAAATCAGACTGGCGCAATTTGGCACCAGACCCTTGAGACTCCAGGCTACGCCACCTATGACTATGGATACTGGTGGCAGGGAACCGTCAGTATCACGTCCTACTCGGGGCCGAACGGGAGTGGATCCCGTATAGGCTCCAGAAACTGCACGGTACCAGCGACCCAAAGCGGCGATTGGTTCACATGTAGCGGCTACTAACCTATCGACCGGCAGGGCTGGAGAGCGATTCCAGCCCTGCCCATGGCCGCTCTGTCCGCTTATTGGATGTGTGTCAAGATCATCTCAACGAAAGAGGTAGCCAACCCCTGGCCGTCCGCTCCAGTCAGCGTCACGACGACCCCGGAACGCGACTTCCACTCCACGAACATGACCTGGCCGGATCGATCCCGCTCCAATTCGTAGGTGCCGCCATCCAGGTAGATAATGGCATCCTGCCTTCCGAATGCCGGAGGGCCACTCTTGAGTTTGGTCACTAAAGTCCCGGGGCCGACGTACGACTCGTTGAGTGCCACGGGCGTCCCGTCAATCGCGTAGGTCAGCTCCACGCTGGCGAGCGACCCTGGAACCGCGCGCCCGTCGATAGACAGAGCTGGTCGGTAAACCGATGAGACTAGCCCTATGTGACCCAGCCCTCGGGGTACCTGAAGTGGGGCTCCCAGGAGAGCGGATCCAGCGCCGATCGAGATCGGCACGGGTATACGCGCTGGCCCAGTGGCTGAGGCTCCGGCTTTACCGGCGGCCGGATGGGAGTAGATCCACAGAATTGGCGCCGTGTGGGAGTACAGGGCCAGGGCGGAACCCGTTGAAAGGGCGAGGGCGCCGAACACCATGGGAACCAGCCACAACCGCCTACGAGAGAACAACCTCTTTCTCCGAGGGTTATGCAGACTCCGCAGTATCCGCGGGACCAGGGATGCATGGCGGGGAGCGTCGCGATCCGCGAAGTCCTGGAGCGCCCGGGACATCGCTACGTCCAGCTGATCGTCGTCAATCATGAGGCGCTCCGATCAGAAGACGGGCTGGGAGGTAGTCCACCAACTCCCGCGTCGCTAGCCGCTGAATGCGCCTGCGACCCCGGTAAATCCGGGTCTTTACGGTTCCCACGGGGCAGCCGACCGCCTGGGCGATCGACACCTCGTCCATGTCGAGCAGGAAGCGTAGTTGGACGACTTCGCGCTCGACTCTAGGCAGCGAGGCGATCGCGGATAACAGCCAGCGACCGAGCTCGTTGAGTTCAGCCTGCACGGCCGGATCCAACTCCGTAGCGGGCCTCCTCCTCAGAGTCTGGAACAAACGTTCCCGGATCGACCTGCGGCGGAGCTCGGTCCTAGCTTCATTAACCACGATCGTCAAAAGCCACGGCCAGAACACCATCGCAGGATCTAGGCGATCACGAGATCGAAAGGCCTTGAGAAAGGCCTGGCTGACGATGTCCTCAGCCAGCGAAGGATCGCGAAGCATGACTGCGGCCACCCGAAGGGCCCGCCCTTCAAACCGGGCCACGAGGTCGGCGAGCCCTTGCTCGTCACCACGCTTCAGCGCGGCGACCGCTTCTGCCTCGGTCACCGGGCCAGTTTAGCCTCGATTACCCGCAATGGGGCCCAGCCGACAAGGGTGCCAGAGCGAATGCCGGAGTCTTTGGCGCGCGCCCGCCCTGTCATCTGATCGCTGACCAGATTCCAGTGCAAGTCCATCTCAGCGGACCTATCCCCATCCTGTGGGTGCCGAAAATTCCATCCTCGACTTCAGTCTGGATTGGGCAGATCCCGTGCTGCGGGGTGAGGGCTCCCGAACCTTACGCGGGGTGGGGTGCGCAAGGTCGCGGCAGGCTTGGCGATCCGGCCCCGAGCAGCCCCGTCCTGACAGCACCGCCTGGCCGCCGACGAGGGATCGAGTTCGACTGCCCCCGTCATGCTTGTGGCTGCCGAGACCACTTCCTCGATCCCGCTCACAGGTCCATGGCTCGGGCGCAAACCTCAGGAGGCCTCACGGTACGAGCACCCCCGGCACTCACCGCAGCCATGGAAGAATCATGGTTAGGTCATCGGCGAACCCTTCCGGGTTTGGAACCGAACTTCCTGAGGATCGCGACCGGGGCGGGTGAGGTGCTGAGCCGCCACAGGCTAGTTCGCCTTGTGAAAATCGGCGCTAACCCCTCCCTCGGCCTCCAGGCCCTCAGCTCTGCCTTCCCTAGGCCCCGCCCACCGATTTTGCTCACGCTCCGAGTGAAGAGCGATAGTGCTCTACTGGACGGTCCGACCGCCAAAGCTGAGGAGCCGGGTAAGAGGGTCGGCGTCGGCGGGCGGATCGATCTTGGGAGCGAAGCCGCCAGGACGGCGGATCGCCTCGTCCAACGGTACCAAGAGCTCCATCGCCTTAGACAGGGCATCGGAGTCCATCTGCTCGTCCTGGCTGGTGGCTCGAGCCAGATCCCACGTGTGGAAGAGCAGTTCCGAGCACAGGAGCTGGCCGACTAGCGACTCGAAGTACTGCTCCCCGAACATCCCGCCTACGGTCCGCGACGCCAGATCGGGGTCGGCGAGGGTGGCACTCACGGCCGCCCTCGCCTTCGTCCACTGCGGCGCCAGGTCGGCAAACGGCTCAACCGCTGGTGCTGGAGAGCCCTCCAGGTTGGCCACCATCCGCCCGTGGGTGGCGATCACATGAGCGACCAGATCGGTGACGTCCCACTCCGTACAGGGCGTGGGATCCGCCCACTGATCGGGACTGACCATACGCAGGCGGGCGCCGAAGCCGTCAGCCAAACGCTCATAGCGCTGCGCAACCTCTGACATGGCTCAGGCACCCGCCCGCGGGTTCGAACCGTCGGCTGGGACAGACCAAGAGGGATCACGACCGGAGAGTCCGAGCAGGCGGTCCAGGGGCGGTCCCGACAGGGGCACCTCGACCGCCGGGGCGAAGGCCTTACCCGGGCCCTGGTAGTCCTCGGTGAGCATTGCGGGCGCAAAGGCCAGCGACTCCTCGGATGCCGCAGCGGGTGGCGCCCACGATTGACCGGTCGCTCGGGCAAGGTCCCATCCATGGACCTGGTACTCCCAGAGGATCATGCCGAGCGCTAGATCTCCCGGCATAGAGTTCTCTCCGAGCCACAGGGGCCTCTCAGTGGCTCCGCCGCGGATCGCCCGGACCAGGAGGGCAGCGGCGAGGCGCACCTCGCGGGCTGGATCGGCGGGAGCCGAGTATCCTTCAACGTCTGCCTTTGGCGCCCTCCCCTGCGGATCGGCGAAGCCGGCTGCGAACGTCGTCAGCCAGCCCAGCACATGGTCCCGGAGTTGTTCGACATCCCATCGGGAGCACGGGGTCGGATGGTGCAGCTGCTGGGGGGTAATACCGCCAACGACCACCGCTAGGTCGGAGAGCACAGCCGTCAGGAGATCGGTAGTCTTGCTCGTGGAGTTGATCATGGGGGGGATGGTATTGGCGGCGGAACAAGAGCGGATTGAAGATTCGCGCCATCAGCTCGGTGGGGGCAAGCTGCGTGAGTGACCTGAGCCCCAAGCCGGTGGCCCTGGACAGCCGCGGGATCCTGGATCCCTGGGTGCTGCGCCAGCGGGTCCGCCTCACTCGGTATCCGCCAAGCTCAGCCCTCCAGGGACTGATCGACCGCTTCTGGGCGGTGCAGTGGGACCTGCCAGACGGTGTAGTACATAGCCAGAGGGTGCTCACCCATCCAGGCGCCAATCTCAGCGTCGGCCATCCCGACGGCCGCTCTGGACGCGGGGAGGTCGGATCCCTCGAGGCCAGGCTGAACGGCGTGAGCCGAAGCCTGACAACGCGCACCCTGACGGGCCGGGGATTCGCTGTCGCCGCGATGACGACCCCGGGCGGGCTTGGGGCTTTCATCAACGGACCGGCCTCCCGCTTCACCGACCGCGTGGTCTCACTGGGAGACGCGATCACGGTCGACGAAGGAGCACTTCTATCTGACATTAGAGAGCAACCGGACGAGGCCGCCAGGGTGGCGCGGCTCGCCGCTGCGCTGGAACAGGCGCTGGATCCGCTGCGGGCACCCAGCGCCCGCCTGGTAGCTGAGGTGGCCCAGCTTGCTGAGACCGACCGTTCCATAAGCCGGCTCAGAGACCTCTCGTCCCGAGCGGGCATTGGTCAGCGGACCCTGCAGCGCATCTTCATGTCGGAGGCAGGGGTCAGTCCCATGTGGGTCCTGCGGCGCTACCGACTCCTGGAGGCAGTTGAGACTGTCCGCGCGGGCGAGCGAGTGTCGTGGGCTGAGGTGGCCGCAAACCTCGGTTACTCCGATCAAGCTCACCTCATCCGCGACTTTCGCGGTGCAATCGGAGAGACCCCTGCTACCTACGGAGCAGCCCAGGCGTCCCGCGGAGTGCAGCGATAGCGCCAAGCACCTTCCACTCAGTCGTGCGCATGCCGACCGTGTGGGTGCTGGGAATCCCATTGTGGTGACCCCCGAAAAGTAATCAAGATGATCTGGCTTAACAAACGGGGTCCTCTCACGTCGGTCCGGGCCCGACTCGCTCTGGAAGCGGCTGCAGTCCAACACGATGGCATCCCGTCGTCCCAGTTCAAAGGAAGGGCCGAAGGCTGCCTCCCCGACGCGTTGGTACCTCTCGTAGAGCTCGGGCCATGGTCGCTGCGGTCATTTGAAGCAGTCCTGGGACCAGCAGTCCCAGGACTCATACGAGCTGCAAAGGCGTGGGTCTGGATAGGCCTTCGAGGAACTGGGGCTCAGCCCCAGGAACACCACCTTCTCATTCGCACGGGTCCCAAGAAAGGGAATTGGGAGAACCCACTCTTGATCGTCGAGAGGACCGGCGACGGGCTGAAGATCAGCGAAGACGTGACAGGGGTGGGCTGGGAAACGGTGGGCGGTGTCGGCATCGTCGTAGATCGCAGGGCTCGTAGCCGAGCTGAGGCACCCACGGCCACCGGAACCTTGCCCGGTTGCGCGGGATCGCGGTGGCCGTGGGTGCCGTCACGCCTTCAGTCCTATTATGCTGCTTGCAGCCGCAATCTATCCACCATAGCCGTAACATGGGTAATATGTGCCTGCGTAGCTCGTGGGAACAGTGCACGATTGTGTGCCTTTATACGTTCCGTTTTCGTTACTGCCCGTATAGGAGGCGAGGTAGGTGAGGCCCTTCCACCAGTAACCACCGTCGTAATTGGCTTGGTTCGGGGTGTAGTAGTTTTGGGTCGTCGGTGTTCCGTTCTGATTCGTGCCCGTGATTCTGACACTGTAGATCGATGTCCCAACATAGACCACTAATTCCTGACCATTGGTACCGGCCAGCACGTCAGTTGCACCAAAGCCTACTGTCAGCAGGCACGCGAGCAAGGTGGCCGCCATCAACCGCGGGGTGTTACGGAGACCGTGGAGGTGTGTCCAAGGCAACGATCGCACGCTCTGAACATGTCGCATCACCCAGTTTCTCATGCGTTGCTCCTCGCTTAACGGATGTAGGCAGAGATGCTGCTCGTAAGTAGACTATGCCCGACGTTCGCAAAGTCAAGTCGGCAAAAGTACCGACATCCCTGACCCCGATTAGCACTGAGGGATTGCCACATGCGGCACACGTTCCAAGAGGCCAACGGCGACTGACGCTACCGGCGACGTTTTAGGGATAAGTTGCCGCGGGGTGCAGTCTCCTTGCCGTAACGTTGACCCTCAGGCCGGTGGTTTTGCCCGAATGCTATTGCCGGGCTCGGATCTCGCGGCCCTTCCCCAATCGGGCGATTCAGTCCCGGAGCGAACCTCCGGCTGCCTAATGGAAGCTGGGAGCGGAGTTCTCGGCCAGTTCCGAACCCCTCCCGTGGCGAATCTGAAGGGCTACGATTGCTGGCCGACTGTGGATATCCCACCGAGCAAAGATCCGCTCCCAGTGGGTACGCACTGTCCGATAGGACACCCCAAGTTCTCGGGCAATCTGCTTGTCGGACAGCCCGCAGGCCACACACTCAACGACGGCAGTCTGTCGAGCTGTCAGCGGTAACCATCCGACTCCCTCCACCATCACTCCGAAGTTATCCCGAGCGGACGAGCTTGTCTCACATATCGGAGTACGAGGTGACATGAGAAAGTGTTACACGAAGGGTCCGCTCGTTTTCGTCCGGTGCGACGATATGTGAGCCACATTGTTCGGTTGTCGACCGGCCGGGGACCGGGCACAAGGCGCGACCGTGGTTCCGGGGGTTGACACCGAGAGATGACGATTTGGGAGTTGCCGACCACGAGAAGAAGAAGGTAGATTCCCGGTGGGCGGCGGGGGGTTACGGATCCAACCTCAGGGCGTCGCTAGGAGGCAACCGCGAAGCCTTCACTGCAGGGAAGATACCCGCCGCGACGCCGACCAGGACGGCGGCACCGCATCCCGCCCCTACCCCTAAGAGCGGTAGTGCGTCCGGGACTCCTGAATGCCAGGCGTACATTGCTCCCACCACCAGGCCGAGCGCTACTCCTAAGAGAGCCCCTCCAAGAGCGAGTACAACTCCCGCCGTGATGAACTGGATCGCGATGTCACGCCGTGTAGCTCCCAACGCTCGCCGAAGGCCGATCTCGGGACGACGTTCGACGACGGCAATCGTGAGTGTGTTGGCCACCCCAAGGCCGGCCACGATGAGGCCGACGCCGGCTAGCGCCAGGAACAGGTTGTCGAGAGAGGTGCGGGCGGCGATCTCCGCCGCCACCCCAGCACTGGGTTGGCTCACGAGGACATCAACGGGCGACAACGGCTCGACCGTCGCGGGGAGGATGGACAGCACTCCAGATGCGGCACCAGCCTGGGTTCGGACGTAGAGGGTGTCGAACCCCCCTGGCGCTGCGCCGTCACGAGCGGCAAACGCGTAGCCGACCAGTGCGGAGTCATTGATCTGGGCGGCCAAGGGGGCTGGGCTCAGGACCCCTGTCACGACGACCCACCGGCCGCCCATCCATATCCGACACGGCACATTCTGCCGGTTGACCGCCAAGAGTTGGGCTGCCTGGTACCCGAGGACCGCGACTGGGAGCGAGTTTCTGGGACCCAGTGCGCGGCCGAAGAGGAGATGAGCACCTACGGTATTGGCGATATTTCCGGACACTGCCAGAACGGTGATGCCAGCTGTGTACTCCGACGGCACCAGGGCGTTCCTGCGGACCGTCCAGGTCAGCTGAACTGAACCGCTCACCGACTCCACCGGCCCCAACCGGGCCACAGTCGCCAAGGAGTACCCAGGTAGGTTCGAAGAGCCGCTGGTCACGGCGCTTCCGTTGACCGTTAGCAGGTCCTGGAGCGAGTACAGCTGGTTGAGCAAACCCGCGGTGGTGGACTGCGCAATCCCAAGTATGGCCACCACAGCCGCAACCCCGATGGCGATTCCGACGCAGGACATCCAAGTCCGTCCCGGCCTGGCCCGGATGTCGTCGACGGCCCGACGGACGGCCTCAGTCACCCGCAGGAGGACCAGCCGAGTCGGAGATGAGGATTCCGCTCTCGAGGCGCACGACACGCGTTAGCGCTCTGGCAATTGTCTCATCGTGGGTCACCACGAGCAGAGCCGCTCTACCTCTGCCGATCCCGGCTAGGAGTTCCAGAATGTTGTCGGCAGCGGCGCGGTCCAGATTGCCAGTAGGCTCGTCAGCCAAGACAATCGTCGGCCTCTTAACCAGGGCGCGCGCTATGGCAACGCGCTGTTGTTCGCCGCCGGAAAGTTGGCTGGGCAAGTGCTCCAACCGCTGGCCGAGACCGACATCGGCGAGGGCAACGGCAGCCATCTCACGCTTTGCGTCGCGGCTCAAGTCCGAGTATGCCAGGGCCTCCTCGACGTTAGCGAGGGCGGTGAATCGTGACAGGAGGTGGAAGCTCTGGAAGATGAACCCGATCTCCTTCGCGCGAAGTCTGGAGACGGAGGAGTCAGAAAGGTGGGACACGTCGGAACCTTGAACTCGCACGCGGCCAGTTGAAGGACGGTCCAGCGTTCCCATGATCGACAGGAGGGTTGACTTCCCGGATCCAGTGGCGCCGGTGATTGCCAGCGATTCCCCAGAATTGACCGTGAGGCTCACATCCCGAAGCGCCAGCACCCCGGCCCGGCCCTTGAACTCTTTCCCTACGGCCTCGAGCTGGAGGACTGGCCGATTCACGCCCATGCGTAGACCCGGGTCAAAAGAGGGTCGGGACCAGAACCCGCAAGCCGGGGCGAACAGCGGCCCCGCTCACCTGAACGACGTTGTTGCTCCCCGTGATACCAACATGAACTGCAATGAGGTGTTCACGGCCGCCCAAGGTTGGCACCTCCAACGCGTACCCACCTTCCACGAGCGCCACTAGTGCCTGCACAGGTACAGCGAGGGTGTTCTTTACGCTCTGGGTCAGTACGCTCACCTGGGCCGCGATCTCCCCGGTTGGCAGAACAGGCGATCCGGCCAAAGTGACCGTCACAGCCTCCTGACTCGACCCGTTGGAGTTCTGGGCGACTAGGCTACTCACGGTGCCAGTCGGATCCGCAGGACCAGACGCTGGGCTGACGTTAGCCCTCTGTCCAAGCGCGAGCCCGAACCCGGAGTAGGAGCCAGTGACCGTCCTCTCGGTGGTGGTGACTGCAAGAATCTGGGATCCGCCACTGACGGTGGCTCCCAGCCCCACCGCTAGCCCAGAGACGTACAACGGCCCTGGTGCGTAGAGCACGGCACCATACGTGAGCTGAGTGGCGGGCGTCAGACCCTTCGCGCTCAGAAAGCGCTGCACTGCGTATGAAGTGCTTGACGAGTAGACTCCGTTCTCCACAAGAGGGTACCCATCATCGTAGCCCAATTGGTTCAAGTTCTTCTGCAACTCTTGAATGTCGGCGCCCGGAGACGCCCCGGAATCGAGCGTGCGCCACTCGGGCACTGAGCCGTACAGCAGGATGGTTGGCTCGCCGTCAACCTCGAACAGAGTTTGCCCCTGACCGATGACCGAGCCTACTGCCGGCAATCCTGTCACCACCCCCGAGACAGCCGTGACAGCTTTCACTAGGGCTGGCAGATAGCCAATCGTGGCCGAGAAAGACGCTGTCGTTGTCAAAGTGACCGGTTCGAGCGTTATCACCGTCTGGTGAATGGGATCGCTTGGGAGGGGCGCGGTCCCACCTCGGCTAATCGCCACCAACCAGCCGGCGCCCCCAGCGCCGACGATGACAACTAATGCTGCCCAAAGTCCGACTTTGCGCATCCGCGGCATCGCAGTCACGTCGCCGTCGGGCTCTGGCTCGAGGCAATGACCCATCGCGCCCCTGCTGGTCCCCATGCCGGACGGAATTGAGTCGTCATTGAGCCGAGCAGATCTGCAGGGCGCGCTGGAAGTTTGGGTCCGCCACCTTCACTCCAGGCCCGTAGTTGATCGAAATCAGTCCGTGAGCACCGACCTTGGGGTCATCTGTCGGAATACCATGCTTTCGCATACACTCGGCAAACTTTAGATCGCTGGCGAGCTCCTGCTGAAGACTTACCGGATGCTCAACTCGTAGAAGTTGATCCTGGATACCGGCACACGCCGCAAGAGCGGCGGGCGGTAGTTTGCTCGTCTGCGTCTTGTCCACCGGATTTAGGTTGGAGGAGACCGTGACTCCGTGACTCTTCATGCACGCGTCGAACTGCACGATCAGACTTGACACGGAAAACGTACCACTGCCCCCCGATGGCGAGGCGCCAGCGCCAAGGCTCGGCAGTTGGCTTGTGTTGCTCTGGCCACAGCTCGTCACCAGAGCTCCGCAAGTGGCCAGGGCGCACCCAAGCGCGAACGCGCGAAGAGAGGTCATGCAACGCACCTCCCGATGAACGACTGCTTGCTTTTTCGGTTGCCACTGGTCACAGGAACGCGATTGACCGTATCGAATAGGGGTCCATCGCCCACGGCCGCGAGCCTCGCCCACCGCGGGACGGATCCAGCGCTTGGGCAGGTCCTTCCAGAGATAACCTCCTGTGCCCAGGCAATGGCGACCTTACTACCCGATCCGCCTGGCGATGGCTTCACCGATGTCTCCAAGGGGGTGACGGAGGTCATGGAACGTGAACCTCGAATGCCACGGAGGAGCCAGCGCCCATGACTAGCCTGTAGGTACCGGGTCCGTTGATGGCGAAAATCGCCTCATTGGTCGCAGTGCTCGAGGTAGGTTGCAGGCTTCCACTTTGGGTCACAATCGTTGTCACCTGCCCGGTGGGCGCGTAGAGTTCGTAATCCCCGAGGACGGCGTTGGCCAGCTTGAAAGAACTGGCGTGAGTGCTGGCCTGAGTCGGCGCGAGGCCTGATTCTGTCCATGCCACGTCCAGGAAGGGTCCCGATTTCATAATGCCCGTGATGGTGTAGGTGGTGCCGGCCTCGACTTGCATCGCGGGTCGGGGCAAGCTCACCCCACTCATCGCCCGCAACCGAAACGAAAGACTCCAATGCCCGATCGTCACAGGTCCCGGGTAGTCACCTTTTGTGCCGGCCGGATACCCGGCGACATGGACCATAGGCGCAGATTTTGTGGACTCGGAGAACATTGCCGGGATGCTCAGCGTCAGGCTTATCGGGCGAGTGGAGGCGCTGGCGCTCAAGGGAGGAAACAGCAGGATCTGCTCACCACTCACATTCCCGTCGGGCAGCCCCTTAAGCGTTTGACCGTACTGGTCCGTGAGAGTCGGTTGGTCTGGCCCCGAGAAGAACGGAACCAGAGCCTGGGGTGTCTTCAGGAGTAGAACGGTCCGAATGGCGTCTGCGTAGCCTGCGCGAAGCGTGACCCTGGTACCGCCGCTCACCTGCGACACGGCCAGCCGTGTGGGAGAGGCCCCTGGTGCTGACGGAGCCAGACCTAGCCCACTCAGCACACCCATGGTCACTGGCCCAAAGACCGGAGTATCTGCGAGTACTCCGCGATACGAAGGCCAGATCTGCAGAGCCCCCAAGTTACAGATGATCATCAGCGCCACGGCAGCTAGCGCTCTGGTGAGCCACTTCGAAGCTTGACCAGGCCGTGAAGCGGGGCGCGGGAGCTGCAGGACGTGTGGGCGCGCAGCAGCAACAAGTTGCTGCGGATAGAGCGACGGCGGAAGCGGCAGCTCGAGCGCACGGAGCCTCTCCTCAAGGGTCGGCTTCACCTCAAGTGCCCTCCTCAACGCTAGGTTCAAGCCGGCCGCGCAGCATGATCAGCGCTCGCCTGGTAGCGACCCTGGCCGCGACGGCCGAGATCCCCAGCAATCGGCCCACGTTCTCATAGTCCAAGTCGGCCCCGAATCTCAAGGCGATCAATGCTCGGGGCCTGGCAGGTAAGGTTTGGACCGCCTCAAGGAGGTCCAGATTCGAGGCCCCCGTCGGGCTTTCGGACCCATAGGAGCTAGGACGAGGCATCAAAGCTATGGCTCTCTGGGTAAGCGCCCTTCGCCTCTGTGCCACCCTTCCCGCGTCGCGACTTGCATTGATGACTATCTGCCATAACCAAGCCTCAACGGTTCCGCGCTTCGGGTCGAACCCAGGCAACCCTCTTATCGCGCGGATCATTGCTTCTTGAGCAAGGTCCTCCGCCTCGTCGGGATTGCGGGACACCATCGCCGCGAATCGATAGACCCGCGGGGCATACGTACCACACAGGTGTTCTGGGTCTATTGGTTCAGAGCGACCCTCTCGTTGATACTCCACGGCCCTGGACCGGATCGTGGCGCCCGCGTCATCCATGCCTCTTCCTACGGAGCCAGCAGAAGAGATGTAACACGTCGCATCAGGTGGGTAGAGTCGACACAGGTAACCTCAATGGCCCCATAAGGGGTTTGTGCGGACCCACTGCGCAGGGGCCAGCCATCCGAGATGAATCCCTGGAGCAGGTTGATAGTAAGTCGGCCACGAGTCCCGATGATGTGCCAATGAAGCCTTGGGGCTGGTCTCGGTGGCAGGCGGGCCAATCTAACCGGCGGTCCACAAGCGAGCACTGACCGAGGGGTCCCGTCGTGCCCCGGAGACGACGCATCCCGCCAGATGCATCCAATCCTGGACTAGCTCGAATGTGGGTGCCGAAAGCCCCATCCTTCCGTCGAAGCCGGCTGCGCGACCTGATTTCTAGGCACAGGCTTTCAGACCCTCCTGAATATGGGCACGCGCCGAGCCCGTCTCTCCTGTCGGCGACCCCCATGGCGAAACGTCGCCAACTGGCGTGAGCACCATCGTCGGTGGCAAGCCGCTCCCCTGTAGGCGCCGAATAGGTCATCGTTCACCCCATATTTCAACTCCTGAGAAGCCGTCCTTGACGCCTACCCCGTGCGTGCTTACGTCTGGCGGGTCTGGGCGCCGGTGCCGACGCGAGACTGCGCTGCCGACCGCCCCTTAGCTGCCGATAACAACACTTGTCAATGCCTCCAGCAGTCTGCGCATATATGCTCTACTCCTGAAGCGAGGAGGCGAACGTGAAGGCCGTCAGTGTCAGACAACCATGGGCGGGACTCATTGTCGACGGTCTCAAGATTGTCGAGAATAGGAAGTACCCGACTCACTTCCGGGAGCGCCTTTGCATCCAGGCAGGCCTGAAGCCTTGGGAGGGTCCAGAAGCTAGAGGAGCACCCTGGACACCCCACCAGGCATACTTCGGATACGTCGTCGGCACTGTGGAGATCATCGGCTGCGTGCAGAACTCAAGGTCCCGATGGGCGCTACCCGGGTGGTGGCACTGGGAGCTGGCCGACCCGCGTGCTCTTCGCAGCCCCTTTGAGTTCACCGGGAAACTGGGCTGGTTCGAGGTTCCTGATTCTTGGCTGCCAGCGCGGCATCTCCGCTAGCGCGCAGAACCTTGACCCCGCCAGATTTCGTGGCCGGTTGGGGAACCAGCCGGGGGATAGGGGGCCAAGGCACGATCCACGCTATCTCGTGAGGCGGCCGGATGCAACCGCCCGAGCCTTTGGGTCCGAAGGACGGGTGACCCGCAGAAGCAGAATCCGGCGCGGATCTACCGGTCCGTCACGGAAGTGGCCAAGAGCAAACCTCAGTCGTCTCCGCGTCCCACAGTTCGTCGAAGCCCCGATGAAGCGCCGTGGCAAACAGAGCCTTTTCGCTGACGGCGTCGAAGTGGATCGCGGGGGAAGATGCGCACCTTCCGAGCGTGTACACGGTAAGCATCAACCGGTCACCGATCACGTTAGGCCGATCGAAGCGCAGCAGCGGGCCGCAGCCGGTAGGCTAGAGAGATAGTGCCGGTCATGGCGATGCCGGCGGTCACAACTGCCACGGCTATGGCGAACAGCGGGGCAGCCACTGTTGTAACTACCGGAGCGCCGATCGCCAGGCCGCCAGCCGCCACCAAGGCCGCCGCCACGACTCCACCTCCTACGCCCAGCGTGAGAGCTTGGATGGCCACCACCAGGGCCACGGCGCCGCGAGGCCAGCCGATTGCTCTGAGAGTAGAGAACTCCACTTGCCTCTCCAGGTAAGCCAGGGAGAGCAGCGTTGCCGACGCCCCGGCGGCCGCCACGATCGCGATCACGATCATCACGATGTCCAGGGGCCCTACCTGGTTCGCCAGGTATCGGCCGAGGGTGGTCGGTCCGAGATGTCCCGCGAACCCTCCCACGACCAGGACCACTCCCCCAACCAGCCCCGAGCCGATCGTGCAGGAACCTACGCACAGCAGGGACTCTAGCCGCCAAGGACCGAACAGGTCTCTCAGCGCTAGGGTTCGCACCGACCGGACCCGCAACCGCCCGACACGGCCACCGCGCCGCAGCGCTGTCGCGGCCGGCGATCTGGCAGCACTGAGCAGCGCTGGCAGCGGCGCCAGCACCGACATGGCGACCACGAGGGGTATCACAGCCAGCAGCAACACGATCGGAATGGCGGGATCCAGGACTCTAGTCACACCGATGGCCAGGACTGATGTCGCGACCCCGATCACCGCGCCCAGCAGCGCCATCTCGGTCACTGCCAGTCGGACCACATGCGCCAGCGGCCAACCGAGCGCCCGCAGCAACGCGAAATCTCTTCGCCGTCGTCTGGAGGCGAGTTGACCGATCACCCCCAACAGCACCAGAACCACTCCAATAGTGAGCACAAATAACACCAACGACT
>Ga0307374_10000166_pt1 | contig 117816 bp, 130 predicted proteins | sample OX3MG_FD_202532 | JGI IMG/M metagenome (GOLD analysis project Ga0307374, IMG submission 202532) | Soil microbial communities from Risofladan, Vaasa, Finland - OX-3 | ecosystem: Environmental > Terrestrial > Soil > Coastal area > Acid sulfate soil | place: Finland: Risofladan, Vaasa...
GCCGTGTCGAAGGGGAAGTTTGAGCGAACCAAGCCGCACGTGAACGTGGGGACGATTGGGCATGTGGACCATGGGAAGACGACGTTGACGGCGGCGCTGACGAAGGTGATGGCGGAGAAGTACGGCGGCGAGTTCAAGGCGTACGACCAGATAGACAAGGCGCCGGAGGAGCGTGCGCGAGGGATCACGATAGCGACGGCGCACGTGGAGTACCAGAGCGAGGCGCGTCACTACGCGCACGTGGATTGTCCGGGGCACGCGGACTACGTGAAGAACATGATTACCGGGGCGGCGCAGATGGACGGGGCGATTTTGGTGGTATCGGCGGCGGACGGACCGATGCCGCAGACGCGCGAGCACATCTTGCTGGCCCGTCAGGTGGGGGTGCCGTACATCGTGGTGTTTTTGAACAAAGCGGACATGGTTGACGATGCGGAGTTATTGGAGTTGGTGGAGCTTGAGGTGCGCGATTTGCTGACGCTCTACAAGTTTCCCGGGGAGAAGACGCCGATTGTGACGGGCTCTGCGCTGAAGGCGCTGGAAGGGGATGGGAGCGAGATTGGGGTGCCAGCGGTGCTGAGGCTGGTGAAGGCGCTGGATGAGTACATACCGGTGCCGAAGAGGGCGGTGGACGGGGCGTTTTTGATGCCTGTGGAGGATGTATTTTCGATTGCCGGGCGCGGCACGGTGGTCACGGGGCGCATCGAGCGCGGGGTGGTCAAGGTCAACGACGAAGTGGAGATCGTGGGGATACGGGCGACGCAGAAGACGACGTGCACCGGGGTGGAGATGTTTCGCAAGCTCTTGGACGAGGGACAGGCGGGGGACAACGTGGGGGTATTGCTGCGCGGCACGAAGCGCGAAGAGGTGGAGCGCGGGCAGGTATTGTGCAAGCCCGGGAGCATCAATCCGCACACCAAGTTTGAGGCCGAGGTTTACGTGCTGACGAAAGAGGAAGGCGGGCGGCACACGCCGTTTTTCAAGGGGTATCGGCCGCAGTTTTACTTTCGCACGACCGACGTGACCGGAGCGGTGGAGTTACCGGCGGGCACCGAGATGGTCATGCCCGGGGACAACATCAAGATCGTGGTGGAGTTGATAGCGCCGATTGCGATGGAGCAGGGGCTGCGTTTTGCGATTCGCGAAGGCGGCAAGACCGTCGGCGCCGGCGTCGTTGCCAAGGTGATTGCGTAGGAATCCATATTTATGACCAACCAGAACATCCGTATCCGCCTGAAGGCGTTCGACCACCGCTTGATCGACAAATCGGCGCGCGAGATCGTCGATACCGCGAAGCGCACCGGCGCGACGGTCAAGGGACCCGTGCCCCTGCCGATCAAAATGGAGCGCTTCACGGTGCTGGTCTCGCCGCACGGCGACAAGGACGCTCGCGATCAATTCGAGATCCGCACGCACAAGCGCCTCATGGATATCCTGAATCCAACCGACAAGACGGTCGACGCGCTGATGAAATTGGAGCTGCCGGCGGGCGTCGACGTGCAGATCAAGTTGAACTGAGGACGAATTCGGGTATACTCCCGCGTCCTAATTTGAGAGGCCGGAGCGCGTGGGCGCCGACGCCAGTCGCCCGTTTTACGGGTCCTGGGGTCTCGAGCATCCAGACCGCCGGCTGATTGCAAGCAATGCGCGAGTTCCATCGAGGCTCGCGCGACGTGAGGATCGACTAATGACCATTGGTCTGGTTGGCCGCAAGTGCGGCATGACCCGGATATTCACCGACGCCGGCGTGACTGTGCCCGTCACGGTCATCGAGGCGTTGCCGAATCGCATCTCCCAAATCAAGAGCGACAAGACGGACGGTTACCGGGCCGTTCAGGTGACCGTCGGCGCGCGCCGGCCTTCGCGCGTGACCAAGGCCCTCGCCGGCCACTTTGCCAAGGCAAACGTGGCCGCCGGCGCCGTTTCCCGCGAGTTTCGCTTGGCCCAAGCCGAAGGCGAGGCGCTCACCGTCGGCGCCGAACTCAAAGTGGACATGTTTTCGGCGGGCCAGATCGTCGATGTGACCGGAACGACGATCGGCAAGGGCTTTGCCGGGACGATGAAGCGGCATAACTTCGCCGGCGGCATGAAGACCCACGGCAATTCGTTGTCGCACCGGGCGCCGGGCTCGATCGGCCAGCGGCAAACGCCGGGCCGCGTGTTCAAGGGCAAACGCATGTCCGGCCATATGGGCGTGCGCAACCGCACGACCGAGAATCTGCGCATCGTCGAAATCGACGTCCCCCGCAATCTCCTATTGATCAGCGGCGCAGTGCCTGGATCGGAAGGCGGCCGGGTGATCGTGCGGCCGTCCGTCAAGGCGGTATCGCAAGTGCGACGCAAGAAGTTGACGCCCAACAAGGCGCCGGCCGCCGCCAAGGGCGCCCCGGCCGCCAAGAGCGCCCCGGCCGCCAAGAGCGCGGCGCCCGCCAAGGGCGCTGCCGCCGCCAAGAGCGCGGCGAAGCCCGGGAAGAAATAGACGCCATGAAGCTCAAGCTCAGCAACGCAGGCTCGTCCGCAGAAATCCAGCTGTCGGATGCGGCGTTCGGCCGCGCCTACAATGAAGCACTCGTGCACCAGGTCGTGACCGCCTACATGGCCGGCGGCCGGGCGGGCACGAAGGCGCAGAAGACGCGGGCGCAGGTGCGCGGTGGCGGCAAGAAGCCGTGGAGCCAGAAGGGTACGGGCCAAGCGCGCGCCGGCTCTTCGCGCAGCCCGATTTGGGTCGGCGGCGGCCGGGCGTTCGCCGCGAAGCCGCGGGATTTTTCGCAAAAGATCAATCGTAAGATGTATCGCGCGGCCATGCAGTCCATCGTCTCGGAGCTGGTCCGTCAAGATCGCCTGCTGGCGGTCGACTCCCTGGAGCTCGCGGCCCCGAAAACGAAATTGCTGATCGGTAAATTGGCGCAGTTCGGCCTGAAGCGTGCGCTGATCCTGGTCGAGGCCTACGAAGAGAGGCTTTTCCTGGCGGCGCGCAACATCCCGTATGTGGACGTCGTACCGGTCGCCTCCTTGGATCCGCTCTCCCTGGTCAAGCACGACAAAGTACTGGCGACGGTAGGCGCGCTGAAGTTGCTCGAGCAGCGCCTGGGAGGCGGCCATGAATAAAGAGCGTCTGATGACGGTGCTGATCCAACCGCATGTTTCGGAGAAGGCGGCCACCGTTGCCGAGAAGGCGAACCAATATGTCTTTCGGGTGCGCGGCGACGCCTCGAAATCCGAAGTCAAGCAGGCGGTCGAATTGATGTTCGAGGTCAAAGTGGACGGCATCAACCTGTTGAACAGGCCGGGCAAGACGCGCCGCTTCCGCAACGTGGCGGGCAAACGCAACGGCTTCAAGAAGGCGTACGTGCGCCTGCAGGCCGGCCAGTCGATCGACTTCACCGGCGGATCGGCGAAGTAAGGGACGCATCATGGCACTGATCAAAATGAAGCCGACTTCGCCGGGGACGCGTTTCGTCGTCAAGGTCGACCGCTCGCATCTGCACAAGGGCGGCCCGCTGCAATCGTTGACCACCAAGAAGAACCGCAGCGGCGCGCGCAACCACAGCGGACGGCAAACCACCCGCCACATCGGCGGCGGACACAAGCAGCGCTATCGGATCGTCGATTTCAAGCGCGACAAGGACGGCATCGCGGGCATAGTAGAGCGGCTGGAGTACGATCCGAACCGTACTTCGCACCTGGCGCTCGTCCTTTATAAGGACGGCGAGCGCCGCTACATTCTCGCGCCGAAGGGCCTCACCGCCGGCGACGAGATTCGCTCCGGCGCCGACGCGCCTATCAAAGCCGGCAATGCCTTACCGCTGCGGCATATTCCGGTCGGCAGCACGGTTCACAACGTCGAGCTGAAGGTCGGCAAGGGCGGGCAGCTCGCGCGCAGCGCCGGCGGCTCGGCGCAATTCGCGGCCCGTGAAGGCCTGTACGCGACCCTGCGCCTGAAGTCCGGCGAGATGCGCAAAGTGCACGTCGACTGCCGCGCGACGATCGGCGAGGTCGGCAACGACGAACACAATCTGCGGGTCTTCGGCAAGGCGGGCGCGGTCCGCTGGCTCGGCGTGCGGCCCACGGTTCGCGGCGTCGTCATGAATCCGGTCGATCACCCGCACGGCGGCGGCGAAGGCAAATCCGGCCAAGGCAACCCGCATCCGGTGAGTCCATGGGGTCTGCAGACCAAGGGCAAGAAGACGCGCCGCAACAAGCGCACGGACGGCATGATCGTGCAGCGTCGCAAGAACAAACGACTGTAGTCAACGACTGGAGAATCATCCGTGCCCCGTTCGCTCAAGAAAGGCCCTTTCGTGGATCTGCATCTCGCCAGGAAAGTGCAGGTGGCCGGCCAGAAGAATGATCGCCGCCCGATCAAGACCTGGTCGCGCCGTTCCATGGTGATTCCCGACATGGTGGGGATGACTATTGCGGTGCACAACGGCCGCTTGCACGTGCCCGTGCTGGTATCGGAAAACATGGTCGGACACAAATTGGGCGAATTTGCGCCGACGCGCACGTTCAAGGCCCATTCCGGCGACAAGAAAGTGTCGGTGGCGGAGTAACACTTGCAAACCAAAGCCATATTGCGCCATGCGCGCATTTCGCCGCAGAAATGCCGCTTGGTCGTCGACACGATCCGCGGCAAGTCGGCGACGCTCGCGGTCAATACGCTGAAGTTCATGCCGAAGAAGGGCGCCAAGATCGTCCTCAAGGTGCTGGATAGCGCGATCGCCAATGCGTACAACAACCACAACGCCGATGTCGACGATCTGAAAGTGACTCGGGTCGAGGTCGATGCGGCGCCCATGTTGAAGCGCTTCCATGCGCGCGCCAAGGGGCGCGGCGTGCGCATCGCCAAGCGCAACAGTCACATCCTGGTTCAAGTGTCCGACGGCAAGCGAGAGGCCTAATGGGTCAGAAAGTCAATCCGATCGGCATTCGTCTCGGCATCACGCGCGACTGGTCGTCGAAGTGGTATGCGGGCTCGAAGACGTTTGCCTCGAACCTCCATACCGATTACCTGGTGCGTCAGTATCTGGCGAAGAAACTCGCCGATGCGTCGGTGAGCCGCATTCACATCGAACGCGCGGCGCGCCGTGCGAACATCACCATTCACACCGCGCGTCCCGGCATCGTCATCGGCAAGAAAGGCGAGGACATAGAGAAGCTGCGCGCCGCCGTCGCCAAGATACTGGGCATGACCGTGCAGGACGTGCGCCTGAACATCGCCGAGATCCGCAAACCGGAACTGGACGCGAAGCTGGTGGCCGAAGGCATCTCGCAGCAGCTCGAGAAGCGCGTGATGTTCCGCCGCGCGATGAAGCGCGCGGTCACGAACACGATGCGCTCGGGCGCCCTGGGCATCAAGGTGCGCATTTCCGGGCGCCTGAACGGCTCCGAAATCGCGCGCACCGAGACGAACCGCGAAGGCCGCGTGCCGCTGCACACGTTCCGCGCGGACATCGATTACGGTCTTGCCGAAGCGCAGACGACCTACGGTGTCATCGGCATCAAGGTATGGATCTTCAAGGGCGAAGTGTTCGACGAGCCGGAAGCCGAAATCGCAGAGGCGGAAGCCGAGGCACAAAAGGCGCCGGAAGCCGCCGCGCCGGCGGCCGGTTGACGGGTAACGACAAATGATGCAACCGAAGCGGACCAAGTTCCGCAAACAGTTCAAAGGAAAAATCGCCGGCCGCGCGCAGCGCGGCAATTTCGTCGCCTTCGGCGAATATGGGCTCAAAGCGACCGACCGCTGCCGCATGACGGCCCGCGAGATCGAGGCCGCGCGCCGCGCGATATCGCGCTACGTGAAGCGCGGCGGCCGCATCTGGATCCGCGTTTTCCCGGACGTGCCGATCACGCAGAAGCCGCTCGAGGTGCGCATGGGCAGCGGCAAGGGCAACGTCGAGTATTGGATCGCGCGGGTGCGGCCCGGAAAGGTCCTGTTCGAGATGGAAGGCATCAGCGAGCAGATCGCGCGTGAGGCGTTCCGTCTCGCCGCCGCCAAGCTCTCGGTGTCGACGGCATTCGTCAAGCGTCAGGTGCGTACATGAAGGCCAAGGATTTGCGCGACAAGAGCGCGAAGGATCTCGGCGAGGAGCTGCTCAAGCTGCGCCGCGAGCAATTCAATCTGCGCATGGCGCGGGCGAGCGGCCAGGCGGCCAAACCCGACCAGTTTGCGAAGGTGCGCAAGAACATTGCGCGGGTCAAGACGGTGCTCGGCCAGGCAAAGGCGGGCGATGCGAAGGCAAACGGAGGTGAGGCGTGATGTCGACCGCTACCGAGAAGGCTGCAACCCCCGCCGCCGTGCACGCGCCCGGCCAACGGCTGCTGACCGGGAAGGTGATCAGCAACAAGATGGACAAGACGATCGCGGTGTCGATCGAACGTCTGGTGAAGCATCCGACGTACGGCAAATACATCCGCCGCACGACTAAGCTGCTCGCGCACGACGAGAACAACGAGTGCAAGGAAGGCGACACGGTGTCGATCAAGCCGTGCCGGCCGATGTCGCGCCACAAATCATGGGTGCTGGTGCGCGTTGTTCAGCGGGCCCAGGCCTGACGAGGGACCGACATGATCCAAATGCGAACCATGCTGAATGTGGCCGATAACAGCGGCGCAAAGCGACTGATGTGCATCAAAGTGCTCGGCGGCTCGAAGCGCCGCTACGCCGCCGTGGGCGACGTCATCAAGGTCAGCGTCAAGGATGCGATCCCGCGCGGCAAAGTCAAGAAGGGCGAGGTCTACGACGCGGTCGTGGTGCGCACCAAGAGCGGCGTACGGCGCGCCGACGGTTCGCTGATTCGCTTCGACACCAATGCGGCCGTGCTGTTGACGAACAAACTCGAGCCGATCGGAACGCGTATTTTCGGGCCGGTGACACGCGAACTGCGCAACGTGCAGTTCATGAAGATCATCTCGCTCGCGCCCGAAGTTCTTTAAGATTGAGAGTGCGCAGATGAAGAAAATTCGCAACGGCGACATGGTGATCGCCATCGCCGGTCGGGACAAAGGGCGTCGCGGCGCCGTCATCGAGATTTTGAGCGACGGCCGGGTCAGGGTCGAGGGCCTCAACATGTCGAAGAAGCACCAGCGTCCGAACCCGCAGGTCGGTCAGCAGGGCGGCATCATCGAACGCGAAGCGCCGCTGCACGTCTCCAACGTGCAGCTCTACAATCCGGCGACGCAGAAGGGCGGGCGGATTCGATTCAAGTCGCTGGATGGCGGCCGCAAGGTTCGGGTATTCAAGTCGAACGACGAAATGGTCGATACGAAATAGAGTTCGAGAGATCAATCATGGCAAGGCTGCAGCAAATTTACCGCGAGAAGATCGTGCCGCAACTCAAGCAGAGCTTGGGGTTGAAGAACACGATGCAGGTACCGCGGATTCTGAAGATCACGGTCAACATGGGCGTGGGCGAAGCCGTGGCCGACAAGAAAGTCATGGACGCGGCGACCGCGGACATCGCGAAGATCACCGGGCAGAAGGCCGCGGTCACCAAGGCCAAGAAATCGGTCGCGACTTTCAAGGTGCGCGATGGCCAGGCAATCGGCTGCAAGGTGACCTTGCGCGGCGCCCGCATGTACGAATTCCTGGATCGGCTGGTGACCATCGCGATACCGCGCATACGGGATTTCCGCGGCATCAGTCCGCGCTCGTTCGACGGCCGCGGCAACTACAGCTTAGGCGTCAAAGAGCAGATCATCTTCCCGGAAATCCAGTACGACCAAATCGATCAAATTCGTGGCATGGACATCACCATTTCCACGTCGGCCGGGGACGACAAGCACGGCCGCGCATTGCTCGAAGCATTCAACTTTCCGTTTCGCAAGTAGGGTGAGCCCATGGCAAAGACGAACATGCTCATGCGTGAGAAGCGCCGCCTCAAGGTCGCGAAGAAGTACGCGGCCAGGCGCGCCGAGCTGAAGGAGCTCATCCGCGATCCGAAGACGGCGCCGGAAGAACGCGGCGAAGCGCAGGCAGAGCTGCAGCGGCAGCCGCGCGATGCGGGCGCGACACGCCAGCGCAACCGCTGCTCCATCACCGGCCGTTCGCGCGGCGTCTACCGCAAGTTCGGATTGGCGCGCACCAAGCTGCGCGAAGCGGCGAATCGCGGCGAGATCCCGGGTCTTTCGAAGGCCAGCTGGTGAGGCGCGCACAATGAGCATGACTGATCCGATCGCCGACTTGTTGACGCGCATCCGCAACGCGCAGGCCGCGGGCAAGCCCTCGGTGAGCATCGGCGCCTCGAAGCTGAAGACCGCCATTCTGAAGGTCCTCAGGGACGAGGGCTATGTCGGCGGATTCGGCGTCGAATCGAACGGCGCGAAGAGCACCTTGTCGGTCGAGTTGAAATATCACGACGGCCGGCCGGTAATCGATCGCATAGAGCGCATCAGCCGTCCGGGATTGCGGATCTACCGCGGCAAGGATGAGTTGCCGAAGGTCCTCGGTGGTCTCGGAGTCGCCGTCGTATCGACGCCGCAGGGGATCATGACCGACCGCCAAGCGCGCGCCGCCGGCACGGGCGGCGAAGTGCTCTTTGTCGTTCAGTAGGATCGTAAGCATTCAAGGTTGTAACCATGTCTCGAGTCGCAAAAATGCCGGTCGACCTTCCGCAGGGCGTGAGCGCCACGATCGGCGCAGATGCCGTGACGGTGAAGGGCGCGAAGGGGTCGCTCACTTTGGCGCTGAAGCAGGGCATCAAAGTCGTTCAGCAGGACAAGCACCTCGCCGTCGAGGCCGCGGAGTCCATCGAGGGCTTGGTCGCGATCGCGGGAGCGACGCGCGCGCACCTCGCGAACATGGTCGCCGGCGTGACCAAGGGCTACGAAAAGAAGCTCGAATTGGTCGGCGTCGGCTACCGCGCCGCCGTCGCCGGCAAGACTCTGAGCTTGACGCTCGGCTACTCGCACCAAATCAATTATCCGATCCCGGACGGCATCTCGATCGAAACCCCGAGCCAAACCGAGATCGTCGTCAAGGGCATCGATCTGCAGCGCGTGGGACAGACGGCGGCGGAAATCCGCGGCTTCCGCCCCCCCGAGCCCTACAAGGGCAAGGGCGTGAAATACACCGACGAGAAGATTTCGCTGAAAGAGGCGAAGAAGAAGTAGGCTCATGAAAGCTGATAAACGAGACACCCGCTTGCGCCGCGCTCTGCGTGGCCGCGTGAAGATCAAGGAACTCGCGGCCGTACGCCTGTCGGTGCACAGGACGCCGCGGCACATCTACGCGCAAATATTCGCCGCCGAAGGCGACCGCGTGTTGGCGGCGGCATCGACGCTGCAGAAAGAGGTCCGCGGCGACCTGCAGATCACCGGCAATATCGAGGCGGCGAAGGCGGTCGGACGCGCGATCGCCGAGCGTGCGCGCGCCAAGGGCATATCCAAAGTGGCGTTCGACCGCTCCGGCTTCATGTATCACGGGCGCGTCAAGGCGCTGGCGGAAGCCGCACGCGAAGCGGGCCTCGAGTTCTAATAAGAGGGTCAAACAGCGCTATGGCAAGAGTAGAAAAACCCGTCTCCGGCGATGACCTGCTCGAAAAGCTGGTCGCGGTCAATCGCGTCGCCAAGGTCGTCAAGGGCGGCAAGCAATTCGGCTTCACCGCGCTCACCGTCGTCGGCGACGGCGCCGGCCGTGTCGGCTTCGGCTACGGCAAGGCCCGCGAGGTCCCGGTGGCGATTTCCAAGGCGATGATGCAGGCGCGCAAGAGCCTGGTCAGCGTATCGCTGAAGAACGACACCCTGTTTTACGCGGTCAAAGGCCGGCACGGGACCACGCGGGTCTACATGCAGCCGGCGGCCGACGGCACCGGGGTGATCGCCGGCGGTGGCATGCGCGCGGTCTTCGAATGCGCCGGCGTGCGCAACGTTCTCGCCAAGAGCTACGGGTCGCGTAATCCGATCAATGTCGTTCGCGCGACGATGGATGCGCTCGCCAAATTGCGCTCGCCGGAAGACATCGCGGCCAAACGCGGCAAGACCGTCGCTGAAATCGTGGACTGAAGCCATGACGGACAAGTTCATCAAGGTCACGCTCGTCAAGAGCCTCGCCGGTCAATTGGCCAACATCGCCAATTCGGCGCGCGGTCTCGGCTTGCGCCGCATCGGCCATAGCGTGCTGGTCGCGGATACGCCCTCGAATCGGGGCATGATCGATACCGCGAGCCACATGCTGAAGGTGCAGTTGCCGCCGGCCGGGGAGGAGCGCTGATGCGATTGAATACCATCAAGCCGGGCGCCGGTTCCAAGCGCACGCACCTGCGAGTGGGCCGCGGCGCCTCCGCCGGCCAGGGCAAAACCTGCGGGCGCGGCGTCAAGGGCCAGCGGGCCCGCAAGGGCGGCTACCACAAGACCGGTTTCGAGGGCGGCCAGATGCCGTTGCAGCGGCGCTTGCCGAAGACCGGCTTTCGCTCCGCAATGAAGGCTTCGCGCGCGCAATTGACGCTCTCGCAGCTGATGCGCGTCGCCGATCCGGTCGTGACGATCGCGGTCCTGGTCGAGGCGAACTTGATCGGCGCCAACGCGAAGCGCGTGAAAATCTTCCAGTCCGGCACGGTCAGCAAGGCGTATACGATCAAGGGCGCGGCGATTTTCGCGACCAAGGGCGCGAAAATCGCCATTGAATCGGCCGGCGGCCGGTTCGAGGCTTGAGGGCAAATCCCCGTGTCGGCCCCCAGCACCAATGCCGTAGCCCAACTCGGAGACATCACGCGCTTTGCGGAGATGCGCAAGCGCCTGATCTTCCTGGTGGGCGCGCTGATCGTGTACCGCATCGGCACGTTCATCCCGGTCCCCGGAATCGATGCGGCGCGGTTCGCCGCGTTCTTCTCCACGCAGCAGGGCACGCTGCTCGGCGTGTTCAACATGTTTTCCGGCGGCGCGCTGCAACGATTCAGCATCTTCGCGCTCAACGTGATGCCCTACATCACGGCTTCGATCATCGTGCAAATGGCCTCGATGGTCTATCCGCCGTGGGCGCAGATCCGCAAGGACGGCGAGTCGGGGCGACGCAAGCTGACGCAGTACACCCGCTACGGGACGGTTGGTCTCGCGGCGTTTCAGGGATTCGGCGCCTCGCTCGCGATTCAGAACTCCGGCAGCCACCTGGTGTCGAACCCGGGGCCGCAGTTCCTGTTCGTCGCGACGATTTCGATCACGACGGGCACGATGTTCATCATGTGGCTCGGCGAGCAGATGACCGAGCGCGGCGTCGGCAACGGCATCACGATGATCATCGTCGCCGGCATCGTCGCGGGTCTGCCGCTCGCGATCGGCAACACCCTGGAGATGGTGCGCTCCGGCGAAATGAACCCGCTGATCGTGCTTCTCATATTGATGGTGGTCGTCTTGGTGACGTTGTTCTGCGTGTTCGTCGAGCAGGCTCAGCGGCGCATCCAGGTCAACTACGCCAAGCGCCAGGTCGGTCGTCGCATGATGCAGGGCCAGAGCACGCACCTGCCGTTCAAGCTCAACATGGCGGGCGTGATACCGCCGATCTTCGCCTCGAGCTTGCTGGTGTTCCCGGCGACCATCGCGCAGTTCTTCGGCAACAGCCCCAATCCGAATCCGGTGCAGCGGCTACTGCAAAAAATCGCCGCGATCCTCGGCTACGGCCAGCCGTTGCACATCCTGCTGTTCGCGGTGCTGATCATCGGCTTTTCGTTCTTCTACGTGGCCTTGGTGTACGACGCGCGCGACACGGCCGACAACTTGAAGAAGGCGGGCGCGTTCATACCCGGCATACGTCCCGGCCAGCAGACCGGCGAATACCTCGACAAGGTGCTGACGCGACTGACCTTGTGGGGCGGTCTTTACATCATGGCCGTGTGTCTTTTGCCGGAAATCATCCGCATGGCGAACCCGGCGATACCTTTCCAGTTCGGCGGCACGTCGCTGTTGATCATCGTCGTCGGCGTCATGGACTTCGTCGCGCAGGCGTATTCGCACATGATGTCGCACCAATACGAGGGCCTGATGAAGAAGGCGAGCCTGCGGGGCATCGGGAGCAAGAAATGAAAGTACGTCCTTCGGTGAAGAAGATTTGCAAGAACTGCAAAGTGGTGCGCCGCCGCGGCGTCGTTTATGTCATCTGCAGCGACCAGCGGCACAAGCAGCGCCAGGGCTGATTGCCGGCTTGCGCAGCGGGCCGGCAACTTGATTCTGAGAGACTTTTTCTATATACTTGCGCACTTTTTTCGCGTGCGCTTAGCGGAGAAATAGATGGCGCGTATCGCCGGCATCAACATTCCGATGAACAAGCATGTCGTCATCGGCTTGACCCACGTTTTCGGCATCGGCAGGCGTCGCGCGACGCTGATCTGCGATGCCGCCGGTGTGAAATACAGCGTCAAGGTGAAGGACCTGACCGACGCGGAGGTCGCTTCGCTGCGCTCGCAGGTCGCAAAATTCGCGGTGGAAGGCGATCTGCGGCGCGAAGTGTCGATGAACATCAAGCGCCTGATGGATTTGGGCTGTTATCGGGGCATCCGCCACCGCAAGGGGCTGCCGCTGCGCGGGCAACGCACGCGCACCAACGCCCGCACCCGCAAGGGGCCGCGCAAGCAGGCGGTGAAGATGAACGCGCCGCCCGGCAAGGTTTAAGGCAGGACCGAGACAACTATGGCTGATCCGACGGAAAACGCAGCTCAAGGCGCCGCCAACCAGGGCGCAAAGCCGGTGCGCAAGAAGGCGCGCAAGAACGTTCTCGACGCGATCGCGCACGTGCATGCGTCGTTCAACAACACGATCATTACGATCACCGACCGGCAAGGCAACACGCTTTCCTGGGCGACCTCGGGCGGCTGCGGCTTCCGCGGATCGCGCAAGTCCACGCCGTTCGCGGCGCAGGTCGCTGCCGAGAGGGCGGGGACCGCGGCGCAGGAGCACGGCGTCAAGAACGTCGAAGTGCGCGTCATGGGGCCGGGGCCCGGCCGCGAATCGGCAGTGCGCGCGCTGAACGGCTGCGGATTGAAGATTACCAACATCGAAGACGTCACGCCGATTCCGCACAACGGCTGCCGGCCGCCCAAGAAGCGCCGCGTCTGATTTTCAAGGGTCTTTAATGGCAAAATATACCGGTCCGAAATGCAAGCTCTCACGCCGCGAGGGCACGGATTTGTTCTTGAAGAGCGGCGTCAAACCGCTCGAGTCCAAGTGCAAGCTCGAAGTGCCGCCGGGAGGCGTGAAGAGCGAGCGCCGGCAGCGGCTTTCCGAATACGGCCTGCAGCTGCGTGAAAAGCAGAAGCTGCGGCGCATGTACGGCGTGCTCGAGCGGCAGTTCCGCAACTATTACCAGAAAGCGGCCGGACGTCCCGGCGCGACCGGCGAGACCTTGCTGCAATTTCTCGAGTGTCGCCTGGACAACGTCGTCTACCGCATGGGTTTTGCCGCAACGCGCGCCGAGGCGCGCCAATTGGTCAGCCACAAGGCAGTAGCGGTCAACGACAAGCTCGTCAACATCGCCTCCTTTCAGTGCAAGGCGGGCGATGTGATCAATTTGCGCGAGCGGGCGAAGAAGCAGACTCGCGTGCAGGCGGCGCTGACCATCGCCGCTCAGGTGGGTTTCCCCGATTGGGTCGAAGTGGACGACAAGAAGATGTCTGGAATTCTCAAGTCCGTTCCCGATCGGCAGGAGATAGTGCCGGACATCAACGAGAGCCTCGTCGTCGAGTTGTACTCCAAGTAATACGCAGCGGCTCCACAGCCGGGTGTCCGCGATCGTCAAACGTAGGTGATATCCATGCAGGGATCGATCAGTGAATTTCTGAAGCCCCGGGTCGTCAAGGTACAGCCGGTTTCGGCGCGGCATGCGCGCATCGTGATAGAGCCGTTCGAACGCGGCTTCGGCCACACCTTGGGCAATGCCCTGCGCCGCGTGCTGCTGTCGTCGCTGCCGGGCGCCGCAATCACGGAAATAGAGATCGAGGGCGTATTGCACGAGTACACGGCGATCGAAGGCGTCCAGGAAGACGTCGTCGACATCCTCCTCAATCTGAAGGCGGTGGCGATCCGCATGCACAGCCGGGATACGGCGGAAATCCGCCTGCACAAGAAAGGCCCGGGTCCGGTCACGGCGGGAGACATCGCCGGCGATCACGACATCGAGATCTTGAATCCGGATCTGGTCATCGCGAATTTGACCAAGGCGGGCGAACTGTCGATGACGCTTAAAGTCGAGCGCGGCCGCGGCTATCGTCCTGCGGCGCAGCGCCTGGCTTTCGAAGAGCAATCGCGGGCAATCGGCCGCTTGCAACTCGACGCCTCCTTCAGCCCGGTGCGCAAGGTGACCTACAACGTCGAGAGTGCGCGCGTCGAGCAGCGTACCGACCTCGACAAGCTCATTCTGGATATCGAGACGAACGGTACGATCGATCCGGAGGAGGCCATTCGCCGGGCCGGCGGCATCCTCAAGGACCAGTTGTCGGTATTCGTCGATTTGCAGGGTCAGGACGAATCGACGGCGAAAGCCACCGAGACGCAGTTCGATCCGATCTTGCTGCGCCCGGTCGACGAATTGGAGCTCACGGTGCGCAGCGCCAATTGCCTGAAGGCCGAGAACATCCATTATATCGGCGATCTGGTGCAACGCACCGAGGTCGAGTTGCTGCGCACGCCGAATCTCGGCAAGAAGTCGCTGACCGAAATCAAAGAGGTGCTCGAGAGCCACGGCTTGACCCTCGGCATGCGCATCGATAATTGGCCGCCGCCGGGGCTGAAGCGCGACGACGAGCGCGACGGCATCTGAACCGCGAACCTAAGGTCTCAAGTAAATGCGTCATAGAAACAGCGGTCGGCAGCTATCGCGAAACAGCTCCCATCGGCGCGCGTTGCTGCGCAACATGGCCGCATCGTTGCTGCGGCATGAGACCATTCGCACCACCGTGCCGAAGGCGAAGGAACTGCGCCGGGTGGTCGAGCCGTTGATCACCTTGGCCAAGGTCGATTCCCAGGCGAAGCGCAGGCTGGCGTTGGCGCGATTGCGCGACGCGGCGGTGGTCGACAAGCTCTTCGGCGAGCTCGGGCCGCGCTTCAAGGCGCGCGCCGGCGGCTACACCAGGATCCTCAGGATGGAACCGCGCCCGGGCGATTCGGCCGACATGGCGCTGATGCAGCTGGTCGAGGCCGCGCCGGCGGCCAAGGCGAGCGGTGCCGACGCGGCGGCCAAGCCGAAGCGGCGCAAGGCAAAGGCGAAAGCGGCGGCATAAAGGCGACACCGGGCGGCGATCATGAGCATAGCGGGCGAATTCAAAGAATTTGCGATGAAGGGCAACGTCGTCGACATGGCGGTCGGCGTGATCGTCGGCGCGGCTTTCGGCAAGATCGTCTCCTCGCTCGTCAGCGATGTCATCACGCCGGTGCTCGGCAAGATGATCGGCGGCGTGAAATTTACGGACCTGGCGATCAGCCTGGGGGCGGATCCGAAGGGCGCCCTGGTATTGGTCAAATACGGCGTATTCATACAGTCCATCTTCGATTTCCTGATCATCGCGTTCGTGTTGTTCGTGGCATTGCGCGGCATCAATAAGCTGAAAAAGCCCGCGCCCGCCGCGGCCGCCGCGACGCCGCGCCAGGAAGTGCTGCTGGAAGAGATACGCGACGCGCTGCGCGGCAAGCGCTGAGGGATAAGCGGGGCCCGGCGTCCCGCGGCGGGCACGGCCGCGCGACCTTCGATTACGCGGCGAGCTTGGCGAATGCGTCGCGCGTGAGATTCTCCGGCGCCGCGGCCGTGGCGAGCACGTTGTCTTCGATGCGAATGCCGCCGAACGGCCGCAATGCCTCGATCAGCGGCCAATCGATGCAGTCGCGGCGCGAATCCGCGTGCGCCGCCTTGAGCAGCGAGTCGATCAGATATATTCCCGGCTCTATCGTCACCACGACGCCGGGTTCGAGGCGCCGCGTCAGCCGCAGATACGGGTGCCCCTCGGGCCGCTTGCGTTCGTGTCCGTCCGCATCCGCCATGATGCCGCCGACGTCGTGAACCTGCAGGCCCAGCAAATGACCTATGCCATGCGGGAAAAATACGCCGGTGACCCGCCGCTCGATCGCCTCTTCGCCGGACAATTTGCTCAGGCCGCAACGCTGCAGTAGGTCGCCGAGAATGCGGTGCGCCGTCAGGTGCACCTCGCGAAAATCGCGGCCGGCGACGATTTCGCCGCACAGGGTCCGTTGCGCTCGATCCATTTCCGCGAGCAGATCCGCGTACACTCCCGGCAACGCCGCATGGCTGCGCGTGATGTCGGCGGCATAGCCGCGGTACTGCGCCCCCGCGTCGATCAGAAAGGAGCGCAGCGGCCGCGGCGCCGAACGCTGCAGATGCTGATAATGCAGGACCGCGGCGTGCTCGTTGTACGCAACGATGTTGTTGTACGGCATTTCCTCTTCGCGCTGCGAGCAGGCCTGCAGATAGCGCTGATGTGCCGCATATTCGGAGACGCCCTCGCGAAACGCGGCGAGCGCGGCGGCGTGTCCGCGCGCACCTAAGCTGCTGGCGCGGCGCATGCACTCGATTTCATAGTCCGTCTTGACGGCGCGGTCGTAGTGCAGCCGGGCCAACAGCGCGGGCGGATTGAGCGCCTGCGGATCCACCGGCCCGAATCCGTCCGGCGGGCCGATGCAGGCGGTGCGGCCCAACCTCGCCCAGTGCGGCGGCGCATCGTCGCCGCTGGCGAGGGGCGTGATCTCGACTTCCCCCGTCCACGGGCCGTCGGGCAACGCGGCAGCGAGATGCCAATAGTCGTCGGGCCGATAAAACAGCACTTTGGGCCGGCTCCCGGGAGCGTGGATCAGCAGGCAGCGCGGATTGTCGACGACCGGCACCCAGGCCTTGAAATGCGGATTTACCTTGAACGGATACTCCTGGTCGTCGAGGAATTGCATCGGCGCCTGGCCGGAATGGATCACCAGGGCCTCGAAACCCTCCGCGGCGAGCGCCTGGTCGGCGCGGCGCATCACGGTTCGCAGATGTTCAGGGTAAAGACGATCGAGCAGGTCCGTTTCCACGATATCTCCGAGGGCTGTGGCGAGTTGCGGATATTAAGAATACTTTAACCCACGGCAGGCCGCGCAGCGCCTTTGGCGCTGCCGGTGCGGTGGGTAACCCGGATGGCGGTTTGCTGCGTTCCAATGGCTGAGCGGCGGTGGAAAGAGATAGGAAAGTGGGTGAAAACACTCTAAACTGGGCGGCGAAAACTTGGTGAAGGTCCAAGACCAGCCAGTCTGCCTACATTGTCTAATCATTAAATATTCTGGGGTATCGATAGATGAAGACCAAACTAGTTATTAGCGCCATTGCGGCCGCATTCGTTCTCAGCGCCTGCGCCAAGAAGGCCGAGGCTCCCGCGCCCGCTCCTGCCGATATGAGCACACCGGCGCCCGCCGACACCGGAGCCGCAGCGAGTGCTGCCTCTGCGGCGGCGAGCGATGCGTCCGCTGCGGCGAGCTCCGCTGCCGATGCGGCTTCGTCGGCGGCCTCGTCCCCGCCGCAGTAAAGCGCGAGACTGCTGATCGCTCGAGGCTCGGGCGGGGCGCGCCGGCAGGCGCGTTCGCTCGAGCCTCGGCTTTATTGGGGTTCCGCGCCCGGTGTGGCAGTGTCAGTTAGTATCCGCGACTGCAAGCACTCGAAGAAAGACCGTCAGTGGATTCAGGACGTCTACGGCGAATATCTGGAATCCTTGTCCACCTTGAACACCGGGTTCTTCCCGGCCGTTGGCGCGGACAATCCGCACAAGGAAGGCATCTTTGCGCATTGGTTCGCCAACGACCATGCCCACCCACTGTTGATCGCGAACGGCGCGCAACCGGTGGGTTTCGCGCTGGTGTCGCGCCCGCGCATAGCCGCGAGCGGCGAGGAGCAGCCGGACTTTCGCATGTCGGAATTCTTCGTCAGGGAGGGGCATCGGCGCAACGGTTTCGGCCGCGATGCCGCAACGCTGATTTTCGACCGATTCGCCGGCGAATGGGAAATCGTCGAGTATCAGCGCAATCCCGGCTCGGTGCGATTCTGGCGCAAGGTGCTCACCGGCTATTGCCGCGGCCGCTATTCGGAGCGGTCGCGACACGGGGAAATTCGCCATCGGTTCCACAGTCGACCGCGGTCGCCGCAGCAGCCTTGAGGATTGAGGGCGCGAGGCCGCGGCGGCGCCTCGCGGGCTAGCCCAGGATGCGGCAAATGGCATCCCCGAGGTAGGCGACGTTATGCGGCGTCACGCCGGCTAGGTTCATGCGACTGTCGGCGGTCATGTAGACGTGATGTTCCTGGCGCAATCGTTCCACCGCCGCCGGCGTCGCGCCGAGCAGCGAGAACAGGCCGCGCTGCCCCGTCAGGAAGCCGAACGCATCGTCTGCGCGAGCCTCGCGCAGGCTCTGCGCGAGCAACACGCGCATGGCATGAATGCGACCGCGCATCGCCGCAAGCTCCGTCATCCACGAACGGCGCAGCTCGGCATCGGCGAATATATGCGCCGCGATCGCCGCGCCGTGATCCGGCGGCATCGAGTAGATGCCGCGCGCGATTTGCAATACGTGGCTCTTGACGGCCGCCGCGTGCACCGCTCCCTCGCCGATCGCCAACAGCGCGCCGACGCGTTCCCGGTAGAGGCCCAGATTCTTCGAAAAGGACGTGGCGATCAAGCATTCCGGGACGCTTTGCGCGACTAGGCGCAAGCCCGCCACATCCGCCTCTGCGTCCTCGCCGAACCCTTGGTAGGCCAGGTCGAGAAACGGCAGCAGACGGCGCCGCTCAAGGATCTCGATCAGCGCGCGCCACTGATCGAGAGCGAGGTCGGCGCCGCAGGGATTGTGGCAGCAAGCGTGGATCAGGACGACGTCGCCCGCGGCGGCAGCGCTCAAATGCTCGAGCATCGCATCGAAGCGCAGGCGGCGCGCCGTCGCGTCGTAGTACGGATAGCGCAACAGTGCGAGTCCCGAGCCGCCGAGCAGCGGCGCATGATTGCCCCAGGTCGGATCGCTGATGTGGATCGACACGGCGGGCGCCGCGGCGCGGATCAATTCGGCCCCGAGGCGCAGCGCGCCGCAACCGCCGGGTGCCTGGACGGCGATCGAGCGGCCGTCGCGCACCGCGGGATGCGCGGCGCCGAGAACGAAATCCGTCACTGCCTCGTTGAATTCCGCACGGCCGGCCGCGGCTACGTAGGATTTCGTCGTCTGCGCGGCGAGCACTGCTTGTTCGGCGCGGCGTACGCAATCGAGTACCGGCGTGTGGCCGTCGGCGTCCCGATAGACGCCGACTCCAAGATCGATCTTGCGCGGCGAGGGATCGGCGCGAAATTTCGCCATTAGGCCGAGGATCCCATCCTCATGCAAGCGGCTCAAACTTTGGAACACGGTTTTTTCTCCCTGCGGTGCGCGCCGGCATTATAGTCGATGCCGCCGCCCGCAAAAAAAATTGCTAAGCTCGCTACCCGGCCTATTCGGAGAACCGCCTTTTGAAAGACAGGGCAGCAGAGTGCTTGCGTGTCCTCGCGTTTGGCGCACTCGCCTGCATGCACGTCGGCGCGGCGTTCGGCGCGTTGCCGTCCGGCCTCGCGCGCTGGCTGGATCCGGCCACCGCACCGTTCATACCGGTGCCGGAAATCGACGTCGATCCGAACAGCGGCACGACGCTCGGTCTGATCCCGACCTGGCTGGTGACCGACGATCACGCCCAGATCCGCAAGATCATTGCGCCGGACGTGATTCGTAATCCGTACTTCGGTTGGGGAGCGCGCGGCCGGATCTTCTCCTATCCCTCCGACAACACGCAATGGTCGGTGGTCGTGGGCGCCAAACAGCGCGTCGAAAGTGAATTCGATTACGAGTACCAGGCCGGCCGATTGCGCGATTCGCGCTGGTCGTTCAATTCGAGCGTGGTCTACGACCGCAGCGGCACGCCGCGCTTCTACGGCATCGGCAACAACTCGCCCGTCATCGACGAGACCAATTACACGCTACAGCAGAAGTACATTGAAACGACGCTGGGTTTGAATCTGACCCACCAGTGGCAGATCGCCTATACGCTGCGCGTGCGGGCCGTAGCGGTTCAACCGGGCTCTCTGGCGGCGATCGCCTCCATTCAGACGCGCTTCGCCGGCTTGCTCGGCATCGGCCTGAATCACGAGATCTTGAACCGCATCGCGATTATATACGATACGCGCAACGATCCGACCGTGCCGACGTCCGGTGGCGCCTACGCCATCTTCGGCGGCGTCGCCGCGAGCCGCGGATTCGACAATCCCTCCCTGTACAGCGTCACCGGGTTCGACGCGCGCCAATTCTGGTCGTTCGGCAGCGAGACGACGATTGCCGCGCATCTGGCGCTGCGCTATATGCCGGGCGCGACCAACGTGCCCTTCTGGAGCCTGTCGAGCATCGGCGGCGATCGCAGCGTCCTCGGCGAGGCGCAACCGCTGCGCGGCTTCGGCGCGGGGCGCTTCTACGGCCGCAACTCCTTTTCGTCGAGCATCGAATATCGTCGGCGCGTGCTCTCGCTCAACGCCATGGCGACCCATATAGACATCGAACTTACGCCGTTCATCGATGTCGGCAAAGTGTTTGCGCATTCGCGTTCCTCGCCGTTTTCCCATTTGCACCACGTCGTGGGCCTGGGGTTTCGCGGCATCGCGCGCCCATTTGTCGTAGGCTACGTGGACGTCGGCTACGGCAGCGAGGGGGCGGCCGTGTTCACCGGTATCAACTACCCCTTTTAGGGGCGGCCGCGCGCGAGCGACGAGCGTATTCGAACGATGCCATCAGCGTTTCTCGCCCTTGGTTCCTTGGTCGGCAGGTACCCGCGCCGCGTAATCGCCGTCTGGGCCGTCGCAATCGGCCTCGGCGCCTGGGGCGCCGTCCTGTTTCCGCACGCCGCGCTCGGCGGCTCGGTCGAGCTTTCCGGCAGTCCGTCCAAGGCGGTCGACGATGCGCTGCATACACAGTTCGACGACCCATTTCTCGATCCTCTGATCGTCGCCGTATCGAGCCCGCGATTCAGCATCGATCAAGCGCCATTCGACCGCTGGGACGTCGAGACCGCGCAAGCCCTGAGCAGGCTGCCGGAGGTGAGTAAGGTCGCCGCTTACGCCACCAGCCGCGATCCGAGCTTGCGCTCGGCGAGCGGCCACGAAACGATGCTGCTCGTCGCCATCGCCGCGCGCGATACAGCCGGGCAGCAGCGCGCCGTAGCGCGGCTGCGTGCGGCGCTCGCGCCGCTGCGCGCCAAACTGCAGCTGCGCGACCCGGCCGCGCGTTTGGCCGTGACCGGCGGCCCGGCCGTGGACTACGACATCAACACCGGCAGCGCCGAAGGCGGCGACCGCGCCGAAAAGCGCGCGCTGCCGCTGACGCTGGTCATTCTGGCGTTGGCGTTCGGCACCCTGGTGGCGGCGGTGCTGCCGTTTCTGATGGGCCTCGCGGCGACCATGGTGGCGTTGGGAGCGGCATTCCTGCTGGCCCAGGTGATGCCTGTCTCGAATCTCCTCGGCAACGTCGTCACGATGATCGGTCTTGCCGTCGGCATCGATTATTCCCTGCTGATGGTCAAGGACTTTCGCGAGCGTTTGCCGCGCGCCGAAATACGGGCGGCGGTCGCCGAAACGGTGGCCGAGGCCGGCTCGACGATTTGCTGGTCGGGTTGCACGGTGGCGATCGGCTTGCTCGGATTGCTGTTCAGCCCCTTATTGGAAACGCGCAGCGTCGGCATCGGTGGTGCCCTGGTCGTGACCGTGGCGGTACTCGCCGCGCTGACCTTGTTGCCGGCCTGTTTGGCGTTGCTCGGCAACAAGATCGAGCGTTGGCCGATTGGTTTCGCCGCGTTCAAGCGTTGGGATCGCGCGACGCTTTGGCGGCGTCTGGCCGCTGCGACCGTGCAAAGACCGATCGTCAGCCTGATCCTCTCTTGCGGCGCGGTGCTGATTCTGGCGCTGCCCATCGCGGGCGCACGCAACGGCTTCAGCAACGAACCATGGTTCCTGCCAAAGGGCATGGAATCGCGGCTCGGCATGGAAATGCTGGCACGGATGCAAAACGCCAACGCGGCGCTGGATTTGCGCATATTGCTGCGCACCAACGACGGTAAGCCGGTGCTCGCCGAAGCGCATATTGCGGACCTCGCCGCTTATAGCGCCAAATTGATGGACGATCGGCGCGTCGCCTCGATCGCATCTCCGCTGTCGATCCATGATGCCGGCGCGCGCGCGGCTTATATCAGCCTGGACGGCCGCGCCGCGCTTTTCGACGTGATTCCCGCCGCGCGCTTGTCGGTGCCGCAGATTCAAGCACTCGCCCGGGATCTCGGTTCCGTATCGCCGCCGGGGCCGTTCACGGCGACGGTCGGCGGTGCGCCGGTCTACTACAACGACTTCAGCGACACCATGTGGAAGAGCTTCCCGAAGGTGTTCGGATTCGTCATTGTCGCGACGCTCGTGCTGCTGTTCGCCGCGTTCCGCTCGTTTCTATTGCCGATCAAGGCGGTCGCCGCGAATTTTCTGGCGATCGGCGCAGGCTACGGCGCCGTCGTCGCGGTGTTTCAGTTCGGCTGGTTGGGCGGTCTCGTGGGCCTCGAACGGCCGTTCAGTTCGATCGCACTGGAGGTTCCATTGATGATTTTTTGCCTGAGCTTCGGTTTGTCGATGGATTACGAAGTGTTCCTGCTGTTCCGCATCCAGCGCGAATATCTGGCGCACGGCGACAACGCCCGCGCCACCGTGGACGGCCTGGCCGCAGTCGCCCCGGTGATCACGGGAGCCGCCCTGATCATGGCCGTCGTGTTCGGGGCATTCGCGGCCGCCAAGCTGCCGGCCCTGAAAATGATCGGCGTCGGTTTGTGCGTGGCGGTGCTCGTCGATGCCACCTTGATCCGCGGCGTCATAGTGCCCGCCTTCATGAGCGTCGCCGGACGGTGGAATTGGTTCCCCGGGCGTCCGGCGGAGCGACCGTCTCCAATAAAAGACAGTGGGACGGTGACAGGCGGCGACGATAACGGTTAGGCTCGTTGTCCGATGTACAGTACCGGCCACCCACACTGAGGGAGATCGACACCATGGCTCTTTGGAAAGAGACGCTACCGCCCGGAACCGCGGGCAATCCAATTTCCCCGCACACGACGCCGCCCGAGCGCAATTCACCGGACGCCACGCCGCCGAGTTCCATGCGCCGGCCGAAGGAGCGCGCCGAAGGGGGCGAGTCCGTGATCGCCGCCAATCTGACGATCGAAGGCAAGATCGAGGGTTCCGGCAATGTGCGCATGGCCGGCCGCTTCAAGGGCGACGTGCGCATCGACGGAAATTTCAGCATCGAGACCGGCGCGCACTTGACCGGTCAGGTCATGGCCGCGGTCGTCGTCGTCGGCGGTGAGCTGCAAGGCAACATCGAATCGGCAAAACGCGTCGATGTGCTCGAAGGCGGTGTCATCGTCGGCGACGTCAAGGCCGGGTCGATCACGGTTGCCGCGGGTTCGCGCATGCGCGGCCACGTGGAATTCGGTTGGGACGATGAAAAGATCGCGAAAATCGACCTTGGCCGCATGGGTGACGGCAAGTAGCGATGAGCGTCGCCCGGCAGAGTTCGCTCGGCGCCGTGCGGACGTGTCCGCACTGCAAGGCGACGGTGCTCGCGAGCGCGAGCGTCTGCCCCAGCTGCCAGCATCATTTGCGATTCAATGCGGCCGCGGCGCAGGCGCAACCTGCCGGTCGTTCGGCAATGCGCATCGAAGGGACCATTGCGCCGGGGCGCGCGGACGGCAATTGCGAATACTGCGTGGTCGTGCAAATCTCGAACCAGCACGGCGAGAAGATCGCGCGCCAGGTCGTCGGCGTCGGCGCACTGCAGCCGGGCGAGCGCCACAGCTATAGTTTCTCGGTCGATCTGATTCCCGTGCGGCCGGATGCGGATCGCAAGAAACCCGATCAATAGCCGTTTTTGCGTTCGATATCGATGAAGCGCAGGAATTCCGCGCGCGTTGCCGCGTCCTTGCGGAAAGTGCCGAGCATCTTGCTTGTTACCATCGATACGCCGAGCTTGTGCACGCCGCGGGTCGTCATGCATTGATGGACCGCATCGATGACGACGCCGACGCCGCGCGGGTTGAGTACGTCGTTGATGCATGCGGCGATCTGCGCCGTGAGCTTCTCCTGGACTTGGAAGCGTCGCGCGAAGCCGTCGACCACTCGGGCGAGCTTGCTGATGCCGACGACCCGATCGGTCGGCAGGTAGCCGACGTGCGCGCGGCCGATGATCGGCGCCATGTGATGTTCGCAGAACGATGCGAACGCGATGTCGCGCAGCACGACCATTTCGTCGTAGCCGTCCACCTCTTCGAATGTACGGCGTATGTAATCGCCGGGATCGATCGAGTAACCGGAAAACCAGTCGCCGTAGGCGTTGACCACCCGCTTCGGCGTCTCCCGCAAGCCTTCTCGCGCGGGATCTTCTCCCGCCCAGCGCAATAGTGTTTGTACCGCCGCTTCGGCGGCGGCACGGCTCACCGTCCGCTTGACGGACCGATTCCCGGGTCTTGCCATTCGTCCCCCTCGCGCGATCGCGACGATCGCATCGGCTATACGATACCACCTGCCCGGTTGCGGCGGCCCGCCGCCGCCTGGCGCTCGCCGAGGGACCTTAATATCTCCTCGAGCAGTCGCGGTCCCCGGTAGGCGAAGCCGGTGTACACCTGGATCAAATTCGCCCCGGCCTGCAGCGTTGCCACGGCCTCCTCGGCGCCGAAGATGCCGCCGACGCCGATGATCGGAAACGCCGGGCCCAACAGCGCGCGCAATTGCCGGATCGTGGCGAGCGCCAGCCGGTGCAGCGGGCGGCCGCTGAGACCGCCGCCCTGCGCGGGCGGCAGGGCGGCGGCGAACGCCTGCAGATCGTTCGAGGTATTGGTCGCTATCACGCCGTCGACCGCGAGCGCGCGCAGTTCGGCGGCGAACGCGGCGAGACCTTCGGGATCGAGATCCGGCGCAACCTTGACGAACAGCGGCACCTTTTTCCCGTAGCGGCGCTGCAGCGCGCGGCGCTCGTCGATCAGCGAGCCCAAGATGCGCCGCAGGCCGCTGTGCGCCTGCAGCTCGCGTAGACGCAGCGTGTTGGGCGAGGAGACGTTGACCGCGAAGTAGTCTGCGTAGGCGTACAGCTTGCGCAGGCATTCCACATAGTCGTTCTCGGCGCGCTCGATCGGCGTGTCGAAATTTTTTCCGATGCTGATGCCGCGGATTCCCCGGTAGGCGCTGCGAGCCATCCGTTCGGCCAGATGATCGGCCCCCTTGTTGTTGAACCCCATGTGGTTGACCAAGGCCTCGGCGGCGCTCAAGCGGAACAAGCGCGGCTTCGGGTTGCCCGGCTGCGGGCGCGGCGTCACGGTGCCGATTTCAACGTGGCTGAAGCCGATCGCGCCGAGCGCATCCAGGTAGTCGCCGCTCTTGTCGAAGCCCGCCGCAAGACCCAGCGGGTGTGCGAAGCGCAGGCCGGCGCACTGCACGGCGAGCTCGGCCGGCGCTTCGCGACGCGGCCACAGCGGCCGCAGGCAAGCAAGCCCGGCGAGCGCGAGCGTGTGCGCGGCTTCCGGATCTAGATGCCGCATCATCGGCAGCGCCGCGCCGGCAATCGCGGACATGGCGCTCCTCTTCATGCGCCCTGCGCCGCCGTGTCGCGCAGGCGGCGCCTCGTCGCCGCCGAGGGGAAATTGACGAGTGTTGGCGACACGGGCGCGTCTCGATTCAACGATTCGCGAATTCCAAGCGCCAGCCGCCGGTGGCGTCCGAGAGTTTCGCGATTCCGCCGTAGTCCAAATGCAGGCGAACGAAGGCGTCCGTCGGCAATTCCAGGGCGATCGTCAGCAGCGCGCGCAGCGGCCCGGCGCTGCCGATCAATGCGAGCGCCTCGAGATCGCGATCCAACAGAGTCTCCCAGACGGCCCTGACGCGCGCGTACATCGCCGCGTAGGATTCGCCGCCGGGCGCGGCATGATTCCAAACGTCCTTGGTCCAGGCATCCGTCTGCGCCCGCGGGATCTCGTGCCACGGCCGCCCCTCCCATTCTCCGAAATCCAGTTCCCGCAGGCGGTCATCGACGGTGAGCTTCGAGCGCAGCGCCGTCGCCAAGTGCGCGGCCAGCAGCCGGCAGCGCTGCGCCTCGGCCGTGACCAGCGGCACGCCGGGCGGCAGCGCCTCCTGCAGCCTTGCCGCCGGCACGGCGAAGTCCGGCGGCAAGGCGACGTCGAGCCTGCCGTAGCAAATGCCGGAATCGATGGCGGGGCGCGTATGGCGGATCAGGTATAAGTCCATGCGGCGGGTGCTTCCAGAGAGAGGCCGGGCTGCAGAGCGTTCATGCGCGCATGCGCTGCGGCGCCTGCAGCGGCGCCGTTCGTGCCGGGCCGGCGCCTGCCGCCAGCGCCGCGCGCAAATAGCGGCCGGTGTGCGAGGCGGTGTTTGCGGCGATGGCTTCGGGCGTGCCGGCGGCGATCACGCGGCCGCCGCCGTCGCCGCCCTCGGGACCGAGGTCGACGACCCAGTCGGCGGTCTTTATCACGTCCAGATTGTGCTCTATCACGATCACCGTGTTGCCCTCGTCGCGCAATCGCTGCAGAACTTTCAAGAGCAGCGCGATGTCGGCGAAATGCAGGCCGGTGGTCGGCTCATCGAGTATGTAGAGGGTGCGTCCGGTCGCACGCTTGGAGAGTTCCTTCGCGAGTTTGACGCGCTGCGCTTCGCCGCCGGACAAGGTCGTGGCGCTCTGGCCGAGCCGCACGTACGACAGCCCGACGTCAATCAGGGTCTGCAGTTTGGGCTGTACGGCCGGCAGCGCCGCGAAGAACGGCAGAGCCTCCTCGATCGTCATGTCGAGCGTGTCCTGGATGCTCTTGCCCTTGAAACGGATCTCCAAGGTCTCGCGGTTGTAGCGCCTGCCGCGGCAGACGTCGCAGGGCACATAGACGTCGGCGAGAAAATGCATCTCCACCTTAATCACGCCGTCGCCTTGGCAGGCTTCGCAGCGGCCGCCCTTGACGTTGAAGCTGAATCGACCCGGCGCGTAGCCGCGGGCGCGCGCCTCCGGCATGGCGGCGAAAATCTCGCGAATCGGCGCGAACAAACCGGTGTAGGTCGCGGGATTCGAGCGCGGCGTGCGGCCGATCGGACTCTGATCGATTTCGATGACGCGGTCGAGGTATTCGAGGCCTTCGACGCGCTCGAAGTGCGCCGCACCGGCGGCCGCGTGATTGAACTGCGTGGCGACCGCCCGGTACAGGGTATCGTTGATCAGCGTGGATTTGCCGGACCCGGATACGCCGGTCACGCAGGTCAATAGGCCCAGCGGAAATTCCGCGGACACGTTCTTCAAGTTGTTGGCCGTCGCACCGACGATCTTCAAGGAGCGCTGCGCAGCCGCCGCGCGCCGCGTGCGCGGAACCTCGATGCGCAAGGCGCCGCTCAAATAGCGGCCGGTGATCGATTCGGGGTTGGCCGCGACCTCGGCGGCGGTACCCTGCGCGACCACGCGTCCGCCGTGCACGCCGGCGCCGGGTCCCAAGTCGACGACATGGTCGGCTTGGCGGATCGCCTCTTCGTCGTGCTCTACGACGATCACCGTGTTGCCGAGATCGCGCAGGCGGACGAGCGTGTCGAGCAAGCGTCTATTGTCGCGCTGGTGCAGGCCGATCGACGGCTCGTCGAGAATGTACATCACGCCGACCAGGCCCGAGCCGATCTGGCTCGCGAGGCGGATCCGTTGCCCCTCGCCGCCGGAGAGCGTATCGGCGCTGCGCTCGAGCGTCAGGTAGCCGAGGCCCACGTTCGACAAAAAACCCAGCCGATCGGCGATCTCCTTGACGATCTTCAGCGCGATCTCGCCGCGCCAGCCGGGCAGCTTCAACTCGGCGAAGAAGCGCATCGCCTGCTCCACCGACAATGATGCCAGCTCGGCGGCGTTCTTGCCGCATACGAAGACGTTGCGCGCGGCGCGGTTGAGTCTCGCACCCCGGCATTCGGGACAGGCCCGCGTCGAGCGGTATTTGCCGAGCTCCTCGCGCACGGTCGCCGAATCGGTTTCCTCGTGGCGGCGCTCGAGATTGCAGACGATACCCTCGAAAATATGCCGGCGCTTGACCGTGCCGCCTCTGCCGTCCAGGTATTTGAAGTCGATTTCGTCCGCGCCGCTGCCGAACAGCACGAGTTTGCGCGTTTCCTCCGGCAGCTGGTCGAACGGCGCCTCGATGTCGAATTTCGCGTGCCGGGCCAGCGACTGGAGCAGCTGGAAATAATAGGCATTGCGCCGGTCCCAGCCGCGCACCGCGCCGCCGGCGAGAGACAGATGCGGGTTGACGACGATCTTTGCCGGATCGAAATAATCCTGTGTGCCGAGTCCGTCGCAGGCGGGGCAGGCGCCGGTCGGACTGTTGAAGGAAAACAACCGCGGCTCGAGTTCGCTCAGCGAGTAATTGCAGATCGGACAGGCGAATTTGTCGGAAAACACAAGTTCCGCGCGCGCCGGCTCGTCGACGAACGCGACCTTGGCGACGCCTTGGCCGAGGCGCAGCGCGGTTTCGAAGGACTCGGCCAAACGCTGCGTCAAATCGCCGCGCACTTTGAAGCGGTCGACGATTGCTTCGACGGTGTGCTTGCGGCGCAGGTTGAGGGGCGGCGCATGCTCCAACTCGAGGACCGCGCCGTCGATCCTCGCGCGCAAGTATCCGGCCGCCTGCAATTCGCCGATCAGCCCGGCATGTTCGCCTTTGCGCGCGGATATCGCCGGCGCGAGCAGCATTACCGCCGTGCCCTGCGGCAGGGCGAGCACGGCATCGACCATTTGGCCGACGGTTTGCGCCGCAAGATCGATCTGGTGATCCGGGCAGCGCGGCGTGCCGGCGCGCGCGAACAGCAGCCGCATATAGTCGTAAATCTCGGTAACGGTGCCCACCGTGGAACGCGGATTGTGCGACGTCGATTTTTGCTCGATCGAAATGGCGGGCGACAGGCCGTCGATGGCGTCGACATCGGGTTTTTCCATCATCGAGAGGAATTGCCGCGCATAGGTCGACAGGGACTCGACGTAACGCCGCTGCCCCTCGGCATAGATCGTGTCGAATGCCAGCGACGACTTGCCGGAACCCGATAGACCCGTCAATACGATCAGTCGATCGCGCGGCAGGTCCAGATCGATGTTCCGCAGGTTGTGTGTCCGGGCGCCCCGGATACGGATGTTTTGCATGTAACCCGCTACTATACCCGCGGCGTCAAGTGCCGGTAAAACGGCCGGTCGCGGCCGCACCGATGTCGCGCCGGCCGAGCCATTTGCGGCCGATTCGGTCAATTTTGCGCCGCGGGCGCGCCCGCGGCGAGCTATGGGCGCCGTACGGCGCGTGTACAATGGCGGACATCGACGGATCGGGGGTTCACCATGGCGCGCGGAGTCAACAAAGTCATTCTGGTCGGCAATCTCGGCGCGGATCCCGAGACACGCTCGATGCCGAGCGGCATGACCGTAACGAACATCCGCATAGCGACCAGCGAGTCGTGGAAGGACAAGGCGTCCGGCGCCCTGCAGGAGCGGACCGAGTGGCACCACATCGCGCTGTTCGGCCGCTTGGGCGAAATTGCCGCCGAATATCTGCGCAAGGGCTCGCAAGTGTTCGTCGAAGGCAAATTGCGCACGCGCAAATGGCAAGACAAGCAGGGGAACGACCGCTATACCACCGAGATCATCGCCGATAACATGCAGATGTTGGGAGCCCGCAGCGGCGGCGCCGCGGCGTCCGGCGGCGCCGAGCGAGCCGCCGCCGGCGCCAACGCGCGCGACGACTACGATCAGTCGCCGGCGCCGGCGCCGGCCGGGGGCAGCGGGGCGGGCGGGGCCTCCGGCGGCAAAGAGGAATTCGACGACGACATTCCGTTCTAGCGCTGCCGGCTCATTCTTCCGGTAGATTCTCGCCCGGAAAGAGCGCATCGTTGAAGCCGAAATTCGTCAAGTCGCGGATGCGGCGCGGGTAGAGGATGCCGTCCAAATGGTCCACCTCGTGCTGCACGACGCGCGCGTGAAAATCGCGGACCGTGCGCTCGATGAGCGCCCCGTCGGCGCCGAGGCCGCTATAGTGCAGTTCGCGGTAGCGCGGCACGAGGCCGCGCATGCCCGGAACCGAGAGGCACCCCTCCCAATCCTCGTCTTGGGCCGTGCCGATCGGCGTCAACAGCGGGTTGATCAGCACCGTGAACGGCACCGGTTCGGCGTCCGGGTAGCGCGGGTTCTGCTCGCAGCCGAAGATCACGACCCGCAGGCTCACGCCGATCTGCGGCGCCGCGAGGCCGGCGCCATTGAGATGGCGCATCGTGTCGCGCATGTCGGCGAGCAGGGTTTGCATTTCCGGCGTGCCCGCGCCCTCGACCGCGGCGGCGACCGCGAGGAGGCGCGGATCGCCCATCTTCAGGACTTCGCGAATTGCCATGGTTGCGAGTATCTTATCGGCCTTTTCACCGTGAGCCTATGCCTGGACTTTTATACATAAAGACTTTCGGCTGCCAGATGAACGAGTACGACTCGGCGAAGATGCGCGACGTGCTGCAGGCCGAGGACGGCATGGCGATTACCGAGGATCCGGCGGCGGCGGACGTATTGCTCGTCAACACTTGCTCGGTGCGCGAGAAGGCGCAGGAGAAGGTGTTTTCGCTGCTCGGCGAATGGCGGCAGCTGAAGCAGCGCCGGCCCGAGGTCGTCATCGGCGTCGGCGGCTGCGTCGCGAGCCAGGAGGGCGAAGGCATCACCTTGCGCGCGCCGTTCGTCGATTTGGTGTTCGGCCCGCAGACGCTGCATCGCCTGCCGCAGATGATTCGCGGCCTGAAGCGCTCGGGGCGCCCGCAAATCGACGTCAGCTTTCCGGAAATCGAAAAGTTCGACCGCTTGCCTGCGGCGCGCGCCGCCGGCGCGACCGCGTTCGTGTCGATCATGGAGGGCTGCAGCAAGTACTGCAGCTTCTGCGTCGTGCCGTACACGCGCGGCGAAGAGGTCAACCGTCCGTTCGAACAAGTCTTGCTGGAGATACGCCGGTTGGCGCAGCAGGGCGTACGCGAGATCACCTTGCTCGGTCAGAACGTAAATGCCTATGCGGGACCGACCGCCGACGGCAGCCTCGCGGACCTTTCGACGCTGATTCACTTCGTCGCGGCGGTCGACGGCGTGGAGCGCATCCGCTTCACGACCTCGCATCCGCTGGACTTCGACGACAGCCTCATCGAGGCCTACGCGAATGTCGCCAAGCTCGGCAATTTTCTGCATCTGCCGGTGCAGAGCGGCTCGGACCGCATCTTGGCGGCGATGAAGCGCGGCCACACGGTGCTCGAGTACAAGCAAAAGCTGCGCAAATTGCGCACGGTGCGCCCGGATATATCCATTTCCACGGACATCATCGTCGGCTTCCCCGGGGAAAGCGACGCGGATTTCGCCGCGACCATGGCGCTGGTGGCGGAAGCCGGATTCGATCAATCGTTCAGTTTCCTCTACAGCCGCAGACCGGGCACTCCCGCCGCGGCGCTTGCCGACGAGGTGCCAACCGAGATCAAGCAGCAACGCTTGCTCGCGCTGCAGCAGCGCTTGAACGGTCAGGCGCGGGCGATTTCCGAACGCATGGTCGGCAGCGTGCAGCGCGTACTGGTCGAGCGGCCGTCGAAGCGGGACCGGCGGCAGCTCGCCGGCCGTACCGACAACAACCGCTGGGTGAACTTCGATGCGGCCGCGGACGATGCGTGCGCCCTGATCAATCATTTCGCCGACATCCTGATTACCGAAGCGCTGCCGAATTCCCTGCGCGGACGCCTCGTGGCCGGCCCGCCATTGTGAGTTCGACGCCCGCGGCATTCGACGTCTCGCTCGATCCGGCCGATAACGTGCGTTTGGTCGAGCTTTGCGGACCTTTGGATGCGCACCTGCATGCGATCGAGTCGCGCCTCGGCGTGGAGATACGCCGTCGCGGCAATCGCTTTCAGATCGTCGGCGCGGCCGCAGCCGCAAAGCGCGCCGAATCGGTGCTGCAGGGCCTGTACGCGCGGGCGCAGCGCGAACCGGTCGATCCGGAGCGCGTACATTTCGCCTTGCAGGAGTTGGATATGGACATGCAGACGGGGACGGCGGGCGCCGAAGCGCAGCGGGCGCCGGATGAGCTCAAGGTGCGCACCGCGCGCGGCGCCGTGCGCGCGCGCGGTGCCAATCAATTGGCATATCTCAACAACGTGCGCACGCACGACCTGACGTTCGGCATCGGACCCGCCGGAACCGGCAAGACCTATCTCGCGGTCGCCTGTGCGGTCGAATCCTTGCAGGAGGAAAAGGTGCGGCGCATCGTCCTGGTGCGCCCGGCGGTGGAAGCCGGCGAGCGCCTGGGATTCCTGCCGGGGGATTTGTCGCAGAAAGTCGATCCCTACCTGCGGCCGATGTACGACGCGCTCTACGAGATGTTGGGTTTCGAACGCGTCGCCAAATTGATCGAACGCAACGTCATTGAAGTGGCGCCCCTGGCGTTCATGCGCGGCCGATCGCTGAACGACGCGTTCGTGATTCTCGACGAGGCGCAGAACACGACCAACGAGCAGATGAAGATGTTCCTGACTCGCATAGGCTTCGGATCCAAGGCGGTCGTCACCGGGGACATCACGCAAACCGACTTGCCTACCGCGAAGCAATCCGGTCTGCGCACCGTCATCGATATTTTGCGCGGAGTGCGCGGCATAGCGTTCACGATGTTCGGCTCGCGCGACGTCGTACGCCATCCACTGGTGCAAAGAATCGTGCAGGCCTATGAAGCGTCCGCGCCCGACGCGAGCTCCTGAACGAGCGCCGCTGCCGCGCTTCGCAATCGACGTCGGCTACTCGGCGCGGCGCCCGTGGGTCCCGCGGCGCGCCGAGTTCGCCGCCTGGGCGGCGGCCGCGGCGCACGCGGTGTCGCGGCGGCCCATGGCGCTCTCGGTGCGCGTCGTCGGCGCCGCCCGCAGCCGCAGCTTGAATGCGCATTACCGGCGCAAAGCGCGGCCGACGAACGTGCTTTCGTTTGCCGGGCCGGGCCGGGGTGCGGACGGGCTCACGCACCTCGGCGAGCTGGTCATTTGCGCGCCGGTGGTCGCGCGCGAGGCGCGCAACTTGCGCGTCGCGGCGCGCGCGCACTGGGCCCACATGACCGTGCACGGCGTACTGCATTTGCTCGGCTTCGACCATGGGCGCGCCGATCAGGCCCGCAGAATGGCGGCAAAGGAGATCCAAATCCTTGATCGGATTGGATTTTCTAACCCGTATGCTTGATCGAGTATGCTGACGCCGCATGTCCGACCAGCCACATGGCGGCACCGGCCGCTGGTTAAAGCGAATCACCAAGTCGATGTCCGGCGAGCCGCGCGATCTTGCCGAGCTCATCGATGAGTTGCGCGAAGCGAGCGAACGCGGCCTGGTCGACGGCGACGCCCTGGTCATGCTGGAAGGCGTGCTGTCGGTCGCCGACATGCAGGTGCGCGATATCATGGTGCCGCGCTCGCACATGGTGTTCGTGGAGCGCGACGAGCCCGCCGAACGGCTGGTGGCGCAGGTCGTCGAGTCGGGCCATTCGCGCTTCCCGGTGATCGGCGAAGACCGCGATCAGATTATCGGCATCTTGCTCGCCAAGGACTTGCTGCGGCTGCAAATGACCGCCGACGAGCCGTTCGAGATACGCGAATACATGCGTGCGGCCATCTTCGTGCCGGAAAGCAAGCGGCTGAATGTGCTGCTGAAGGAGTTTCGCCGCAGCCACAATCACATCGCGATCGTCGTCGACGAGTACGGCGGCGTCAGCGGCTTGGTGACGATCGAGGACGTGATCGAGCAAATCGTCGGCGAGATCGACGATGAGCACGACGTCGAGGACGATTTGACGATCCGCAAGGAGGGGCCGCGGGAATTCTCGGTGCGCGCTCTGACGCCGATCGCGGTGTTCAACCGCTATTTCGGCACGGATTATTCGGACGCCGAGCACGACACGATCGGCGGCTTGCTGATGCAGGCGTTCGGCCGTCTGCCGCGCCGCGGGGAAACGACCGAGATCGGCGGGCTGGTATTCCGGGTCGTGCGCGCCGATCGGCGGCGGATCGACTTGTTGCGGGTAATGACCCCCGGCGATTTCGAGCCCTTGGGCGAGGATCAGCCGCCTGCCTGAAGCAAGGGGCTGCGCACCAACGGGCCGCGGCGGGATCCAGGGCGGCAGCATCGCGGCTTTTTGACATCTCGGGTATTCTGCCGGCTCATCATGCACGAACGATACGAAGCGGCCGCGGTAGAGGCCGAAGCACAACGGTATTGGGACGAGCGGCGCTGCTTCGAAGCCAAGGAGGACCCGGCTCGAGACAAGTATTACTGCTTGTCCATGTTTCCTTATCCCAGCGGTCGCTGTCACATGGGCCACGTCCGCAACTACACGATCGGCGACGTACTGGCGCGGTTCATGCGCATGCAGGGCAAGAACGTCCTGCAGCCGATGGGCTGGGACGCTTTCGGCTTGCCGGCGGAGAACGCGGCGATCGCCAACGGGGTGCCGCCGGCGAAATGGACCCGCGACAACATCGATTACATGCGCATGCAGCTCAAATCCCTGGGCTTCGCGCTCGATTGGCGCCGCGAACTCGCCACCTGCAGGCCGGAGTACTACCGCTGGAATCAATGGCTGTTCCTGCGAATGCTGGAAAAAGGCATCGCCTACCGCAAGACCGGCAGCGTCAATTGGGATCCGGTCGATCAAACCGTGCTCGCCAACGAACAGGTCATCGACGGCCGCGGCTGGCGCACGGGGGCGCCGATCGAGAAGCGCGAAATACCGATGTATTACTTGAAGATCACCGCCTACGCGCAGGAATTGCTGCAGGCTCTGCAGGGGATGCACGGCTGGCCCGAGCGGGTGCGGACGATGCAGGCGAACTGGATCGGCAAGAGCGAGGGCGTGAATCTCGGATTCACTTATGACGTCGACGGCATCAGCGGCGTTTTGCGCGCCTTCACGACGCGCGCCGATACGATCATGGGAGTGACGTTTTGCGCGGTGGCCGCAGAACATCCGCTGGCGGCGCACGCCGCACGCGCCGACGATCGACTTGCGGGATTCATCGCCGAATGCAAGCGCGGGCCGGCGATCGAGGCGGCGCTCGCCACGCAGGAGAAAAAAGGCATGCCGACCGGCTATTCGGTACGCCATCCGCTGAGCGGCGAGGCGATTCCCGTCTGGGTGGGCAACTACGTATTGATGAGCTACGGCGAGGGCGCGGTCATGGGCGTGCCTGCGCACGACGAGCGGGATTTCGGGTTCGCGAAAAAATATGCGCTGCCGATCAAGCCGGTCATCGAGGTGCAGGGCAAGCCGTTTTCGACCGACGCCTGGCAGCCCTGGTACAGCGAATATGGCCGCTGCGTCAACTCGGGCGCCTACGACGGCCTCGACTATCGGGCCGCGGTGCAGGCGATTGCGGGCGATTTGCGCCGTTTGCGCCTCGGCGAGCGGCAGACGACCTGGCGGTTGCGCGACTGGGGCATATCCCGCCAGCGCTATTGGGGCTGCCCGATCCCGATCATCCAGTGCGACGCGTGCGGCGCCGTGCCGGTGCCGGAGGCGGATTTGCCGGTTTTGCTGCCGGAGGATCTGGTGCCGGACGGCAGCGGCAATCCGCTCGCCAAGCATGCGCAGTTCTTCGCCTGCCGCTGCCCGCGCTGCGGCGCTGCGGCGCGGCGCGAAACCGATACGATGGACACGTTTGTCGACTCGTCGTGGTATTTCCTGCGCTTTGCCTGCAACGACAATGCGCGCTCGATGGTCGATGCGCGAGTGAATTATTGGTTGCCGGTCGATCAATACATCGGCGGTATAGAGCACGCCATACTGCATCTACTGTATTCGCGCTTTTGGACGCGCGTGATGCAGGAGTTAGGGTACGTGCCGTTCGCGGAGCCCTTCACCCACCTGTTTACCCAGGGCATGGTGCTGAACGAGGTGTTCTACCGCAAGCCGCCCGCGGGGCGGGTCGAGTACTTCAATCCTGCGGACGTGCAGGTCACGGTCGATTCGCAGGGCAAGCGGCGTGCAGCGTTCTTGCGCGCCGACGGGGGCGAGGTGCTCTCCGGCGGCGTCGTGACGATGTCAAAATCGAAGAACAACGGCGTCGATCCGCAGGCGCTGGTCGATGAATTCGGCGCGGACACCGCGCGCCTGTTCACGATGTTCGCCGCTCCTCCAGAACAGACGCTGGAATGGTCCGACGAAGGCGTGCAGGGAGCTTATCGGTTCATCAAGAGGCTTTGGAAAGCGGTCTTCGATCACACCGCCCAGGGGCATCCGGGCCGCTTCGATCCCGAGGGTTTGAACACCGCGCAGCGCGAGCTGCGCCGCCAAGCGCATCACACGCTCGCCAAGGCCACGGACGACATCGGCCGACGCCGCACGTTCAACACGGCGATCGCCGCGGTCATGGAACTCGTCAATGCTCTCGCCAGATTCCCGGCCGACACGCCCGCGGACCGCGCCGTGGTGCACGAAGGCCTGGAGATCGCCGTCATTTGCTTGTCGCCGATCATCCCCCACGCGACCCATGCCCTGTGGCTTGCGCTCGGCCACCGCACTGCGATCGTCGATGAGCGTTGGCCGATTGCCGATGCCGCGGCGCTCGAGCAATCGACCCTCGAGATCGTGGTGCAGGTCAACGGCAAGCTGCGCGGCCGCATTTCGGTTCCGGCCGGCGCCGACGAGCACCGCATCCGCAGGGCGGCGCTCGCCGACGCCAATGTGCAAAAATATCTCGGTGACGGCGAAATTCGCAAAGTGATCATCGTGCCCGGCAAGCTTGTCAATGTCGTCGTCTAATCGCCAGACTGCGCTTGCGGCCGCGGCGCTCGCCGCCGCGCTAGGATTGCTCGCCGCCTGTGGATTCCGCCTCGCGGGCAGCGAGCCGCTGCCGGCGGCGATGGCGCGCCCGTATTTGTCGTTCACCGATCCATACACGGATTTCGCCCGCGATTTCGCCCGCGAACTGCGAGCCGCGGGCGCCCAATTGCAGGCGGCGCCGGGCCGCGGCGCCACGGCGACCGTCGAGGTGTCGCGCGATTCGGTCGAGCAGCGCGTCTTGTCGGTATCGGCGCGCAATATTCCGACCGAATATCTGCTGGTCTACACGGTGACCTATTCGGTGCAGGGAGCGGCAGGGCAGCTACTGGCTCCGCAGACGATCAGCTTGACGCAAGACTACAGTTTTTCCGAGCAGGCGCTGCTCGCCAAGGAACACGAGGCGCACATGCTGCGACGGGAAATGGCGCGCGACCTGGCGGCGATCGCGATTCGGCGGATCGCGAGCCTGAAATAACGCCGCGGCCGCCGACTTGGACGTCATGCTCGTCAACGGCATCGACCGCGTCGCGCTCGGTCTCCTGTTGGAGCGTTTTTCTCTGGCGCTGACCTTGACGGCGCACGAGGAAATCATCCCGGGCTCGTACTGGGGCGACCGCGAGGCAGGTCTGGTCGGCGGCCGCATCTACGCGCGCCTGGACACTCCGGTGCATTCGGTTTTGCACGAAGCAGCGCATTTCATCTGCATGACGGCCGAACGCCGCGCGGCTCTCGATACCGACGCCGGCGGCGATCACGCCGAGGAGAACGGCGTCTGCTACCTGCAAATCGTGCTTGCAGACCTGGTGCCGAATGTCGGCCGGTCGCGTATCTGCCGCGACATGGACGCCTGGGGGTACGGTTTCCGTCTCGGCAGCGCCGCCGCTTGGTTTCAAGACGATGCCGACGACGCGCGGCGCTGGCTGCTCCATTGGGGAATCCTCGACGCCGACGGCCGACCGACTTATGCCTGCCGATGACCGCCGCCCGAGGCCGCCGGCCGACCAATGCCGCAGCCTACGTTGTTAAATGGATTCGCGCGGTGGGCGGATGCGGCCGGCTCGCGCATGGCCTTTCTCGCCGCGAATCTGCCGGCCGCGTTCGGCGCCTATACGCGCCGCAGCGACGTTGCCTTCGGCGCCGATCCGCGCCAGCGTCTGGACGTCTACGTGCCGCACGGCAGCGCGCCTGCGCGGCCGGTCATCGTTTTTTGGCACGGCGGCCGGTGGTCGCACGGCGACAAGCGCGATTACCGCTTCGTCGGCGCCGCGCTCGCGCAACTCGGCTACGTGACGGTGGTGCCGAATTACCGGCTATACCCGCAAGTGAAGATGGCCGGCTTCATGCACGACACGGCACTCGCCGCCTCCTGGGCGGCGGCGTACGCGCGCGAATTTCACGACCCAGATCGACTCGTCCTCATGGGGCATTCGGCCGGTGCGCAGCTTGCGGCGCTCGCCGCGCTGGACCACCGCCATTTCGCCGCCGCCGGCTGCAGCATTCCGCGGATCGCGGGCGTCATCGGCCTGTCCGGCGCCTACGATTTCCTGCCGCTGCTGGAGGCCGATCTGCAGGACATGTTCGGGCCGGCGGAACGTCTCGCGCTGTCGCAACCGCTGAATTTCGTGCGCGCGGATGCGCCGCCGATGCTGCTCGTGCACGGCGCGGCCGATGAAACGGTATGGCCGAAGAACTCGCGCAATCTCGCCGCCGCGCTCGAGGCGTGCGGCGTCGCGGTGACGTTGCGCCTGTATCCGCACCTCACGCACGCCGATACGATTGCTGCACTCAGCATACCGGCCCGCCGCCGGGCCCCGGTGCTGCGCGAAATCGCCGCATTCGTCGGCGGCTTGCCTCGCGCGGGAGCGGTCGGCCGATAGCGGCCGTCGGCGGGCGCGGGCGCACCCGCCTAAGCGGCGGCCTGGGTTACCGGCACCGCCGCCGCGTAGACGCGCCCAAACCGGTTCGCGAGGAACGGCTGCAGCGCGATATCCTCTTGACGGATCAACCCGGATTGCGGCAGTGCGCCGCCGGCCAGCATGTCGAGGACCGCGCAAATCCCGCCGGCCGTGGTGATTTGTATCGCGCTGCGCACGCGCCCGCCGAGCGGCGCGGCGTAGATCTTATTCGCATAGGTTTCCTGCAGAAGTTGCCCGCCGCGCAGGCCGCTGACGGTCACAAAGACGATGACGACGTCCTGCAGCGTGATTGGTACGGCGTTTTCCAGTATGTCCTTCAATAATTCGCGGCGGTCCCGCAGACGCAAATCGTTGAGCAGCGCCTTCATGATCGCCGCATGGCCCGGATAGCGGATCGTGCGATAGTTCAGAGTGCGCACTTTGCCGGCGAGCGTCTCGCACAGGGTGCCGAGGCCGCCGGAGGTATTGAAGGCCTCGTATAGAACGCCGTCGAGCGAGAACTCCTCGCATTCCTCGAGCGGCTGGGTCTCGCGCAGCTGACCGTTGACGATCGCCTCGCAGGGTTCGCAATATTCGTTGATGACGCCGTCGGTACTCCAGGTCAAATTGTAGTTCAGAGCGTTCGAGGGGAACTTCGGCAGCGCGCCGACACGCATGCGCACATCGTGCAGCTCATCGAAGCGCGACGCCAAATCGCTGGCGACGATCGTGATGAATCCCGGCGCGAGGCCGCACTGCGGAATGAACGCCGTGCGCGCATCCGCGGCTAGTTGTTTGACGGCGCGGGTGCTCGCGACATCTTCGGTCAAATCCAGGTAATGGGCGCCCGCCGCCTTGGCCGCCTCGGCGACCATGCGCGTCGCATGATAGGGCGCGGCGCTCAACACGGCGAACTGGCCGGCCAGAATGCGCCGCAGTCCCGCCGAATCGCCGATATCGGCGACGACCTTGCCCACCGCCTGCGTGGTTTCCAGGCGGCCGAGTTGCCCTGCGGAGCGGTCGACGACCGTTACGGCGTAATCGCCGCAACCGGCCAATAGTTCGGCGATCATCGAACCGATCTTGCCCGCGCCGACGATGACGATGTTCTTCATGCGACCTCCAAGCGATAGACGCCCATTTTTGGCCAATACCCTGGCGAATGGTATGGCCAATGTAGATATTTTAACGCAATATACTAGTAGGTTCGCCTATATAGGTATGCAAAGTGACGGATGCCATCGACGACAGGCTGCTCGATCTGTTGCGCACCGATGGCCGTGCGTCGATCGCCCTGCTGGCGAGGGCGGTCGGACGCTCGCGCACCAGCGTACAGAGCCGTCTGCAGCGCATGCGGCGGCAAGGGACGATTCAGGGCTACAGCGTGCGCACCGCGCCGGAATACGGAGCGGGTGCGGTGCGCGCGCACGTCATGATCAAAGTCGGTCCCAAGGAACTGCGCGGCGTGATCGCCGAACTGCGCAAGATAAAAGCGGTGCGACTGTTGCACTCGGTCAGCGGCGACGTGGATCTGATCGCGGTGGCCGCCACGGCGACGGTGGCGGAAATGGACGAAGTCATCGACCAAATCGGCGCCACCGAAGGCGTCCTGCGGACGACTTCGTCGATCATTTTGTCGACGAAATTCGAGCGCTGAAGGGATCGGAAAGAAAATGCGGCGCGAGTGTTGGAACACTCACGCCGTTGGATTATCGCGCCGACGGGGGAGTTGGCTGGCTTGTCGGGGCGAATCTATCCTAAACCGCGTTTCGGCGTGCCTTCAGATGAGCGGCTCCGCCGAACTCGCCAACATCATGCCAAAACGCCGCCGGCGCGCGAGGTACTCTTTCTCACGGACGGTGAAGTTTATTTCAACGAACGTTTCCAAGCGATATTTCGGCCTGCGCGGGCCGCCGGCCGAGCGCCAGACTGGCAATCACCGCGACCGACAGCGTACCGCAGCTCGTGAAGAAATCCCGCTTCAACCCAGGCGTAAAGGCCATCGCGGCGAGCACAGCGGCCATCGCGGCGACCGCGGCATAGCTCAGCCAGGGGAACAGCCACATGACGATCGCGGGCGGCGGCTCGCCGCGCCGTTCGCGCTGCCGGCGCAGCCGGATTTGCGCTATGACGATGGCCATGTAGACATAGACGATCAGTGCGCCTGACGAGCTGACGAGAAAATCGAATACCGCCTGCGGCGTTTCGGTCGCGGCGACGATCCCGAGGAAGCCTGCCGCGGCGCCGATCAGCACCGATCCCATCGGTACGCGGCGTTTGTTGAGGCGCACGAGGGCCTGCGGCGCATCGCCGCGTTCGGCCAGCACGAACAACACGCGCGAGCTGACGTAGAACGCGGAATTCAGGCACGACAGCACGGCGGTGAGAATGATCGCGCTCATCGCCGCCCCCGCCCAAGGCACGTGCATCGAGTTCAATGCGAGGGTGAAGGGCGATTCGCCCGAGCGCACTTCGGTCCACGGCACGACGCTGACGATGCACAGAATGGAAACGACGTAGAAGATCAATATGCGCCAAATCACCGTGGTGCTCATCCTTGCGACCGCCCGCCCGGGCTGCGCGGATTCCGCGGCCGCGATCGTCGTGATTTCCGCGCCGGTCATCGCGAAGAACACGGTCGGCACGGCGGCGAACACGGCGATCCAGCCGTGCGGCGTGAAGCCGCCATGGCCGACGAGGTTGTGGAAGGTCGCGCCATGCGGCGAGGTCCAACCGAAGGCGTAAGAGGCCGCGATCGCTATGAAGACGATGATCGCCGCGACTTTGATCGAAGCGAACCAAAACTCGAATTCGGCGTACGAGCGCGCCGACATCAGATTCACGCCGGTCATCACGCACATCAATCCGAGGCCGATTTCGAGCGGCGTCAGCGGCAGCCAGTGCTGCAGAATCTTTGCGCCGGCGATGGCTTCGACCGGCACGACCAGGACCCAGAAATACCAATAGAGCCAGCCGACGACGAAGCCGGCGCGCTCACCGAGGCCGGCGCGCGCGAATTCGGTGAAGGATCGCACTTTCGGCAGCGCCGTCGCCATCTCGCCCAACATGCGCATGACGAGCAATATCAGCATGCCGGTGGCCGCGTAGCTCAAGAAACTCGCCGGACCCGCTGCGATGATCGAGGTGCTGCTGCTGACGAACAGGCCGGCGCCGATGATGCCGCCGATCGAGATCATCGTCAGGTGACGGCCCTGCAGCGAGCGGCTGAGGCCGATCGGCGGCTCGGCGTCCGCGATCGGCGGCTCGGCGTCCGCGATCGGCGGCGGCGTCGGCGGCGTCGGCGGCGTTGGCGGCGCGGCGCGCGTGGATTGGTTCGAAACGGTCATGGGCTCGCCTCGCGTGTCGGAAGATGCGATCGCCGGCCGGCGTCTTGCCGCGCCCGTACCGGTTCGCCGCCCTCATTATAGGGTGAGCCGAGCGCTTATACGCCGATCGTCGCCGTGCCCATCGAGTGGGCGGCCGCGCCTCGGGTCGCCGCGCTGCGGGGAGTTCGCGGCCTTGGCGGCCGCGCCTGTAGTGCGCTACGACTCACTAGCGTCTAGAATCCCACTGCCAAGGACACAACAGCCTTGCATTGGGGAGCAACGTGGGGACGCCTCGACGATTACGGTGCAGCGGCTCGGGCACTTTCGCGGTGGGCTTGGTGCTGCTCTTTGGCGCGGGCAACGGCGTGCTCGCCGACGCGCCGGCCACCGCCGCGTCGGCCGGATCCGTTTCCGGCGATGCGCCAAAATCGCTCCCACAGGAAAATTTTCTCTCGTCGGTCACCGAGTCCCTCAGGCTGGACCCCGGTCACGAAGTGGTGCGTGCGCATTTCGACCTTGGCTCTGCGCCGAATTCCCACCGGTACTATTGCCTGATCGACACCAAAACGGGTCGCAGGGAACCCAACGGAGTGCTGGGTCATCCGCTGCGACTGCCTGATGGGACGACCGGCATCAAGGTCGATTCCGTGTCGCTCTACGGCTGTGATGATGCAGCAAAGCAAGGAATGCTGATCACCGCAGGATACCTGTTGCAGACGCCGGCCGGCGCCGCCGTCGCGCAGTCGCCACAAGCCCCGAGCCCAGCCGCAATGTCGCCGGACAAGATCGACGTCGCCGGCGTGCAGCTCGGAATGTCGCTGGATGAGGCTCGTGCCGTGCTCAAATCCAAGAAGCTGCGCGAAACCCATGAAGCGACGGAAACGCTCGGCTATTGGGACGCCGCCAAAGGAGCAATGCAGTCGATTGCCGACGGGCGCTTCGTGAATATCCTCGCAGCGTGGACCGCGCCGGCTGCCGGCGAACCCTTGGAGGCGGATGGCGAGTCATACGAGGTCATGTTCACGCCGGTCCCGGGCAAGCAGCGGGTGATGGCGATTATTCATTCGGTAGGGTATTCGCGCGCGGACGCCGTTTCTGAAACGGCTCTCGAGGTTGGGCTGGTAAGAAAATACGGCGGCTTTGCGGGATCGAACGACCTGCCGGATTCTCCCACTTGGCGATGGCAGAGCGGCGGTGGCGTGCGGACCGGCGATCCTTGCAACCGTCGCGGGCTATTCGGCGGGCTCGGCGGATTGAACTTGGCAAATTCGGTCCGGGAAAATATTGCCCTGAAGAAGCCGCCCGACGAGTTGCGATTTGAGATCGGTCGCTGCGGAGTGGCGATCGTGACCGAAGACCAGTACACGGCGAACGGCGGTGCACTGCCCGCGGATCGCCTAGTGACGCGATTCACCGTGACCGCCTACAGTCCGTCGCTGGCCCTCGAGGGAGCCGAGTCGGCGGCGCAACTCATTCAAGCCGCCAAGGGCGTGGGCAATAAGGCCGACGCGTCACGTGCCAAGGCTCGAAAAGTACCGAATCTTTGACGGCACGGCAGGTGCTTCGCCATGGAATCAAGCGTCGCAGTGTGCGCAGATGGACCTACCCATGAGTCTTGAGCCCGGGCAGCTGCTGCTTGCTGCCGATACCGCCGTTACCTGTCCGAAGTGTGCGCACGAGTTCAGTCTCGATCAGGGGTTCGCGAACAGAACGCTCGCGCAGTTGTCGGCGGCGAGTGCCGCAGCAATCGCGGCGATGCGAAATAACGAACGGGCGGAGGTGGAAAAACGGGCGCAGCGGCAAAGGGAGCAGTTCGCGCGCGCCGCCGCGGCCGCGCAACTTCAGGCGGCCGAGTCCGCGGCCGCGCAGCGCAAGGATTTCGACGATCAGCTCGCGGCCAAGAATTCGCAAGTACAGGCGCTGCGGGACGAGCAATTGACGCTGCGCAAGGAACGCGAGCAACTCCAGGATGAAAAGAAGGCCCTGGCGCTCGAGGTCCAGAAGCAAGTCGACGCCCAGATTCAGAATCGCGAGGCGGTGATTCGCGCGCAGGAGCAGGATCGCGCGACTCTGGACAAAGCAGTGCTGCAGAAGAAGCTCGATGATGCCGGCGAGCAGCTCGCCGCCGCCAAGCGCAAGATCGAGCAGGGTTCTCAGCAGCTGCAGGGGGAAGTGCTGGAACTTGCGATCGAGGAAGGGTTGCGCCGCGCCTTTCCGCTCGACCAGATCGAAGAAGTCAAGAAAGGCCAGCGCGGCGGCGATGTACTGCAGCATGTCCTTACACGCACGGGTCAAGCGGCGGGGACGATTCTCTGGGAGACCAAGCGCGCCAAGGATTGGAGCGTGCAGTGGATCCCGAAGCTCAAAGAGGATATGCGCGCGAGCGGCGCGGCCCTCGGAATCCTCGTGACGATGCCGGGGACTTTCCCCAAGGATTGGCCGACCGGCGCATATTTTTCGCTCTATGAAGACGTTTGGGTCACGCAGGCCTCGACTTCGATTGGGATCGCCGAAGCGCTACGCACAGGGCTCATCGATCTGCATCGTCAGCGCGCGGTTGCCGCCGGCAAGGGCGAGAAGATGGAAGCGCTGTACGACTATCTCACCTCCCCGCAGTTTGCGCAGAAGTTGAAAGCGGTCTACGAGACGTTCAAGAAGATGCGCGAGGAACTCGATTCCGAAAAAAACGTCACGACGCAACGCTGGGCGCGACGGGAGAAGCAGCTGCAGGGGGGATTGCAGCAGCTGTTGGCGATCGGCGGAGAGATCCAAGGGCTTTCGCAGCAGGAATTGCCGATGCTGGAGATGGAGACCGTCTCGCCGCAGGAATCGACGTAAGCGGCATCGGCAAAGGCCTCGTTTGTGGCCAAATTTTGCGCATCGTGCTACCGTCGGCGGGCGAGCAACCGATAATCAAGCGGCTAGCAGATTCGATCCGTCGCTGCAGCATAAACAAGAACTCGTAAACATTGGAGTTGAGCCATGGCACAATTAACCGCGTTGTCTTTTAGCATCGGAATTCTCGGGGCTATTTGGGCGTATTTGGCGCTCGGGCCACTGAGTGGTTTCGTCCTCGTGTGGGCGGGTTTTATCGGTTGGGGGTGTTTTTTCCACGCCGGCGCGGATAACAAGGCGCTCGCCAGGACCATCACCGGCACGGCGTATGGCGCACTGGTCGCGTGGGTCGCATTCATGATCATCGTGCACGTCCCTATGCCTGCCTTGGGCGTCGTTTGGACCGCGATCGTCGTCGGCGCGACGGTTTTCTGCCTGGTCATTGCCGCTTCCGTCGATGCATTGTCGGTGGTGCCCGCAAATGTCTACGGTTATGCCGCATTCGTCGCGTATTCGCTCCACCAACCGTCGATCGCCCCGTCCACCGGGCCATTGCAGAACCTCACGTCCGTATCGTTCGCCAATCCGCTGATCTTGATCGTCGTTTCGATGGCGATCGGAGCTCTGTTCGGGCTGGCTTCGCAGCGTCTCGCACAGGCGCTGACGAAGAAGCCGGCTGGCGCAAAATGAGAAGTTGAAATAATCGAATGCCGGCCAGGTCCACCGTGATCTGGCCGGCACTCGATCGGCCAGGGGCCATCAACGACGGCCGGCGGTGCGGCGCACGCAATCCGGCACCCTTTGGCGTACGCGTCTTCGCCGGCGCCGAAGAGCGGGCTGCCTCAGGCAATTCACACCATTGCCGAACGATGGGACGATCACTACCGTATTGCCGTGCTGCCCGTTCGACTCCATGTAGCGGTGAGCCGAGACAATTTGCGCGAGCGCAACTGCCGGGGAAGCGGGCAGGGTTGTGGAATATTTTGGTTTGCTGTAGTTATTGCGCACATGTCGCGAGCCGAACGCACGGATCAAGAAACTCGCTACTGGTTTCCGGCGAAACGCTACGGGTGGGGTTGGGGCCCTCCTCAGACCTGGCAAGGGCGGGCGGTGCTTCTGGTTTGGCTGCTTGCGATCGGCGTTGCGGCCCTAAGGTTGATGCCGCATCATCTGCTGGCGTTTTTATGCCTCGTCTCGATCATGTCCGTGATCTTGGTGCTGATATGTCATGCCAAGGGTGAACCTCCGGCTTGGCGTTGGGGTCGCCGCGATTAGCGCGCTGCGCGGTTGGAGGCTCGAGAAGCAACGGTGTGACGGATCGCCGCCGCCGTAGCCGTCCGGCAATGCGAGCCTACCATGCAAGTCATCTCGTTCAAGGACACCGCGATGCTGAAGCGCGGATTTTGGCTCAGTGCCGTGGCGTTGATCGCGTATCTGGCCGCTCCTTCGGTATTGAACGGCAATTTTTGGCGGCGGCCGCTGATCAATTTGATTCCGCTGTGCATCTTGAGTGCGTTTTGGGCGTATTTCCTTTGGAAGACGCCGGTTCACCGGCTCGCCGAGCAGGTGATGGATTGCGGCGATCACTTGAAGGTTCGAAAAGGACGAACCGAAGAGGTCATTCCGTTTGCCGGCATATTGATGGCCGAGGTTTCGACCCATCTGCGGATGCATCGGATCACGGTTCGTCTGTGCAAACCCACGAAGTTCGGCGATCAAATCGATTTTCTGCCGCAGGCGAGTCTTTGGGGCAATCTTGCCGCGATTCGGCATCTGGCTCTGAATTTGACCGCTCGTGCGAATCGGGCCAGAGGCGGACCTGTCGGCGATCGATAGCCCGTTAGCTCGGCTGAGGATGCAATTGCCAGATCGGGCGCAAGCCCACAGGAATTCGACATGAAATGGAATCTCCTCGGTGCCGCCATGTTGTTCGCCGCCGGGTTGCTGACGATTGCCGTGGCGGCGAACGCGCTCGACCGCACGCAGACCCGTTCAATGGTGACGACGCGGTACGGGATCGTCGCCGCGGAGAGTCCGTTGGCGGCTCAAGCTGGAGCGCAAATTCTCGCTGCAGGAGGCAACGCGGTTGATGCCGCCGTTGCGACGAACGCGGTCATGGGCGTCGTCGAGCCGATGATGAACGGCATGGGAGGCGATCTCTTCGCCATTGTCTACGATGCCAAGACCCACAGATTGTACGGACTGAATGCGAGCGGCTGGTCGCCGCGAGGCCTGACGCCCGCATATCTTCGCAGCAAAGGCGTCACTGCCATGCCGACGCACGGGATTGATTCGGTGACCGTGCCGGGAGTCGTCGATGGTTGGGCAAAACTGCTGGCGCGCTTCGGTCATCTCGATTTTCGGCGGGTGCTGTCGCCGGCGATACGTTACGCAACCGAAGGCTTTCCGGTTCCGGAGTGGGCTGCCGCGTATTGGGCGAAGGCGAGGAAATCGCTGCGGGCGAGTCCCAGCGCCGCGAAGGTCTACCTGATCGACGGGCATTCGCCTGGTGTCGGCGAGGTATTCCGGAACGAATCCCTGGCGCGTTCGCTCGAGAGCGTCGCCAAAGGCGGCCGCAAGGCGTTTTACGAAGGCGCGCTGGCGCACAAGATCGTGCAGTTCTCAAAGCGCGAGGGCGGCACGATGACGCTCGCCGATTTGGCGGAATTCTCGAGCCAGTGGGTGCGGCCGCTGTCGATAGACTATCACGGCTGGTCCGTCAGTGAGCTGCCGCCCAACGGCCAGGGCATCACGGCGCTCGAGATGTTGAATATCATGGCGCAGTTTCCGCTGAAGCAGTACGGCCAGAATTCCGTCGACGCTCTGCATGTCATGATCGAGGCGAAGAAACTCGCTTATGCGGATCTGCAAAAATATGTCGGCGACCCGCGGTTCAGCAAGATTCCGGTCGCCGGCTTGCTGTCCACGCGCTATGCGCGTGAGCGGGCGCGATTGATCCACATGACACGCGCCAACTGCAGCGTCGCGCCGGGGATCCCGCCGGAGAAACTCGGCGACACGACGTACCTCACGGTGGTCGACCAACAAGGCAACATGGTTTCCTTGATCCAAAGCAACTACGATGAATTCGGCTCCCGCCTCGTGGCCGACGACAGCGGCTTTGTCCTGCAGGATCGTGGCGCGTTGTTCAACCTGACCCCTGGTTCGCCGGACGTGCTGGCGGGTCACAAACGGCCGCTGCATACCATCATTCCCGGCTTCCTGGCGAAAGGCGAGGTGCGCATTGCCTTCGGCATCATGGGCGGCTTCAATCAAGCGCAGGCACACGCTCAGTTTGTGTCCGACGTCGTCGATTTTGGGATGAACATCCAAGCGGCGCTGGAATCTCCGCGTTTCGATAAATACACGTTCGGCGGCTGCGATCTGCAGATCGAGGATCGCGTGCCCGCCGGCGTTCGTGCGGCACTGGCAGCGCGCGGCCATCTGCTTCAGCTTACCGGTGCATTTTCCTCGGTCATGGGCGGGGGACAGGCTACGGAACGCGATTTTGCGACCGGAGTCAATTTTGGCGCATCCGACCCGCGCAAGGACGGCGAGGCCATTCCGGAGCCGCCTGCGAATCGATGATGCGATGCTCGAACCATGCTCATTGATCGGCGCAGCCGCAACGGACTTGGATCGACGACTTGCGCCAGACGCTCGCGAGCCACGGCTGCTGTTCGCGGGGCAGGCCGGTGGGTCGGTAGTAGTGCTGGAGTTCGGTAAAGGCCGCATGTGACAAGTAGCCGCGCCAGGCGGCGAGGTCGTGGTACGCGCCGTAGCGCTCGCCGTTCCAGGATTCCTCGTTGTGGCCGCGCGGGTTGGAGCTGAAGAGCACACCTCGCGGCTTCAGTGCGGCGTGCAGCTCGCGCAAGACGCGCGGCAATGCTTGCGTCGGCACGTGAAACAGCGAGGCGTTGGCAAAAATACCGTCGAAGAAGCAACTCGGCAGGTCGAGGGCGAGGAAATCCTGCTGCCATACATCGCAGCCGGATTCCGCTCGCGCCATGGCCGCGAAGCCGGCCGCACCGTCGAGTCCGATCGGGCTGTGGCCGAGCGCGGTCAGGGCCTTGAGGTCGCGCCCCGGCCCGCAGCCAAAATCGAGGATCGTGAAGGGCGGCTCGCCTTCGATATGCCGCAACAGCGCCGCGATGTTCTGGCTGACGTCATGGTCGCGCGTTCCGGCGCGGAACTCCTCGGCACGATGGTCGTAATAGGCGAGCGTCCGTGCGGCGAGTTCGTGGACCTCCAGCGCCGCGGATGGCTCGTCCTTCATCGTGGTTGCTGCAGCGACCGAGAGCGGCGGCTGGGGATGGGTGGACTAACGCAGGCGACGAGCAGGCGATCGGTTTGGCGATCCTGGCCGACGTAGAAGTCGTGACTTCCCTCATCGGTAAAGCCGACTTTTTCGTAGAACGCAATGCCGCGCGGATTTCTCTCCCACACGCCCAGCCAAAGATGTTTGCCGCCGAACCTGCGGGCAGTGTCGTGGACCGCTTGCATGAGTCGCTGCGCAATTCCTTTGCCCTGCGCGGGGCGATCGACGTAAAAGCGGTGTAGCTCGATCGGTCGATCGAGGATGATGCAGGGCGGGGGATCGTTACGCCGGACTTGGGCGAATGCCAGCAGCGTCGTGGCGTCGTGCACGAGCAGAGTCGTGATGTCCGGATCCAACAACTCTTTGCTCTGCTGAGCGACGCCGAACGCCATCGTCAGGTGGGCGCGCATATCATCGGGGCGATTGTCCGCGCCAAACGTCTCCTCGAAGGTGCGCGCGGCAAATGCGGCGAGCTCCGGGGCGTCGGCTTCGACGCCAACGCGAATTTTGGCGGACTCTGGATTCAGCATGGCTGCCGATCGAAGCTCAGTATTCGACGAGTGGCGGCCGTTTTTGGCGGATCCACTGTTGGACCGTCGGCCGACGCCATTGCCGAGCGGCGTAGTCGATGAGTCGCTGGGGTAGCGGGTCGCCGAGCACGATCAGGCGCTGCAGCATCATCGCCAGATCGACATCCGCGATCGACCAGTCGCCAAAGAGGTGGTCGGTACGGCCGTCGAGCAACCTCAACGCCGCCGTGGTTAGCTTGTCGGCGGCCTCACGCGCGCGTGCGGATAGGGCGGGTCGCGTGGCGCCGCAGAAGACGACGAACGTAGGCCGCTCGTCGCGAATCGGCATCAGGTCACTGCGCACCCAGGCTTGAATTTGGCGCGCCCTGGCGCGATCGCGGGCATCGGTGGGGTATAAGCGTCGTCCTGCAAAGGTCTCGTCGACGTATTCGCAGATCGCGGAGGACTCCGAGAGCGAAAAGCCGTCGTGAATCAAGGTGGGGATCCGCCGGGTGATCGACGTCGCGGCGAAGGCGGGTTCTTGGTTTGCGTTAACGGCAAGATCCAGGGCCTCGATGTCGAACGTCAGTTCCTTCTCGAGCAGACCGACGAAAGCCGCCAGCGCGTAGGGGCTCGCAAAATTGGAGTCGACGTAGAGGAGCATGGTGTTACCTGAAGGTGGTGTTGACGCCGGTTCAAGCGGCGGCCTTATTGTGTCGCATCAGTTCGATATGCATAAGCGCCAGGATGACCTAACAGGCGATTGGGTCACCTTAAATATTTGCCGGTTACGGCGCCATCGAGCTTGCGAATGCGCAGCGGTCTCAATATATCCGGTTGCATGAGCCTTGCGTTGACGCCCATGCGATCCGCATGTTCGCCAATCGCAGCCCAATGGGTGACACAGCCGCAAATCTTGCAGCGGTGAAATTCGATGGAGCGGTCACCCCACAGGTAAATGTCGGTCGCGCCAACGGGCGGGACGATCCGCACCTGCTTCGGTGAATAGTAGGCCCACAGCACGCCGTAGCGGCGGCAGATGGAGCAATTGCAGTCCGTCAGCGTTTCCGGCGGGGTTTGGATTTCCAGGTGTACGGCGCCACAATGACAGGATGCGTCTATTGTCGTTTTCACTTCACCCTCTGCCATGGGACAATGGGGGACCAGCGCGGTTATCCGGTAACCGTCAGCTGCAGTATAAAGAGTGATGCGATCCGAGGGTATTGGCCGCAGGATGCGCCAACGGAATCGAGGGCGGCGCCGCCCGGTAACGGACATTCGCGATTACTCCGCTCGCTGGAGGTCCTAACGATGTGCGCCGCCCGGTACGCGAGATTCTCTTTGTTAAGTCTGATTTGGGCGTACGCCCTGCTGTGCCAGGCGTCGCCCGCCGGCGGCCGGCCGCCGCCGTTGACGAGACAACAACTCATCGGCGCGTGGCGGCTCGTGAGCATTGACTGTTCGGGCCCGAGTGGGCCGATCGTCGATCCCTTCTACCAAGCCGATTCGATTGGCATCATCATCTACGATGCATCCGGATGGATGAGCGTGCAAATAGCCGCACCGCATCGCCAGGCCCTGGAGGTTCCGGAATCGCGGTTGTCTGCCTCCGAGGCAGCGCCGGAGGCGCGCATGAAGGCCGCGGCATTCGACACCTATTACGCTTACTTTGGTACCTGGAAGTTCGATGCGGCGAGCGCGACGGTCAGCCATCATGTCGAGTCGTCTCTCATTTCGTCCGAAACGGGAGTGGACTACAGGCAGCATGTCTCCCTCGAGAGCGGACGCCTGGTGTTGACGACGCGCAGCGGAAAAAAGGGGGAAGAGATGGTCCGCAGGAAGGTTTGGGAGCGCATTACCGGATTGACCGAATAGCGGGCCACGGCGGGCCTCGGCCTAGACTCCAAGGCACGCGGGTTTGCATGGGGCGTCGGCATGGCGAAAGAGTGTCCCCTATTCTCCGGCCCCCGGATCGGCGCAGCCTGGCGCCGTGGGGCCCTTGAAGTCCCGGGTGGCGGCGACGATCCAATCGCGAAATTGCGCCATTTTGGGAAGCGTCAAGAATGGCTTCGGGCAGACAAAATAATAGGCGGAGCTGTAGGGTAACGCCTTGGTACTGGCGAATTGCAGGGTGCCTTTGTGAAGTGACCGCGTAACCATGGTCCAACGTGCCAACGCAAAGCCGAGGCCTTCTTCGGCCGCGCTCGATCATGCCGTACTGCTCGACCAATTCAGGATTGCCAACCGGTACGATCCAATCATCGAGCAGCTCACGGGAGGTATGAAACTGCAGTTCGATCTCGGGGCATTTGCGCCGGAAAGAGCGAATTCGCGGCAGCAGCCAAATTTGCAGGAACGATGTCAGCAGGCTTATTTGCAGCGGTCCGGCGCGGCCATACTGCTTGATCTGGTGCATCGCGGATTCAAGCTTGTCAAGGCCGGCTCTTACCGCAGGCAAGAGCACGGTCCCCTCTTCGGTAATTTCCACCATCCGCCACGAGCGGCGAAACACGGGCACCTGAATATACGACTCCAGTACTTTGATCTGCTGGCTGACCGCCGCCGGTGTGACATGGAGCGCTTCGGCAGCGCCGCAGAAACGGAGGTGCGGGGCGACCGCCTCGAACACGCGTAAGGCTCCCAATGGCAATCGATCGTAGGCGGCTGGCATGTTAAGTTCTCCTTAACGGATGATCAGGGATTGCGTTTGTGGTGCATTGGCGGACGGGGCAATGTGTTCACCGTTCGATCAATTCAATCGCCGGAGCACGCACATCATGAACGAAATCATTCGCATCGCAGGGGTCGCGCAAGCGCTGCTTGCAGTCACCGTCACCGTCCTTTCCGGCCTGATCTTTCAGTTCGGGCACCTGCTTTGAAGGAGGCGGTCATTCCTGTGCAGACGGCGCAGCGACGATCGCGATTAGGATCGGGAGGATAGGCGCATGATCCGCATACGGGAAATTGACCATCTGGTATTGCGCGTCGTCGATCTGGAGAAAATGCTGCGCTTTTACTGCGACCTGCTGGGATGCACGATCGAGCGCCGAGAAGATTCCATTGGCCTGGTGCAATTGCGGGCGGGCCGGTCTCTTTTGGATCTGGTCCCCGTCGCCGGCGAGCTGGGTCGGGTTGGCGGGGCGGCACCCGGTCCGCAAGGACGGAATCTGGACCATATGTGCTTTCGGGTGGAGCCCTTCGACGAGGCGGGTATTCGCCGCGAGCTCGAGTCGCGAGGAATCCTCGTCGGTCCGGCGCTCTCTCGCTATGGCGCTGAAGGTGAAGGTCTCTCAGTTTACGTCACGGATCCGGAAGGCAATGTGGTCGAACTGAAGGGGCCGCCACAGGCGATGGATTTGGGAGGGGCCTGAGCGGGGCGATCGGGACGATCGGGGCGATCGGGGCGATCGGGGCGATCGGGAGGGGCTTAGGGTCACGGCCGCCTGGCTATGGCGGGTGGACGCCGCGCGGTGAGTTTACAAGACGAGCAGCAAGGGAGAGGGGCCGATGAATTTGATCCACAAGAACGAGAACCCGTTGAAAATAATTGCGGCGATCATCTCGTTGTTCGTTTGGGGCGCGTTATTGGTGGTGACCAAAGGGCTTATCCTGATCTACGTCGCATTGATTGGATTGATCTATCTGTTCGCGCAATCCGGATTGGTATCGCATATCAAGGGGACGGGGGTGAAGGTTTCGCCGGATCAGTATCCGGACATCCATGCGCAATTGGAGCAATCCTGCCGGACAGTCGAACTGACAAACGTTCCCGATTGCTACGTGTTGCGAATGAACGTGTTCAACGCGTTGGCGACCCGTTTTCTCGGTTGCAGTTTCGTCGTGCTATATGCCGAAGTGGTGGATGCGCCGCGTGATCGCCAGCGGAGGATCTCGCCTGCAGGCGACGAATGTACTCGCCCATGCCGGCCAAACGGCGGCATCAGGCTCATTTTGGATGTCGTTCCACGAGCTGTTCGGCGACTATCCGTGGCTGACCAAGCGGGTCGCAGAGATCACGGCGCTCGGCGAAGCCAAGGCGCCCAGCTACCCCAGGCGAAGCCTGTTTGCATGGCCGTTGGCGGCGATCGCCATCCTCATTTACGGCAAGCGCGCCCAACTGGCTGCCTGCTGCTTGCCGAGCTCAGGGCGATCATCGATAGCGGCGTGACGACAAGATGGACGTGAGCAGCGAAGTCGAAGATCGGATTCATAACGCATTGAAGTCGCATTCTCTCGAGCGAATCGAGAACGGCTATCGACTCGTGCACCCGTCGGGGGCGGGGATCAGTACGCTTCGGCTGTTGCCGGTGACCGGGGTTCGCGACGCACCGCAGGTGGCCGCGATCGCGGAAGTGGTCGCCGATTACCGGGCTGCGGGCCTGCCGTCGTTCAATCCGGCGGGCGCGCAGAGGCTCAACGCCATGGCGGTGTACGGGGCTTACGATTTGCGCGACGGCCAATTGCGGCAGACGGCGCAGTTTTCACTTTATTACAAAGAGTCCGCTGCGCATCTTGCGACACAGACCATACTCAATGCGTTCGCAGCTCAGTTGCCGATAGGCCGGTCCGTCGCGCTGGCGGCTATTTCGTCGGCGGCGCTCGAGCAACAGCGCGCCCACCATGCGATGCCGCGTGACTGGAAGATGCCGTTGAAGGCGGATGAATTGCGCAGCGCGGCAGCCGCGTTACAGAAAAGCGGCTTGGCGGCGGCGAACAATGACTTTGCCGTGTGGGCGGAACTCGCGCTGAGCGGCGATTGCCCGTCGCGAGCGATCGATCCGAAAGCCGAGACGGCGCTGCTGCAGGTGCAGGCGGGGATGCTGCATCCGATTGCGGGCGCCGGGTATTTGGCATCGATCTCTCTGCCGTTCGCACGAACCCCCCTTGACTCCGCGGAACTGTGTCGCCGGCTGAATGCCCTGGAACTCGAGCACGTCGATTTTGTGCCGCGTCTGGGGGCCTGGGGTCTGCATGGAGCGGATGGCCTGCCGGGGTACCACTGCTTCATTCCTTGCGCCGAGCCGTATGGAGGCATGCACATGGCGATGATCTGGTGGTGCGTCCGGCGTGCGGCTTGGCTGCGCGATCGCTTTTGGGTGGCGGAGCGGGGGATTGTGCTGGATCAGGAGGCAGAACCGGAGGCGGGCTGACCCGCTGGATATTGTTTGACCAGTTACTCTACATATGTTGATATAACAAGATGGCTCGTCCGCAAAACGCCTCTCGACAGACCCGAGGATTGCTGTTGGCTTTACTTGCTCGGCCGCGCGCGTGGCGTCACGGTTATGAGATATCGAAAGAGACCGGGCTCAAGTCCGGGACGCTGTATCCGCTGCTGATGCGGCTGAGTGATCAGCGCTTGCTCGACTCCAAATGGCGCGAGCCGGAGCGGCCGGGGCGGCCGCCGCGCCATGTCTACCGGCTGACTGCGGGTGGTCTCGCGGCGGCGCGCCGGTTGGCGGAGGAATCCGCCGCAGCGCCCGTTCTGCGCAAAGAGTTGAAGGCCGGTGCCCTATGACGATGCCGACTGTGCGCCGGCGGCTCGCGGACTTTGTGGCACGTCACTCTGTACGCGTTCTGCCACGCAGCCGCGCCGCGTGGGCGCAGGCCATGAGTGAAGAAATACGCAACATCTCGGACGATCATGAAGCATTGCGGTGGTCGCTGGGCTGTTTGCAGGCTGGCTATAGCGAGAGGATGCAAATCATTAGGCTGCTGGATTTTTGGATCGTGCGGTGCGGATTAGCTTTTTGGATCGCACTTCAAGCCTTGAGCGGGATATTCGACGGAATCTTTGTCCTGTCTTACAAGTTCCACGCTCTTGGAATAACTCAGTTCCTGGGTTTGCGCACCGAGGGCGATGATTATCGCCGCTTCATTCCGCTCATGAATGGAACGCCGGTCTGGGGGTCGATCGCATCGTTGCTGGCGTCCGCGCTTTATCTCGCTGCCCTGGTGCAGGTATTGAGACGCCGCCGATCGGCTACCGGCTTATTTTTCGCAGGGCTGGTGTTGAGCGTAGGGCTGTGGGTCAAAACTTTGGCAACGCCGGCTGTCGAGGCGTTCTCGCCAGCGCATCTCAAACGCGATGCACTGTTGTATGTGATCACCGCGTTGCTGGGCCTGCTGCTGTGGGAGGGCGGCAAGGCGCCGCGACAGCGCACGCCGCAACCGTAAAGTCGGACAGGGTCGCCGCGACGGCGCTTCACTGGGCGTGGGCGTGGGAATAGTCGAACCCGGTGCGGCCAGGATATCCTTTGCCCGGCATCATGCCTTGCCACAGGATGTGGTCGTAGGCGACCGCCGGGATCTTGTCTTCCTGGCGCCAATCGTATCCTTTGGTCTTTGCGGTCCACCAGGCGGCGTTGTGGATGTCGTGCCACTCGGGCAGCAGCATCGCCCTTCTGGTCATCGGCAGTTGGGTTGCGCTCAGCGGCGCGGGTTCCTCGGCAGCGTACGTCCAGCGCCCATCATTGCGGCTGAAGACGTCGGTCATCGGCCGTTCATAGGCGTCGTTCAGCGTCATTGGTCCCATGCCCAGTACGTCCTCGATCGTGCGGATCATGTTCACCGTGCTGTAGCGCGTATCCACCACCGCATGGCGGCGCACATAAGGTCCCACGATGAAGGCAACGCTGCGTTGCGCATCGACATGGTCCGGTCCATCCTGGGCGTCGTCCTCGATGATGAAGATCAGCGTGTTGCCGGCATAACGCGATTTTGCCACCGTCTGGATCAGCTTACCCACCGCATAGTCGTTGTCGGCGATCTGCAGTGCCGGCGTATTCACCCCGTCGATAGCGGTCGAGAAGTCGCCGGTATGGTCGTGCATCAAGCGCACGAATTCCAGCGAGGGCAGCTTGCCGCTGTCGACGTATCCCCGGAACTCGCGCGCCCACTCGAGCTCGCGATAGTAATCCGGGATCGTGTTGTCGAAGCCGCGAAAATACGGGTCGGTAAATGGGGCGAGTGTCGGATTGGCAGGGTATGAAACCCGGGTCTTGGTGCTGAACGGGTGAGTGATTTCCGCAATCCCGCCTTCTGCCGCCGGCGTGTTATAGCGGCCGAGTTCGATGAAGAAGCCATAGTTACGGATGGTGAGGCCTGCGCGCAACGCGGCGTCCCAGATGTAGCCTTTCTGATATTGGCCCTGCGGACCATCGGGGGCGGCGACATTGTTCTGGCCCGGCAGCAGGTTCGCATCGTTGGGGTAGAGCGGATTCTCCGCGCGGCGCTCGGCGAGCGTGCCCTGCGCGACCATCACGTGGCGGTTGGTGCCATGCCAGTCGTAGGAAAGGCCGCGTCCGGCGTAGCTCACCGGTATCGACTTGGTGCCGACATCGGATTCGCGCGCCGAGGTGCTCCAGGGCCAGCCATTGCCGCTCACCTGGCCGGTGTCGTAGAAATTGTCCAGATCGACGAAATGATTGGCGAGCGCGTGGGCGTTCGGCGTGATCCGTTCGCCGAATTCCGCCAGCGCCGGGTCGCTGTTGCCTTCGCCCAGATCGCCGAGGATCTGGTCGTAGGTGCGATTCTCGCGCACGATGTAAATCACATGCTGGATGTGACGATGGAGAAATGCCATCATTGCGCGGTCTCGGCCGCTCTCGTGGAATTCGAAATTGTCGTTGCGCGCCACGATACGCGTGAGCCGGTTCATTTCCCGCGCGCTTGGCACCGGCATCGACAGGAATCCGGCTTTGGCCCGTTGCAGGATATAGTCGTTGGTCAGTTGCCGAGGTGAGCATGAGCCTTTGGCGTTTGCGGCAATCTTGAAGTCGCACGGATTTGGGCCAGGCATGTTCTTGCCGTTCACCACGTAAAGCATTTTGCCGTCGGCGCTGACGCTGACGCTGTTCGGGTAATAACCGGTCGGCAACAGGCCGATGACCTCCGGCCTCGGGGTATCGAGCGCGATCACCGCGACCGAATTGGTGCCGCCGTTGGTCACATAAAGCCGCTTGCCGTCCGGGGACGTGGTCAGGCTGTTCGGTGCGGTGCCGTGGAAGAATCTCGGCATGCCGATCATCATGGCCGGCGCGGTGGTGTGGACGGTTGCAACCACCTTGTCGCCCTCTGTCGAGATCACCTCGACATCCGCTTCATTGTCACAGGCGACATACAGATAGGCGCCATTGTTGGCGAGTGCCAGGCGGTTCGGATTGCCCGATACCTTGATCCTCGCCGTTACCGCCGGGGTCGAGCCGAGCCGCAATACATCGATCTCGCGATCGCGCTCGCTCGAAATATAGGCGACGTCGTTGCCCTTGATCGCCACCCAATAGGGATATTCACCGCCGGCGACACCGTCCTCGGCTGGGTTGATCACTCCCGGACGCAACGGCACCTCGGTCACCTTGCCGCTGGCGAGATCGATCAACGAGGCACTGTCGTTATAGAAATTGGCGACCACCAGAGTCTTGTCATCGGCGGTCACCGCCAGCCCCGCCGCTGCGGGCCTTACTTTGAGGCCGTTGCCGCCGAGAAACAGCGGTGGTTTGGCCAGTGCGAGATGGCCAAGCTCAATCGGCATTCCCCGTTCGGCCCACACCCCACCCGACCGTGCAAAGGTGTGCACATCGTCGTTGACGCCGCCCGAAACGTAGAAATGGCGGCCGTTCGGCGCAAAGGCGATGCCCATGAACGTGTTCGGCACCTGCAGCACCTGTTTCTGCACCGGCGTGTCGTGCGAAATATCGTAGACGAATACGTATTCATTCGATGCGCTGGGAATATTTTTGGCGTGCGCATCCTCGATCAGGTTGTAACCGCTGGTCAGGATCAGTAGCGTCTTGCCGTGCGGACCGACCGTCGTGGTCACCGCCTGGCCGACGGTGTAGCGCGGGAATTGCGCAAGCCCGGGATTGAGCGGCCCGAAGTGCGCGCCGCGGGCTGCCGCGGGCGTGATCGTCTGCCCGCTCGACGTGATCGTGCCGTCCGCCCGTGCGTCGCGCAGCGAACGCGCGCAGCCGATCTGCGAGGTGACGAGCAGGGCGGATGCGAGCAGTATCGCTTCGAAAGCCGCGGCCGTCGGTGTAACTTGCATGAGCAGTCTCCTGGCCGGCGTAGGCCGACCTACGTCGCGCAATGCGTTTCGGCACCTTGCCGCACCGCCAAAGGAGAATAAACCAGCCCTCGCCGAACGGCACCTGTGGCATGGGGCCCCACGGTTTTTCCACGCAGTCACAGGAACGTGATATCAATCAATGCGTTACGTAATCAGGAGTTAGAATTCCAAATATTCCCCCAGCGTATGTCGTAGCGCGGTGATCAAGGAGGGGCCCCGCAGAGGCGAGTGCGCGTCTCTCGGGATCGCGGGCCTCGCTCACGCCGCGTCAGCCGAGGCGCATCCGTACGGCTGCGTTGCCATTGGCGCCGGCACGCAGGGCGCGAGGCGATCCGGCCGGCGGGCCATTCTCGGGCGCAATATTTCGCGGGCCGTCCCGGTCTTCTGGGTAGCTGCAATACCCGTGGACGGCTAGGTATGCGATCGCCGATGCATCAGTGGCTGATGGCCAGCACCCTGTTGGGCGGTTTGGCCACGGTCAATGCACAATCGAGACCCGCTGTGGTCGAGTTGTTCACCTCCGAGGGCTGCAGCTCGTGTCCGCCGGCCGAAGCGTATGTCGGCGAGCTCGCGCATCGCGGTGATGTCTTGGCTCTTGCGTTCCACGTCGACTATTGGGACGGTCTTGGCTGGCGTGACCGCTTTGAGCTTGCCAACGCGGCTCAACGGCAGCGCGGCTATGCGAAGTCCCTGCGGCTGTCGTCGGTGTATACGCCCCAAGTCATCGTTGACGGACACAGGGATTTCGTCGGCAGCGATCGAGTGGCGATCGGCAAGGCGCTAGCCGCGCGTCGTAGCGCAATTGCCGTCGCATTGTCGTTGCGGTCCGGCGAAGTTCTCGTCACCGTGGGTGCGAAAGAGGGGGGGCCGCCGAGCGATGTCGTGCTGGTCGCCTATTTGCGTTCCGCCGTCACACCGATCGGCCGCGGGGAAAATGCCGGGCGTACGATCAAAGAGTACAACGTCGTGCGCGAGTTCCGCCAACTTGGCCGATGGGATGGGACCGATCGGCGGTATCGCTGGCCTGTCAAGTCCCTGCCGCGCGATGCCACGGACGTCGCCGTCCTGATACAGGCCGTGGGGCAAGGAGCGATCATCGGCGACGCCAAGGTCGCGCTGCGCTGAAAAGTACCGTGCTACCGATCATCCGTTAGCGTCGCGATGACACCGCGTGCACGAGCAATACCAGACACCAGCAGAGTCCACCGACGATCAACAAAGCCGCCGGGAGCGAAGCAAGCCGGCCGCTGCCGGGGCGGTGATCCAGAAAGGACGCCCAGATTACGCCGAGCACCAGCATCGACACGGCCCACAGCGCACGGCGCTTGATCTGCCCGCGAGTCGGCGGCGGCGCATTGGGGTGTTCAGGCACCAGGTCGAGGCTCGAGGCCGTCGTCAAGGGCGCGCCGCAACCGATGCAGGCCCTTGCTTTGTCGCTCACTGCGCGTCCGCATTCACTACACGCGATTAATGCCATGCTTACCCTCCGGCCTGCTGCGGCGGCTCGCCCATCTTAGCGCCGGGCGGCACGCGCACCATGATTTATCGACACATCGCGGTCCGTTTTCATTGGGCTCGGGCTCCGGTCGGTTCGGCGTCAGGTGCTCAAAACTTCGTCAGCTTGCGCAAGGGATTGTTAACGGTGACGTTTCGGTGACGAGGAACCGGTTATGCACAGGGTTATCCTCCGAGATTGGGGATAAGCGCCATGCCAGGGGATTATCCGCGGGGATCGGGGAGAAATGGATGACGCAACGCAATTGCGATCCAGCGCGTTCATGCAGGTGCGCGGAATTGGCGCGGCATGTCTCGCCAATCTCGTCGATTGACCGAGGCAAATCGTTCGCTGCCGATGGGTATGGGAAAAAAACCAAGCGCGCTTGGTCGTGTCGATCGGGAACTTTCCGGGTACTAGGCTCTCTGATAGCATACCTCGCGTAACAAGGTATACGGAACCAATGGCCGATCGAGATCCCACGCTGATGGCGGGCATTCCGGAACTCATCGTCATGAGTCTTCTAGCCGCACGCGAAATGTACGGCTATGAACTTGCCCGGTCGATCAACCTGATCAGCAAAAACGCGCTGAGCCTCGGTGAGGGGGTGCTATATCCGGCATTGCACACCATGGAAATGCGCGGGCTATTGCGGTCGCGATGCATGCGCATGGACGGGCGAACGCGGATCTACTACCGACTGACGCCTCCAGGCAAACGTCGGCTCGTCCGCCTGAAGGCGAATTGGCGGCGCATGAGCCGAGGAGTGGAATCGATACTGGGGACTCCGATCCATGTCTGAACGGCGCTTCGCGGATCTTGCAGAAGCCTTATTGAGGAACGGCGTGGCCGCCAAGCGCGTACGACGTGCCGTCATTGAGATCGAGGACCACTATCGACAATTGGTGGACGATGCTCTCGCCCGGGGCAAGACTTTGACGGATGCCCGCAATGACGCGCATGCGTTGCTGGGCTCCGATCAGGTTCTCATCGATCGGTTTTCCGGCCAAGTCGAGCTGCGGGCCTGGTGGAGCCGCCGGACGCGCTTCTGCTTCGGGCTGGCTCCGCTCCTCAGCTATGTCGCCCTATCGGTGACGACGATGGCCATTCTCATGCTGATTGCGCGTCACATGGACCCGTATCTGCACCGCGTGCATGTGCCGCTCGGCATCTCGAGACGCATCGGTCTGGCGGTTCGCGTGATTTTTTTGTGGATTTTCCCCGTGCTGGTCGCCGCGGCATATGCATTGATCGCGTATCGGCAGCGTATACGGCTGCGCTGGCCCGTCGCCGGCATTCTTTTTCTGTGTGGTTTCGCCGCACTCGTCAACGTGGATATGGTGATTACGGGAGGATCATCGCCGGGTGAAGCGAATGGCGGCATCGGCGTTTCCGGCGCGTCATGGCCGGCCCAAGCCGCACGAGCGATCGCCACGGCGATGGTTGTGCTCGGACCGCTGTGGCTCGCGGTGCGTCGATCGAGGCGTGGCGGAAGCGTCATCGACTGACGCCGGTCATTACCGTCGTGGCGGATCATCACCTTCGTCGAGAACGGTTGGCGACCGCCGCAATTGTGGCGGCGCTGCATCTGGCCGTGTGCTGGCTGCTCTTGTCGGCCATGCCCCTGCGCGCGATCCGCCGCAGATCCGCGGAAGTGGAATTGGCGCTCATCGAACCTGCGGCCAACCCATTGGAAAGCGCTTCACCGAGGAACGAACGCGCGCATCGCGCGCATCCATTGCATGCGGCGGCTTTCAGCGCACCCGCAAAACAGCCGCAGGCGGCGACCGCAAAGTCGCAGAACGGCGCAATTCATCCGCCCACCGATTGGGCCGGCGAATTGACTCGCGAGGCAAGAGAAGCGCAAGCGCGGTCGCGGTCAACGCATTCGCAGGAGTTTGGCTTTCCGCACGCCGCAGTAACACCGGTACCAAAGACTTCGGAGTTTCCTTGGGATTACGCGCGGACCCATCGAGTGGAATCGATTGCCGGCGGCGGTCTGCTGATCCACATCAACGACCGTTGCATGATCGTACTGATGCCGTTTCCGTGGCCGGTCTGCAAAATCGGCAAGCTGAAAGTCAACGGCGATTTATTCAAGCGCTTACACGATCGCGGCAACGCGGGGGATTGGAACGATCCTTATCCGTAACAATCCGGGATCGGCGAGGCCGTGCAATTGCCGCTGATCCAGCCGGTAAAGCGCGGCTAAAATGGAATGCGGCCGATCAGGATGTCCTTGAACATGACCCAGTCGCCCAGCAGGCTGTAGAGGGGATGGCGGAAGGTCGCCGGTCGATTCTTTTCGAAGGCGAAGTGACCGATCCAAGCGAAGCCGTAGCCCGTCAGCGGCATCGCGATCAGCCAACGAGGGTTTGCGCTGAGGATCGCCAAGGCGAGCGCTACCAGCACGAGCGTGGAACCGATGAAATGCAGGCGCCGGCAGGTTCGGTTGGCGTGTTCGCCGAGATAGACCGGGTAGAAATCGCGGAAGCGGCGCGGCGCTGGTGTCGGGATGTCGGTCATGGCGCAGTCATCGGATTGCGATGGCGTGCATTCGGTAATCCTGCGGCGGGATAACTCGTGCCGGATGATAACATCGTCGATGCTCCGCAATTCGGCAGTCGCGGGCCGCGCTAATTCGTCGGCAAGCGCCGCGGCGGCGCTGCGCGCGGGAACGCCCGGTCGATGCTCGCGAGTTGCGCATCGCTGAGCCGCAGCGCCTGCGCGCCGGCATTCTCCTCGAGGTGCTCTATGCGCGCCGCCTTGGGTATGGCGAAGACGGCACGATGGCGCAGCAGAAACTGCAATGCCGCTTGCCGCGGCGTGGCGCCATGGGCGGCGGCGATTTCCGAGAGTACGCGGCCGGCCGGGGTCGCGGCGTCGAACGGCGCCGCCGACTGGCCGAACGGCGTATAGGCGACCAGCGCGGTACCGTGCTCTTCGCACCAGGGAAGAACGCCGTGCTCGATCGCGCGCTCCTGCAGATGGTACAAGACTTGATTGCATGCCGGATGACCGGGGCCGGCGAGATCCGCGACTTCCTGCAAATCGGCGACGTCGAAATTGCTGACGCCCCAGGAGAGGATCTTGCCGTCGCGCAGCAGCCTTTCGAACGCGGCGATCGTCTCAACAAGCGGATGGTGACCGCGCCAATGCAGCAGGTAGCAATCGAGCCGGTCGGTCTGCAGACGCCGTAGCGATTTGTCGCAGGCCCGTATTGCCGCACGCGTCGCGGCGTTCGTCGGCAGCACCTTCGAGACCAGGAATACCTCGTCGCGCCGCCCCTTGACGGCCGCGCCGACGATCTTCTCGGCGGCGCCCGCTCCGTACATTTCCGCAGTATCGATATGCGATAGGCCGAGATCCAGTCCCTTGCGCAGGGCGGCGACCGCCGCTCGATGCGCGCTTTCGTCGATTCGCCAAGTGCCTTGGCCGAGCGCGGGTACCCAGCGATGGGTCGTGCCGAAGATGCGCTTTTCCATGGATTACTCCCGTGTGCGATTGAGCTTAGCGGGGAATTTCGCCGCCCGACGACCGCCGCGCGCAGACGTTGGCACTGCGGTTGGGCCGTAAAGTTGTGACGACGGTCACGAAGGAAACGCAGTATTTGCGCATCAGTTCAGGCGGCGGCCCGCGGCCCGCAGCACAATTCGCAAGTCGGCGCCGGTGGTGCGCCATTCGACGGTAAGGATCAAGATTCATGCGCAGCGTACCCGTTGCGGCGGCGGCCGGCGCGGCACTGCTCGCCGCCGCCGCAGCCGGTGCAAGCACCGCAAGCGTAACGCTTCCGGTATCGGCCACCGTGACGACGGCGTGCAGCGTCGCCGCACTGCCCCTGGCGTTCGGTAATTATACGCCGCTCGCCGGTGCAGTCACCGGCACGACGCGCATCCGCGTCGGCTGCACGCGCGGCACGCGGTTCAAGGTCGCGCTCGGTCTCGGTGCGACCCCGGGATCGACGGTGGCGCAGCGTTTACTCGGGAACGGCGGCCATACCCTGCAGTACAATCTATATACGAATCCGGCGCACACACGGGTATGGGCCGACGGCACGGCGGGGTCGCGGACGCGGGGCGGCAGGGGCCGCGGTCCGGCGCGGCCCGTGGCGCTGACCGCCTATGGACTGCTGCCGGACAGTGCCGCCAATCGCCTGGCGGTGCCGGGTACGTACAGCGCCACGATCGTGGTGTCGGTATCTTACTAAGAGATCTGCGCGATGCGCGCCGCGCGGCGCGCCGTTCGGGCCGCAGGCGCGACTGCCCCCGGCAGGTTCAGTATCCTTGTCAGCAGGGGTCCGCCGCGCCGTCCGGGCAGTTGCGCTTCGCCAAAAACCTCGACATGCGCAGCGCTGCCTCGCGCCCTTGGTAATAGCCCGGCACGACGCCGGTTTCGGCGAAGCCCCTTTTTTCGTAGAACGCGCGTGCCGCCGCATTGTGGGCGCGCAGTTCGAGATTGATGCGGAACACGCCGGCGGCGGTCGTCGTGGCGCACAACCATTCGATCAGCCTGCCGCCGAGTCCCTGGCGGCGATGCGGCGGGGCGACGGCGAGAAGATTGAGATGCGCCGTGTCGTCGCCGACGTGCAGGATCGCGAACGCACTGATCTGCGCGTCGCGGCGCGCAACCACGACCGTGGAATCGGTGCCGCAAATGAACCGCTGCACACGCCCGGGCGTCCACGACCAGTCGAGGCCGTGTTCGATCAAGTCGCGAGACATTTCGGCGATTTCGCGGGCGTCGACGTCGCGGGCGAGCCCGAGCGTGGCGATGACGGACATCGCGTCATCTGCTCCTATAGCGATCCGTGGCCAGCACGAGTTCGTGGGCGTTTCCCGGTTCGAAGGCCGAATGTCCGGCGTCCACGACGAAGCGCAAATCCGCCTCGGGCCAGGCACGATGCAAGTCCCAGGCGCTGGTCGCCGGACAGACGACGTCGTAACGTCCCTGGACGATTGTGGCCGGCACGTGGCGAATGCGCGAGACGTCGTCGAGCAGCTGGCTTTCGCTGCGTAGAAAGCCGCGATTGACGAAGTAATGACATTCGATGCGCGCCACTGCCAGGGCGAACTCCGTTTCCGCCCATTTGCTGATGTTTTCCGGATTGATGTGCAGGAAGCTCGTCGATGCTTCCCAGACCGACCAGGCGCGCGCCGCAGCGAGCGCCGCCCGATGATCGTTGCCGGTCAGCCGTTTGTGGTAGGCGCTCAAGAAATCGTCCCGCTCGTCCGGCGGTATGGCGTCGCGGTACGCTTCCCAGCGATCCGGAAATATCGCCGACGCCCCGTGTTGGTACATCCAACGGATTTCGGTGTAGCGCAGCAGGAAGATTCCGCGCAGCACGAGCTCTGTGACCCGCTCGGGATGGGTTTCCGCATAGGCAAGCGCCAGTGTGCTGCCCCAGGAGCCGCCGAACACGAGCCAGCGCTCTATGCCGAGGTGTTTGCGCAGGCGCTCGATGTCGGCGACCAGGTGCCATGTGGTGTTCTCGATCAGATTGGCGCTCGGTCGGCTACGGCCACAGCCGCGCTGGTCGAAAACAACGATGCGATAATGTTGGGGGTCGAAGAATTGACGGGCGCGCCGGTCGGCTCCGGCTCCCGGGCCACCGTGCAGAAATACCGCCGGCTTACCGGCCGGATTGCCGCACTCCTCGAAGTACAGTTCGTGAACGTCCGAGACCCTGAGGAAGCCGTGCCGAAAGGGTTCGAGCGGCGGATACAATTGCCGCCGGCGGCTGGCTTCGGGAACGGCGCCGATCCGCGGCGCGGATTTGGCGAGTACGGTGCTCTTCGCCGCGGCGCGCTTCGCAGGCAGGCTTGCGCGCGGCGGCGTTCTCTTGCGGTTCGCCGGCGCCTTGCCCATGCCCGAAGGGCGCATCGCCCGTCTGCCCGCGGCATTCTTTTTCTTCATCGCCTGATCCCTTGTCGTTTTCAGCTCTAGTCGGCACTTGGCGCGCGCACGACCATCGGACCGAGCGGCCGGCCGCCCAGCAGATGCACATGCAGGTGATAGACCTCCTGGCCGCCATGCGCATTGCAATTGACAATCAACCGGTAGCCGCTCTCGGCGATTCCTTGTTGCTTCGCCAAATCGCGCGCCACCAGGATCATGTGGCCTATCAGCCCTTCGTCCTCGTCGGCGATATCGTTCACGGTAGCGATCGCCTTGTTCGGAACGATGAGGATGTGCACCGGCGCCACCGGCCGGATATCGAGAAATGCCGTTACCCGGGAGTCGCGCAATACGATGGTCGCCGGCAGGTCCCCGGCGATGATCCGTTCAAAGAGAGTCGGCATGCATACCCTCGATCCATGTCTTTTGATCAAGATTAGCAGGATCCGCGCGGTGCCCGAGATGGTTGTGAACCGTAGGCCGGATATTGCAACGCAGCAAAGCGCTTCCAATTAGGAATAGGAACGATTCTCATATAGAATTGCCCGCATGGACTGCGCTTGCACCGAACAACCGCCCGCAGCCGCGGCGGTCGGCGATATCGCGCTCGCCGATCTTGCGCCGGGCACGCCCGCGCGCGTCGTTGCGGTGGTGGCGGCGGGTTCCGCGACGCCGCCGCGGCTCGCGCAGCGGCTCGCGGAATTGGGGTTTTTACCCGGCGAGAGCGTGCGCGTCGTCGCACGTGGATTCCTCGCGCGCGAACCCGTTGCGGTGCGGGTCGGCACCGGTACCTTTGCACTGCGCCGCTTCGAGGCTGCGTGCGTGCGCGTCTGTCCGGAGCCGCTGCCGGCCGCCTGACCGCATGAATGCCCGGCCTGAATTCGCCGCGGTTCCCGTCGTCGCCTTGGTCGGCAATCCGAACTGCGGCAAGACGGCCTTGTTCAATCTTCTGACCGGCAGCCGGCAAAAAGTCGCCAACTACGCGGGTGTGACGGTCGAGCGCAAAGAGGGGTCGCTGTCGATGCCGGCGGGACGCCAGCTGCGAATAGTCGACCTGCCGGGCGCCTATAGCCTCGATCCCTTGACACCCGATGAGCAAGTGACCGCCGACGTGCTGCTCGGCCGGCGCGCCGGCGAGACGCAGCCCGACTTCATCGTCTGCGTCGCCGATGCCACCAATTTGCGGCAAAATCTGCGCCTGGTCTTCAGCTTGAAGCGCCTCGGCCGGCCGATGGTGGTCGCACTCAATATGAGCGACGTCGCGCGCCGCAAGGGCATCGTGATCGACTCCGCGAAGCTCGCGCTCGAGTTAGGCGTGCCAGTCGTCGCCACGGTAGGCGTGAAGCCGCGCGGCGTGGATGCGCTGATCGAGCTGCTCGATCGGGTCGCCGTGCCGGCGGCGGCCGCGCCGTGCAGCCAGACGGCGGGTTGGCAAAAGCCCTCGGTGGCCGAGATCGAGCGCGATCAAAGCGAGGTGCGGCGGATTCTCGCCGCCGTCGGCGCCGATCGTATCGAAGGCGCGACGTTCAGCGATTGCATCGATGCCGTCGTTCTGCATCCGCTGATCGGTCCTGCAATACTCGCGGTGGTGCTGTTTCTGGTTTTTCAGGCGGTATTCGCCTGGGCGCAGCTGCCCATGGAGGCGATCAAATTGGCCGTCGCCGGCTTCGGCAACTGGCTCAACGCCTCGTTGCCGGCGAGCCTGCTCAAGGACTTGCTGATCAACGGCGTGCTGGCCGGCGTCGGCAGCGTGCTGATATTCCTGCCGCAGATCGCGATCTTGTTCTTTTTCATTCTGCTGCTCGAGGAGTCCGGTTACCTGCCGCGGGCGGCCTTCTTGCTGGACCGAGTCATGGGCAGCGTAGGCTTATCCGGCCGCGCGTTCATACCGCTGCTGTCGAGCTTCGCGTGCGCCATACCGGGCATCATGGCGACGCGCACCATACAGAGCGCGCGCGACCGCTTGGCGACGATCATGATCGCGCCGTTGATGACTTGCTCGGCACGGCTGCCGGTATACGCCTTGATCATCGGCGCATTCATCCCGCACCGCGCGGTCTGGGGCGGATTGCAGCTTCAGGGCTTGGTGCTGTTCGCTCTCTACGTCGCCGGCGTCGCCGCCGCGATGGCCGTCGCCTTCGTCTTGAAGCGCATCGGCCACGGCAGCCGCTTCCAGACCTTGCTTCTGGAGTTGCCCGCCTATCATTGGCCGAACATGCGCAATCTGGCGATCGGCCTTTGGCAGCGCGTCGAAATATTCTTGACCCGAGTCGGCACGATCATTCTGGCGTTGATGGTGATTCTGTGGGCCTTGAGCACCTATCCTGCGCCGCCGGCCGGAGCCGCGGGGCCCGCGATCCAGTACAGCATCGCCGGCTACCTGGGCAGGGCCTTGGCGGTCCTATTTGCGCCGATCGGCTTCAATTGGCAGATATCGATTGCGCTGGTGCCGGGACTCGCCGCCCGCGAGGTTGCCGTCGGTGCGCTCGGCACGGTCTACGCCTTGTCGGCCACCGGCAGCGATTTGAGCGGCGCGCTCGCGCCGCTGATCGCAAGCTCGTGGAGCGTGCCGACGGCGCTATCCTTGCTCGCCTGGTATGTGTTTGCGCCGCAGTGCCTGTCGACGCTCGCGACCGTGCGCCGCGAGACCAATTCCTGGCGCTACCCGCTGATGATGGCGGGCTATCTGTTCGCGATGGCCTATGCGGGGTCGTGGCTCACGTACCGGGTCGCGTCGGCCTTCACGAGCTGACGCCGGCGCCGAGGGATCTTTAAGGCATAAACGATGCACGGCAGTTTCGATCAATTCCTCGTCTGGCTTGCGCTCTCAGTGAGCTGCGCTTACGCGGTGTCGGCTCTCGGCCCGCGAACCTGGAGGTGCGGCCTGCTTCGCGGCGGCGCACATCTTGCCGAGTTCTGCGGCCTGCGCCGCTTGGCTTCGCGTCTCGCGGATGCCGCCGCCGCCAAGGGGCAACGCGCCTGCGGCGGCTGCGACGGCTGCCGGCGCGGCTGACGGCGCGGCTGACGGCGCGACTGACGGCCTGCTCATCGACCCGTGAATTGCGGCAGGCGCTTGGCACGAAATGCGCGCAGGCCCTCGACAAAGTCCTCGGTATCGGCAAGCTGCGCCTGCAGCACCGACTCGACCGCCAATTGCTCGTCGAGCGTGCGCGGCAATTCGTCGTTCAGCACGGCTTTGATGCGCCGGTACGCCTGCGTCGGCCCGCAGGCGAAACGGCGCAAGATCTTCTCGGCTTCCGTCTGCAGCAGGGCGTCGTCGACGCATGCCCAAATGAGTCCCCAGGCGGCCGCGTCCGCGGCGCTCAGCGCATCGCCGAGCATCGCCAGGCCTTTGGCGCGGGCGCTGCCGAGCAACCGCGGCAGGTAAAAGGAGCTGCCCAAATCGGGCATCAACGCGAGCTTCGGCGCGAATAGCTGCGAAAACTGCGCCGAGCGGCCGGCGATGACGATGTCGCCGCATAGAGCAAGACTCATGCCCGCGCCCGCGGCGATGCCGTTGACGGCGACGACGACGGGGACTCGCAGCCGATACCATGCGCGCGCCATGGGGTTCAAATGATCGCGCAAGCGGGCGCCGACCGTGGCGCCGTGGCTTGCCGCCGCATCGGCGTCGAGTTCGTCCGCCGCGATGTCGGCTCCGGAACAGAACGCGCGACCCGCGCCGCAGAGCAGCACGGCGCGGATCTCGGCATCCGACTCGATCGCGCCGGCCGCCGCCGTCAGTTCGTCGGTCAGCCGCAGATTCAGCGCGTTCAGCCGCTCGGGGCGATTGAGCGTCACCCGCGCCACGCGTTCGCGGCGCTCGAACAGCAGTGTCTCGAATTGCATGCGATCGTCCCCGCGGTGAAAGCCGCAAAGCATAGGCCGACCGGCGGCAAACGTCACTCCGCAGATGTGCGTTGCGGCCGAGTGCGCGATACTGTGCCCGTCACCAGCAAGAGCGCATTGCATGCCGATACCGGGAATTCTCCAAGACCGCCTGCGATTGCCGCTGATCGGGGCGCCGATGTTCATCGTGTCGACGCCGCAACTGGTGCTCGCGCAATGCAAAGCCGGGATCGTCGGCTCGTTCCCCGCGCTGAATGCACGCCCGGCATCGCAGCTCGACGACTGGCTCGCGCAAATCAGCGATGAGCTCGCCGCCCACGCGCGCAGCCACCCCGACGCCAAGGTAGCGCCGTTCGCCGTCAATCAGATCGTCCATGCGAGCAATGATCGGCTTGCGGACGACGTCGAGATGTGCGTGAAGCACCGCGTGCCGATCGTCATCACCAGTCTGCGTCCGCCCGCCGAAGTGGTCGCCGCGGTGCACGGCTACGGAGGCATCGTCTTGCACGACGTCATCAACATCCGCCACGCGGAGAAAGCGGCCGCGCAGGGCGTCGACGGCATCATCGCGGTGTGCGCCGGGGCCGGCGGACATGCCGGCGTCTTGAGCCCGTTCGCTTTGGTCAAGGAAATTCGCGAGATCTTCGCCGGCACGATCATCCTCGCGGGTGCGATGAGCAGCGGCGCCGACATACTGGCCGCGCAGGCACTCGGCGCCGATCTTGCGTATATCGGCACGCGATTCATCGCCACCGAGGAGGCGCACGCGAGCGACGCCTACAAGCGGATGTTGATCGAAAGCCGCGCCGAGGACATCGTCTACACGCCGCTGTTCAGCGGTGTTGCCGGCAATTATTTGCGCGCCAGCGTCGCGCAAACCGGCTTCGATCCGGACAATCTGCCCGACACGGGCAAGACGACGATGAATTTCGGCAGCGGCGGCAATTCGCGGCTGAAGGCCTGGAAGGACATTTGGAGCGCGGGCCAAAGCGTCAGCGGGATTCACGACCTGCAGAGCGTCGGCGCGGTGGTCGCGCGCATGGCGACCGAATACGCGGCGGCGCGCGAGCGCATTCTGCAGGCGGCGCCGTCGGCGCGGTACTGCGCTTGCGGCTGAATCTCGATCAATTGCCGGCCGCGTTGACGCGCGGCTTGGCGGGCTCGTATCTGGTGTCGGGCGAGGAGCCCTTGCTCGCCGGCGAAGCGGCGGATCTGATCCGCGCCGCGGCGCGCGCTGCCGGGTTTGCCGAGCGGCGCGTGTTTCACGTCGACCGCAGCTTCGATTGGGATGCACTGCGCAATGACACGCAGTCGCTGTCCTTGTTCGCGCAGCGGCGCATCGTCGAGCTGCGAATGCCGAGCGGCAAGCCCGACAAGGGCGCGGCGCAGCTGACCGGTCTCGCCGAACAGCCGTCCGCGGACATTTTGCTGCTGATCGTCGCCGACAAACTGGACAAGAAATCCAGCGATGCCGCGTGGGTTCAAGCAATCGCTCGGCACGGCGTCTGGGTCCCGGTAAGGCCGATCGGCGCCGAAGCGCTGCCGGGCTGGCTGCGGGCGCGCGCAGAGCGGTCGGGTTTCGAGCTCGAGCCGGCGGCGGCGCAGTTGATCGCCGATCGAGTCGAGGGCAATTTGCTCGCCGCGAAGCAGGAGCTGGAAAAATTGAAGCTGCTGTCGGGCGGCGAACGCATCGACGCCGAATTGGCCTTGAGCTCGGTCGCCGACAGCGCCCGCTACGACGTCTTCCAGTTGGCCGCCGCGGCTGCCGCCGGAGAGGCCGCGCGGGCGCTGCACATTCTCGACGTCCTCAAGGAGGAAGGGCGCGAGCCGGCGCTGATCCTGTGGGCGTTGCTGCGCGAACTGCGCGGGCTTTGGCAAGCCAATGAACGGCTGCGCTTGCGCAGCTCAGAGCGCGGCGGCAACTGGAGCCAGGTGAGCGCGCCGTCGGCCAAGGCGCTGGCGCGCGTCGCCACGATCCCCTTGGCGGGACTCATCGCCGAGGCTGGACGCACCGACAGAATCATCAAGGGGCTCGCCGCCGGCGATGCGTGGAGCGCGCTGCTCGGCCTCACCGCGGCGCTCGCCGGTGCTTTGCAACCGCGCGTCGTTTCAGGCAGGGTAGCCGAATGAACCCGATGGGAATTTTCGGCGGGACCTTCGATCCGATTCACTACGCGCATCTGCGCACCGCGTTCGAACTGCAGCAGGCCTTGCGCCTGAAGGAGATTCGCTTCCTGCCCGCCGGCAATCCGCCGCACCGCGATCAACCGCTCGCGGACGCGCAGCTGCGGCTGAAAATGGTGCAGGCGGCCACCGCCGGCCAGCCGGGATTCGTCGTCGACGATCGCGAGGTGCGCAAGGCAGGGCCTTCTTATTCGGTTGAAACCCTCGGCGAATTGCGGCGTGAATACCCCGAGCGGAGCCTCTGTCTGCTCGTCGGCATGGACGCGTTCCTGAGTCTCCCGAATTGGTACCAGTGGCGGGAACTGCTGCAATTGGCGCATCTGGTCGTCGCCCACCGGCCGGGCTGGCGCGCCCCCGGCATGGGCCCGCTCGGCGAGCTTCTGGTCGACCGCGGCACCGGACGCATCGGCGATTTGCACGAGGCGCGCGCCGGCTGCATCTACATTCATGCGGTCACACAACTGGAAATCTCCTCGACCGACGTGCGGCAATTGATAGCGATGGGACGCGATCCGCGCTTCCTGATGCCGGATTCCGTGCGTCAACTGATTCTCGACGCCAACTGTTACTCCAAATCGCGGGTTACGCAGTGACACCCCCAAGAAAGAAGATCGCGACGACGCCGAAACGCCCTCGGAAGACCGCCGTCAAGCGCCGGGCCGTGAAGGCCGGGCGGTCGCTGCACGCGGTGGTCATCGACGCCCTGGCGGACATGAAAGCAGTGGAAATCAAGGTTCTCGACGTACGCGGCTTGACCGATGTCGTCGATCTGATGGTCATCGCGAGCGGCACTTCCGATCGGCACGTCAGGTCGGTCGCGCAGCGCGTCGTCGAAAAGACCAAAGCCGCGGGCTTTCGTACGCATGGCGTCGAGGGCGAGCGCGACAGCGATTGGGTGCTGATCGACTTGAACGAGATGATCGTGCACGTCATGCTGCCGCGCGTTCGGGAGTTTTACGGCCTCGAGAAACTATGGGACATCAAGGTCGCGAAACGCGCCGGCGCCCGCACCTGAGCCTGCGTTGCCGGGCGGCGTCGACATGCACTGCCGGCTGATCGCCGCCGGCACGCGCCTGCCGGAGTGGATCAATACGGGATTCCGCGATTACCAACAGCGCTTGCGCAAGCCTTTGACGCTCGAATTGCAGGAAATACCGCTCGGTGCGCGCAGCGCCGGCAAAAATCCGCGCACGGCGATGGCCGAGGAGGGCGGCGCGATGCGGGCCGCGCTGCGGGACGAAGATTACGTCGTCGCGCTGCAGGTGGACGCGCCGTCGATGAGCACGCCGCAGCTCGGCGCGTGGCTCGCGCGGCGCCTGCAAGACGGCAAACCGCTAGCGCTGTTGATCGGCGGCCCCGACGGTCTTGCGCCGCCGTGCCTTGAGCGCGCCGACTTTCGTTGGTCCTTGTCGCCGCTCACTCTGCCGCACGCACTGGTGCGCATCATCGTCGCCGAACAGCTCTACCGCGGCATGAGTCTGCTGGCGGGTCATCCGTATCATCGAGCATGAAGGGCCCGTTGCGCTATCCTTGACCTCATGTCCGCAGCATTCGTCTATCTGGCCTCGAACTCGCCGCGTCGCCGCGAACTGCTCATGCAAATCGGCGTGCCCTTTCGGGTCGTCGGCGTGGACATCGACGAGGCGGCTTTGCCGCAGGAGACGCCCGACGCCTATGTATTGCGGCTCGCCGCGGCCAAGGCCGGCGCCGGCTGGCGGCAAACCGCCGGCGACGCACCGGTGCTCGGCGCCGACACGGCGGTCGTCTTGGACGGCCGAATTCTCGGCAAGCCCGCCGACGAGGCGGACTGCGTACGCATGCTCGCGGCACTGTCGGACCGCACCCATCATGTCTTGACGGCGGTCGCCGTGCACGCCGCGGGCGGCACCGCGGCGCGCCTGTGCCGCAGCGAAGTGGATTTTCGCGCGCTCGACGCCGCGCAATGCCGGCAATATTGGCACACCGCCGAGCCGTGCGACAAAGCCGGCGGATACGCGATCCAGGGCTTGGCCGCGGTCTTCGTTAGGGGGCTGCGCGGCAGCTACTCCGGCGTCGTCGGTTTGCCTCTGTTCGAAACCGCGGAACTGCTGATGGCGGCCGGCGTGCCCGGGTGGCGCAGGGCATGAGCGTCGAGATTCTCATCAACGCGAATGCGCACGAAGCGCGCGCCGCGGTCGTCGACAACGGCGTCCTGCAGGAACTCTATCTGGAGCGCGCCAGCCGTCGCGGCCTGATCAGCAACATCTACAAGGGACGCGTGTCGCGCGTTCTTCCGGGAATGCAGGCGGCGTTCGTCGAGATCGGCCTGGAGCGCACGGCCTTCCTGCACGCCTCGGACATCATCGATCCGCGGCATGCGGACACCGGCATCGAGCCGCCGCGTACCGAGGGGATCCGCACGCTGGTCGCCGAGGGCAATGAAATCCTCGTGCAGGTCGTCAAGGATCCTCTCGGCACGAAGGGCGCGCGCCTCACGACCTACATCACGCTGCCGTCCCGCCACCTCGTCTACATGCCGCAGAGCCGCGGCGTCGGCGTTTCCGCGCGCATCGAGAACGAGGCGGAGCGCGAACGCCTGCGCTTCGATGTGCAGAGTTTTCTCGACGCGGACGAGAACGCAGGATTCATCGTGCGCACCGCGGCCGAGGATGCTTCCGCGGACGCCTTGCGTTCGGACATGGCCTACCTGCGCAAGCTGTGGGAAGTGATCCGCCAGAAGGGGCTGCGCGCCGCAGCCGGTGAATTGGTGCACGCCGATCTGCCGCTGCACCTTCGAGTATTGCGCGACTTGCTGCGTGCCGACGTCGATCGGGTGCTGATCGACCAAGCGGCCGCGCATCGGCAGATGCAGGATTTCGCCGGTACCTTCATGCCGGAGGCGCGGCCGCGCATCGAGCTTTATGCCGAGCCTCGGCCGCTGTTCGAACTGCACCACGTCGAGGAGGAGATTCAAAAGGCCCTGGATCGCAAAGTGCCCCTCAAGTCCGGCGGCCACCTGGTCATCGATCAAACCGAAGCGATGACGACGATCGACGTCAATACCGGCGCGTTCGTCGGCCACAGGAACCTTGAGGAGACCATCTTCCGCACCAATCTCGAGGCCGCAGTCGCCATTGCGAGACAGATGCGATTGCGCAATTTGGGCGGCATCATCATCATCGACTTCATCGACATGGAAGAGCCCGAGCACCGGCGGCAAGTGATCCAGGCCATGGAAAAGGCCCTGGCCGGCGATCACGTCAAGACCAGCATATCGTCGGTTTCGCCGCTCGGGCTGGTGGAAATGACCCGCAAGCGCACCCGCGAAAGCCTGGAACATGTTCTCTGCCGGCCTTGTCCAACGTGCGAGGGAAGGGGATTCGTCAAGACCGCCGAAACGGTATGCTACGAGGTATTCCGTGAGATTTTGCGTCAATCGCGGCAATTCGAGTGCCGGCAATTGATGGTCCTGGCTCACCAGGACGTCATACTTCGCCTGCTCGACGAAGAGTCCGCGGCGCTCGGCGAATTGGAACTCGGCATCGGTAAGCCGATCAGGCTGCAGACCGAAGCCCTCTATTGCGTCGATCAGTACGACGTCGTCCTGATGTAAATGAGTCTGCGTAAGCTCGGCAAGATCCTGGGGATTTGCTCGGCGGCCCTGCTGCTCTCCTTGCTCCTGTTGATGCTGGCCGTCAAACTGGCTCTCGACCGAGTGCCCGCCTACCAGGCCGAGATCAAAGCCTGGGTGCACCAGCAAACCGGCTTGCATATCCGTTTTTCGCGCGTTTCCCCGGCATTGCGCTGGTACGGACCCGAGCTTTCGTTCCGGCAATTGGAGCTGAGGTCCGCGGACGACCGCCGGATAATCGCGCGGGCCGCGCGCGGGCGTATCGGCTCGGACATATGGCGCCTGTTCTCCAGCGGCAAGTTGTTCGCCGCGAGGGTCGAGCTCGACGGCCCTGATATCGTCGTTGCGCGCACCGGGCCCACCCGCTTCGCTTTGGCCTCGGAAATCGCATTGCGCGGCGCCGGCGCGTCGACCTCGGCGATGAGCCTCGACGAGTTGCCCACCGGCCAGGTCCTGATCCGCCACGGCCGGGTAGTGATCGAGAATTGGAACGGCTCGCTGCCGCGCCTGGTATTGAGCGACGTCAATCTGGACATCCGCCGCGACGCCGGCGCCATTCGCGTTCGCTTCGATGCGCGGCTGCCGCCGGTGTTGGGCGGTAAACTGAGCGCCGCCGGAGCGGCGCGCGGCTTGGGCGATTTGCGGTCGCTCGCTTGGTACTTCGACATGCGGACACGCGACATATCATTTCCCGGGTGGCGCCTGCTGCTGCCCGAGACCCTGGCTCGCCTCGAGTCGGGCAGCGGAGCATTCGGGCTTGCCGCGAACGGCAGCGGCACCGATCTGGCGCGTGCGAATTTCGAGTTTGCGGCCACCAAGGTCGTCACCGCGCTGAGCGACGGCTCGAAGACCGAGTTCGACAAGATCAACGGCACTCTCGCGCTCACCCACGAAGGCGAGCGCTGGACGCTGCTCGGCCGCAAGGTGCGCGCGTCGCGGGCCGGCCGCTACGATCCGCCGTCGAATTTCGACGCCACTTGGCGCGGCAGCGCCGCCGGACTGCTCGATCTACGCGTCCATGCGAGCTATTTGCGCGCCGAGAATCTCTTGCCGCTGGCCGGCCTGGTGCCGCAAAAGGCGCTGCGCGAGCGGCTGCTCGCGACCTCGCCGACCGGTGAATGGAGCGACGCCGACCTGCGGTTGTCGCGCGCGCACGCCGCCGATCCATGGGCCTTCGAGGTACGGGCGCAATTCCGCGGGGCGGGGCTTGCGCCGATCGGCAGCGCTCCCGGCGTGCGCGGCTTGTCGGGAAGTCTCGCCGGCAGCCAAAACGGCGGCCACATCACCTTGGCTTCTCATGGGGTGACGCTCGAGTGGCCGCAGCAATGGCGGCAACCGGCTGCGCTGGCCGAGCTGGACGGCACGATCTATTGGCGGCGCACTGCGGCGGACCTGCTGTTCGCGACGCCCGGCATCACGGCGCAAAACGACGACGCGAAAGTCCATGCGCTCGCGTCCGTGTCGGTGCCCGCAAACGGCGGTTCCCCGCTGTTGACACTGGTCGGACATCTCGACGACGGCAACGCCGCGGACGCGCACCTCTATTTGCCGCGTGCGCGCATTCATCCGCGGACGCTCGCCTGGCTCGACAAGGCGTTCGTCGCCGGCAGCGTGCCGGCGGCCGACGTGATCTTCAGGGGCCCGGTGCGGCAATTTCCATTCCGAGACGGCAGCGGCCTGTTCCTCGCGCGCCTGCGACTTGCGGGCGTGACGCTCGACTACGGACCGGGCTGGCCGCTGATCAAAAATGCCGACGCGAACGCCGAATTCTTGAACCAAGGGCTGTCCGTCCACATCGAACACGCGAACGCAGGCGCCATCTCCATCCGGCACGGCGACGGCCGCTTTGCCGATTTCAAGAGCGGTGAACTTACCGTCGCTGCCGTGACTGCGGGCGACGTCTCGGCCGCGCTGCGATTTCTGCGCGCGAGTCCGCTCGACGCCAAGAGCGGGCATGCGTTTTCGGCGGTGCACGGCAGCGGACCGCTGCGCACGGCAGTCAAATTATTCTTCCCGTTCAAGGATTTCGAACGCCGGCGCGTGCTGATTCATGGCCAAATGCACGGCGTGACGCTGTCCGCGAGCGGTCTGCCGTTGACCGCGAGCGGACTTGAAGGAGACTTCACGGTCGACGGCGCGCAGCTGGCGAAAGCGAATCTGCGCGGGCGCTTGCTCGGCGGCGCGTTCCGTGCCGCGGCGAACGCGCCGCTGAACAGGCCGGTGCTCGGCACGCGCCTGCGCCTGCGCGGCACGCTCGACGGCGATGCGCTGCGCGCGGCGCTTGGCTTGCCGCCCGACCAGTCGATCCGCGGCCAGTGCGCATGGCGCGCGATCCTGAAAATCGGCGCGCCGCGCGCGCACCGCCGCTCGCTGCGCATCAGCACGAACCTCAAGGGGCTCGCGCTCGACCTGCCGCAACCCCTCGGCAAGAGCGCAGCGCAGCCGCTGCCCTCGTGGCTGCAGATAGAGTGGCTCGCCGCCGGCGCGCCGGTCGTCAATGTGGCGCTGGGATCGATCGTGCGCGCGACCTTCGCGCTGCGGCATGCCGCCGCCGGCCTGCGCATTGCGCACGCGGCGGTCATGTTCGGAGACTCAGAACCGGTATTCAGCGATACGCAGATATTCAACGTGCGCGGCAGGATCGAACGCTTGGATCTGGCCGGCTGGCATAAGCTCTATACGCCGGAAGAGAACGGCGCACCGCTGTCGAAATACCTGCGGACCGCGCACTTGGACGTCGGCGAAGTGCTCTACGGAGGCTCGGCGGTTCACGACGTGACGCTCGCTTTGCTCGCGGACGGCGATCATTGGCGCGTCACGGTCGGGGGCGCCAACGCCGCCGGCACGATCGAGGTGCCCGCGTCGGCGCCCGCGGCCGGACCCTGGGATTTGCGGTTCGACCGCCTGCGGGTCGACCGCCTGCAGGTCGCGAGCCGCGTGCCCGCCGCGGCTGGCGATGCGCCGCCGGGCAACGAGGCGCATGCGGCCACCCCGACCCCGCAAATCACGCCCCAGGAGGTGCCGGCGATCCGTTTACGCGCCAAACGGCTGATTTGGGACGGACGCGATTTCGGCGACGTGCAGGCGACGGTCTCCAAGGTCGACGATGGCGCGGTACTCGATACGCTGACGATGACCGGCACGAGTTTCCATGCCGCAGCGCATGGTGAATGGCGCGGCGCCGATGCGGGCAGCGGCCACATCACCGGTTCGTTCGCAAGCACCGATGTGCAAGCGACCTTGCACGAACTCGATTATGCGCGGGTCATCGCGGCGAAGAAGGGCCTGCTTGACTTCGATTTGCATTGGCTGGGCGCGCCGACGATCGATGCGCTGCGAATTGGCAAAGGGCACTTGACGGTGGCGCTCGAACATGGCCAGGTCTACGGCATCAAGCCCGGCGCCGGCCGCATGCTGGGGCTTGCGAGCGTGGCGGCGCTGCCGCGCCGGCTGGCGCTCGATTTCAGCGATCTGACCGACAAAGGCCTCGCCTTCGACACGGTCAGCGGCAGTTTCCATGTGCACGGCGGCAACGCCTACACCGACGATGTTTTGCTGAAGGGGCCAGCCGCGCAGATCGGCTTGATCGGCCGCATCGGCTTGAAAAGCCGCGACTACGACCAAATTGCCGTGGTGACGGGAAGCATCGGCAATTCCTTGCCGATCGCCGGCGCCCTGGCAGGCGGCCCGGTCGTCGGCGCGGCGGTTCTGTTGTTCACGCAAGTGTTCAAACAGCCGCTGCGGGGCTTGGCGCGGGGTTATTATCACATCACCGGCAGTTGGGATAATCCGACGGTCGAACGGATCAGCAGTGCGGATGCCGCCAAGGCTACCGCGGAGGCAAGAAATAAATGGGCAGAGTAGCCGCCATTCAAATGACGTCGGGTCATCTGGTCGCCGAAAATCTGACGGCGGCCGGCAAACTGCTGCGCGCGGCCAAGGACGCGGGTGCGGCGATCGCCTGCTTACCGGAGAATTTCGCGTTCATCGGCATGCGTGATGCGGACAAAGTGCAAGTTGCCGAGACCGATGGCGACGGGCCGGTGCAGGCGTTTCTGCAGGACAGCGCGCGCGAGCTCGGTCTGTGGATCCTGGCCGGAACGATCAATATTCGCAGCGGCACGGGCGGCCGCGTTGCGAACGCTTCATTGTTGATCGACGACGCCGGCAAGCGGGTCGCCCGCTACGATAAGATTCACATGTTCGACGTGTCGATTCCGGACCGCAACGAACAATACCGCGAGTCCACGCACGTCGCGCCGGGGCGCCGGTTGGTGACCGCGGACACCCCGGCCGGGCGCCTCGGCTTGTCGGTGTGCTACGACGTGCGCTTCCCCGAGCTGTATCGCGATTTGGTTGCCGAGGGCGCCGAGTGGTTGGCCGTGCCGGCGGCCTTCACGGTGCCGACCGGACGGGCGCACTGGGAAATCCTGCTGCGCGCAAGAGCGATCGAAAATCTCTGTTATGTCGCGGCGCCGGCGCAGAGCGGAACGCACAGCAACGGCCGCGAGACCTACGGCGATACGCTGATCGTCGACTTCTGGGGACAGGTGCTCGCACGCCTGGAACGCGGCAGCGGCGTGGTCACCGCCGACTTCGATCTCGCCAAACAGGCGGAAACGCGCGCGCGCTTCCCGGTGCTGGAGAATCGTCGCTTGCAGCGCGCTCGCAGCGTGACGGAGCCGGCGTGAGCTCGATGTCGCTGCAGATCGCGGAACGCACGATCCTCGCGCCCTCGGGTCTTGACCATGGTCGCTTGTCGGCTGTTCTCGACGGCTTGATGAGCCGGCGGATCGATTTTGCCGATTTATATTTTCAATCCTCGCGCGAGGAGTCCTGGTCGCTCGAGGACGGTATCGTCAAGGAAGGTTCGCACAGCATCGAACAGGGAGTCGGCGTGCGCGCCATCAGCGGCGAGAAGACCGGATTCGCCTACACTGACGAGTTGTTGCTGCCGGCGCTGGAAGAAGCCTCGCATGCCGCGCGGGCGATCGCGCGGGGCGGGGGGCGCAATGCCGTCAAGGCTTGGGAACGGCCCGCATCGCGCCGGCTGTACCTGCCGGCCGATCCGCTAGGGGCGATCGCCGACGAGGAAAAAGTCGCTTGCTTGATGCGCATCGATGCCGAGACTCGCCGCATCGATCCGCGCGTAAAGCAAGTCATGGCCTCCCTGGCCGCGGTGCACGAGATCATCCTGATCGCATCGAGCGACGGCATGCTCGCCGCGGACGTCCGCCCGCTGGTGCGCGTCAACGTCTCGGTCATCGTCGAGCAGGACGGGCGGCGCGAGCAAGGATACAGCGGTGGCGGCGGCCGCTACGGGCTCGATGAGTTGTTGCTGGGGGATGGGCCTCTCGTCCACGGCCGCGAGGCGGTCCGCCAAGCGCTCGTCAATCTGCAGGCGATCGCGGCGCCGGCCGGCTCGATGGCGGTCGTTCTCGGACCGGGTTGGCCCGGTATATTGCTGCACGAGGCGATCGGTCACGGCTTGGAGGGGGACTTCAACCGCAAGGGGACCTCGGCGTTTTCGAATCGCATCGGCCATAAGGTGGCGGCCGACGAAATCACCGTCGTCGACGACGGTACGCTCGACCGGCGCCGCGGCTCCTTGAACGTCGACGACGAAGGCACGCCGACGCAATGCACGGTGTTGATCGAGAACGGCGTATTGCGGGGCTATATCCAGGACAAGATGAACGCGCGTCTGATGGGGCAGGCGCCGACCGGCAACGGCCGGCGCGAGTCGTTCGCGCATATGACCCTGCCGCGCATGACCAATACCTACATGCGCGCAGGTTCGCGCGCGCCCGAGGAGATCATCGCGTCGGTCGACAAGGGCTTGTACGCGGTCAATTTCGGCGGCGGCCAGGTCGATATCACTTCGGGAAAATTCGTTTTCTCCGCGAGCGAAGCCTATTTGATCGAGAACGGCAAGATCGGCGCCCCGGTCAAGGGCGCCACGCTGATCGGCAACGGGCCGGATGTGCTGACGCGCGTCAGCATGGTCGGCAACGATCTGGCACTCGACGGCGGCGTCGGCACTTGCGGCAAGGAAGGGCAATCGGTGCCGGTCGGCGTCGGCCAACCGACCTTGCGTATCGACGCGCTGACCGTCGGCGGCACCGGTTGACAGGTCGGTGCGCGCCACGCCGAGCGGCGCGCGCGCCGACGATTATCTGCATATTCACGCGCCAATCCGCGATTCCACGGCGCGCGGCTGCCGCCGAGAATGTCCGCGCGGTCCGTTCATGGACGAACTTCGGTGGGTTCCTGCGGCTCGGAAGCCGGACCGCGGTGCGGGCGGAGCGCGCTTTTTGGCCGCGCTTGCGCCCGCACCTTCCCTTGCCGACGGTGCGCATCGGCGCCGGCGGCCGGCTATTCGGCGCGTGGCTGGTTGCGGGTCCTGGCGATGAATGCGGCGACATTGGCATGCAGCGCCCGCAGATCGGGTTCATGCACGTAGACCATGTGTCCGGACGTATAGAAGTGCATTTCGATGTTCTTGCGCAACGCCGCCTCGATCGGCAAATGGTCCATCTCGTACATCGCCGCGAAAAACGGTGTCGCCAAATCGAAATAGCCGCCGTTCAGCTGAATCTGCAGATTCGGATCGCGCTGCATCGCGGTCGCGAGATCCGGCATGACGTTCGCCGGACCCGGCAGCTTGATCTCGGAAGCCGGCGGCCGGTGGGTGAAATCCCAGGTCTTCCATAGATCGATTTCCGGCTTGTAGGTCATGTTCCGGCCGAATTTCAGCGTGCTGCGCACGTACTCGTTGAATGCCGCGACGTAGGCAGAGCCGATGTCCGCCGCTTGCGGATCGTAACTCGACTCTTCGCTCAAGGGATCGAGCGTCGGGCCGGAGAAGCGCGTGTCCAGCCGCCCGGTCGTGATTTCACTGCCTTGCAAGTTCTTCTCGAACTCGCCGCCGTTGATGCGCAAGTCCGCGTGCTCGATGTAGTCGAGCGGCAGCCCCGTGTAGTCGTGCAGCTTTTGCGCGACCGCCGCTTTGCTCTCTTCGCTCAACGTGGATCCGGCGGCGAGCGCCTCGGCGTAGCCGCCGAGCGCGAATTGTTCGACCTCCTGCAGGAGCGGGGCGAGCGTCGCCGGCGCGTTCGGCAGCTTATGGTGATACCACGCGGTCGCCGCGTAAGTGGGAAGCGCCAGTTCGTAAGGCAAATCGATGCCGGGGTTGAACTGGGGCCCATCGACACTGTCGTCGAAGTTCAAAATCTGCGAAAGCAGAATGACGCCGTTCACATCCACGAAATGCTCGTTTTCAAGCACGTAGACGAGTGCCGCCGAACGGGTCGTGCCGTAGCTCTCGCCGAACAGATACTTCGGCGAGTTCCATCGGTCGTGGCGCGAGAGAAACTCGACGATGAAGTCGGCGAAGGAATGCGCGTCCTGATCGACGCCGTAGAACGCCTTTTTCTTATCCTTGCCGCGCAGATGGCCGAAGCCCGTGCCGGGCGCATCGATGAAGACCAGGTCGCTCGCGTCCAGCAGGCTGTACTGGTTGTTGACGACGCGGTACGGGGCCGCCGGGCCGTGCGCCGCATCGACGGTGACGACGCGCCGCGGACCGAAGGCGCCCATGTGCAGCCAAACCGTCGAAGAACCGGGGCCGCCGTTGTACAAAAACGTGATCGGCCGCCGTGGGTCCTCTTTGTTCCCCTTGAAATAGGCGAAATAGGACATGCTCGCCTCCGGCGGCTGCGGCATTTCGGCGACGCCATGTTCGCCCGGCAACGGCGGCGGATCTTGGTCCATCGGATCCTTCAAGTGCACGACCATGACGCCCGCCTCGGCCTGGTAAGCGATCGGGCGGCCGCCGATGGTCACGGACCCTTGGGTGACCTGCCGTTCGTCGCGCAAAAAGCGCGGCGTCTCGCTGATCTTTGCGGCAGCGGTCGTTTTGCTGCCGGCGGCATCGCCGGCCGGCGCACGCGTGGCGCCGATCGCGGCCGCGGCGCCGGCCGTCGCGCAGAGGGCCGCGCCGAGCAGCGATCCGCCAAGAAGTCGAAAGACTGGCAATTTCATGAGGCGATTTCCCCTGGGTTCGTTCGAATAGGCGCCATCGAGACCATTTGGCCGCCGCGCGTCGCGGCCAGCCCCGAAGAGTATGGGTATCCGCCGCCGGCGTCCAACCCAGCCGGCGAGCGGATCAGCGCCGCGGGCTGCGCGTTCCCTTACCTTAATCCGAAGGATGCGGCCGGGTCCGCCGGCGGCCGGCAGATTGCGTGCGCTGCTTCACGCCCCCCGCGGCGCATGGTTCTGTAGGCTTATGGCCGTCAAACCCTGACTTCGACGGAGTGTTGCATGACCGACCATTCGGTTACCGGTAGCTTTGCGATCCGCCTGCCGCAGGAATTGCTCGCCGAAGCGCAGCGTATCGCGCCGCAAGAAAAGGCGGATTTGCGCATCGACGCCTGGCGCCGTTCGTGGCTGTCGCGGCTCTTCGAGCTGCTCGTCGGTAGCGACTAGCGATCCGCACCGGCCGGCAGGGCGCCGGCGATCGCGGCGGCCCGCGCCGGCGATCGCGGCGGCCCGCGCCCGATAAGTCAAATCAACCGCAAATTCCGGCACCTTCCGCGCTACCATGGGCTCCGGATCCTCAAGGAATTGCCGAAGTGCCCAGCATGCGATTGGCTCGTCCCCTGTACGAGGCCCTGCCGCTACTCTACGCGGTGATCGGTGCGTTCGCGATCGCCGTATCCTATGTCGATGCGCCGGGCCCGAGAGCGGCGGCGGCATCCGCGGTCGGCTTGGCCGCCGAGATCGCCGCGTTGACGCTTTATTTGCGGCGCCGCGGCTACCGCGAGATGCGCCGCGAGTATTCCGGCGCAGACATCGTCGCGCCGCCCGCGCTCGCTCAGCCGCGGCAATCCCACTTGCAGCTCGAGCTAGGCGCGACGCGCGACGCGCACGGCTGAGCGCGGCGGCGCCGCTGCCGCGCGGGGGTTCGGCGTCAGTCCTTTTTGCCGCCGGTTTCGGCGTCGTTGCGGGCGGCGGCCTGGCGCGTTTGCTGCGCGCGCTCGTCGATGTACATGATCTCGTGCCGGCCGACGACGACGACGTCGCCGTCGTTTAGATTGTGGCGCCGTACGCGCTTCGAATGCACGTAGATGCCGTTCGTGCTGTTCAGATCCTCGATGACGCAGGAGTCCGCTTGCGTCACGATTTGGCAGTGATGCCGGCTGATGAAGCGGCTGTCGATCTGCAGATCGTTGTCGGCCGTGCGGCCGATCACGACGCGTCCCGGTTGCAAATCGCGCTCGAGCGTCGTCTTGCCCTCGTGAGCCACCAAGATGCGCCCGACCTTCTGCCCGCCGGCCTGTGCGGGCGGAATCGTCTGATCGAGACTCAGCGTGCGCAAGCTGTTGGTGCGCGACGCATATTCGACCCATTGTAACTCCTCGATCGCCGCCTCCAGATCCTCGGCCGACACGCTGTCGGAATCGCGGCTGAAAGCCGCCATCATTGCCGTGTCGCACAGTGTATTGACGAGACGCGGCACGCCGCCGGTATAGCGATAGATCGTCGGGTAGATTTCCTCCGCGAAAATGCGCCGGCCCTGCGAACCGGCGACCTCTAGGCGGTGGTCTATGTAGGCGCTGGTTTCCGCCTTGCTCAACGCCGTCAAGTGGAAGCGCAGCCGCACGCGCTGCGCCAGCTGGACCAATTCCTTGGAATTCAGCTTGTCGTTCAATTCGGGCTGTCCGGCGAGGATGATCCGCAGAACCTTGTCCTTCGTGGTTTCTACGCCCGAGAGCATCCGCACCTCCTCGAGCACCCGATTATTGAGATTCTGCGCTTCGTCGACGATCAGCAGGACTTTGCGGCCGTTGGCATGCTGTTCGGTCAAGAATTCGTTCAGCGTGGCAATGACCTCGGGTTTGCGCATGTTGAACGGCGAGAAGCCGAATTGGACCAGCACGGACTGCAGGAATCCGGTCGGCGACAACAGCGTCTGGTTGATTTGCGCGACCACGACCTCGGTTTGCAATTCGCGCAGGAAGGTCTCGATCAGCGTCGTCTTGCCCGCGCCGATTTCGCCGGTGATGACGACGAAGCCGTCCGTGAACCAAATCGTCGATTCCATGTACGCTTTGGCGCGCGCGTGCTGCTTGCTGAGATACAGGAACTGCGGATCCGGGCTCAGCCGGAACGGCAGTTCGTGAAGCTTGAAGAGCTCGAGATACATTTGGCAACGATCCTTTCGGAATCATCGGCCGCGCCGCAGCGGCCCGATTCACGACCAAGTGATCGAGTTTAAGGCATTTTTGAGCGCCTGGTCGCGATCCTTGGCGCGCGCCTTGAGGATCGTGCAATGGCCCAATTTTCGGCCCGGCCGCGGCTCCTTGCCGTAATCATGAAACGCCAGGCCGTCGATCGCGAGCAGCCGAGCCCGGTCGGGCATCCTGCCGAGGAAGTTGATCATCGCCGTATGCCCGAGCGCCCGAGTGCTGCCGAGCGGCAAGCCGCATATCGCGCGCAAATGGTTCTCGAATTGACTGGTCACGCAGCCCTCGATCGTCCAATGCCCCGAATTGTGCACGCGCGGCGCCATCTCGTTCGCGATCAGCCGCCCGTCGACGACGAAGAACTCGATTGCCAGGACGCCGACGTAGCGCAAATTACGCATGACCCGCGTCAAATACAGCTCGGCGAGGCGCTGCAGGCGCCGGTTCCGATGCGGCGCCGTGCCGTAACGCAGTATGCCTTGCCAATGATGGTTCGCGGAAAGAGGATAGGCGGCGCATTTGCCGTCCACGGCGCGCGCGCCGACGATCGAGATTTCCATCGAATAGGACAGAAACTTCTCGTAGATCGACTCCTGCGCGCCGACGCTTGCGCAGGCCTCATCGACATCCGCCGAGCGCCTCAGGAGGTATTGCCCCTTGCCGTCGTAGCCCAGCCGCCGCGTCTTCAGCACGCCCGGCAGACCCAGGCGTTTGATCGCCGCCAGCAGGTCGCGGCGGCCGGCGACCGCGGCATGCGGCGCCACGGGTATTTTCAAGCGGCGGAACAGGGCTTTTTCCAGCAGACGATCCTGGGACGCCTGCAGTGCGGCGGGCGGCGGGCGGATCGGCGCGAATTTGCCGAGCGGCGCCAGCGCCGCCGCCGATATATTCTCCCAGTCGAACGTCAAGACATCGCTGTGCGAGGCGAGCTCGGCGAGCATTCGCGGGTCCTGCAAATCGCCGAGCAGAATCGGCGCGACCTGCGCGGCCGGCGCATCGGCGCCGCGGTCCAGAAATACGCAGCGCAGGCCCAAGGGAATTCCCGCCAGGGCCAGCATGCGGCCGAGTTGTCCGGCGCCGACGATGCCGACCCGCGAACAGACTCGAGGGGTCAAGGTCGACGGGGATCCGGCTTGGCGAGGACCGCATCGGTTTGCGCCCGCCGAAACGCATCCAGCGCGGTGCGAATTTCCGGCGATTCGAGCGCGAGAATCGCCGCCGCGAACAACGCCGCGTTCTTCGCGCCGGGCGCGCCGATGGCGAACGTCGCAACCGGCACGCCGCCCGGCATTTGCACGATCGACAAGAGCGAGTCCAGCCCGTTCAGGACTTTCGACGGGACGGGTACTCCGAGTACCGGCAGGCAGGTCTTCGCCGCCACCATGCCGGGCAAGTGCGCGGCGCCGCCGGCACCGGCGATGATCGCTTTGATGCCGCGCGCGCGCGCCGTGCTCGCATAATCGAACAACAGGTCGGGCGTGCGGTGCGCCGATACGACGCGCGCCTCGTGCGCGATCCCGAGGGTGTCGAGCGTATCGGCCGCCGCCTGCATCGTCTCCCAATCGGTCGACGATCCCATGATGATTCCGACCACCGCTGTCATATTTGCGAGTGTAGCAAAGCGCTAATCCAACAGCTGCCGCAGGTAGGCAAAAAGTCCGCGGGCGCCGGCGGGCGCGCGTTGTTCATCGCGCTCCCTGCGTGCCTTGCCGACCAGCGCCGCCAGCGTGCTTCGGTCGGCGCCCGGCTGCGCGGCGAGCAGCTCCTCGAGCGCGCCCGGTTCCCCCGCGAGTAGACGATCGCGCCATCGCTCGATTTGTTGGAACTTTCGGATCTCACCGTCATGGCGCCGTTTGCGTACGGCCAGTTTGGCGATCACCGGATCCGGGTCTATCGTGCGCATCAGCCTGCCGATATACTGGCGCTGCCGCAATTGGGCCCCGTGCGAAGGCAGGCGCCGCAGCGCGAGCAGGGCGGCGACGAGATTCTCCGGCAAATCCAGGCCGTTGATCTCTTGATCGGCGAGCGCCGCGAGTTCGACGCCGAGTTCCTGCAAGGAATCCGCCTGCCGTTTGCGCAGACTCTTGCTCGGGTGTTGCAGCGCCGATTCGCTCGGATTGCCGGCTTCGTTTTCGTTCGCCATACCGCCCATGCTATCACCCGTGCCGGTAGAATCGACGTCCAGTACCCTCGAATCATCAGGAGACGCCGATGGCGGTCGTGCCGCGTAAACCATTGACGCTAAGCGAAAAAGACCTCGAATCGATCATCGAACTCGCGCTCGGCGAGGCGCGCACGCGCGGCGCGTCGCAGGCGGAGGCCGCCGTCAGCCATGATACCGGCCTTTCGGTATGCGTGAGACTCGGCGATGTGGAGACGCTCGAGCACCAGAGGGACCGCAGCATGGGCGTCACGGTGTATTTCGGCCGGCGCAAGGGTTCGGCGAGCACCGCGGATTTCTCGCCTCAGGCGGTGCGTGCGACCGTCGCCAAAGCCTGTAGCATCGCCCGCTTCACGGCTGAGGATGTTTGTGCGGGCCTTGCGGACGCGGCGTTGATGGTGGGCTCGCCGCCGGATCTGGATCTCGCGCATCCCTGGAATTTGGAGCCCGAACGGGCGATCGAGATCGCCACCGAGTGCGAAGCCGCCGCGCGCGCCTTCGACGCGCGCATCAACAACTCCGAAGGGGCGACTCTCAGCAGCCACCGCGGCCTGCACGTCTACGGCAACACCCACGGCTTCGTCGGCGGCTATCCGACGACTGCGCACTCCTTGAGCTGCGTGGTGCTCGCCGGCAGCGGCGAGCAGATGCAGCGGGACTATTGGTATACGAGCGCGCGCGATTGGCGGGAATTGCAGGACGGCGCCGAAGTCGGCCGCGAAAGCGCGCGCCGTACGATCGCGCGGCTCGGACCGAGAAAACTCGCCACGCGGCGCGCGCCGATACTGTTCTCGGCGCAGATCGGCCGCGGTCTGATCGGCCACTTCGTGGCGGCAATCCGCGGCACGAGCCAATACCGGCAGTCCTCGTTCCTGCTCAATGCCGCCGGATCGCAGGTATTTCCGCGCGGATTTTCGATCGTCGAACGGCCGCATATTCCGAAAGCCGCCGCGAGCGCGCCTTTCGACGCCGAGGGCGTGGCCACGCAGGATCGGGAATTGATCGCCGACGGCGTATTGACCGGCTACCTGCTGTCGAGCTACTCGGCACGAAAATTGGCGCTGCAGACGACGGGCAATGCGGGCGGTGTCCACAATCTGATCGTCGCGCCGACCGTGCGCGGCGGCTTGGCGCGCCTCCTGGCCGCGCTCGGCACCGGCCTCTACGTGACGGAATTGATGGGCCAGGGCGTCAACACCGTTACCGGCGATTATTCGCGCGGCGCCGCCGGCTTCTGGGTCGAAAACGGCACCATTCAATATCCTGTCGCGGAGATCACGATCGCCGGAAACCTTGCGGCGATGTTGCGCGGCATCGCCGCGGCGGGCGACGATATCGACGTGCGTGCCGGCGTGCGCAGCGGCTCGATTTTGATCGATGAAATGACGATCGCCGGCGAGTGAGGCGCGCTTGCCGCGAGCGCCGCGAGCGCTTTCACGCGGCGGCAATGAAATCGTAGAGGGTTCGCCCGGCGAGCCGCTCATGCACCGCGGATTGCACCTGCCGCATGAGTTCTTCCGCCGGCGCGGCGGTGCGCACGTGCAGCGGCGAGCGGCTGCGCTGTTGCGAACGGACGGCCGTCCATACGTCGATCAGCGCCACATCACGGGCGTCGCGGCCCAGCAGGAATCGATCCTGATCGGCCGCGACGATCAGCCCTGCGCGCTCCAAGCTCTCGAGCACCGGATCGAGCGCGGCTCCAGGTATGTCGAGTTCCGCGGCGAGCAAACCGGCGCTCCAGCGGCAGACGCCGCTCGCGTGGTCACGGCCGATCAGCCACATGACCATCAGGCCCGCACGTTCGCCGGCGTCGCCGGAAAGATCGACGATATCCTGGCCGTGGCGCAAATATTGCGGATGCTGCAGGTAGAACGCGAATTGCGCGCCGATCAGCAGGATCAGCCAGCTTACATAGACCCAGATCAACGTGGTCAAGACGACGGCGAAGCTCGTGTAAACGGCGAGCAGCTGCGACGAATACAGAATGAACGCCGCGAACATCTTGCCGACCAGAACCCAGGCGACGCCGGCGGCGATGCCGCCGATCAGCGCCGCGGCGGGCTTGACGCGCGTATTCGGGATCAGCGCGTACACTGCCGCGAAGGCCGCGCTGACGAGGATGTACGGCAGAAGGCCGCCGAGAATCGCAAACATCCACGGCAGCGGCACGATCGAGCCGAGCGAAAGCGCCAACGCACCATGGCGCGCAGCGGCGACGACGCCGAGAGCCGCGGCCATCAACAGCGGGCCGACGATCATGGCGGTCAGGTATTCGGCGAAGCGGCGCGCCAGGCTGCGCGGCCGCTCGATCCGCCAGACGTAGTTGAAACTGGCCTCGATTTTTTGCACCGTCGTGACCACGGTATAGACGAGGAACGCGAAGCCGATAGATCCGAGCACATCGCCGCGCATGTTTTTGACGAATTCCATCACGCTGGCCGTCAACTGCGCGGCGGCCGCGCCCATCGGCCGGAAGAATTCATAGATTATCCCGGCCAGGTCGACGTGCGCGCCGAGCCCTTTCAAGATCGAGAAACTGAACGCGATCAGCGGCACGATCGACAGCAGCGTCGTGTAAGCGAGGCTCATCGCCTGCACGTTCAGCTCGCCGGTGAAAAAGTCGCGCAGCAGCGCCGCTGGAAAGCGCAGGCCGCGCAACAGCATTCCCCACGGAGGCGCCGTGCGCCGCGAGTGCACCCATAGCGCGTCTTCCAGCCGATTAAGCCACTTGCGCATGGGGCGAGCGTTACACGACGGCTCCGTCACTGGCAAGATCAGGTCGCGGCATGCGCGCCCATTCGCCTCACGCGGTCAACAGCTCGAGCGCCTGCAGATAGTTGGCGCTGGTGCGCGCGACGATATCGGGCGGCAAACGCGGCGCCGGCGGCTTCTTGTCCCAGTGCAGCGACTCCAGATAGTCGCGCACAAATTGCTTGTCGAAGCTCGGCGGGCTGACGCCGGGCCGGTAGGAGGCGACCGGCCAGAAACGCGACGAGTCCGGCGTCAGGGCTTCGTCGATCAAGGCGAGATGGCCGCCATTGTCGATCCCGAATTCGAATTTGGTGTCGGCGATGATGATCTTGCGGGTTTGCGCGTGGGCGGCGGCGAATCGGTATAACTCCAGGGAAATGCGCCGGACCTCGCCCGCAAGATCGCTTCCAAGCAGCTTGGTCATCGCCTGATAGTCGATGTTTTCGTCGTGATGGCCGGCAGGGGCCTTGGACGCCGGCGTGAAGATCGGTTCCGGCAAGCGATCGGCAATCCGCAGTCCCGCCGGCAGGCCGATGCCGCAGACCGCGCCGCCGGATCGGTAGTCGCGGTATCCGGAGCCGATCAAATAGCCGCGCACGACCGCCTCGACGGGGAGCGCATCGAGGCGCCTTACGACCATCGAGCGGCCGGCGAGAACGGCGCGTTCCGCGGGGTCCGGGACGACGTCGCTCAATGGCAGATCGGCGAGATGATTCGGCACGAGATGGCGGGTCTTGCCGAACCAGAACAAGGAGATCTGATTCAATACCGCGCCCTTGCCGGGAATCGGATCCGGCAGCACCACATCGAATGCCGAGAGCCGATCGGTGGTCACGATCAGCAGGTGCGCGGCATCCACTTCGTAGACGTCGCGCACCTTTCCCTGGTGGATCTTTTTCAAGCCTTTCAACCGCGATTCGAAGAGCGGCGGCGATTGCGCAAATTGTTCCAAGTGGCTGCTGCCTGGCTGCTGATAACATTCCCTGGTCGATGTCCGGCGATTGTGGCGGTGCTGCACCCATAGGTCAACGCAGATGGCTCGGAAAGGACTGGTCTTTGGCGCGCTGATTGGGCTATTGGCCACCCGCAGCCTGTGGGGCGCCGTCGCCGGCGCAATCATCGGGCTGCTATTGGATCAAGCAGCCGGCGGCGGCGCCAGCGCCGCGGCGCCGCCGGTTTCAGAGGTGTTTTTCCGCACGACCTTCGAACTGATGGGGCAGGTCGCGAAATCCGACGGCCGCGTGTCGGAGGCCGAGATCGACGCGGCGCGCAAATTGATGCAGGAATTGACGCAGGGTCCCGAGCAGATCGCCTACGCGATCCGCTGCTTCCACGCCGGCAAATCCCCGGCCTACGACGTCGACCTCGGCGTCGAGCGGCTGCGCGAGGCCTGCGGCTGGCGCCACGATCTGTTGCGCACGTTCATCGAGCTGCAGCTGCGCGCCGCGCTTGCCGGCAACGACGTCTCGCCGCCGGCGCGGGCCATCTTGACGCGTGCGGCCGGCAGACTCGGCATGTCGGCTTTGGAGTTCGCACGCATGGAGGCCGCGCTGCGCGCGCGCCGCGAGTCCGGCAACGGCGACGCCGGCGGCCGCAGGGGGGCAAAGCCGCTGGCGGCCTGCTACGTCGAGCTGGAAATCGACGAGTCGATCGGCGATCAGGAATTGACCAAAGCGTATCGTCGACAGATGAGCCGCCATCATCCGGACAAGTTGGTTGCGAACGGCTTGCCGGAATCGATGGCGCAGATGGCCAAGGAGAAGACCCAGCGCATTCAGGAAGCGTACCAGCAGATACGCGCCGCCCGCGGCATGCGGTGATAGACTGCTTGCGGCATGGACATCGTGATCGCTCCATCGATCCTCTCGGCCGATTTTGCGCGCCTCGGCGCCGAGGTCGAGGCCGTGCTCGCCGCAGGCGCCGACTGGGTTCATTTCGACGTCATGGACAACCACTACGTGCCGAATCTCACGATCGGTCCGTTGGTCTGCGAGGCGCTGCGCAAGGCGGGTATTGCGGCGCCGATCGACGTGCACCTGATGGTATCGCCCGTGGACCGATTGATCCCGGACTTTGCGGACGCCGGAGCGACCTATATCAGCTTTCACCCGGAGGCGACCATGCATCCGGACCGCACGATTCAATTGATTCGCGCCGCCGGCTGCAAGCCCGGCGTGGTGTTCAATCCGGCGACGCCGCTGAATTGGCTGGACTACGTCTTGGCGGAGATCGATTTGGTCCTGATCATGTCGGTCAATCCCGGTTTCGGCGGCCAGAAGTTCATTGCGGGCGCGCTTTCCAAGCTCGCCCTGGTGCGCGAGCGAATCCGCGCCAGCGGGCGCAATATTCGCTTGGAGATCGACGGCGGGGTCAAGATCGACAACGCCGCCGCGATTGCCAAGGCGGGCGCCGATACGTTCGTGGCCGGTTCGGCGATCTTCGGCAGCGCCGATTATGCGGCGACGATCGCTGCGATGCGCCGCGAGATCGAGGCGGGCGGCAAGGGCGCCTAGGCCGCCGCGCTACTCGTCCTCGTCCTCGTCGTCCTCGTCGTCCTCCTCCTCATCGTCCACCGCGGCTTGCTCGGCCCGGGTATTCTTGCCGGCGCCGCCGACAGCTTTCACGGGGACGATCAGCGGGCGGGTCTTGACCTTGGGCCGCGCGTTGAACACGACGATGGTCTTGCCGGTGGCGCGCAACAGGCCCTGCTCCTCCAGCACTTTGAGCACCCGGCCGGCCATCTCGCGCGAACAGCCGACCAGCCGCGACAACTCCTGGCGGCTCACCTTGATTTGCATGCCCTCCGGGTGGGTCATCGCATCCGGCTCGCCGCATAGATCCATGATGGCGTGCGCAACGCGTCCGGTGACGTCGACGAAGGCGAGATCGCCGAGTTTGCGATTGGTGCGGTCCAGTCGGGTCGCCAGTTGCGTCGCCAATTCGAAGATCAGGCCGGGACTCTCCGCGGCGATTTGCCGAAAGCGCGGGTAGGTCATTTCGGCGAGTTCGGATTGCTGGCGCGTGCGTACCCAGGCGCTGCGCGTGGGTTGCTCGTAGAACAGGCCCATCTCGCCGAAGAATTGGCCCTTGTTGAGGTAGGCAAGCACCATTTCGTTGCCGTCTTCGTCTTCGATCATCACTTCGACGGAGCCGCTGATGATGTAGTAGAGAATGTCCGGCAAATCGCCGGCATGGATGATCACGGTCTTGGAAGGAACCGTGCGTATGCGGCAGTAGCTCAAGAAACGATTGATCGCTGGGATATCGCTTAAGGCCTTGGCCCCTTCTTCCATGGTATCTCCCTCGCTATTGTTGCAGCGCCGGCCAAATACCGATGCTGCCGGACGTTTTATTACATAAGCACCGGAACCGCAAGCCGGCATCGGGCGCCTGATGAAGCGGCTATCGCTGCCGGCCGCCTATGCCCAGTAGGAAGTTCGCGTCATCAGGCGCGAGCTCAGGCGCATCGCCGCGCGCACTACGAGCGGCAGATCCGATCCGCCCAGCGCCGCCGAGGTCGCCGCGTGCCCCGTCTCGTCGTGTTTCATCTGTTCGAGGATCGCGCGACTGCGCAGGTCCGCGGCAGGCAAACGTTCCAGGTGATCGCGCAGATGCGATTCCACCTGCCGTTCGGTCTCGACGATGAAGCCGAGGCTCACGCGATCGCCGAGCGCTCCGGCGAGCGCGCCAAGCGCGAAGGAGCCGAGGTACCACAAGGGGTTCAAGATACTGGTGCGTCCGCCGAGTTCGCGCAGCCGCGATTCGCACCACGCGAGGTGATCCGCCTCCTCTGCTGCTGCGCGGCGCATCGCCGCCGCGACGCCCGGGTCGCCGGCCGACAAGGCCTGACCCTGGTAGAGCGCCTGCGCCGCGACTTCGCCGGCATGGTTGACGCGCATCAGGCGGCAGGACCTTTGGCGCTCTGCCTCATCCAAGTCCTTGTCGGCCGCTGCGGCCGCAGAGGGTGGCGGGGCCATTCGGGCGGCTCGCGCCGGGGCGGCTAACACTCTGATTGCCTTGTCTATTTCTCCAAGGACGCGGTCCAGCGGGGCGAACGTACGCGGTTCCATCGATACATTATATAATATGCATGCCAAGGGCGCACGGCGGGGCTGGTAAGCCGTCCTGAGCTTCTGTACACTTTCGCGCCTTTCGTCAAAGACGCCGAGATCTTAGAGTATTTCCATGTACACGGTATTTTCGAAACCCGAAGAAACGCGCGGCGACTGGTTCGTCGTCGATGCGGCAGGCAAGACCCTCGGCCGCCTGGCCTCGCAAATCGCGCATCGCCTGAAAGGCAAACACAAGCCGAATTATGCGCCCCATCAAGACCTCGGCGACCACATCGTCGTCATCAACGCGGCAACCGTGCGTGTCACGGGCGCCAAGCTCTCCGACAAGCTCTACCATCGGCACACGGGCTATGTCGGCAACTTGAAGAGCATCACGCTCGGCAAGCTCTTGAAAGAGCATCCGCAACGCGCCGTGGAGTATGCGGTCAAGGGAATGCTCCCGAAGGGGCCGCTCGGCCGCCGCATGTACCGAAAGCTGCATGTGTTCGGCGGCAGCGAACATCCGCATCAAGCACAGCAACCGAAGGCGCTGGAAATCACCTTTTGAGTCCGCAGGAACGCTAAACCATGGCACAGAACACAGCCGGCAATTCCTATTACGGCACCGGGCGCCGCAAGACCTCTAGCGCGCGGGTCTACTTGAAACCGGGCAGCGGCAAAGTGGTGATCAACGGGCGGACGTTGGAGGAGTTCTTCGGCCGGGAAACCGGACGGATGATCGTGCGCCAGCCGTTTCAGGCGGTGCAGATGGACGTCAAGTTCGATATCGACGCACACGTCGAAGGCGGCGGCATCACCGGCCAAGCCGGCGCCATTCGTCACGGCATCACGCGCGCCTTGATGGCATACGATGAAGCGCTGCGCCCCGGCTTGCGCAAGGCGGGTTTCGTGACGCGGGATGCGCGCGAGGTGGAACGCAAGAAAGTCGGTCGGCGCAAGGCGCGCCGCGGTACGCAGTTCTCCAAACGCTAAGTGGCGGGCATGTCTGCCGATAAGCGATCGGTTTTGGGGGATCGTCTAGCGGTAGGACAACGGTCTCTGACACCGTTTACCTAGGTTCGAATCCTAGTCCCCCAGCCAAATCCGGGGCCCGCTTTCGCGGGCCCCTTACCCGCAGGGAGCGCCAGTCGGCATGTCGGTTGAACGCGGCTCGGGTGGACGCATTGCGTTGCTGGCGCTCGGCGCCCTCGGCGTCGTGTTCGGCGACATCGGCACGAGTCCCTTGTATGCGGTCAGCGCCTGCTTCACCGGCGCCCACGTCGAAGTCTCGCCGCTGCACATTCTCGGGGTGCTGTCGCTGATCTTCTGGTCCTTGATAATCGTGATCCTGCTGAAGTATGTCTCGGTCGTATTGAACGCCGACAACAAAGGCGAGGGCGGCGTACTCGCGCTGACCGCGCTGGTGGTCAATACCGAGCGGGTCAGTCCGCGCAAATGGCTTTACGGGACCCTCGGTATCCTCGGCGCCGCGTTGTTCTTCGCGGACGGCGCGATCACCCCGGCGATTTCGGTGTTAAGCGCGATCGAGGGCTTGCATGTGGCCGCGCCGGCATCGCAGATCCCCGTTTTGCCCATCACGGCTGTCGTGCTGTTCGCGCTGTTCATGATCCAGCGCCATGGAACCGGTTCGGTCGGCCGGGTGTTCGGACCCGTCATGCTCGGCTGGTTCATCGTCCTCGCGGTACTGGGGGTATCCTGGATCGTGCGCCAGCCGAGCGTTCTACTCGCGATCGACCCGTCCAACGCCGTGCGCATGCTGATGGAGCACCAGGTCGGCACACTGGCGGTGCTTGCCGGCGTCTTTCTGACGGTCACCGGCGGAGAGGCGCTGTATGCGGACATGGGGCACTTCGGCAAGACGCCGATACGCCGTGGCTGGATCTTCGTCGTCATGCCGGCGCTGGTCTTGAACTACTTCGGCCAAGGCGCACTGCTGCTCGAGCATCCGGCGGCGATCAGCAATCCATTCTACCTGATGGTGCCGGCCTGGGGGCTGTGGCCGATGGTGTTGCTCGCAACCGCGGCGACCGTGATCGCCTCGCAGGCCGTGATATCGGGCGTCTTCTCGGTGACCGGGACCGCGGTCAGCTTAGGGTTGCTGCCGCGGCTTCGCGTCGAGCATTCGTCGGCGGTCCATGCCGGTCAAATCTACGTGCCGTCGATGAACTGGATTTTGATGGCCGCGGCCGTGGCTCTGGTCGTCGGCTTCGGCAGTTCGGCGGCATTGGCGGGCGCATACGGTTTGGCGGTGTCGGGCGCGATGACGATCGTGACGCCGCTCACCTTGAGCCTGATCAAGTCGCGGACCGGCAAGCACAGTCTGCCGCTGCGCATCGGGCTGTCGTCGTTGTTCGTCGTCGACGTCGCGTTCTTGTTGGCGAACCTGACGAAACTCGGCCAAGGCGGCTGGCTGCCGATGCTGTCCGGATTGATCATCTATTGGCTGATGCAGACCTGGCAGAGAGGCCGCGCGTCGGTGCTGGCGCGGCTCTTGCGGGGACAGAAGCCGGTGCGCGATTTTCTGGAGGAATTGAAGCGCGACCCGCCGGTGCGGGTTCCGGGTACGGCGATCTTTCTCGACGCGAAGGCCTCGGGCATTCCCCGCGCGCTGCTCAACAACATCAAATTCAACCGGGTGATGCACGCGCGGGTCGTGCTGCTGACGATCGTGACGCGCGAGGAGCCGCGCATTCCGGCCGCCAAGCGCGTGACGATGACGCCGGTCGGCGAGGGCATCGTGCGGGTCGTCGCGCAGGTCGGCTTCATGGACAAACCCGATATCGTGGAGATTCTGCGCATATCGGAGAGCTATGGGCTGCCCTACGAACCCGAGCGCACGACCTATTTCTTGAGCCGGGAGGAATTGATCCCCGGGCGCCGTTCCGACCTTCCGCCGCTCAGGCGCCGGGCGTTCATCCAAATGGCGCGCAACGCCCAAATCGCGGCCGACTTTTACGGTCTGCCTCCCGGCCGTGTCGTCGAAATAGGCACGCGTGTCGAGATCTAGGGACGGGGCGGCGGCTTGCCGTCAGGGCGAAATCCGCTGCACGCCGTCATCGCCGGCGACGATCAACTCGTCGGCGCCGCGGTGCGCGAACAATCCCACGGTGACTACGCCGGCGATTTGATTGACCGTGGTCTCGAAGCCGACGGGGTCCACGATCTTCAGCTGATGGACGTCCAGGATCACATTGCCGTTGTCGGTGACGAGGTCTTCCCGCCAGACCGGCTGACCGCCGAGCGCGGCGAGCCTGCGGGCCACGTACGAGCGCGCCATCGGTATCACCTCCACCGGCAGCGGGAAGCGGCCGAGGATGTCGACCAGCTTGCCGTCGTCGATGATGCAGACGAAGCGCCTGGATGCCGCGGCGACGATTTTCTCGCGAGTCAAGGCGGCGCCTCCGCCCTTGATCAATGCGCCCCGGCGGGTCGCTTCGTCGGCGCCGTCGATGTAGAGCGGCAATTCTCCGGCGCCGTTCAGGTCGATCTCCGCAATCCCCGCCGCCGCCAGGCGCGCGGAGGTCGCGCGTGAACTGGAGACCGCTCCCGCAAGCCGTATTTCGCGCTCTTTCAGCGCGGCAATGAACTCATTGACCGTGGAGCCGCTGCCGATGCCGAGCACCATTCCGGGGTCGACGAATTGAAGGGCGGCCTGCGCCGCGAGCCGTTTTTTTTCCTGCGGTAGCATCTTTTTGCACCCCCCAGAAACGACTGTGCCCGCTTACGCGGGCACAGTCGATTACTTTCGAAGGCTTACTTTTTCTTGGCGGCCTTTTTCTTGGCTACCTTCTTTTTCGCCTTCTTCGCTTTCGCTGCCATGATAGAAACTCCGTTGTCGGGTTAGTCCGGGGACCGAGTATATACACCAAAACCCAAATTACAAGTAATACGTCACGCTTCTTGCGTGCCGATGCGTCGGCCGCGAGTTCGAGTTCATTCCAAAGCGAGAACGAAATCCCAATTCCTCTTCGACACCGGCGTTACCGACAGACGATTGCCTCGGCGCAGGATCGGAAGATCGGCAAGCTCCGTCGTCGCATGTGCGCGCAACTCGTCGAGCGTGATGAGGCGCTTGAATTCGCGGATCAGCTTGACGTCGACGACGTACCAGCGCGGCCTTGAGACGCTGCTGCCGGCGTCGTAGTGGATATGCCGCGGATCGAGGGCCGTCGCGTCGGGGTAGCCCTGCCGCACGATGCGAACGATGCCGGCGATGCCGGGCAGCGCGCCACCCGAGTGGTAGAAAAATGCTTGATCGCCTCGTTTCAACGAATCCCGGAGCATATTGCGCGCCTGGAAATTGCGTACCCCGTCCCAAGAGGTGGTCCTCCCGGGGCAGAGCGCGAGGTCGCCGATGCTGAATGACTGCGCGTCCGACTTCAACAACCAATGTTTCATTGCGGCTGCCGCGCGAATCGGATCAGCCCCGTCTCCGTCGCCAGCATATCCAAGCGCAGGTCCCAGGGTTGCGCACACACGGAGGCGACGCGTTGGCAATCGAACGCCAGCCCGATCAGCCGCGGACCGCGCCAATGGCGGCGCGCGCTGCGGAACGCCAACGCCCGATCATAGAAGCCGCCGCCCATCCCCAGGCGGCAGCCGCCGGCATCGACGCCGACGACCGGCACGACGATCAGGTCCAGCCATCGCGCATCGACGGCACGGGAAGTGCCGATCGGTACGAGGATCCCATAGGCGCCGCGGCGCATGCGGCCGGCGAGCGGATAAAAGCGCAGCCGGCGGCGGCGCATGTCGCTGACGACAGGAACGAATATCTTCACGCCGCGGCGGCGCGCGGCCGCGACCAACAACGCGGTGTCGGCTTCACGGTCGATCGGCAGGTAAATGGCGACGCGTGCGCCCGCGGCGAACAGCGGCAGGCGAGCGATCGATTTTGCGGCGCGGCGCGAGCGTCCCCGATGTTCGGCATCGGCGAGTGCGCGGCGTTTGCCGCGCAGCTCACGGCGCCGGGCCGTTTTCCCTGCTCTCATGAATGCCTACCCGACAAGGGGATGGCGCCACCCGCATGTGCCGTTTTGGACCGTTGCTCCCGACCTGAGCAACAGGTGGGGCTCACTGCGGCAATTAAGGCTTCCCGCTCGCGGCGGACTTGCACAATGTTGCCAGCAAGCAAAGGCCCCGGGGTTTACAAATTAGGGTCGAGAGGTAACCCGATCCGCATCGAACACCGCAGGCAGCGCCAAACTTGAAACTGCGAGAAGGGCGCCTCAAAATTCCAGCTGCTGTCCCTTCTCCAACGCCGACTCTACGCGCTCGCGCAGGATTCGCAAGCGTCCCGATACGTCCGCTTCGAGTTTGCCGTCGTTCGAGTGCGAACGGATCAATTCATTCGCCAGGTTCAGCGCCGCCATCACCGCGATGCGGTCGAGCCCGAGGACCTTGCCGCTGTCGCGGATTTCGCGCATGCGGGTATTGAGGTATTCTGCCGATTCCAGCAAATCCGCACGTTCCTCGGCGGGACAGGTGATGTGGTAATCCTTCTCGAGGATCCGCACGCTGACTCGTACCGCGGTTGCGCTCATGCCAGCTCCATCGATTTCAAGCGTCCGATCATCGCTTCCACGCGGGCGCGCACCTGTTCGTTCTTCTGCAGCAAGCTCGCGCGCTCCGCCGTCAGCGCCTCCTGGCGCTGCCGCAATGCGCGGTTCTCCTCCTTGATCTGTCCGACCGTGACGATCAGATCATCGAGGCGCTTCTCGAGGCGCTTCAACTCGAGTTCGACGGCGGATTTCGCGGCGTGTTCGTTCATATAGTAGCAATATAGAGCGGCGCAAACCGCAATGCAAAGGGCGGTGTTGGGCGGCGCTGCGGTATCATTGGAAACCCATGATGTCCGAAATTCGATTCCAGGACTTCGAGGACGTGCTCGCCGCCGCCGGTAGCCATGCCGATGCGGCGGAAGCGCACGGCTCGTTGTGCGGTGCGCTGTGCTCGATGGCGCCGTACCGGATGCAGGATTGGGTCAACGAGATCCTTCCCGACGGGGCGGGCTTGTCCGCGGAGTCGGCGGCGGTTCTCGAGCGGGTGTTCATGGCGACCGCGACGTCGTTCGGCGAACAAGGCATGGCATTCGAACCGCTGCTGCCCGACGACGAACAGCCGCTCAACGGCCGCGCGAACGCATTGGCGCTCTGGTGCACGGGATTCTTGTACGGACTCGGCACCGGGCAAATCGCCGATCTCGACGCGCTGGCCGGCGATGTCGGCGAGATCGTGCGCGATTTTACGGAAATCTCGCGCGCCGCGGGGGACGAGGCCGATGCCGACGAGTCCAATGAACAGGCCTACGCCGAACTCGTGGAATTCATTCGCGTTGCGGCCCAGGTGGTATTCGAGGAGCTATTGCCGCTGCGCAGCCAAGTCTACCCGTCGGCGCAGCGATTGCATTGAACTCGTCCGTGGATAGACGGGAGTTCGTTCGCCGGCGCCGCCAGTTGATGCGTATGCTCGGCAAGGATGCGATCGCGATATTGCCGGCGGCGCCGGTACGCCGCCGCAACGGCGATGTGGAATATGCCTATCGTCAGGACAGCTACTTTCACTATATCAGCGGATTTCCCGAGCCCGAGGCCGTGGCCGTGCTCGCCCCGCACCGTCCGCAGGGCGAGTACCTGCTGTTCGTCCGCGACCGCGATCCGCTGCGCGAAGCCTGGGACGGCGTGCGCGCCGGACCGGACGGCGCGGTGGACAGGTACGCGGCGGACGACGCCTTCCCGATCGCCGACATCGATGAAATTCTGCCGGGACTGATGGAGGGCCGCCCGCGGATCTACTATTCCATGGGCGGCAGCGAAGATTTCGACCCGCGGGTGGTGGGCTGGGTCAACGGTTTGCGCATACAGGCGCGCGCGGCGGGCAGCGCGCCGCCGGAGATCGTCGCCCTCGGTCATCTGATCGACGATTTGCGACTATACAAAAGCCGTGCCGAGCAGACGGGGCTGCGCCGCTCGGCGCAGGTGGCGGTCGCCGCGCACCGCCGGGCAATGCGCTTTGTGCATCCCGGCGCGATGGAATACGAGGTCATGGCCGAGGTGGTCCACGAGTTTCGCCGTCACAACGCCGACCTGGCGTATTACCCCATCGTCGGCGGCGGCGCCAACGCCTGCGTCATGCACTATCGCGCCAACGATAAACCCTTGTGCGACGGCGATTTGCTGTTGCTCGACGCAGGTTGCGAGCTCGACTTCTATGCTTCGGACGTCACCCGCACTTTTCCGGTCGGCGGCCGCTTCCGGCCGGCACAAAGGGCGGTATACGAAGTCGTCCTGCGGGCGCAGTCCGCCGCCATCGACAAGGTGCGCGCGGGCAACGACTGGAACGAACCGCACGAAGCGGCCGTGCGCGCAGTGACGCATGGCCTCGTCGAACTCGGCGTGCTGACGGGGCGACCGTCGCGGCTGATCAAGGACAAGGCCTATTTGCAGTTCTTCGGCCACCGCACCGGCCATTGGCTGGGGCTCGACGTGCACGATGTCGGCGACTACCGCGTCGGCGGCGAATGGCGCATCTTGGAACCCGGCATGGCCATGACCGTCGAGCCGGGCGTCTACATTCGGCCGTCGCCGAAAGTGCCGAAGGAGTTCTGGAACATCGGCGTACGCATCGAGGACGATGTGCTGGTGACCGGCGGCGCCGCCGAGGTGCTGACCGCCGATCTGGAGAAGGATCCCGCGGCGGTCGAACGGCTGGTGCAGGCGGCCTGATGGAATCGGTCGATATCGCGATCGTCGGCGGCGGCATGGTGGGGGCGAGCCTCGCGGTCGCGCTGCAGAACCTTCCACTGCGCATCGCGCTGATCGAGGCGGTTCGGCACGATGCCCTCTCGCAGCCGAGCTTCGATGAACGCACGACGGCTCTGTCGAACGGCAGCCGGCGCATCCTGGAGACGCTCGGCGTCTGGTCCGAGGTGAGTGCCGCGGCGACGCCGATACGCAGGATCCACGTCTCCGATCGCGGCCGCTTCGGCTTCGCGCGCATCGATGCCGCGGAGCAGGGTTTGGCGGCGATGGGCTACGTCGTGCCGAATCGCGCACTCGGCAAGGCGCTGTGGTCGCGCATCGGCACAAGCGGCGAATCGCGGGTCTTCTGTCCGGCAGAGATCGCGGCGGTGACGCCCTCAGAGCACACGGTCGCACTGCGGCTTTGCGCGGGTAAGCTGCCGCCGACCTCGATCGAGGCTCGGCTGGTCGTCGCCGCCGACGGCGTTCAGTCGGCCGTTCGCGCGGCGTTCGGCATCGTCGCCGAAACGCGCGATTATGGGCAGAGCGCGGTGGTGACGACGGTGTTGCCGCAACGCTTCCATCAGCACGTGGCCTACGAGCGGTTCACGGACCAGGGGCCGCTCGCGCTGCTGCCGCTCGCCGACGGCCGCTGCGCTCTGGTGCTGACCTTGCAGCGCCAGCAGGTGGAGGCGGCGATCTCGGCCCCCGATTCGCAATTCCTCGCCGAAGTACAGCGGCGCTTCGGCTTTCGGTTGGGCCGATTCATGAAAGTCGGGCGCCGCACGGCCTACCCATTGGCGCTGACCCAAGCCCTGCGTACCAGCGCCGGCCGCTGCGTGATTGTCGGCAACGCCGCGCAGAGCCTGCATCCGGTCGCGGGCATGGGCTTCAATTTGGGGCTGCGCGATGCCGCGAGCTTGGCGGAACTGGTCGCCGACGGCTGCGGCGGCGGCCGGCAGGACCCGGGAGACGGCCGCATGCTCCGCGAATACGATGCATGGCGGCGCGCCGACAGGCGCGCGATCATCGATTTTACCGATCTGCTGGTGCGGACATTCTCCAATCCTCTTTGCATCGTGCGGCGGCTGCGCAATCTCGGGCTGCTGGCGTTCGATTTGCTGCCGCCTGCGAAAGCGGCGTTGTCGAGCCTCAGCACCGGCGCCGCCGGCCGCGTACCGAAGCTCGCGCGCGGAGTGGCGCTCAAATGAGGCGGGAATTCGACGTCGTCGTCGTCGGCGCCGGCGCGGTCGGCACGGTCGCGGCGAGCTTGCTCGTGGCCCGCAAGCTGTGCGCGCCCGGCCGGGTGGCGGTGATCGCCGAGCGCTTTGCGCAGGCGCCGCCGGTGGCTGACTGGGATTTGCGGGTCTTCGCGCTCAGCCGCGCCTCGCAGCGCCTGCTCGCGGCATGCGGGGTTTGGGAGCGGCTGCCGCGCGACCGCATCTTCGGCTACCAACGCATGTGCGTCTGGGACGCGAGCACCGCAGCCGGCGGCGCGGGCTCGCTGGTCTTCGATTGCGCCGAGATCGGCGAGCCGAATCTCGGCTCGATCGTCGACGGCCGCGAGCTCGCCTGGCACTGTCTGCAAGCCGCGCGTCACGCGGGCGTCGAGATGATCGAAGCGCGCTTGCGCGAAATCGCCCGCGACGACGCCGGCGTGATGCTGCGCCTCTGCGGCGGCGGGGAAGTGGCCGCACCGCTGTTGCTGGTCGCCGACGGCATGCAGTCGGCCGCCCGGGACTTGCTCGGCATCGGCACCGCCGGCCATGGTTACGATCAAGATGCCTTGGTCGCGCACGTGCAGACCAGCGAGCCGCACCAGAGCACCGCCTGGCAGCGATTCCTCGCCAGCGGGCCGCTCGCGCTCCTGCCGCTGCCGGACGGCCGCTGCTCGATCGTCTGGAGTATTGGCCGCGCGCAGGCGGCGCGTTTGCGGGCGCTCGATGCGGCCGCGTTTGCGCAGGCCCTCGACCGCGCCAGCGGGAAGGCGTTGGGCCGTACCGCGCTGCTCAGCGCCGTCGCGAGTTTCCCGCTGCGCCTGCAGTACGCGAGCCGGTACGTGTGCGCGGGCGCGGCGCTGCTCGGCGATGCCGCGCACGTCGTGCATCCTCTGGCCGGTCAAGGGCTGAACATGGGTTTGCTCGACTGCGCAGCGCTCGCCGAAGTGCTTGGCAGCGTCAAGGACGCCAAAATGTTCGGCGACTTGCGCGTACTGCGCCGCTACGAACGGTGGCGCAACAGTGAGATTCTGCCGGCCGCCGCCGCGTTCGACGGTTTGGATCGCTTGTTCTCGAACTCCAATCGGGGATTCACCGCGCTCAGGGTCGCGGGGCTCGAACTCCTCGCCGCGTGGCCGCAGGCGAGGCGGCTGCTTGCGCGGCGGGCGCTAGGGATAAGCGGCGACCTGCCTTCGTTCCTGAAGTCCTAGGGCATGCCGCAAGACGGCGGCGCGGGCCGGCGGCCCTTCACAGCAGATCGATTTTCGCCGCGCAGATGAAATCGTTCTCCGACAAGCCGCCGATCGAGTGCGTCGTGTAGGCGATGCGGCAATGATCATAGCCGACCGCAAGATCAGGATGGTGATCCTCGCTGTTGGCTATGTGGGCGGCGGCATTGACGAAGCTCATCGTGCGGTAGAAATCCCGGAACTTGAAGGAGCGCCGCAGGCTCTTCGCGTCCGCCGAGATGCTCCAGCCTTCGTGCAGCTTGGCGCGCAAGGCGTTCGCCTTGGCCGCGGTCAAGGGGGGCACGCCGCCTTCGCACGGCCTGCACTTTTTCGCGGACAATTCCTTCATGCCGTCCTCCTCGCGTAGGTGCGCTCGATGTAGCGCTCCACCAGCTCTTGAAAGTCCTCGGCGATTCTCTGCCCTTTCAGCGTGACCGTCTTTTCGCCGTCCTCGTAGACCGGCGCGACCGGTACTTCGCCGGTGCCGGGCAGGCTGATGCCGATGTTGGCGTGCTTGCTCTCGCCCGGTCCGTTGACGACGCACCCCATCACCGCGACGGTCATTTCTTCGACTCCCTCGCGCGCTTTGCGCCATTCCGGCATGCGCTGGCGGATGTGGCCTTGGATTTTCTGCGCGAGTTCCTGGAAATACGTGCTCGTCGTGCGGCCGCAGCCCGGGCAGGCGATGACCATCGGCGTGAAGGAACGCAAGCCCATCGTCTGCAGGATTTCCTGTGCGACGATGACCTCCTGCGTGCGATCGCCGCCCGGCTGCGGCGTCAGCGACACGCGAATCGTGTCGCCGATGCCCTCCTGCAGCAGGACGCTCATCGCGGCGGTGGACGAAACGATGCCTTTGCTGCCCATGCCGGCCTCGGTCAGGCCGAGATGCAGGGGATAATCGCAGCGCTTGCCTAAATTGCGGTAAACGTCGATCAGATCCTGAACGCCGCTGACTTTCGCGCTGATGACGATCATGTCGGCCGCCAATCCCAGCGATTCCGCCCGCTTGGCGCTGTCCAGCGCCGAGACCACGATCGCCTCGCGCATGACGTCGATCGCAGGCTTGGGGTCGGCCAGCTTCGAATTCTCGTCCATCATGCGCGTCAGCAGATCTTGATCCAGGCTTCCCCAGTTGACGCCGATGCGAACCGGCTTTCGGTAGCGGCAGGCGACCGCGATCATTTCCGCGAACTGCGGGTCGCGCTTGCTGCCGCGGCCGACGTTGCCGGGATTGATGCGCAGCTTCGCCAAGGCCTGCGCGCATTCGGGGTGCGACTTCAGCAGCTTGTGGCCGTTGAAATGGAAATCGCCGACCAGCGGCACGCCGATGCCGCGCGCGTCCAAGCGTTCGCGGATGGCGGCAACCGCGGCCGCGGCCGCGTCGTTGTTGACCGTGATGCGGACCAATTCCGAACCGGCGCGGGCGAGCGAGGCGATTTGAGTCGCCGTCGCCTCGACGTCCGCGGTGTCGGTGTTGGTCATCGACTGCACGACGATCGGCGCTCCGGCGCCGATCGTCACGGCGCCGACCTTCACGCTGCGGGTGCTTCTGCGGGAGATCATGGTTAGGACTTGTGCCAGGGCGAGTTTGCCCGGGCGCCATTCTAACGCCACCGCCCGACGGTAGGAGGCCGGGATGTTTGTCGGCATTATGCGCGAATTGAACGAAAGGCTCATATACTCGGGCGCAACCGGCACGCGCCGCCCGAATTGCCGCAAGGCGGCGCTCCAGTACGACTGCCCCCGGGGTGCGACCGGCGCTTCAGGAACCGCGCGGCGGTTGGACTTGTCCGATCATGGCCGCCACCAGTATTCACATCCAAGGATCCGCATGCCGCGCGTCGCCGCCTTCTGCTACTCCGTCCTCCTGTTCGCCGGCGCATCGTTGGCCGCGGGCGCATCGCCCGCTGCCGGGTCGCAGGACGAATGGGCGCAAACCCTCGATAGGATATCGAGCGCGGTGGTGTCGATTCAGATCGACAGCACGCGCGCTTTCGATACGGAGTGGAACGAGAGCGCGCAAGCAACCGGGTTCGTGATCGACGCCAAGCGCGGCTTGATATTGACGAATCGCCACGTGGTCACGCCCGGTCCGGTGATCGCGCAAGCGATCTTCCAGAACCGCGAGGAAGTGCAGCTGTATCCGGTGTATCGCGATCCGGTGCATGACTTCGGCGTATTTCGATACGATCCGTCGAAGCTGCATTTCATCAAGCCGACGCAGCTGCCACTGTACCCGCAGGGCGCGGTCGTCGGCCGCGAGATCCGCGTGGTGGGCAACGACGACGGTGAACAGTTGTCGATTCTCTCCGGCACCCTCGCCAGATTGGACCGCGAAGCGCCGAATTACGGCTACGGCAAGTACAACGATTTCAACACGTTCTATTACCAGGCCGCTTCGGGCACCTCCGGCGGCTCTTCCGGGTCGCCGGTCATCGACATCAAGGGGCGCGTGGTCGCCTTGAACGCGGGCGGCGCCACCGGCGCCGCATCGAGCTTTTATTTCCCTCTGCCCGAGGTGGTTCGGGCGCTCAAGTTCATCGAGGCCGGCAAGCCCGTGCCGCGCGGCACCCTGGAGACCGTTTTCAAGTACACGCCGTACGACGAGTTGACGCGTCTCGGCCTAGGCCGGCGGACCGAGGCGCGCATGCGCCGCGCCTTGCCGAATTTGACGGGCATGCTCGTCGTGGACGACGTGCAGCCGGGATCCGCCGCCGACCGCTTCCTGCAGCCCGGGGACATCTTGATTTCGATCGACGGCAAGCCCGTGCCGGAGTTCTTTTCGCTGGAATCCGTGCTCGACGATCACGTCGGCCGGCCGATCACGGTCGAGGTGCAGCGGGGCGGCACGAGGCTCACGCAGGTGCTGAGGGTGACGAACCTGGATTCGATCACGGCCGACAGGTACATCGAGTTCGGCGAGGCGGTCGTGCATACCCTGTCATACGAACAGGCGCGCAATTTCCATCTGCCGATCAAGGGCGTCTATGTCGCCGATCCCGGTTACGTATTCGCGAGCGCGGGCATACCTCGGGCGGCGTTGATAAGCTCGGTCAACGGCAAGAAAGTCGCGAAATTGTCCGATTTCGCCGCGGTGCTCGCCACTTTGGCGAACGGCGACCGGGCGGTGGTGCGCTACGTGACGCTCGACGATCCGCACGCCGTTCAGGTCAAGGTCATCCGCATGGACCGGCTCTGGTTCCCGGCACGCGAATGCGTACGCGACGACCGTTTGGGAACCTGGCCGTGCCGGCGCATCGCCCCGGGTCCGGCCGCCAAAGCGCTGCGGCCGGCGTCGACGCAGTTCCCGCATACCGGCGATCCGCGCATCGACCGATTGGCCCCGTCCCTCGTGGCGCTTAACTTCGACATGCCCTACTCGGTATCCGGCGTCACGGAGCGGCACTATAGCGGCACCGGGGTGATCGTCGATACCAAGCGCGGTCTGGTGGTGACCGACCGAAACACCGTGCCGGTCGCGATGGGCGACGTGCGCATCACCTTCGGCAACACGATCGAGGTGCCGGGTAAAGTCGTCTTCATACATCCGCTGCACAATTTGGCCGTGATTTCCTACGACCCCAAGCTGATCGGCAACACTCCGGTGCGCGCCGCCACCTTCAATACCCGCGAACTTCAGGCCGGCGACGACGTCTGGGTGGTCGGACAGCACGGTGATTCGAAGCTCACCTCCGAGAAGACCGAAGTCGCCGGTCTGCACGTGCTGAATTTTCCGTTGTCGCGCACCTTGCGCTTCCGCGACAGCGACCTCGAAGCGGTCGATCTGGTGAACCCGCCGAGCGACGTCGACGGCGTGCTCGCCGACGCAAAAGGCGAAGTGCTGGCGCTGTGGGCGAGCTTCGCGTTCGAGGCGGCACAGGGCATCGCGCAGGCGAATCACGGCATTCCGTCCGACATCATCACGCAGATGGTCAAGGATGTCGTCGACGACAAGCCGCTGTATTCGTTGGAGGCCGAGTTCGACGTCGATTCGCTCGCCGGCGCACGCAAACTCGGGCTGCCGGACTCCTGGGTGCGCCGCTTCGAGGGTCACAACGAGGTACGCCGGCAGGTACTATCCATCAGCCGCCTGGCGGCCGGATCGCCCGAATCTCGGCTGCTGCAGCCGGGGGATCTGCTGCTCGCGATAGACGGCAAGATCGTCAACCGCTTCCGCGAAGTCGAGCTCGCAGTGCAAAAGCCCAGGGTTTCCGTGACCCTATGGCGCGACGGCGCCGAGAGGACCTTGCGGATGGCGACGGTGCCGCTTTGGGGCCGTGGGATCGACCGCGTGCTGATTTGGGCGGGCGCTACGCTGCAGGCGCCTTATCGCTCCATGGCCATTCAGCGCGGCATTCCGCGCACCGGCGTATTCGTCGCGTTTTTCTATTACGGTTCGCCGGCGACGCATTATGGGCTGTTCGCGGGGCGGCGCATCACGCAAGTCGACGGCCGGCCGACGCCGGATCTCGGCGCATTCATCGCCGCCGTCAGCGGCAAGCCGGACCGGGCCTCGGTGCGCCTGCAAACCGTCAGCTGGAACGGCCAGGTGGACGTCATTACGCTGAAGCTCGACAAGCACTATTGGCCGGCCTACGAACTCGAACGGCAAAGCGACGGCAGTTGGCGGCGCATCGATCTCGATCCGCTCGACGTCGGCTCGATGCCGTCATCTTAGGGAGCGGCCGCAACCTCAGTCTTGTTATCATGCAGCCGTGGTCAGAGCAGCACAAACCGAGATTTACGCAGCCGTGGAAGCGTTGCGCGCCGGCGGCTTGGTGGCGTTTCCGACGGAAACCGTCTATGGACTCGGCGCCAACGCGGCCGACGCCGCGGCGGTCGCGAGGATTTTCCAGCTCAAAGGCCGCCCTGCGGATCATCCGGTCATCGTCCACCTCGACAATCCGCGCTATCTGCACCGCTGGGTCAGGCAGATGCCGGAAATCGCCCTGCGCTTGGCCGACAAGTTCTGGCCGGGTCCGCTGACCTTGATCCTGCCGAAGGCGCAGGACGTCAATAGCGTCGTCAGCGGCGGCCAGGACAGCATCGGTATCCGCGTGCCCTCGCATCCCATCGCGCAGCAGCTGTTGACGGCGTTCGGCGGCGGGATCGCCGCGCCGTCGGCGAATCGCTTCGGCCGCTTGAGTTCGACGAAACCCGAGCACGTGCGCGAGGAATTCGGCGAGTCCGCGCCCCTGATACTGGAGGGCGGCGAAGCGTCGATCGGCCTGGAATCGACGATCGTCTCTTGTCTCGACGGCGTCGCGCGCCTGCTGCGTCCGGGCTTCATCACGCGCTCGCAGCTCGAACGGGTAGTCGGCGAACTGGCCGACGCCGGCGATGCGCCGCGCACGCCGGGCGATCGCAGCGTCCACTACGCGCCGCTGACGCCGCTCGAGATCGTCGCCTCGGAGCAGTTGGAGTCGCGCGCCGCCGAATTCGCCGCAGGCGGCTCCAAGGTCGCGGTTCTGGCGATGCGCCCGCCGATGCACGCGCAGCGGCTGATGACCTGGATCAATGCCGGCAAGAAGGCCGAGAACTACGCGCATAATCTCTACAATCACCTGCGCAACTTGGATCGCGCCGGCTGCGCGCGGATTTTCGTGCAGGCGCCCCCCGCCGACGAACGTTGGGCGGCGGTCATCGACCGCTTGCAGCGAGCGGGCGGCATCGGCCGAAAAAGCGGCGATTCCGGCGCCGCCTAGTCGCGCAGCAGGCATTTGCCCAAGCCACGGAGGCGCGGCGCGCAACGCCGCTGAAATCATCGATGCCGGCAAATCCCAAAGCGGCCGCGCCGCCTACCGCCATTCATCGAATCGTCGAGCGCTGCCGCGGACGGGCATACCCCGGCGTCATCGCCAGGCTCGACTCGGGCTGGGCCGTCATGGGCGAGCGGCAGGTGCTCGCCGGATATTGTCTGTTGCTTGCCGATCCGGTCGTCAAGCATTTGAACGAACTGCAAGCGCAACGGCGCAGCCGCTTTCTCGCGGAGATGGCGCTGCTCGGCGACGTGCTGCTCGAGGTCATGCAAGCGACGCGGATCAATTATGCGCTGTTCGGCAACCTCGAGCCGGCACTGCATGCGCACCTGTTTCCGCGCCATGCATCGGAGCCCGAGGCGACGCGCAGCGCGCAGCCTTGGGCGCTCGATTGGCAGCGGGCGCCCGGCTACAACGACTCCATGCACGGCGATTTGCGAGTGCGCATCGGTGCGGCACTCGAGCGCCGCGCTTCGTTGCATGGCGCCTGATGTGTGTTTATCCTGCGCTCTTGCGCCCTGACGCGGCCGTGGGAGATCATCGACGTGCGTAGATTGGCCGTTGCCTCGAGTTTCTGGCTGTGCATCGCGGTTGCGGGCACGGCTTCGCCGCAGCCGCCGAGCTGCGAGCATCCGATCTTGGGCGAGATCGCCGGCCGCATCGATCCGGTCGCGCTGCATACGGTGCTCGCCCGATTGGTCGGATTCGGCACGCGGCAAACCGCCTCGGCGACGACCTCCGCAACGCGCGGCATCGGCGCCGCGCGCCGTTGGGTGACCTCGCGCTTCGAGGAAATCGGCCGCGAATGCGGCGGATGCCTGCGCATCGACGACGTACCGTCCATCGTCAGCGGCGAACGCCTGCCGAAGCCGACGAAGATCGTCGATGTGCTCGGCATCCAGCGCGGCACGAGCGATCCCGGCCGGGTGGTGGTGATATCGGCCCACCTCGATTCGCGCGTCAGCGACGTCATGAACGCGACCGCCGATGCGCCGGGGGCGGACGACGACGGCTCGGGCGTGGCGGCGGTGATCGAGTCTGCGCGGGTCTTGTCGCACTATCGGTTTGCGGCGACGATCGTCTATGCCGTGCTGTCCGGCGAGGAGCAGGGGCTGTACGGCGGAAAACTGCTCGCAGCCACCGCCCGCGCGCGCGGCTGGCGCGTCGAGGCGCAGCTGAACAACGACATCATCGGCAATATCCACGGCGAAAGCGGTGTCATCGACAATACGCACGTGCGCATTTTCTCGGAGGGCACGAAGAGCACCGAAACGCCGCAACAAGCGGCGCGCCGCCGCTACAACGGCGGCGAATTGGACAGCCCGTCGCGCAATTTGTCGCGCTACATGGCGCACCTGGCCTTCCGAGTACTGACGAATCTCAAGGTGCGCATGATCTATCGGACGGACCGCTATCAGCGCGGCGGCGATCAGGTGCCGATGTTGGCGGCCGGCTATCCGGCCGTGCGCGTCACCGAAGCGGCGGAAAATTACACGCGCCAGCATCAGGATGTGCGCGTCGAGAACGGCATTGCCTACGGAGATGCGCTTGCCGGCGTCGATTTTGCCTACCTTGCGCAGGTCACGCGCCTGAACGCCATCACGCTGGCGAGCCTCGCGTGGGCGCCGCCGCCGCCGACAACCGTTTCGATAGCGGGCGCGGTGACGCCGAATACCACCGTCAGCTGGTCGCGTGTGCCCGGAGCCGCGGGGTATCGGGTCTGGTGGCGGCAAACGACGGCGCCCCAATGGAGGTTCAGCCGCTGGGCGGGCGATGCCGCCGGCCTCACGCTCGGCGACGTCAGCATCGACGATTATTTCTTCGGTGTCTCGGCGGTATCCGCCGACGGCTTTGCGAGCCCCATCGAGTTCCCGGGGCCGGCCGGATCGTTTTTTGAGGCGCGCGCCGCCGCGCGCGCCGGCGCTCAGCGCCGCACGCGCAAACCGAGCGCGCGGGCGATTTCGCCGAGATCCTCGATCGGCGCAGAGCAGGCCGTGCCGCTGCATAGATAGGCGACCGTACCGCCGGCGGCGCGCTTGTCCGCGAGGGCGCGCGGCAATCCCGGCGCGTCGTCCGGAATCGCCAACAACAGCCGCGACGGCGCGTAGACGCGCCCCAGTTCGCGCGCCCAGTGCGCGGCTTGCTCCGCGCCGCCGCGAATGATCACGATCTGCGTCGCTTGGAGCGCGTCTTCGAGGGCGTTCAGCAGGCTCATGTGTTCCGCGGGGCTGCGCATCATCATCGGCAGGCCGGCCGTGAGCGTGCGCCGGGCGGCCTCAAGGTAGCGCGGCTCGCCGAGCAAGCGGCCGAGCCGGCAGAGCACGCCGGCGGCGACGCCGTTGCCGGAGGGCATGGATTCGTCGGCGAACGACTTGCTGCGATGGATGAGCCTTTCGTGGTCGCAAGCCGTGAAGAAAAAGCCGCCGACTTCGCGGTCCGCGAATTTTTCCAGCAAGGCTTCGACGAGTTGCTCGAGAAACTGCAAGTCCGCGCCGCGCCAGCGTGTTTGCAGAAGCTCGAACAGCGCATCGGCCATGAACGCGTAGTCGTCGAGGTATGCCGGCAGGCGCGCGGCGCCCCGCTGGTAGGTCGCGAGCAAGCGGCCGTCCCGCCAAAGCTGCGTGCGCACGAAATCGGCCGCTGCCGTCGCCGCGGCGGCGAGATCCGGCCGATCGAGCACTCGGGAGGCGATCGCAAGACCCTTGATCAGCAGTGCGTTCCAGGCGGTGAGGATCTTTTCGTCGCGAGCCGGCCGCACACGCGCCGCGCGGGCGCCGAGCAGCTTGCTGCGCGCCGCATCGATCTGCGCGGCGGCGGCGGCCGGCGTTCGCTGCAGGCGCGCGGCGATCGCGTCGATCGCTTCGGTGGCATGCAAATGCCATCGGCCGTCGAAATTCGCGCTTCGTTCGAGGCCGAAGCGCGCGGCGAACGCCACATACTGCGCGCTACTCAAGAGTGATTCGATCTCGGCCGCGGTCCATGCGTAATATTGCCCCTCGCGCCCCGCGGAATCGGCGTCCAGGCTCGAATAGAAGCCGCCCGCCGAGGAACGCATCTCGCGTAGCGCCCAATCGGCGGTTTGTGCCGCGGCCCGCGCGAACAGCGGCTCGCCGGTAGCGAGGTGCGCGTTCGCATAGAGCGCGAGAAGCACGCCGTTGTCATAGAGCATTTTCTCGAAGTGCGGGATCATCCAGGCCCGATCGACCGAATATCGGAAGAAGCCGCCGCCCAATTGGTCGTATATGCCGCCTTCGGCCATGCGAGTCAGCGTCAAGGTGGCGATGCCCCGCGCCTCGAGATCGGGTTCGGCGCCATCGCAGGTCGATCGCCAATGCCGCAGTGCGCGCTCGATGGCCGCCGCGTGCGGGAATTTCGGCTGCGCGCCGAAGCCGCCGTAGCGGGCATCGAAGCGTTCTGCGAGCGCAGCCCGCGCCGCATCGAGCGGCTGCCGGTCGAGTTGCGAGCTGGGCGGCCCGCCGGGCGGCATGATTTCGGCGAATGCGCGCCGCAGCGGTTCGGCCTGCGCGCCGATTTCGGCGCGGTGGTTGCGGTGGTAATCGGCGACCCGCCTCAGCAGATCGCCGAATGCGGGCAGCCCGTAGGCCGCTTCCTTCGGAAAATACGTGCCGCCGAAAAAAGGCAATTGATCGTCGGCGCTCAAGAACATCGTCAATGGCCAGCCGCCGGCGCGCTGCGTGATCAATTGCTGCGCGACCTGGTAGATCTTGTCGAGGTCGGGGCGCTCTTCGCGATCCACCTTGATGTTGACGAACAGCGCATTCATCAGCGCCGCGGTATCGGCATCCTCGAACGATTCATGCGCCATCACATGACACCAGTGGCATGCCGAATAGCCCACCGACAAGAGAATCGGCTTGTCCTCGGCGCGGGCGCGCGCCAGGGCCTCCTCTGCCCATGGGTACCAGTCGACCGGATTGCCGGCGTGCTGCAGCAGGTACGCGCTGGTTTCGGCGTGCAGTCGATTGCGCCGCATGGGAGGCGTCCGCGTCGGTTAGAATGCGCGCCACTATAACCGAAGTTCCCACGATGCCAGTGACCGAGACCGCCGCGAATTTGCCGTCCCTGCGCTTGAAGCGCAACGAGGATCGTCGCCTGCGGGCCGGGCATCTTTGGGTATACAGCAACGAAGTGGATGCCGAGCAAACGCCGCTCGGCAAATTTCAGGCGGGCGAGCTGGTGCGGGTGCTGGCGCACAACGACCGCGCATTGGGCCTCGCCTACGTCAATCCGCAATCGCTGATCTCGGCGCGCTTGCTCGATACTTGGAAGATACCGGATGTGCCGTGGTTTGTCGGGCGCATGCGCCGTGCGCTGGCGCTGCGCGAGCGCTTGTACCCGGTTCCCTTTTATCGCCTGGTGTACGGCGAGGCCGATGGGCTGCCGGGGCTGGTCGTCGACCGCTACGGCTCGAGTTGCGTCGCGCAGGTCGGCACCGCCGGCATGGAGCGCCTGAAAGCGCAGATCCAGCAGGCGCTGTTCGAGGTTTTGCCGATCGACTCAATGCTCTTCAAGAACGACGGCGGCTCGCGCGAGCTGGAGGGCCTGCCGGCGTACGTCGAAGAGGCCGGCGGCAAGGTCGCGGACGCCGCCACCGTCATCGAGGACGGCCTCGAGTTTCGCGCGCCGCTGCGCGAAGGGCAGAAGACCGGCTGGTTCTTCGATCAGGCGGCGAACCGCCGGGCGCTGTCGAAATACGTGCGCCGCGGCGCCCGCGTCCTGGACGTGTTCAGCTACGTCGGCGCCTGGGGCGTGCGCGCGGCGCGCGCCGGCGCGCAAGAGGTGCTGTGCGTCGACAGTTCCGCGCAGGCGCTGGAACTCGCACACAGCAACGGCGCACGCAACGGCCACGAGATCCGCACGCGCAAAGGCGATGCCTTCGACGTGCTGGCGGAGTTGGCGGGCGAGAGGCGCAAGTTCGATCTCGTCGTCGTCGATCCGCCGGCGTTCGCGAAGCGAAAAAAAGAAATACCGAAGGCACAGGCCGCGTACAAGCGCTTGAATCAGCTCGCGATGCAGGTGTTGACCGAGGACGGCATCCTGGTGTCCTGTTCATGCTCGCATCACCTGAGCGCGGAGGCGTTTCAGGAAGCGATCGGCAAGGCCGCCCGCGGCGCCGAACGGCACCTGCAACTGCTGGAAGCCGGCGGTCAGGCAGCAGACCATCCGGTGCATCCGGCGATTCCCGAAACACGGTACTTGAAGGCGCTCTATTGCCGGGTCGACGAGCCGCCGCAGTGACGGCGGGATCCTCGGCGACGCCTGCACTGCGGTAAACTTCGAGCGCATGCGCCAGTACCTCGATTTTCTGCGCCATATCAAGGATTCCGGCGTCCGCAAGAGCGACCGGACCGGCACCGGCACGGTGAGCGTGTTCGGCTATCAAATGCGCTTCGATCTGGCGGCCGGATTCCCGTTGGTGACCACCAAGAAACTGCACACGCGCTCGATCGTTTACGAACTTCTGTGGTTTCTGCAGGGCGGCACGAACGTCAAAACCCTGCGCGATCACGGCGTCACGATTTGGGACGAATGGGCCGACGCCAACGGCGATCTCGGCCCCGTATACGGCAAACAGTGGCGCAGCTGGTCGACGGCCGACGGCCGGCAAATCGATCAGATCGCCAAGGTCGTCGCGCAGCTGCAGAGCGATGCCCATTCCAGGCGCATTCTGGTCAGCGCGTGGAACGTCGGCGACTTGGAGCAGATGGCCTTGTTGCCCTGCCATGCGCTGTTTCAATTCCATGTGGCCGGCGGCAGGCTCTCGTGCCAGCTCTATCAGCGCAGCGCGGATGCGTTTCTCGGCGTGCCGTTCAACATCGCCTCGTACGCGCTGCTGACGCACATGTTGGCGCAGCAGTGCGGTTTCGAGCCCGGCGAGTTCATCTGGACGGGCGGCGATTGCCATCTTTACCTGAATCACCTGACGCAGGTAAAGATGCAGCTCGAGCGCGAGCCCTATCCATTGCCGCGGCTGCGCATCAATCGCCGGCCGCCAGGCATTTTCGACTATGCATTCGACGACTTCTCGATCCTGGATTACCGATGCCACGCAGCAATCAAAGCGCCGATCGCCGTATGACGAAGAGGGCGGCGCGGCGCGCGCCGATGACCGAAGTCAGGTATTCGTCGATTCATGGGGTCGGCGTGTTCGCGCGGCGTAGCATCCGCAAGGGCAGTGCGATCATGGAATATATGGGGGAACGGATCAGCCACGCGCAAGCGGATGCCCGCTATGCGGACAAGGCGGACGGCGACAACCACACGTTTTTGTTCACGGTGGATTCGAGGACGGTCATCGACGGCGGCGCGGGCGGCAACGAGGCCCGGTTCATCAACCACGGCTGCGAACCGAATTGTGCGAGCACGATCAGAGACAAGCGGATCTTCATCGGGGCGATACGCACCGTCCGAGCGGGCGAGGAACTCTTCTACGACTACCAGATCCGGCGGGACGCCGACGACGCGCGGAACGTCGACGCGGTATTCGCCTGCCGTTGCGGCGCGAAGCATTGCCGCGGCAGCATGCTCGAGCGGCGCTGCGCTGCGCGCAGCGGCAACAGGCGCACCGCCGGGAAGCACGCCGGCAGGACGCGCACCGCCGGGAAGCACGCCGGCAGGACGCGCACCGCCGGGAAGCACGCCGGCAAGAGGCGCACCGCCGGGAAGCACGCCGGCAAGAGGCGCGCGCAGCGCCGGCCGCGCTGAGCTGCCCCGGCGGGGCGAGGCGACCCCTTTTCGCGGCCTTGCGATCCGTGGCACGCCGTTTGCTTCTATAAT
>Ga0307374_10000167_pt1 | contig 117550 bp, 111 predicted proteins | sample OX3MG_FD_202532 | JGI IMG/M metagenome (GOLD analysis project Ga0307374, IMG submission 202532) | Soil microbial communities from Risofladan, Vaasa, Finland - OX-3 | ecosystem: Environmental > Terrestrial > Soil > Coastal area > Acid sulfate soil | place: Finland: Risofladan, Vaasa...
ACAACGGTCGCCCGAGGCGGGTTTTTGATTAAAAGTGATCTGAGGTCACTGCCTTTCACCAGGTATTTTATTAGTGGGCCGTGCAGGACTTGAACCTGCGACCCCTTGCGTGTCATGCCCATATTTCGAGTCCGCCATCGCTTTCTGTCGTCCAAATTTCGTTAGATAGTAGCAGTTAGTGTCCACCAACATGTGCCGCTGGTTGCTTATATTTTTCGGCGTTGCTGACGGCGTTGCTGACGGAAAAAAATGATTTGGCCAAGGGCCGACCTCGCTGAAACGATGTCGCCAACTCTGAACAAGTTCGGAATAGCTGGGCACGCTATTTACGAAGCACTAAAAACAGTCTCGCAAGGACGTTCCGTTTCCTTGGCACCGCCTCCTCGCCTCCGTCATCGGCTATGGGCTCGGAACCATTATTTGTGATCCAACCATCAGCGCCTTTCGCAAACCGAATCTGGCTTTCTGTCAAGCGAGGATACCAACGAACGCTGTTCTTGGTAATCCAATAATGAGAGCGGCAACGGATTTCGCTGTTCCCGATCGACGGCGATAAGGAAACGGTAGCGCCGTCAAAAGTTAGTGACCAGAGGCTTGGGCCGAGCGGAATTATGACCTCTTCTCCGCATCCGCATAAGCAAAGATGTGACGTGCTTCTGTGTTTGGTAGATATATACAAAGTCGCCTGGACTAGGTCCCGAGGAAATATTTCAACGAATTGGAATCCAACCGAGGCAATACGATCCATCAGTATTCGCTAATAAGCCTGTTGAAGGCAACATTTAGGCGTTGGTGAAATGGCGCTTGCTGACGATGGTATATCCCCGCCATACGCTTCCAATTCAAAACTGCCAATGAAGCGTTGAGAGCGTTTAACTCGGCAATTTGAATATTTTCTGAGTATGGATCGTCTTCAGTCACTTGCCCTAGGTCAACTTTCGACCTGAAGGTTTCGCGGTTCTCTACGGTGCTCGTATTGATTTCGACCGAAGCGAGAAGAGAATCTCGCTCATCAGATCTCACGACACCCAAGCTGACGTCTATAAATGGTTTACCCATGCTCTCGAGCGCCTGAACAACTATGCGCTTACGATCCCCACCCTCCATTGCCAAAAACACAAAACTTACATCCTTCAACTCCCCTACATTTGCAAGGTCAATGAAGTACGGATGACTTGCGATGTTTCTCTTCATGTTGGAATAACGCCTTTGGAAATATTCCGTTTTGAACTCTCCAACCCTTAACTCCTCAAGACTCGAGGCGCCCGGTGAGCGAAAAGCATTGTGAGTAGAAAACACATCACCGTCAAAAATGTGAATCTCCCTGACTGGACACTTAGCGACAAGGTCGAGGATGTAAGAGCCCGTACCTCCGACACCGACGATAGCGATACATTCATCAGAAAGCTTCCAGGAAAGCGCGCCGATTCCAGCGCGTCCAGAGGCCGAGTCGACATATTCAAATGGCCACTCTGCATGGTCTATTTCGCAAGGTCTATACATTCTCGCAGTAACTTCCGGCTGCACTACTTGCGCCTCAGTCTCGAGAAGGCGCACATAATTTGTGATCTTGTCAAAGTTGTTCGCGTACGGAATCCCATCCGTAGGCTTGGCCGAGAACGTGTGATTTACGACAATGCCGGGCTCAATTTCATTATCGCCGGAACTATTGAATATCTTTGAGACTTCCCTTTGGCTCGTATACGGCACAGATCCAATGAATCGGACGACATGATCCTGCACGGGGTTGACGGAGACATCACCATTCATCTCAATCTTTGCAACGATTGTCCCGAGTGCCACTTGACCTCGATCGTCGAGATATGGGACGCCCTTAACCAGAAGATTCCCAGTGGAAGTGAGTTTCAGTTCGAATCCGTGGTCAACTAGCGCGGCAAGATCAGGGCTACGACCGAACGGATCGAAAGACACTGAATTCCGTACCCTTGTGCTTCACTTCGACGTGCTCGCTTTCTGCGAGGCTTCCCGATTGCGGATGACTAGCCGCGTCCTCGAAGTCAACCCGGAACATATGTTGCGGATCCGAGGTGCCACCAGGAAATGCCAGTTCAACAACCTCCTTGAAGGTGACCTCCGATTTCTCAACATTGAACGGCCTCGTGTTTACGGCGATTTCGAATTCTTCTCGGTGAACGTCTCCTGCTTCATTGACATCCGTCATCTTTGCCCCCCCTTCGGGCGAGAATCCGTCTGATTCTCTGAAACTAAGTCTAGGCGAACAAGTGTTTGTAAGGTCGCTTCGGAGTTCAAGAAGATAAGGAGTTCAGATCTCTATCTTCTGACGCCTTTGGTGATCGTTTTTCTCTTGACTCCCTTTGAGATTCAATATCGCAACAAATTCGTCGGCGAAAGCCCTCCAGATGAGATGACATCCTTATGCAAGAAAAGTGCTATACTTTTCTTACGAAAGGATGAATCAGATGGCTTCTCGGCACGGCGTTCGCGACTGGGTTTCTTCACGCCGCCCTCGATCTCTCTTCCAAAGCAGCGACGTCCCTGGATCCCTGGGTTCCGTTAACACTGCCCTGTCTCGCATGGCCACGGATCCAAGCGGACCCATCACTCGGGTGAGGAATGGCCTTTACTGGGTGAAACCAACGTCTAGCCGATTCGGTTTCGGTCGGCCCGATCCCGTGGCTGCCGCGCTAAGCATCGCGGGTCCCGGAGCAGGTCCGTCAGGTTGGTCAGCAAGTCAGATGCTTGGCCTAACCACGCAAGTGCCTGCAGTAGTAACAATTGCGACCCTCGGTCGCCCGCCAAAAGGCTTTAAAGATATCCATTTTGTCACTCGTGCCAATCTGGATCGACGCGACCTCAATCCTGTCGAAGTCGCCACACTTGAAGTTTTACGGGACTTCCCCCTTCATACTGATGTCGGAACGTCCTTAGACGATGTCCGTCGTCACTTCATTGACTTCGTCAACAGTGGCGACGCGGACCCAGACTGCCTCATTCGTGTTGCCCGAAAAGAGCATCACGCGGGCGCGCGGGCGAACCTCGACGAAATATTCGCCACAGCTTCAATGTAGATCATGTCAACTCCAACACGTCCATTGCTTCGAGTTGACGCAAATGCCTTCGGAGCTCTTCGCGACGAGACCGCGCAAATTACTGGGCTCATTCCGGCTCTCATTGAAAAGGACTATTGGGTTACCGAGGTACTCCGCGCCGTTGTCGTCCCTTTACCAGGGGCAGACCTTGTTGTTTTCAAGGGCGGCACGAGCCTGTCAAAGGCATACAGCATCATCGAACGCTTTTCGGAGGATATTGACCTCATCGTCTCAACTTCCTTGACAGGTAACGCGCAGAAACGGCTACTTCGATCACTAGGAGCTCTGGTTACAAACATGACGGGCCTGACATCAACGAGGGAGCACGAGGGAAGAGGCTTCCTTAACGCTCGCTTCGAATACGATCAATCGTCGGAAGTTCCATTTTTAAAGTCAGGAGTCCTTCTTGAGATTGGCACACGGGGTGGTCCGTCACCCTGCCTCGATCGAACCATCGAATCAATTATGGCAGCCAATGCAGAGTTCGTAACCCCGGGATCGCGTCTTGACTATCTGGACCTCGACAGTTTCCCTGTAGCTGTACTCGCGCCCCAGCGAACACTCGCCGAGAAGCTCGCTTTTCTTCATCACCGAGCGTGTGAAGGGGATTACACCGCGCTAACTGCAGGTGCACGACATCTTTATGACGTCGCCCAACTCCTTCGCCATGATCCAACTCTGGATGCGTTGCAGGTTGGCGTCGTTGCCGAACTGATGATCGATATTGATTCACGAAGCGAGACTGCCGGATGGGGCTTCACTCCTCGACCAGTAGGTGGTTTCGCAAGCAGCCCAGCTTTCAGTTCCGATCCCTCAATCCAAGATGCGCTCAAGAGTGGCTACCTAGCAATGAGACCTTTGATTTGGGGGGAAATACCCAATTTCGAAGACCTGATCTCTATCGTTCACTCCCAAGCTTCTCTCCTTTAGCGCTAGGAGATTGTGTCCATATCGGAAGTTCCTTAGGCTGCCGGTCGCTCATTCATCACAATCTATCGCTGTCGGAATGTAGGCGGGTACAAGTATTGGCATACACTCACCAAAATACGACATGAATCGCGTAGAAACTAGGTCGGATAGTCTCTTGTGGCTAAACCTGGCGGAACTGTCGGGCGCGTTACGCCCAACAGTCCGAACGATCAACTCTTCTACATCGAGTCGGACAGCGCACGTGAAACTCAATCCGCCCGCGGTAGGCGCGCGACTCCTGAAAGTGCAATTTTAACTTAGATCGCGCGAACGTTCTGCGCTTCCTCGCCCTTCTTGCCAGGCACGGTGTCGAACTCGACGCTCTGGCCCTCTTCGAGATTCTTGTAGCCGTCACCCTGAATGTTAGAGAAATGTACGAAAACGTCATCGCCTTGCTCGCGCGAGATGAAACCGAATCCCTTTTCCGAGTTGAAAAACTTGACTGTACCTTGTGCCACGAATACTCAATTCCTAGGGCGACAGACCGACCAATTCTGTCTGCTCGCTATCAGAAACTCTACTCGCCGGTGTTGGAGCACGTTCGGTTGGGCCATGTGACTGGCACAGTTGACACGAATCTACCTCCATATACTTTTTTGAGTAAGGCGCAAGACCAAGCAACGCTCTGGCGAGCCTAGGTGCGTAAGGAGACGCGCACTTGGACCAAGTGCCCTTCAACGCGGAGATCCCCGAGTGTCAAGTTTTTCCGATGCACCCAGTTAATCCAGCGTGGTCCGTCCCGGCAGTTTGGAAAGGTCTCAATGGTCTCTTCGTCGTAGATTTCTGGGGCGTGGATTTAAGGCGAATCCATGACCAACCTGCGGGTAGACGATCATTTTGGACTGCGTGGCGGATAACGCGAGTGTTTTCCGCAGTAGCGAGAGGTCATCGGGCGGGGTGCTGGCGTCTCTTTCGCCATAAACCCCCAACCAGGGCACCTTGAGTTCTCGCGCCGCATCGATTCCGCTGAGCACGCCGGGCCACCGTGGCGAGGCGAGACCGGCGCCGTAGAACGTGACTGCAGCATCGATTTTTTGTGTGGCTGCGGCCCATAGCGCGATAGTTCCTCCCATGGAGAAGCCGACGAGGGCGACCTTATGGGCACCACGCGCGCGAACCCAAACCAGGGCACTCTCGAGGTCAGCAGAGAGACCCTCCACCGAAAGTCTGTCGTGATAGCGGCGGGCTTTGTTAAAGACCCGATCAGTGACCACCGGGGATCCGAAGCGGTGGTAGAGGTGTGGTGCGGCCGTAATATAACCACAGCTAGCCAATAGTGCGGTGAGAGTTACGATCTCGTCAGTCATGCCCCAAATTTCGTGAAGTAGAACGATTCCTGCTCTCGCGGTCCGCGACGGTTGCGAGACGGTCAGGGGGGTCCCGTCGACGCCGCAGGTTTCAATCACCGGTGGCCGGTCGTCCTTAGAGAAGAATGTCGGCACGTTGATATCTTCCCTCAAAAGAAACGTCTGTGGGTTCGCGGCTGCTCTATCACGCTCGACGCCGATTGTCTCAGCCCGCTAAGTCGTCAAGTCTCATTCATTTGTGATGACGGGCATCCTGTCAGTCACGTCTGAATTGTCAACGAGCTCGACGGATGATTAAATTTTCGTCAGCGCACTGCCCTTATGCATCGCAACGTGATCTGTCTTGTCACTCTTGATCTCGTACTGCGGATCATCTGCGCTACAGCGGTGCGTGTAACCCTTGTACTGCACGTCTTTCGTGTGCACCTTGATGATCTTTCCCTGCACGTGGCCTGCTTCGGAATTCCAACGCACATGATCTCCGACTGAGAGTTTTTTGGCCATTGAGTCCTCTCACGACAGCCAACGCTGACGTTGACCTGGGCCAGTTTAACGCAGTGCAGCGCTTCGCGAGCTTGAGCATCGGTGCGCCGCCATTGGCGACGAACGTCTCTACGATGACAACTCCCGACTGTCCTGAGGCGAGATCACGGACGATGTGATGTTCGCCCATAGACGATATAACGTTCACGGACCAATTAGGCGTTCATGCCGGGGACCTTATAAAGGATGGAGTAGAACTCTTCGGCGATGGCGATGAGCCCGAACAGTGCCGAGCTAGTCCTATCCGTTGTCAGCGGCTCGAGAGCAGACGGGACTTGGTGGAGAGAGTATCGAGGAGTTTGGCGAATGAGTCGTGAAAACTGGCCACGCCCTGATCTTCGAGGATGTGGCCCACGTCGTCCATGTCGATGGAAACCTCGGCCAGTCGATCCATGACGTCACCGGCGTCCTGAATTTCGATATCAATGGTGCGAGAAACGGCGCCGTGGTCCTCGAACGAAGCAATGGTCGCTTCAGGAAGGGTGTTCACCGTCTCCGGACCAATCAGGCTATCGACGTAGAGCGTGTCAGAGTACGCGGAGTTCTTAGTCGACGTCGACGCCCATAACGGGCGTTGCGGGTGGGCGCCGAGTATCTCGAGTCCCCTCCACCGATCGCCGACAAACTGGCCGCGGAACAGTTGGTAGGCGAGTCGCGCTTGAGCGACGGCGGCACGGCCCCGCAGCGCGAGCGCTTCGGTGGTACCGATGGCTTCGAGGCGTCGATCAACTTCTGTGTCAACTCGGCTGACGAAGAACGATGCCACGCTATGCACAGTTGCGGGGTTCCCGCCCGCCGAGGTAAAGCTCTCGAGACCCGAGAGGTAGGCCTCGATCACCTGCTCGTAGCGCGAGAGTGAGAAGATCAAGGTGATGTTGACGTTGCGCCCCTCAGCCGTCATAGCCTGAATTGCGGGAATGCCTTCTGGAGTCGCAGGGATCTTCACGAACAGATTAGGTTGATCGATCCGTTGGTGAAGGTCACGAACCGCCGCAACGGTACCGTCGGTGTCGCGGGCGAGCTCGGGAGCGACCTCGATCGACACGAACCCGTCGGTGCCCCTACTTGCATCGAATGTGGGACGTAGTACCGCGAGTGCGCCGCGGACGTCGTCAATAGCCAACTCCCAGTACGAGTCTCGGATTGTTGTGCCGGCGTCGGTAAGCTTCGCGAACTGTTCGTCGTACGCATCAGATCCCCCCATCGCCTTCGCGAAGATGGTCGGGTTGGTGGTGACGCCGCGGATACCGTCAGCTACAAAGCGAGCAAGGGTACCGTCGCGAAGATAGGTACGAGTCAGGTTGTCGAGCCATGGACTCTGACCCTGCTCGTCGTATAACCGGTGCAGTTCAGTCACGACGGTATACCCTTGTCATGTTCGCCGGGGAATACGTCGGTTTCTGACTTGTGCCAGGCGGGGTGATCGCCCCCCGTTTCGACGTTGAAACCGTACTCGAAGACCAGACTTCCGCCGAACGCGGCGCCGAGCGACACCAACATAGCGATCACCACCGATAGGACGACGATCCCGATAGGTGTCACGGTCGCGGTGTGATAGTCGTTCAACCGCCAAACTACGTCAGCCAGTGCCAACACCGTGACTGTGACCATGATCGTGGCGTGGGTGTTTATAGTACGGCGAGCCTGCGTACCGGCCTCGGACGACCTCCGCGCATCCCACAGCCCTGAGAGTGCGGCAAAGATTGACACCGCTGCACCACCAATGAAGGTAAACGTGCCGGCGTGCCACAACTCCCGAGCCCAGTTGTGGTCCCTGCCGGCTACCGCTGAGATGACGTCGAAAACGGCCGCGAGCACGTATGCGGCGATAGGAAAATCGGTGAGGGGCGGATGCAAGGGTTTACCTGACCAGCCGCGAAGTCCCTTGAACGTGCGGCCCTTCAGCGTGAGCGTCGGCCGAATCGAGAACCTTCTCATAATGACTCCTTGAAGATCCTCGGGCGGTGCATTGCTACTGGTATCACTGTTTGATTCCGATGGGGCCGAAGAGCTCCAGATGAGAATTTACTGACTTTTTGACGACGTGACAAGTCCCAAATCCGTCAGCGGGCCTTTCGTCGCGAATCAGGGTCCTGGTCGAAGGTACTGATGCGTTAGTCACGCGACAATCTTCAATGTTTCTGTTAGTTCGAGTCCCACTTTCCGGTCGATTCACTTTCTTCGTAACACTCAACGGGCGAGTCCTCTGTCAGCGGTTCAGAATGCGAGCAAGTACCGCAGCTTCGCTGATCTCTGAATCCTTGGTACCGGTGAGCAGAGTTAGACGACGGGCGACCGCCAATTCACGTAAATGATCCAGCGCCTGACCGCGCTTGATTTGCTTGAGTTCGACGCTATAACGGCGGCTGAATTCACTGAATTTGGTTGGATCATGGCCGTACCATTGACGCAACCGTGTCGACGGTGCCACGTCCTTGCACCACTCGTCTAGCGCCGCCTTCGCCTTGGTCACTCCACGGGGCCAAATGCGATCGACCAGAACTCGATAACCGTCGTCGTCATCGGCTTCCTCGTACACCCGACGAACCCGTACGTCCGAATTTCTTCCCATGACAGACTTCTCTCAGGATGCGGGTCAAAGGTCAACGTCGGCCGTGAGTGCGAATCACCATTAAGGCAAGCCAACCATACGTCTACCCCCAAGTCGTCATCACACTCTTTGGATTCGAACCCCACTCACCTAGTAAACCGTGACCGTTCGGTGGAGGAAGGCGCAAGTCAAGCGTGTCCGGGCTTGTACGTCGAAACGGATTGGGAATCAGCCAACCAGTATCTCCAGGGAAACGAGGTGGCGACACCACCGGGCCCGCTGACACCAACCCGCGGCCCTACGACATGGGGTAAGACGACGCCGTCGCGTGGCACGAAGAACCGCCACTGACTGGAGAAGAGGTCGTCACCATCGTTGGTGAGATTCGCGCCGAAGCTTTGGGCAACGCACCCCGGACCCCGGGCCAATCCGTGCTCGGGGAGAGGAATCTTCCGTGGTTTCTGTTCTCGGCGGATACGCGCGTGCTCTGCGCCTTCGATGACGTCCCCCGCTCGAATCAGACACCCGTACGGCTGGCCCAACTGCCCCACGACAATGTTGATCGCGTGATGTAAACCGTGTGTGAAATAGCAGTAGAGGTGACCTGGTGGACCAAACAGGGTCTTGTTTCGGTTTGTCATACCCCGATAAGAGTGCGCCCCGGGATCACGTTCGCCAGCGTACGCTTCGACCTCGGTGATCCGCACCGATGTCGTGGTCCCGGCATCGGTGCGTTGGAGTACGCAGCCGAGGAGGGCTGGGGCGACTTCGAGTACGTCACGAGCGAAGAAACTACGGCTCGTGTTGCATAGTCCATCAAAATCGCTCACCGAGCAATCGTACCGGTGAGCCTGGGACACTCGAACCAACTAGCGGTTGCACACGCCTCCCAGCAAGCTGGTAATCGGTGGCACACTTAGAAGATGTCTGCATTGCGCTACCCACCACGTGTACCGAAAGGTTCTCTGTTGGAGGCTCAGCCGTGATCCGAAATAGCTTCGGTGCAAGAGACAAACTTAAAGTCGACGAATCGACTTTCGAAATCTTTCGACTCGATGAGTTCAACCCCGCCACACGATTGCCTTACAGCTTGAAAATCTTGCTAGAAAACCTCTTGCGCAACGAGGACGGCCAATTGATCACCGCGGACCAGATCAACGCACTGCGGAACTGGGACGCGTCCGCAACGCAGAGCACAGAGATATTATTTACGCCGGCACGAGTGCTGATGCAAGACTTCACCGGGGTACCGTGCGTGGTCGACATGGTGGCGATGCGTGATGCAATGGCCTCTTTTGGCGGAGATCCTCGAAGAATCAATCCTCTCATTCCCACAGAGTTGGTGATCGATCACTCGGTCATTGCGGACGCGTTCGCACGATCGGACGCGTTTAAAATCAATGCCGAATTAGAGTTTCAGCGCAATCAAGAGCGCTACGAACTGCTGCGCTGGGCTCAGCAGTCCTTCGATGACTTTCTTGTCGTGCCACCGGACACTGGAATCTGTCACCAGGTGAATCTCGAGTACCTCTCACGCGTAGTGTTCACCCAAAGTGGCCGGAGCGGTCCCTGCGCCTACCCCGACACTCTGGTGGGAACGGACTCGCACACTCCAATGGTCAACGGTCTCGGTGTTCTTGGCTGGGGAGTTGGCGGGATCGAGGCCGAAGCGGCCATGCTCGGTCAACCGATGAGCATGCTCATCCCCCAAGTAGTGGGTCTAAAGCTAAGCGGTGAATTGAGCGAGGGAACCACGGCGACCGATCTCGTGCTCACGGTGGCCGAATTATTGCGCCGCACGAGGGTCGTGGGAAAATTTATCGACTTCTTCGGTCCCGGTGTCGCGAACGTGCCACTGGCGACGCGAGCGACTCTTGGCAACATGAGTCCGGAGTACGGCTCTACCTGTTCGGTCTTTCCGATCGATGACGAGACCTTGCACTATCTACGCCTGACCGGAAGAAGCGAGTCCCAGGTCAAACTCGTCGAGGTGTACGCCAAGACGCAAGGTCTGTGGCACGACCCCGAAGACGAACCAATCTTTAGTCAGGTCGTCGAACTAGATCTCGCGACGGTTGAGCCGTCAATCGCGGGCCCGAAACGGCCGCAAGATCGCATCGCGCTGAAGAATGCGCAGCGGACCTTCCGCGCACTCCTCGCCGGCACATCAGGCATCGACGCCGTCCAGGGTGGATTGGATGAGGCGGACGCCAACTCTTTCCCCGCGAGCGATCCCATCTCCATTAGCGCACGAGCGCCGCGCGATGACCCGCCGCGCTCGAGCACATCCTCGGAACCTCTGGCGTGGCCGACGAACCCGGTAATGACACTCCTATCCGATGGGGGCACCCACGACATTGATCATGGACACGTGGTAATTGCCGCGATCACTTCGTGCACGAATACCTCCAACCCGACCGTGATGGTTAGTGCGGGATTGCTCGCCAAGAAAGCAGTAGAGCGCGGCCTCACCTCCAAACCGTGGGTCAAGACGTCGCTGGCACCAGGGTCACGAGTCGTCACTGACTACTACGATCGGGCCAACCTGACCCCCTACCTTGAAAAACTTGGCTTCAATCTCGTCGGTTACGGCTGTACTACCTGCATTGGCAACTCGGGACCACTGATCCCGGCGGTCAGCGCGGCAGTAAACCAAAACGACTTAGTCGTGGCGTCGGTGTTGAGCGGCAACCGCAACTTCGAAGGTCGTATCCACCCCGAAGTGAAGATGAACTTCCTCGCTTCGCCGCCTCTAGTGATCGCGTACGCCCTCGTCGGCACCATGCACGCCGACCTATTGCGGGAGCCGCTCGGCAATGATCAGGGTGGAGTCCCGGTGTACCTTCGCGATATCTGGCCCACCACCGCTGAGATCAAAGAGGTAGTCGATCGCTGCGTCGCAGCTTCTATGTTCACGGACAGCTACCGTGACGTGCTCACTGGTGACGAGAGGTGGCGGAACATGGACGTGCCAAGGTCTGAAATATTTCAATGGGACCCCACCTCGACCTACGTGCGTCAGCCGCCGTACTTTGAGGGGATGTCCCGCGATCCCAAGGCGCTGGAAGATATCCTCGGTGCCCGAGTACTCGCGTACCTCGGCGACTCCGTCACCACCGACCACATCTCGCCCGCCGGCGTCATCCAAAAGGATTCACCCGCGGGCCACTACCTCAACGAGCAGGGCGTTTCGCAAGGCGACTTCAACTCGTATGGATCACGGCGCGGGAATCACGAAGTAATGGTCCGGGGTACTTTTGCCAATGTGCGCCTGCGCAACCGGCTTGTTCCCGGTATCGAAGGTGGTTTCACACGACGACTTCCCGATGCAGAAACACTCACGATCTACGACGCGGCCATCGAGTACATGACCAGGGGCACTCCCCTCATTGTCATTGCCGGTACTGATTACGGTTCGGGATCGTCGCGAGATTGGGCGGCGAAGGGAACCATGCTCCTAGGGGTAAGGGCAGTTCTTGCCACGTCATTCGAGCGAATTCACCGCTCCAACTTGATTGGGATGGGTGTGCTGCCGCTGCAATTCCAGTCCGGCGACACAGCCGAGAGCCTGAGTTTGAACGGGGAGGAACTGTACTCCATCATTGGATTAACTGGCGTCGTCACGCCCCCGCACGAGGTCACGGTGCGCATCAACGCGAATGACGAATCTCGCGAAATCACTGCCACGGTGAGAATTGACACTCCAGCAGAGGCCGCCCATTTCGTGCACGGTGGAATCCTGCCTTACGTGTTGCGACAACTTCTCAACGCGGCGACTTAATCGACATCCACACCGGCGGTGAATGAAAGCGACCCAGTTCGTGACTAATTACTAGGTCCGAAGCCCCGCCGCGTCCAACATCTATGTAACGTAGAGCGTTTCTCCCAGAAGGGCCCACGCCCAAGTTGACACCCAGAGAGCCACTTGTAATGTCGTAAGGGCATATCGATAGGGACGCTTCTTTCTAGCAAGGCCCGGTCTTAGGAAGGTTGGTATTTTGTCAAGGCGTTGCGTGACGCAGATCCCATCATTTCGAATTACGGTCCGCGCGTACGAAACTAACCGAGAGTCGAGCATTTCTATATGAACACGGCCGAAACTCTGAATGTTGTGGAGCGCAGTGTGTCACACGTTGGAGAGATCTGGACTATTGGTCACTCCACCCGCTCAACTGGAGAGTTTCTCGATTTGCTGCACGAGCACGCCATTGACTCGCTCGTCGACGTGCGCTCTTTTCCCGGCTCTCGCCGATGTCCGCAGTTCGGACGCGAGACGATGAGTATATGGTTAGCCGATGACGCCGTCATCTACCAACACGCGAGTGATCTAGGTGGTCGACGAAATCGAGATTACGATGTCGACCCGGCAATAAACGCGGCGTGGCGCAACGCTAGTTTTAAGAATTACGCCGATTACACCCTTGGCGACCCGTACCAGGCAGGGATTGTCCAATTGGCCAGCGTGGCGCAATCATTACGCGTCGCGTTCATGTGCTCCGAGGCGCTTCCGTGGAGGTGTCACCGCTCGCTCATCGCCAACACCCTCGTCGCGCGCGACTGGGCCGTGCATCACATCATGAGTGTTGGAAAGGTGATCGAGCATCGGCTCGGTGCTTGGGGGCCCGAGCCACTCGTCGTTGACGGTCGAGTCACTTACCCAGAACCACAAAACTGAACCACAACCTTGCAACCGGACCAACCTTGTCCCTCGTCATTCAGGAGCGAACGAGCGAGATGCTCCGCGTTGGGCCTGTCAAGGCGCAGGGACCCCCGTTGTCTTCTTCAGCTCGCCAGCTCGACTAGCACTGACTGAAGTGGATGTAGCCAGCCATCTGACCCTGGACCGAGTCTCAACAAAGGTGATGGTTACACGACGGTCAATTCGTGACGGGGCCTGCATCAGTCTTCACTAAGGTCTCAGCACCCTTGCTCGGCTTGGAGCTCGCCGACTCCTAGTTCAACGTCAAAACGTGACCGAGTTCAGGACGCGTCGACGTTAGACCTCTGGATTACGTGACTGGCTGCAGCGTACCAAGGAGATCCGAGATTTGTACGGTGGCGTAACTGATCGCCTGATCGTTCGCGCCATAGGGAATGTAAAGCGTCTCCTGATGCAACAGGGCACCACAGGAGTACACGACGTTGGGTACGTAGCCATCGCGATGTTCAGCCTCGGGCAGGAGCAGCGGTCGATCAAGATATCCAAGGACCTTCGACGGGTCATTGAGATCAAGTAGGAGAGCCCCGAGCGCGTAGGTACGCATAGGTCCGACGCAATGGGTAATGACCAACCAGCCTTCGGGCAGTTCAATGGGCGAGCCGCAGTTGCCGAGTTGAATCATCTCCCACGGGTGCCGCGGCGTCTGCACGGGAGACACTCGATCCCAGCGGTGCAGATTCGACGAGAACGCCACCGCGTTCGACTCTCGATCGTGTCGAGAGAGTGCGACGTACTCTCCGCCAACCTGACGAGGGAAGATCGACAGACCCTTGTTCTTGGCGGCCAGTCCCGCCAACGGCGAAGACTGGAACGTCTTGAAATCCTCGGTTTCGAGGAGTTGTTGGCTTACGGTGCGTCCGTCGTACGCCGTGTACGAAGCCAAGTACCGACTCGTTGCTTCGCCGTGGAACTGAACGAATCGCGCGTCTTCCATGCCGTTGCTTTCACTCACCGCCGCCGGCCAGAGCACCCGCTGAGAGAGATCGGTCTGGTCATCGAAACTCGACACGTAGCAACAAGCGGCAACGGAACACAAGACGCCGATGATCTTGGACACGTTTGAGCGAGTGTCACTCTGCTCCTCGAGCTTTGAGATGGCGGCGTCGAGTTCGAGCGGAGAAAAACGTGAATTCAGGGAGTCCAGTACCCATGACGTGGTCGCTCCGTAGAGATCCGCGTCACGCAGTTTCGCACGAAACACCTCTCGCTTCAAGAGTGCATCAGAGATCGATCCAACGACTGGACAGGGTCGCGGCTTCCCAATCTCTAGGTTTCCGTGGCCGTCAATCTCACCGACACGGAAATTGATGCTCGACACGTGCTCTTCGCCAATAGAACGGTAGCTCATGATCACGCGTAACCCATTCGGTGGTACGCCCTCCTGATCGGGATGAGCAACGAGGCTGGGATTACAGATTGCGGCACCTTCGAGCGAATACTCATTGGTGAAGGTGGCGCCGAGCAGCTGTCGGCGCGCGGTAGAGATTGGTACGGTGAAAAAACCCGACACTCGCGCGGCGTGATCTTCAAAGACCGACGTGAGGTCGTCGTGACGTGACGAGAACCGTTCCAAGAGCTCGTCCAAGACTTCTGCGACCTGCGCTTCGTCGAGCTCCAATACTCGCGCCACGATTTCCGACATTCGCGACTCGCTGCCGCCGACGAGATCTTGACCGGGAACGAAGAGTTGAGTGATGACACGTGAAGGGTCAGCGCGAAGCCACTGCTTCGATTGCTGCGCGATGCCGAGGTCATTCACCAGGACGCTCTTTCGAAGATTCGGGCGTGTTGAAGCGTGGTCAATAGGGCGATCGTCGATTCCGCGCCCTGATTCAGATTTGGGCCGACGGCGGTGAGCCCGTCGTACCCGCCGCCGCTCTCAGGGTCAAACATCACAACGCCAAGATCGTTGCGACCCATGAACCACTCGTGACAGAGCACATGACCGATTCGCCACTGCCCGTCGCCGGTCATTTGATACGCGCGTGCGCACGCTTCGGACATCGCGGCCACCTCAATCGGTTGTTGATCGTACATTCTTAGCGGGCTCTGCGAGTCGCGACCTCCCGTGGGCGTCACGGAAAGATGGCCTCGAGGCGTTTCGATCTCGAGTAGCCAACGCAGTTGACGTAGACCCGTTTCAATGAGTCGATCATCGCCGAGAAGAGCGCCGGCGCTCAACATTGCCTCGGGCAGCGCCGCGTTGGCGTAGGTGAGGCGTTCTTCACTCCAGCGCCAATACCGGTTTCGGTCGGGGCGGTCCACGGCCATCGCGGTGGCCTCCACGAGACGAAGCGCACTTCGATTCGTCGAATCGACCTTGAGCACTTCAGCCGCACCGAAACTCGCAAAGGCCATCGGCCGGGCCCACGGGGAGCGGACCTGCGCGCCACGTTCGAAGAGCATCATCGCAATCTCCCTAAGTTCGTCGTCCCCCGAAAGTGCCATCGTCGTACCCAAGGCCCACAACGCGCGTCCCCAGCAGTCGTCACTCGAACTCGAGCCCGCCCACTTTCCTTCCGCCGTCCGTCGATTCCAGAAACGCCCGTCGAAGGACTGAGCCTGTTCGAGAAAACCCATCGAAAACGTTGCCAACTCTTCCACTTCACTTACGGCGCTGGCCTCACGCACGCTGACAAGCAGCGCTCGGGCAACGTCGTCGGTGCAGTAGCCGTGCTCGACGCGAGCTCGAGAATATTCGGCGTGCTCGAAGATTCCGTAGGTTCCGCTCAATGATAGTAAATGACTGAAGTTTGGCTGCGGCGTCTGCACTAGGCGTCCACCATGACGCTCTCTACCAATGAGAGCGAAACTTTTTGGTACTCGGTGGCGACGGTCGACCAACTGAGACCGGACGCGATTGTTCGCGCCGCGGCGGCCATGTCACTTAGCAACTCGGGTAACGTGAGAACGCTTCGTAGCGCCTTCGCCAACGCCTCGGGGTCTTCGTGATTCACGACCGATCCTGCACCACTGGTGAGCAGTTCTCGCGCGTGAGGGAAGGCGGTAGCCACAACGGGCAACCCTGCGGCCAGGGCGTCAACCAACACTCCCGACGTCGCTTGGTCGTGCGAGTCGTAGGGCAGCACCACCACATCGACACTTTGAATCAGTTCGTAGAGCGACGGAAGGTCTCGATACGAGTTGTCAAACTGCACCACGTCGTCAAGATTATTTCTCGCGACCCTTTCGATGAGCGACTCGCGATACACGTCACCCTGTCGGGCCAAAACCTTGGGGTGGGTTCGTCCCGCCACAATGTAGATCGGCATCGGATCAAGGTCTCGCAGGAGTACCATCGCGTCTATTGCCCACTCGATTCCCTTGCTCGGACCGAGGAGACCCCAAGTCAGAAGTCTGGGTCTTTCAGCGCACGATCGAACGTGCGTATTCGTTTTCACTTCCGCGCCATGTGGAATGATCTTCAAGACAGTTTCGCCTAATTCGTTCACCCGTCGCAGAGTGGTGGCCGCGGTCTCACTCATCACGACGACGACGTCGACACCGCTGATGACGTCGTTTAATACCTCAATTTGATGCGTCGTCGGCGACGGCAGCAATGTGTGCAAAATAGCAATGCTCGGAATTCGAAGACCGTAAATTATCCTGACGACGTCCGAGCCGTCGATTCCACCGTAGAGCCCGTACTCGTGTTGCACCACCGCGACGTCACAACGATTCAGCGCATCAATGGCCAAACCAATGGAGGACGGGTCCGACTCAATTAGCTCACCCACGACCGGCAGAACGTCACTGTGCAGGTCAGTGGGTTCGTCGAGAACTCGCACAACCGAAACCTTCGCACCCATTTCCACCAACGTTTTGCCCAACGCGGCGGTGAAGGTCGCGATCCCACACGGCGTTGGTGGGACGCTACTCAAAAACCCGTACGAGACTTTTCGTTCGTTCACGTAGATCGCTCCGGCAACTGGATCGCGTCGAAGGCTTCTCGCGCTGTTCCGTACGGTGCGCTTCGCCCAGGGGGTAAGGAGGCTTCTGCTTGAAACGCGCCCTCGAAGATCGGTTCGATCGGGAGCGTTTTCCTCACTGTCAATGAGAAGATTGGCGCACGCCGTAAGGTTTCTTGCACGTATCCTTGACTTTCTCACACGCTTGCTTAAGAATGTCTTTCTTTTGATCGTTCCGTCCATCACGTCTGGACCGTCACGACTTGGTCGTGCCGATGATTCGTCTTCTTCTTCCATATTTTTCCTCTATCTTTCATTTCGAATCGCGAGGACTGTGACGCACCTCACGACGACGAGTGTGGCCGTTTTCAGGAATGTCGTCATCGAACTCAAGCCTTCGTCTCGTCGTGACCACCGAAGCCCTTGCGCATCGCCGACAGCACCTTGTCGGCAAAGTCGTCGAGGCCACGAGAGGCGAAACGCGAGTACAGTGCCGTCGTTAGTACCGGCACTGGAACGCCTTCGTCGATTGCGGCGATCGACGTCCAACGCCCTTCGCCGGAGTCCGAGACGAGCCCGGCGTACTCGGCCAAGTCAGGCGCGTCGAAGAGGGCGGTCGCCGCCAGGTCCAAAAGCCACGACTCGATAACGCTGCCCCGACGCCACACTTCGGCGACAGCAGTGGTGTCGATGTCGAACTGGTAAAACTCAGGCTGCTCCATGGGCGCGGTCTCGGCGTCCGCGTCGGTGCGTCGCTGTCCCGCGTTGGCGTTGTGCAAGACGTTAAGCCCTTCAGCAAAGGCCGCCATCATCCCGTACTCGATGCCGTTATGGACCATCTTCACGAAGTGCCCGGCCCCGTTGGGACCACAGTGCAGGTACCCGTGCTCTTCCGACATGAGCTTGCCGGTGCGTCCCGGCGTACGGGGCGCAGAGTCCACGCCAGGCGCGATGGTCAAAAAGATCGGTTCAAGGTGTTGGACGACCTCGGTCTCGCCACCGATCATGAGACAGTAGCCCCGATCGATCCCCCACACACCTCCACTGGTCCCGCAGTCGACTAGGTGGATGCCCTGGCCGAACAGCGTCGCGGCCCGGGACATGTCGTCTCGGTAGTAGGAGTTTCCGCCGTCGATGATGGTGTCGGCTCGTTCCAGGTGGCCCGCGAGATCTTCGATCGTCTTAGCGGTGACGCCGCCCGAGGGCACCATGACCCAGACGGCCCGAGGGGCGTCCAGTTTCTCGACGAGGTCGGCCAACGAGCTGGCCCCGGTCGCGCCCTCCTTCTGGAGCTTCTTCACGGGGTCCGCGTTCACGTCGAAAACGACGCAGGCGTGACCGTCGCGCATGAGTCGGCGAACGATGTTCGCCCCCATTCGTCCAAGTCCCACGACACCAAGTTGCATCGGCTTATCGGTAGCCATTAACTTCGTCTCCTCTGAACGTCCGCGTCGGTAACCTCACGGGCCCCATCGAGTTCGCCAGGTCTCAACATGAGTCGTCGGATCCCGCGACGGAAAGCCACGGCAACTGCCACGGGGCGTGGCCCCGTAGAAGTTCGTCGGCCTGCGGGGGCCCCCACGATCCCCGTTTGTAGGGCACGACGGCGGGCGGGCGGTCGATCAGGGGTTGGAGTACCCGCCACGTCTCTTCGACGACGTCCTCGCGAGTGAAGAGTGATTGGTCGCCGGCGAGCGCGTCGTGAAAGAGGCGCTCGTAGGCCCCAGGAGGCGTGCCGAGTTCGGCGACGAACGAGAGGTCCAGGTGAACGTCTCGCGACGCCCTACCGTCGGGACCCTTCGACAACATCCTGAGTCGCACACCCGGATCGGGGCCGACTCGGACGATCAGTTGATTCGCGTCAGTGTGATGCGGAGTGTCCAGAAAGGTCAGACGGGGTGGCCGCTTGAAGACCACCCTCACTTCAGTGGCGTCAGCGGCCAGTTCCTTGCCGGCCCGGATGAAGAACGGTACGCCGGACCATCGCCAGTTCTCGACCTCCAAACGCAGGGACACGTACGTCTCCGTCTCGGATCCCACTTTGACGCCGGGGACCTTCCCGTAGCCGTCGTACTGACCGCGCACGCATCTCGTCGGGTCGACGCCGAAATTCTTGGCCTCACTGGACGATCACCCCAAGAATCTCATCAGGACATCGCGCCGCGGCGGCGACCAGGGAGTGCCTCGTGAGAACCGTGACGCCGTGTCCGTTCGACCGTCCGGTCGCGTCGAGAACATCGACGCCAGATGCGTGGAACTTCGGTGAATCGCCCTCCGACCGGGCGCGGACTGATATGACCATCTCTCGCTCTCTTCAACTGTCTATCTCTGTCAACCCGGCCCCCTGTCCACGAAGCGGGGTGACATCGTGACGGCGAAACAACTCCGACCAGAAGGGCTCAGCATCCTACGTGGACAGCTGTCGGTGAACGCCTACTCCGTTGTTCGAAACGTCGCGCAGTTCCGATTCATGACCGGCCAACAGATCGAACAGCTCCACTTCTCCCGGACTGATCACGACAGCACGGCCAGTGCCGCACGAGCAACTCGGCGAACCTTGGCGGTGCTCGCCCGCGAGCGGGTCCTCCTTCGCCTGCAACGGCGAGTGGGTGGTGCTCGGGCGGGGTCGGGATCGTTCATCTACGCGCTTGGACCCGTGGGCCACCGCCTGCTCGCGCTCGATCGTCCGCGGCCTCGCTACCGAGAACCGAGCACCACGTTCATCGATCACACGCTCGGCGTCGCGCAGCTTTTCGTCGATCTCTCGACCGCCGGACGGGATGGCGCGTTCGACGTGCTCGGTTATCAGAGTGAGCCAACTTGTTGGCGCCAGTTCTCGTGGCGTGGCTCGCCCGCCACGCTGCGTCCCGATCTCTACGTGGCCCTCGGCGTCGACGAGTTCGAACACCGCTGGTTCTGTGAGGTCGATAACGGCACCGAACACTTGCCTGCCATCATCAAGAAGTGTCGTCAGTACGAGGCGTACTACCAGTCAGGTAAGGAACAGGCCGCTCACGGCGTCTTTCCGCGGGTCTGTTGGCTCGTACGCGATGAACGCCGAGAGCGAACGCTACGTCGAGCGATCAACGCCGACGCTCGCCTGACGCCTCAACTTTTCGTCGTCGCCCAACGAAGCGCCGCCATCGACATGTTTCGAGGAGCGCCATCGTGAGCCGCACCCGAGTCCCCCGTAACGTCGTCCTGGTCGGCGATGTGCGCGAACAACTGCGAATGCTCCCTGCGGGATCGGTCGACACCGTCATTACGAGTCCGCCCTACGTGCAGTTACGTAACTACGGCGTGGCGGGCCAGATCGGTCTCGAAGGTCACGTCGACGCCTGGGTCGACGCGTTATGCGAAGTTGGTTCGGAGTTGGCGCGCGTATTGAAGCCCACTGGATCGTGGTGGCTCAACCTCGGCGACAGCTATAGCCGCAATGCGCGACTGGGTGCGGCCGCCAAGGGTCTTTTGCTCGCGCCCGAGCGACTCGCGGTGGCGCTCGCGAAGAACGGATGGCTCATCCGCAACAAGGTGGTCTGGGCGAAGCCCAACGCCATGCCGACGAGCACGCGGGACCGACTGGCGTGCACGTGGGAGGTCGTGTACTTTCTCGTGCGCTCACCTCGTTACACATTCGACCTCGACGGCATCCGTGTGCCCCACCGATCAGCCTCGCACGCCCGTGATGACAAGCGAGTAGCGCGCGACTTAGAGCGCATGGTGACGACGCTGCCGCGATGGGCCGGACCACTGGCTGGCAGTAATTCAGGTTTAGCGAGACTCAAGGCGCAAGGTCTGCCCGGTCATCCCCTCGGCAAGAATCCCGGCGACGTGTGGACCTACGCCACGTCGAACTACCGCGGAGAACACTTCGCCACGTTCCCGGCCACCTTGGTCGAGCGACCGCTTCTCGCGACGTGCCCGGAGAAGGTGTGCGCTCGGTGCGGCAACGCGTGGGTACGGAGCCCGCCAGCGCAACTCGGGAGACTCGCGGTGCGCGGCGACATCGCGCCCACGTGTACCTGCGACGCGGGAACGACGCGGGGCCTCGTACTCGACTGCTTCTTCGGCGCCGGAACGGTGGGGCTCGTCGCCGAGAAGCACGGTCGCGATTGGCTCGGCATCGAGCTCAATCCGACCTACGCGGATCTCGCCCGCGCCCGCATCAAGAGCGCCCGCAAGGACGAACTAACTAACAACGTTGATCGCGCCGCGTGAAATCCTTTACCGACGCGACCAACTATCACCGAAAGGAGGTGAATATGGAATTTCAACCAAAACTCAACCCAGGCAACGAACGATTCGAGCAGCGATCTGAACAGGGGCACCGTGAACTGGTTCCACGAATCTACGTCGCCAGTCTCAGTGACTACAACGAAGGGCGTCTCCACGGCGTGTGGCTCGACGCCGACCAGGACGTCGAGACGCTCGAGAGCGTCGTCACGGCGATGCTCGCTGAGTCAGCGACACCCGGCGCAGAGGAGTATGCCATCCACGACTTCGAGAACTTCGGCCCACTTCGACTCGGCGAATTCGAGAGTCTCGCGACGGTGTCAAGGATCGCCATCGGTATCGCCGAGCACGGATCAGCCTTCGCGCACTACGCCAGTTTCGTGGGCACGGGCGACCTCGAGCGACTGAACCACTTCGAGGATGCCTACTTCGGCCACTTCGACTCACTCGAGGAGTACGCCACGTCCGTCGTTGACGACCTTGGCTACTTCGACGTCGTCGACAAATCAATCCCCGAAAGCTTTCGCCCCTACGTCACATTCGACGTGGAACTGTTCGCGCATGATCTTGAAATCTCCGGCGACGTCACCGTTAGCGAGGGCGACGGAGGGGTCTATCTCTTTAACGGGCATGAATAGCCCAAAACGTTGTCGAATGGGCAACGAAGTGATGCTTCTACGCATCTCTCCTGATAAAATGGGGTACAAGAGAGGGAGGACCACGATGGACAAGGACGAAGCCCGACGCTTCGGGCATTTACTCAAACGGCGCCGAGGAGAACTTGGCTTGTCAACCCACGACCTCGGGAAGCTGGTCGGCACGCGCAACTCTACGATCATGCGCATCGAGCAGGGTGCCTTCGCCGCCCCCCGGCCCGACAAGCTGGCCCGCATCGCCGAAGCCCTTCACCTGAGTCTGGCTGACGTGTACGCGAGGGCCGGGTACATCGTGCCCGCGGAACTGCCCACCTTTCGCGAGTACCTCGCCGCTCGATATCGCGAACTCCCAGACCTCGCGGCGGGTGAACTCGCCAGACTTTTTGACGAGCTGATGATCCGTCACGGCCTGGGTACTCCAGCTTTCGAGGTCGCAGAAGCTACGACCGATGAAACTTTCGAGGAAGTACAGATTGCCGCAGCATCCACTCAACCAGGAGGTGTCATAGCATGAGCCCGACACGACGACCACTCGTCACAGAGCCACCGAGCACCAACGACGAAGTTGAAGTGACCTCGCCGACAGCCGTCCTCTACTTACGTGTCAGCACCAAGGAGCAAGCCGAACGTGACGGAGACCCCGAGGGGTACTCCATCCCCGCCCAACGCGAGGCGTGCCAGCGCAAGGGCTCCTCCCTCGGCGCCGTGATCGTCGACGAATTCGTAGATCGAGGCGAATCAGCCAAAACCGCCGATCGCCCGGAACTGCAACGTTTACTCAAGTTCGTGCGGGAGAGTCCACCGACCTACGTTGTCGTCCACAAGATCGACCGGCTAGCTCGAAACCGCGCGGACGACGTCGCTATCAACCTCGAATTCAAAACCGCGGGTGTGCAGTTGGTTTCGGTCACCGAGAACATCGACGAGACACCGTCTGGAATCTTGCTGCACGGCATCATGAGTTCGATCGCCGAGTTTTATAGCCGCAACCTCGCGAACGAGGTAATTAAGGGCAGCGTGCAGAAAGCCAAGTCCGGGGGCACACCCTCGCGCGCACCGCTGGGTTATCTCAACGTTCGACAGATCGACAACGGCATGGAGTCTCGGATCGTCCAGATCGATCCCGAGCGCGGGCCCCTGATGCGCTGGGCGTTCGAAGCGTACGCCTCCGGCGAGTGGACACTGCGCAAGCTGTTGGTCGAAGTGACCGATCGCGGTCTCACCTCGGTTGGCGGACCGAAAACACCTTCGAAACCCCTAGGCCTGTCTCACTTTCACGGCTTGCTTCGTCACCCTTACTACATCGGCATTGTCCGTTACCGTGGCGTGCTCTACGAGGGCCGCCACGAGCCTCTGGTGTCGCAAGAAGTCTGGGACCGAGTTCAGACGCTGCTCGCGGCCAACAACTTCGCGGGAGAGCGGCAGCGCGAGCACCCGCACTATCTCAAGGGCTCGATCTACTGCGGTAACTGCGGTAGTCGACTCATCGTGTGTAACGCCAAGAGTCACATGGGGACGATCTACCCGTACTTCATTTGCATGGGACGCCAGCACAATCGAACCTCCTGCACTCAACGGGCGATTCGCATCGACGCAGCCGAAGAGGCTGTCGCCGCGTACTACGGCGCCATCCGACTCAGCAAGGAGCAAGCCGACCAAGTTCGCGAATACGTCAGAGAAGAGCTAACGAAGCTTCGTCGACTACACGCCCGCGAGAAGAAACTTCAAGACAATCGCCTGCGTCGGCTCGAAGGCGAGAGCAAGAAACTGCTCGACGCCCACTACGCCGACGCGGTACCACTGAGCCTGCTCAAAACGGAACAGGCGCGAATTTCGAAGGAGATCTCCGCCGCCGAAGAACGACTCTCGTTAGTCGAGGGCAACTACTCCTCGGCCGAACGAAATCTCGACCGCGCGCTCGCTCTCGTACAAGATTGCGAAGCGGCCTACCGGAACGCGTCGGACAAGGTGCGACGACAGTTCAATCAGGCCTTCTTCAAGCGTCTCCTCATCGACAGCGACTACAACGTGGATGGCGAACTCGCCGCACCGTTCGACGTGCTCCTCAGCGAAGACTTGCATCGCGCCGCGGCTCAACGAGCATCGGACGATCTACGAAGAAAGGTCGATGAGGCTCTCATCGTGCGCGATCGCGATTCTGAGTCTGAGGTGGCAGAAATCGGAGTCGGATTGAAGGCAAATCATTCGAGGAAGCCTCGCCGACCTCTGGAATTCGCAGGTTTTAAATACGAAACGTTGGTGGGCCGTACAGGACTTGAACCTGTGACCCCTTGCGTGTCATGCAAGTGCGCTACCAGACTGCGCCAACGGCCCCGTGGGACTCCATCCTACCACCGCGACTTATGTCGTCCGTTACGAATGCCCGTCAAACTACCTAGTTTCGAACTTCGCAAAAAACTCGTCTCGGTCCGTCGAGAGTAAGAGAGATGCCTGCCCGTCATTGTTGAAAATTACTTGTTCCATGAAGACTTCCACGGAAGCGCGAGCGTCCCCGAGAGCGTCGTGGCCACCGGGCGTAACGCCGTAATGGCGACAGAGGAATTCGAGACCTCGACGTGGGCGAAACTCGCGACTCGGATCTATGGCGAGATCGTGTTCAACAACGTCAATGATCCGAAGAAGTGAGAGGTCAAAGTCATCGTCGTCGAGTGCTTTGTTGAGCACAGAAATCGAACTTCGTCTCAGCATCTCTAAATCAAATCTTCCGACGTTCGATCCCACGACGTACGCCCCGCGCGAGTGAAAATCGCGCAAAATGTTGATGGCGTGAGCCAGTCCCGCCGCCACGCTGTAAACCGTCTCAGAACTACGTTTGGCCTCGAGGTCCTCCTCCGAAAGTCCGTGGACTCGACGAGCTCCGGCGCTTATGGGACAGTCGGGCATCACGAAGAAGTGCTCTGACCAGAGCGGCACGCCGAAGCGGTAAGCGCAGAATCCGTACGAAATCGCCCGTTCGCTCATGACGCTGAGTCCGGTGGTCTCGGTATCAAAGCCCACAATCAGCTCGGGAACCTGGAGATACTTTTTCGCCACGAACCTATCCTTGCATCCTCTTGTAACAGGCGTCCTCGGCACGTCAAAACATGGCGTGTCTCGACGATGCGTTGTCTGCACGGGGCCTTCCCCGGTCGACGGGGTCACTCACGCCGTAGGGTTGAATCATGAAACTTCACAGCCTCGGCCGCACCGGTATAAAAGTCAGTCCCCTCTGTTTAGGCGCCATGATGTTCGGCGCTTGGGGTAACCCCGATCACGACGACTCCATCGCCATCATCCATCGTGCCCTCGACGCCGGTATTAACTTCATTGACACCGCCGACGTGTACTCCCAGGGTGAGTCCGAAATCATCGTAGGCAAAGCATTATCGACGGTCGATCGATCCCGAGTCGTGCTCGCCACCAAAGTCCACGGCAACATGGGGGACGATCCCAACGCGCAAGGCAACTCTCGGCGCTGGATCATCGCTGAGTGCGAACACAGTCTGCGCCGATTGGGTACCGACTACATCGACCTGTATCAAATTCACCGTCCCGACGAGTCCGTGGATATCGATGAGACGCTCGGTGCGTTGAGCGACCTCGTACACGCCGGCAAGATTCGCGCCTTTGGTAGTTCGACGTTCCCGGCCGAACAGATTGTCGAAGCCCAGTGGGTCGCCGAGGCGCGCGGACGAGAGAAGTTTCGCACCGAGCAACCTCCCTACTCACTACTCGTGCGCGGCATCGAGCGCGACGTCTTGCCCGTTGCGCAGACCTACGGCATGGGCGTTATTCCCTGGAGCCCCCTGGCTGGCGGATGGCTTTCGGGTAGCTACGGGGTTGGCAAGGAGAACACCAGTCGACGCGCGGCGAGACTTCCCGGTCGCTACGACATGAGCCTTCCGGCCAACCAACGCAAACTCGAACTCGTCATCGAACTGGCCGCGCTGGCCGATGAGGCGAACCTGACCTTGATCGAACTGTCATTGGCCTTCGTGCTCGAACACCCGGCAATTAGTGCGGCGATCATCGGGCCTCGCACCATGGAGCAGCTCGAATCACAGCTCTCGGCACCCGAACTACGTCTCGAGACCGCGGTACTGGATCGCATTGACGAGATCGTGCCACCGGGCACTAACGTCAACGTCGACGACGCTGGTTGGTCGCCGTCAGTTCTCACCCGAGCGCACCGTCGTCGTCGTCATCACTGATCTCGCTACTCGAATAGACGATCGCTCCGCGGCGAAGCGACGAAGAAGTCGCGATTAGTTAGGTGGACTGGGCGTCGTCCCTAGGTCGCTGGGAGAACCAACCCACTGAACTTGAACGCCCGATGGCGTCACGACGCGTGCGATCGAAGGTCGTATCGAACGAAAGAGCGACAAAGCCACCTGTCCCGAAAGCGCCAACGAATTGTTCGAGTGCTCGCCCAGGACAACCAAGTACGTAGTGACGACCGTCCTGTTGAGATCGATGTTCAGTGCCATGACGTCACAGCCACCCGCTGGTATCGTCCAACCAGATTTTACGCCAACCACGCCGCCTTGACCGAGATCGGGCGTGTAGGTATCCACGACGCCCACTTGCGGAAGCCAAACCTTGGTGAGGGAGGCAATACTTCGAACGATTGGCTCACTGGTCATGAGGTCAACGGCGAGAGTGGTTTGATCGCGCGCGGTCGAGACATCGCCTATGCCAATTCCCGTTTCGTCGACGTAATGCGTGTGGTGCATGCCAAGCGCAACAGCGTCGCGGTTCATCAGCGCCACAAATTTCGAGGGGCGCAGTCCAGTGAACATGGCGAGCAGTTGAGCGTAGTCGCCCGCGGAGTGCACGAAGATGCCGCGTAGCAACATCCGTTCGCAGAGGTACTCGCCCAGAACGATTTTGGCAACCGACTGCTCTTCAGCAACGTCTTGCTTGTAAATGGCGACGTCCGCGGCGGTCACCGTCTCGCAGGATCCTCTCTCTGAGTTATTGAGGGGGAACGCTCGGAGCACTATCCACGTCGTCATCAACTTCGTGAGACTCGCTATCGGTTGTTCCACCTGGTGGGGAGAGGAGGCGGCGACCTTCAATCGCGGAATAGCGAAGGCGGCACTGCCCATTTTTGGCCACACCAGATTGGTCGGCTTCGAGATAATGGGCAACGTGGTGGTCGTGGTCGTCCCAATGGTCGTCGTCGTAGTCGTCCCGATGGTCGTCGACGTCGTGGTCGTGCCGGTTGGCGCCGTGGTAGTCGTTGAACCCGTGGGAACCGTGGTGGTGGTCAACGACGTCGTCGTGGTCGATCCCAAAGAAGTCGTGGTCGTCGTTCCCGAGGCCGTCGCTGACGTCGACAGTAACGGAACGGTAATAAGTCCACTCAGGGCCAGGAAAAGTGTCGAAGTCCACAGCGTCATCTTGGAGCGGGGGGCATTCACTGACTCAATTTACTGGGTCCCCGTGGTCAACTCAAAGCGCCATGGTCGACAACGGGCATTATTCCCACCCGGTGCTGCAGTAGAGGCTCAACCTCAAAGTAAACTCAGCGAGTGAGGAACGAACGACGTTGGACGCGCTGCCTCGTTGCCGCAGGATCAGTTGCCCTGGGGACGCTGTCCGTGGCGCACGTGGCTCAGGCCGCGACCAAACATGCCGTTCCCGCCTACTCGATCCGGCTCGAAGATCAGTTACTCGCGAATCTTCGTTTCCTTCCTGTCTCGTTTCACCCGACAGTTCATACCTCGCCACCAGCAACGACGACGACCACGACGACTTCTACGACCTCGACGACACTCGCAACGACGTCGACCACCACCACGCCCACGACGTCGACCACCACGACCACAACCCGTAAGAAGCAACGTCCTCCCAATCCGGCCAAACTCGTTCCGGGCACCTTCAAATGGCGGTTCAAGTCGCTCCCGCCAATTCTTCGCGCTCAATGGCGCGTAGGCACTGACAACATCGTTCTTCGCGGGGCCGTGATGCGATTCCAGTTAGTGCACAACCTCGCCACCACGGGTTCGATAGACGGAACAACGTGGAAGGCCATCGTCGAGGCCGCGCTGCGGCACCAAGGTGATCCTTCGTCGTACAACTTTGTCTACGTCGACCAGACGTTGCCCGAGAAAGCGAGACTCTACGTCAATGGCAAGCTCGCCTTCACCACGCTCGTCAACACCGGTATCTCGAGCAATCCGACCGCCAATGGCACGTTTCCGGTGTACTTGCGCTACGTCACCACCACGATGTCGGGTACCAATCCCAACGGGTCGCACTACAGCGATTCCGGCATTCCGTGGGTCTCGTACTTCAACGGCGGTGACGCGCTACACGGCTTCATTCGTTCTTCCTACGGCTGGCCCCAGAGTCTCGGATGCGTGGAAATGCCCTTCGTCGACGCCGCCGCTCTTTGGCCCCATACCCCAATCGGCACGCTCGTAAGTGTTCAATAGCCGCTCCGTGTTTTGTGGGACTGCGCGGTGATCTCTACACTGAAGCCATGACGGACTCGCCGTACGGCCCCGTGATGTTCTTCGATGGTGACTGCGCGTTTTGCACCAAGTGCGCGATGGTCGGACCTCGACTTCGACTCAATAGTGTCTTCACCAAACTGCAGTCCGTCGATCTACCCTCATTGGGAGTCGACCCGGTGAGGGCACAACGTGAAGTCGCCCTTCGCTACGACGACGGGACGATTCTCTATGGTCACGAGGCGATCGCCGGCGCGTTACGAACGGGTTCGAAACCCTGGCGAATCCTCGGACACGTTCTCGTTCTAGGTCCAATTGATCCTTTTTCGGCAATGGTCTACCGGGCGGTTTCGCGACATCGCCACCAGCTGCCTGGTGGTTCGACAACGTGCGCGACCTAGGCGTAGTTCCAGCTTCCCCGGGTAGTCCCGCGACTGGTTAAGGGCTCTGGAGGTGCGGTGAGTGGCCTACATCAATGACTAGGAGACGTCGAAGCCCTCGAGGTCATCGATGCTTCGGCGGTTCTTTTCCGCCCAGTAGTCACGAATTCCAGCGAGGCCCTTTCGCCTCGACCACTGGTCCATCGTTGGCCGGTGATCCTCGAAATTCATCAGGGGAACGCCGTAGCCACACGAGTCGGAGATTCGATCCACCTCAACCACGATCACCGAGCGAACGCCCATCCCCGACGCTCCAGAAAAGTGGCTCGCCATCGTCGCAAACTCTGACGAATCCCTCAGCACGGCCCGTCCAACCCCGTGGAGTCGCACTATGCGCGGCGGTCCAGTAAAGGCGCAGAACATCACCACGATGCGCCCGTTCTCGCGGAGGTGAGCTATCGTCTCGACGCCACTGCCGGTTTGATCGAGGTACGCCACCCGATGAGGACTCACCACGGCGAACTCTTGCCGATTCCCCTTGGGCGAGCAGTTGAGGAGTCCGTCAGCGGCCAGCGGTGCGGTGGCCACGAAGAAGACGGGCTGATGCACCAGCCATTCACTTAACTGAACATCAATGTGTTCGATCGCCTTGCCCACGGGACCATTATTGCCGTTCGTCTGGAGGCGGCGTCCGGATTCGAACCGGAGTACGGGGCTTTGCAGGCCCCTGCCTAACCGCTCGGCCACGCCGCCAGAACTGTCCATCCTAGTTCGTCGAAAAGTTGACCTTAGTGTTTCTTAAAGAGGTGGTAGACGCCGTAACAGATAGCGACCACGATCAACACCACGATGACGGACTTGATGATCGCCGTCAGCACTCCCAACACCGCGAAGATCAACCACAGGGCCAAAAGGACAAGAACAACCACACCCAGCGTCTTTAACATTGTCATTGCAATCCCCTATCGTAAGACAATTGTAAGCCTGGAATCACTGAGCCCTCAGTAACCTGGAACTGTGGCTCGCCATTTCAAACTCACTTTGGCGCTCGGGGTCGTGCTCGCAGGAGCCACGCTCTTGCCCGCGACCAGCGCCACGGCGGCCACGCGGTACCGCGTGTCGGTCACCTTACCGGCGACACTGTCGTCGAATCTGCCGCTGCTTCGTCTGCACTTCAGTGCGCCCACCAAAGCCAGCGCCCTGCCCGCACTGGCGACGAAGCCCGCGCTGAGAACGAAGTGGCAACAGATCGGACCCAACGACGTACAGGCCGTGCTCACGAGTACCCTCACGCCCGCCACGACCTACACCATTAGTACGCCCATAGTGATGACGTGCACCAAGAAGTGCCGATTCAGCGCCACTCGGCCCCGAGTCGCTAGCGCACTCACTAACTTGACCTGGGAAGCGCAACTGCTCGCGGAGCTGCACTACGTGCCACTCAGGTTCGCGCCGAGCACCACGTCGAGCGATCCCTCACAACAGGTGAACGGCACCTTCACGTGGGCCTACCCGAATCTCCCCACCACCCTTAGCGCTCAGTGGCGCCTCGGCACCGACAACGTCATCCTTCACAGCGCGCTCATGGCCTTTCAGAGTCAGTCGAATCTCACGGTGACCGGCGAAGTCGACGCGACGACGTGGAGCCATCTCTTGGCCGCGGCGCTGGCCAAGAAAGTTGACCCAGCACCGTATAACTACGTAGACGTGTCGATGGCGCTGCCCGAAACTCTGACGCTCTACATCGCCGGCCACGCGAAGGATCACTTCATCGTGAACACGGGCATCGCGGTCTCCCCCACCGCTACCGGTACCTACCCGGTCTACGAGCGTTTTCTTACAACAACAATGTCGGGCACCAATCCCGACGGGTCGCACTACAGCGACTCCGGCATTCCCGACGTCTCGTACTTCAACGGTGGCGACGCGCTCCACGGTTTCATTCGCTCTACCTACGGCTGGCCCCAGAGCCTTGGCTGTGTGGAGATGCCCTTCGCCTCAGCTGCAGCTGTCTTTCCCCACACGCCGATTGGCACCCTCGTCACCGTTCGCGCGTAACTCAGTCGCTTTCTGACTCGGGTCCAAAGGCGTGCCGTCCGCGTTGGGTCGCCACGTCGACGCCATCTTCGTTGAGTTCACTCAACGTCCCCACCGACGTACGACCGAAGCGTTCGCGCACCTCGTCAACGGCGTCACGGAGCGCTTCGTTCCCCACTTGACGCTCGCGCGAGACCGTCGCGGCGGCTGATTTGGCGTCGCGCGAAGCAGTCGCAAAGCCAAAGCTCAACTGCATCTGATTCTCACCGCGCTCGAGGAAGTTTGACGCGTGTAACGCCAGTAATCGTACGGATCTTGAAAAGTCGACGGACTGCAAGAGCGCCTCGCCAATGGCCCAGAGGGCGTACTCGTCGTCGACGCCAAAAGAGAGGGTCTGAGACCTCGAGACGCTCGTGAGATCGTCAAATCGCACGATGATGCTCACGGTACGCGCCACCAGATTCTTCTCGCGCAACGCTCTCGCCACGACCGCCGCGTGGACTTTTAGAGCTTCGCCGACTTCGGTGATGCCAACAAGGGAGTGGGCGAAGGTCTGATCGTGACCGACTGACTTCAAAGCACGATTGACCACCACGTCGCGGTAGTCCTCGCCCTGGGCGTAGGCGGCGAGTGAAGCGGCCATGGACGTACCCACGTGCTGAGCGAGCGTCGCCTCGTCAACGCGAGCTAAGTCACGCACCCAGGTCAGTCCCAACTGCGCGAGTTTGGCGGCCGTCGCCGGACCGACACCCCACAGTGCGCGAATGGGCAGCGCCGCGAGCCACTGGGCCTCGAGCGACGGGCTCACCCACACGACGCCCGCACCTTCAACGAGACTTCGATCAACGATGCGTGGTTTTGACTCCTTGGAGGCAAGTTTCGCGAAGAGTTTGTTCCGTCCGAGTCCAACACCACACCTCAGTCCGAGCTCATCGTTGATACGCCGACGCAGAACCGCGGCGCCTTCGAGGGGGCGTACCTCGAGACGACGAAGACTTCGCAGATCGGCAAAGACTTCGTCGAGACCAAGCGGCTCGTAGTCGGGTGTGAGTTCTCGCACAATAGTGTGGAACTTGCGCGAGTAGACCTCGTAACGATCGAAGTGTCCGGGCAGAATAATGAGCGTGGGGCAGACTCGTTTCGCCACCACGCTCGGCATGGCGCTGCGCACGCCGTAGCGTCGAGCTTCGTAACTCGCGCTCGCGATGACCCCGCGATCGCCCGCGCCACCGACCGCGACGGGCTTACCCTTCAGCGATGGATCGTCGAGGACTTCAACGGAGGCAAAGAAGGCGTCGAGATCGACGTGCAAGATCGGCGCCTCGTCGACCGTGGGGTTGTTAGAAGTCGAGTTCAACGCAGCGGAAGGCTTCGCCATACGCCATCCCGACCGGGCGACCAGCCTGTTCAGCTCGCTCCAGGACAACGTCACGAATGGCCACAGCGTCGCCGGCCAACTGCGAGGCGTGCGCCAGGATGGCCTTCACTTTCATGTCAATTGTTCGTGAAACGTCAGCGACGACGTCGGGTTCGTGCGTACCACTAAGAAGAAGAACACTCACTTGGTGTGGGGGGCCCTGACTAGGAAAGTACAAAGGCATCGCCGCGGCCGGAGCGACGGCGTCTAACAACGCCCAGCCCGTCTCACGATGGTCACGATGATTCACGTAGACCCCACCGAAGAAGGTGGCCGTGGGGTCGGGCCCGAGGACGACGTCGGGCTGGTACTTTCGAACAAGTCCCACGAGCGTCTCTCGAAGTTCTACGGAGTTGGTGACCTCGCCGTCGGGCCAGTCAAGCGACGTCACACTGCGCGCGCCGAGTAGATCAGCGGCAAACTGCAACTCCTCACGGCGAGTCTCTCTTACGTCGGAGGCCTTTGAGTTTGGTGAGTGAGAACCCTTAGCTCCGTCACAGACCACTACGAGATGAATTTCCGCGCCCTCAGCGGCCCACTGGGCCAAAAGGCCGCCCGCGGCGACGTCCGCGTCGTCTGGATGGGCGTAGATAGCAAGCGCTGAACGGGGTTGAAGTCGAAGCGCGCGCACGATTAACCGCGATGTTTAGGGGCCGTGGTCTTCACCAACATGCCGATCTCACGCGCGAAGTCGTCGGTACCTTCGAATCCCTTGTAGACCGAGGCGAATCGAACGTACACGACGTCGTCGATCTCGCGAAGCGCCTCGAGCGTCGCCATTCCGACCTCTTCGCTCGTCACGTCACGATTAAGAAGCCGCATCGACTCTTCAACGACGACGACCACGCCTTCCAGCACTTCGTCGTCCACGGGCCGGTTCTTCGCCGCGGAGCGTACGCCGCTCATGATCTTCTCGCGCGCGAAGGGTTCGCGCTCACCAGAGCGCTTTATCACGTAGAGGCCAATCTCCTCAATCCGCTCATAGGTGGTGTAGCGCTGGGCGCAGTTGGCGCACTCGCGACGGCGGCGAATCGCCACGCCGTCTTCGGCCAGGCGCGAGTCAACAACGCGGTCGTCGTCTGCAGAACAGAAAGGACAGCGCACTACTTCACGATACACCTAAAACCCCATTTTTTCAGGGGATTAGGACGTGCTCACCGGGTACGACCACCGACGAACCGAGTTCGCGAACGAGTAGTGAACGAGCCAGTGAAGGAGTCACGGGGTTGATATTGCGCGCGATGGAACTCACGGTGTCACCGGGTTGCACCACGTACTCCATGCCCGAAGCGAGCACTGACGAACCAGCTAAGTCTGTCGACAGCCCCGCACCGGTGGTCGCACCGAAGACGTGGCCCGGGAGTGCGAGGATCGTCAATGCGGCAACGAGCACGAGGCCAACTAACGTTCGTCGTCGACGTTGCACGAGGCGGCCTCGCGCGGCCCGGCGCTGGGTAAGTGAGGGGCCGTGGTGCAGGGGCCGTGGTGCCCGAGGAACGAGACGGAGGTAGGGCGCGGTAGCGAAATCTTCCTCTGCGGGGATTTCTAGTATTTCAACGGCAGCCATTCCCGACACTCCTTTGTTGTACGAACACCTGTTCGTCATCTTAAGGCGAACAGGTGTTCGATGCAACTATTTTTTGAGGTTCTCAAAAGCCGCTACATTGCAGTACTTTCGCGCAGTCGACGCCCGACTCGGCCGAAGCTGGCGAGTCGAGACTGGGGCGTCGCCGCGTCGAGGCGCAGCGCCGAGGTCGCCTCGACAAGGTCTCGGGCCAGACGAATCCGGTGCTGGCGAATAAGGGCAACGCACTGCTGGGTCAGCCCTTCGTCGGGATGATCGTGCGAGTCGGTGACCTGTCCGTCGGTGACCCACACCAACGGTTCATTGTCGCGCCGTCGACCAAGAGCCCACCGCAGGGCCGGACCATCGACGCCGTTGCCGACGTTGCCCGAGGGACAGATCGTGGCGATACTGCCGCGCTCGGCGAGTAGCCAGGCGTTGGGCGTCGCGCCCACGTCGCCCGGTCGATGGCTGTAACCAACGACAAGAGCGCTCGGCGCGACTCGCAGCACCTCATGAAGTGCGTCGGCCGAGAGATCCATCGAACCAGAGAGATCGATAACCACGATGCCGCCGTGTCGAGTGAGTTTGTGGCTAAAGGCACGACGGTGCGGATCGGTCAATAAACGTCCGGGGTAGCGCAATACCGTCCCCGTCGTCGATGGCCGGGCTCGCCGAACGTGGGCTGGGCCTGAGCGAGGGCTGCGCAGCACTGAAGTATCAAAGACGAGCGGTGCGAACTCGCCGGTCGGAGGACGCCGTCCACCCACTTCCAACGATCGTCGAAACGCGCGCAGCTCTTCGGGGGTCGAGGGCACTCGAGCGGCCATCGACTGCGTAAGGAGACGAGCCACCACCAGCGTTGAATCTGCGTAACCACTCGGTAACCCCGCGTCGCTGAGTCGCGTCGCGCTCAGCGATTCGGTGGTGAGTTGAGCGAGGTGCGCGGACGCGCGCTTGCCTATCGCGCGAAGGGCACCGAGCCAGGGCGCGCGACTCTGGCGAATGCCTGCGAGAAATTCCTTCTCCGCCCCCGTGCCGAGCACGGCCACAAAGAAGCAGAGCGCCTCGGCCCACTCCCCCGCTTCACCAACTCGCCGACCACCCAGCTTTTCGGTACCGTCACTCAAGAGCCCGACGTCGAAGTGAAGTCGAGTGAGCAACGTGTTCACGCGAAACTCTTCGCTGCATTCGAGTGCTCGCGGCGATACTTCGTCGAGCGCCTTCACTAGGTGATGTGCGTGGGGACTGACTCGAGCGTGCATCAGTTCGTGCGCGCGAATGACTCGGGCCTGCGCGCCTGGTCCGTAGGGAACCTCGAGTATTCGCTCTGAGAGATTGCAACTCGCCGATCCGCGCATCGTCGATCCCTCACGAACTGTCCAGGGACCACTCGCAACGTCGTCCTCTCGACCGCTGACCAGTTCTGGAAAGACCAGGGCGCTGGTCAAGAGATGGCGCCGATGGTCAGCGCGTCGAGCACGCTCGCGGCGAGGCCTTCGCCAAAGACGAGTTGCGCAGCGCGGGCCGGACCGTAGTGACAGCGAAGTTCGTCAAAGGCGTAGAAACTTCGCAGCGAGACTCGACGCTCGTTCGGTCCGAGCGAACCCGAGAGCGCCGCACCCCTCAAGTCACTGCTCAAGCGCGCGACGGCGGCGGGGTGAGGACGATCGATACGAATGCTCACGGGAAAGCGATCGCGCAGTGCGCGAGGAACGTCGTCAAGGTCTTCTATATTCGAGGTCATAATCGCGGAGAAGAGCGAACCCGGTCGGACCCACTCCAGGGTCTCGGGATTACGCCAGCGTGCGGACTCCGGTGAGTCGGTAATGGCGAGCAATGTGGAGAGCGCGTCGCCCGACGCTCGATCTACCTCGTCGAGGACGAGCCGGGAACCATTCCCGTCACTACCTCGCCACGCGCGAATGGCCGGACCTTCGCGCCACTCGAAGTGACCCTCCTTCGTAGGCATCCAGGTTCCCGTAATCTCACCCGACGTGAGATCCTCAGTGCAGACCAGGCGTTCCACTACATCGTGTCGCACGCCGTGGCGCAACGCGGCAAACGTCTTTCCGGTGCCTGGTGGCCCGTAGACCAACACCCGAGAGATTCCCGCAGCCAAAACGTCGGCGAGGTCCCGCCAACAACCACTGAGTTCGTCACTATCTTTTGCGCCCTCCATTGAACCTCTCTTTCTCACGACGCAACGGTCGCAGGAAACGAGGGCACGCTTCGACTTCCGGTAACCCTCGTTACGTCATGTGAGAGGGTCTACGTAGCCAACGACACTCCCGGTAACCGGACTTTGAGACGTCACGACGTCACGATGTCGCACAGGGTGCGACGGAAGAAAGCTCTAGGTCTCGCTACCTAAGTACGCTCGTCGAATGCGATCGTCACCCAAGAGGGCCTCTGCCGAGTCCTCGTATCGCACTTCACCATTTTCCAGCACGTAGCCACGATCCGCGATTCGCAGAGCCTGGTTGGCGTTCTGCTCGACGAGCATGACCGTGACACCTTCGTTTCGAATCGTCTCAATGATTTGAAAGATCGACGTAATAATCTTCGGCGCGAGACCCAAGCTTGGTTCATCGAGTAGAAGTAAACGAGGCCTCGCCATCAGGGCGCGAGCAATGGCGAGCATCTGCTGCTCACCACCCGAAAGAGTTCCACCCAACTGCTTTTGACGTTCACCGAGAACTGGGAACATTGAATAGACGTGGTCAAAGTCGTCTTTGAAGCTTCCCCGTCGGCCAAAGGCGCCCATGTCGAGGTTCTCTCGAACGCTCATCGTGGCAAAAATACGACGTCCTTCGGGCACGTGACTAAGACCTCGACCAACGTGTTCGTGGGGCGGGCGATTTTGAATCTCTTCACCCTCAAAGAGAACGCGGCCTGAATACGGCCGATGCAGCCCCGAAATCATTCGTAGCGTCGTGGTCTTGCCAGCACCGTTGGCACCGAGAACCGTGACGATTTCACCTTGGTTGATGTGCAGCGAGAGGTCGTGGATCGCCGGAACGGATCCGTAGCGAACTTGCACGTGCTCCACTTCAAGCATTGGTGTATCCATCACTGTTTCGCCTCGTCGCTCGCGCCTAGATAAGCCTCGATGACCAGAGGATTCTCTTGGATTTGCTGAGGCGTTCCTTCGGCAATAACACCACCAAAGTTGAGAACGATGAGACGTTGAGCGAGCGACATCACCAGCTTCATATCGTGCTCGATCAGCAGTATCGAGATACCGAGTTCGGTATTGATGCGACTAATGAGCGCCGCCAGAGCCAACTTTTCCGACGGATTCGTGCCAGCCGCCGGTTCATCCAAGAGGAGCACCTTGGGGTCTGTTCCCAGCGCTCTCGCGATTTCGAGTCGGCGGCGATCGCCGTAGGGAAGCGAATCTGCAAGCGTATTTGTTCGATGCGTGAGATTCACGAACTCTAAGAGTTCATGGGATCGCTCGTCTGAGTACCGCTCTTCGTGGCGTGCGCGCGGGAGTTTCAGCATTGCCCCAATGGGACCGGTCTTTTGATGCGCCTCGACACCAATTTTCACGTTTTCGAAAGTGGTCAATGCGTTGAACATGCGACTCGTTTGAAAAGTGCGCGCGACGCCCGCGCGAGCCACTCGGTGGGGCGCGCGGCCGACGACGTTGATTGCTTTTGTCGGACTGGGATGAAACGTGATCGATCCCTCTTGTGGCAAGTAGACACCGGTGAGGCAGTTGAACAGCGACGTCTTGCCAGCTCCGTTAGGTCCAATCACGCTCAGAATTTCTCCACGCTCTTGTTGGATACTCACGTTGTTAAGACTCGTCACGCCACCAAAGCGTAAGGTAACATCCTTGACCTCGAAAATTGGATCGCGGTCGGTCACGACGGTTGCTCCTGGGTTATAGCGCCGAGTGCGTCAGCTGAACCGAGACCCTCTTCCGCGTCGAAAATCTCTCGACGGCGCCGTCGCGACGGCACGAGACCTTGGGGCCGGAAGATCATCATCACAACAAGTAGTGCGCCGATGTAGAGATAGAGATCTGCCTCCTGGAATCCAAGGTACGAGTGGAAGTTCATATAGGAAGGAAGCCACTGGAGCACGATGGCTCCGAGGAGCACACCCACGATCGACCCCATACCACCAAAGATGACCAGCACCAGTATCGAGATCGAGAGTTGCAAGATGAAGGTATTAGGGAAGAGATGGCCGACCTTCACTGCGGTGAAAACTCCGGCCGCGCCAGCGGTTGATGCGCCCATGGCAAAAGCCATGACCTTGTACTTCAACGCGTTGATGCCCAACGACTGTGCCGCGACCTCGTCTTCTCGGATGGCCGCCCAGGTGCGACCCACTTTCGAGTGATTCAAAAAGTCAAAGAGAAAGATCGCCGGAATGAGAATGCCGAGCAATAAGTAATAGTAAGAAAGTGGATTTGTGGGATTCCACGCGTAGTTAACACCGAACAAATGAATACTAAAATTGGTGATAGCACCTGTTCCAGCTGAACCACCGGTCACAGTGGTCCAGTCATTCGCTAACACGTAAACGATCTCGCCAAAGCCGAGCGTGACGATCGCCAAATAGTCGCCTCTGAGCCGCAGGGTCGGAAGTCCGAGAAGTACACCCGACAACATGGCGATGATGATGGCGAAGGGAATGATCAAAAAGGGATTCAGATGGAAGGGCGGTTGCAGTGGCAGCGCCCCACAAAAGTACGCGGTCACGTACGCGCCCAAACAGTAGAAGGCAACGTAGCCAAGGTCCAATAGGCCGGCAAAGCCAACGACGATATTGAGACCAATTGCCAGAAGACAGAACACGCCGATCTGCTGAAAGAGCGAGATCTGCCAATACTGCGACATGTACTTGGGTGCTTCGAACACTATGAACCCCGCTGCCACGTAGGTCAAAAACCTCATCGGGGGCGTAACGACGAGGGCGCGCGATCGCCTCGGGGACCCAGTGCCGCTCGATCGGTCGCGCTTGAATAGCCAAGAGAGGCTTATCGCGAGACCAAGAATCAACCAAAGGTACGTGGTCCAATGATGAAACAACGAGTTTGCTACGGCTGGATTGAGAGACCGCCACGCAAATCTCGCCGGTAAAAAAGGATCGGACGTTAGTGAAAAAAAGAAAATAGCGATCACTGCGCCGAGGACGAAGAGGGGGCGAGGAATCGATCGGAGCCGATACGTGGTGAGTCGCATGGCTTGGTTCACGACGGTGAACCACAGCGCAAGCGCCAGTAGCAAGTATCCGTAGGTTCGCGTGTACAAAAACTGGTGCGCGAGCACATGCACTGACAGCTTGTTGCGAGTAACCGGCCCCGAGAAGTCCGCAAAGATGAGCGTCACCAGAGCAGCCGCTAACGCCGTCACCGCCAAGAGTGCGTATCTCGAAATCGACGAAACCGCCGCGGCGCGCTCGAACAGCGTGCGACGAGGCGTGCTGCGGATCCTTCGCCACGTACCGTCTTGGACTTTGGCCCGATACGTCAACAGACACCCGAGAATGACACCGAAAATCAAATAGCCAATTACGTGACTAGTGAGTAGTGAGGTCTTGACACCGTACGTCGGTTCACTAATCGAACCTTCAGGTCCGGTCATTATCGCAAGGACCAGACCACCAGCGATCGCGGTACACATACGTCGAACGTCGTCGCCGTTCAATGACAAGTTTCGCTTTTTCGGGGCGGTAGCCTGCACGCTCATGCCGTCCTCCCCAAGCGTTCGCCAAGAATTCCCGTCGGACGGAAGAGAAGAAGGAGAACAAGAACTGAGAACGCGATCACCTCTTCAAGCCACGGCTGGCCTAGCCAGTAAATCGGGGTGAACATCGCAATGCCAAGAATCACACCGCCCACCATTGCTCCACGAACGTTGCCAATGCCACCGAGGACGGCCGCGGTAAAGGCAAAGAGTGCTGGTTTAAATCCCATGTTGTTAGAGACGCCCTGATTAATGGCAAGAAAGAAGCCAGCAGCGCCTCCCATGAATCCCCCGAGTGCAAAGGTACTCGCGATGGTTCGATTTACGTTGACGCCCATCAATGACGCCGTCTCCATATCCGAAGCTACCGCTCTGATCGCCCTACCCATCTTGGAGCGATAGACGATTCTGTCCAACGAGAACAGTAAAGCCAAGGTTGCGATAAGAATCACCAGGTCGTACATCGTGATCTGACCACCCCAAATGGTAACGACCACGTGATTGTTGAATGGCTGAGACGTCGCAACTGGATATCGTCCGAATTCCTTACCAAAGAGGTTCAAAAGGAAATACGACGCGCCAATCGCCGAAATGAGATACGCCAACTTTGGTGCGTTTCGACGGCGCAGGGGTCGGTACGCGAAGCGTTCGATGAGCAGTGCGGCCAAGGTCCCACCAGCACCGCTAATGATGACGCCGAGGACGACGTAGAAAATCGTGGCCCAAAGACCCGAAGGAACTGGATGAATGCCAATCGTGTAATGAAGGAAGAAATAACCCGCAAACCCTCCCGTCATCAGCACTTCACTGTGCGCAAAATTGATGAGTCGAAGCACGCCGTAGACGAGGGTGTAACCGAGGGCAACCAATGAAAAGATGAGGCCAGTGAAGATACCCTGCAGCAGAAAATTGAACATTCCGGCCTTTTTAGATGGCTAATAACTTCACTGAACATAGCCCAGTTTGTGGGAACGACCGCTCACGAGGAGCGGTCGTTCCCACAATCTGAATCAGCGAACCTGCGTCGCAAAACTACGGCTTCGTTGATGCAATCTGCTTGATGGTACCCTTGCCGCTCTTCACGACCACCTTTGAGACATAAATCGCCTTCGATGTGACATCGCCAGTCGGGAGGAACTTAATAACCTTCGTGATGCCCCTGTACGTGAGCTTCTTCAACTCCGCGGTGATGGCCTTTCGAGTGACCTTTTTAATCTTGGTCATCGCGGTGAATATCATGTTCGCGCCGTCATATGACTCTGCAGCGTACGAACCTGGCGCCGTCTTGAACAGCTTCCGATATTCCGTGTTGAAGGCCTTGCCGGCTGCAGAAGTGCTTCCTACCGTCGAGCACGCACAGGTGAGATATACACCGCTGCCATCGGAAACCTTAGAAAGGTCCGTGATGTAGGCCGGCTCATCTGATCCGTCGCCACTCATCAAAACTCCTTTGTAACCCGCCGTGCGCACAACATCAGTCATCTGGGCAAAGTCACAGTAGTAACCGCCGTAGAACACTGCGGTGACACCCGAAGGAATCGTGATTTGGTCATTGGTACCAGTTCCACCGTTTCCACAAGCGGTCGTGCTGGGCAACGTTGCTGTCGTCACGGTCGCACCGTCAGTCTTGGCCTGAGTGGCAACTGCCGTAGCCAAGCCTGCACCGTAGGTACTGGCGTCATTGACCACTTCAATGGTCTTCTTCTTCAACGTCTTGGCCAAGTAGTTTGCGTCTGCTGGACCCTGAATAGAGTCATTTGCAACGTCGCGGAAGTAGATGTGGTAAGGGTCATCGGCATTCGTCGTCAGCGGAGGATTCGTCGCCGAGGGACTTAAGACAGCCATGCCCGTGGGGCCATAGATAGGAAGTGAAGCCAACGTCGCGCCCGAGCATGATGGCCCGACAATTGCCAGAACCTTTTTATTCGTACTGAGCTGTGTCGCAACCGAAGGGGCAACCGTAGGGTCACACTGGTCGTCACCAGGAATCATCTTGATGTTGAACTTACGATGCTTGTTCGCGTTCCACAGGTCCACAGCGACAGTGGTGCCGTTCTTCTCAGGAATTCCGAGTGACGCAGCACCGCCCGAGAGAACACCCTGGAAACCAATTTCGTAAGTCGGCAGTTTCTTGGCTGCACCAGCGCTGGACCCCAATGTCAACGTCGCACCCGAAAGTGTTAACGCTCCCACGGCGACCAACGTAGTCAACCTAGTAAATTTAAGATTCATTCATTTCCCCTCTCAGGAATCACGGGCCTTCGCCGTCGCCATGAAAATAGCATGGCAGTCACGCATTCTTGCCCGCAGGTTAACTAGATATTCACGCAGCCTTATAGACCATTTCACCAATACAAGTCGCGAAAAGACTTGGTTCTACGCTCCGAAGTGGCGTGCGCAATACCGAAAGATCCATAATTCAACGAATGTTGGCCTACATTTCAATTCCGAAACGGCGAACAGGTGTTTGATTTTACAGTTCCGATGCTCTATCCTACGAACAGACGTTCGTTCACAGGAGAGACTCATGGCCGAAGTTCTAACACCAACACGACGAAAGATTCTTGAATTTATCGTCTCGTGCCAGCGTGAGAGAAGTTTCCCTCCGACCATTCGCGAGATTGGCGAACACGTCGGACTCTCCTCCTCCGCCACAGTGGCCAACCACATCAAAATTCTGAAGGACGCAGGCTATATCACCAAAAATCCTCAACAACCTCGAACGTTGACGGTACGTCTGGACGCTGCCAATCCTTCACCAGAACAACACATTCGTCACATCCCCTTCGTGGGCGACGTGGCTGCCGGCACGGGTGTTCTCGCGATGGAGAGCGCGCACGAATTGATGTCGATCCCCGAACAGTTTGCGGGGCGCGGCGACAGTTTTGTTCTCCAAGTACGCGGCGATTCGATGATCAACGCTGGAATCCTATCGGGCGACTTCATCGTCGTTCAACGCCAAGCCACGGCCAATAAAGGCGAGATCGTGGTCGTCGGGATTCCTGGCGACGAGGCCACGGTAAAGCGTTACTTCCCCCAGGGATCGCGCGTCGTACTACAGCCAGAAAACGCGACGATGGAACCCATGGAGTTCGACGCTCGAGAAGTCACCCTCTACGGCCGAGTTATCTCGGTGCTACGTCACTACTAACTGCTACGAACCCGCACGTTACGCGAGCCAAGATCGCAAAACTCGAGCGAACTCGTCGAGTTGCGTCAACGTAACGAACTCCTCGCTGTGGTGAGCGAAAAGCGGATCACCGGCGCCAAAGTTCGTCGCCGGAATGTTGAGTTCTTGAAACGTGGCGACGTCGGTCCAACCCACCTTGCCGAGCGCAGAACTACCCGTCAGCTTTACCAGGGCGTCGAGACGTGCATTTGTCAAAGACGGAGGCGCGCTCGGCGCCCAGTCAGCGTCAAGGTACTCGTCACCATCTTCAACAAGGTCGCCAAGAAACTCGCGGAGCCACGCTGAGGCTTCTTCCCTCGTACGATCTGGCGCCACCCGATGATTGAGGGTAACAGTGGCTGAGTCGGGGACGACGTTGGGCGCGACCCCTCCGTCAACACCGACAGCCTGAAGTTGTTCGGTGTATCGAACTCCATCGATCACGGCAACTCTTGGTTCGTAACTCGCGACGCGCAAAATGACGTCGCCCGCGCGATGGATGGCGTTTCGCCCCGTAAAGGGCCGCGCCGTGTGCGCACGCCTTCCCCGCACAGTGACACTCACGCGCAGGGTTCCCTGACAGCCCGCTTCGACCACGCCGCCGGTCGGTTCAGCCAGTACAGCAGCGTCACCGATCAAAAGTTCCGGGCGAAGTTCGGCGATCTCCACGAGTCCTGACTCGCTTCGAGAGATCTCTTCGCGGGCGTAGAAGATCCAAGTCACTTCTACGGACCTCGGTGTGGGATCAAGCGCAAGTTCCAACATCACCGCGATTGAACCCTTCATGTCACACGCGCCGACGCCGCGCAGCTGGTCGCCCACAATCGCCGCTTCACTCGCCTCACCCGGCACCGTGTCAATATGACCGGCCACAATGAGTCGAGTTGCGTGATGGCCAGTTGTTCTCGCGACCACGTTGTCACCGATTCTTTCGACGTCCAGCGAGCTCGACTGGCGCAGCCGAGACTCTACGAGTGACGCAATTGACGCTTCGTTTCGACTGACCGAGCTAATCGCGACGAGTTCGAGCGCCTCGTCGAGTCGACTCACGTCGACACTCCGTGATCGCGCAAGATATCGTTAAGCGCCACCTTGTCGTGACGCTCACCTTCACTCAAGCGCTTGATAATCAAGACGCACGGCAAGAAGTACTCCCCTCCGGGGTACTCACGACGCCGACTCGCCGACACGGCCACGCAGTAGTCCGGCACGTGACCTCTCGAGACTTCCTCACCGGTAGCCGCGTCAATGACGGGGATGGAAGGATTCAAAATCGTGCCCGCTCCGATCACCGAGCCGCGTCCAACGCGCGCGCCGTCGACGATCATGCAACGGCTACCAATAAAGGCGTCGTCCTCAATCACGACCGGCACGGCGTTCGCGGGTTCGAGGACGCCGCCAATACCCACGCCACCCGCAAGGTGCACGTTCGCACCGATTTGAGCGCAACTACCCACCGTGGCCCACGTGTCAACCATGGTGCCCGGACCGACCCACGCGCCGATATTCACAAAACTCGGCATCAAAATCACGCCCGGACTGAGAAAACTGCCGCGGCGAGCAATAGCACCGGGGACCACGCGCACGCCTCGGCGTTCGTAGTCACCCTTGAGATCCAACTTATCCAAGTACTCAAAGGGACCGGCTTCGCTCGTCTCGAGACCACGCAGACGAAAGAGCAGCAGTATGGCCTGCTTGATCCACTCGTGCACGATGACCGTGCCTCCGTTGTCGATCTCGGCGACGCGCAGTTGGCCGTCGTCGAGTTTGGTAATAACCAGTTCGACGTCACGACGCGCTTCCACGCTCCTTGGCGTGATGTCGGCGAGCTGTTCGTACCAGTGGCCTACGCGTGTTTCGAGTTCACTCATGGGTCAAGCGTACTGGTGGCCCTGCGAGGCTTCGAGGCGCGAGGCCGCGAGTTCAAGGCGATCGTCAGGCTGCACGACCGCAATACGCACGAACGCACCACCGGCGTCACCGTAGAGCTCGCCAGGACTGACGACAAGCCCGGAGCGCTCCGCGAGGAGCGACGCCAGTGCCCAACCGTTCATTCCTTCCTTCTTGCACCAGAGGTAGAACGAACCTTCGGGCATCGGAGCCTCGACGTCGAGAGCCTTGAGCGCACGACTGAGCAATTCCAGTCGACGGAGGTAGCGGACTCGTTGGACCTCAACGTGCTCGTCGTCTCGATACGCGAGGGCGACCGCAGCCTGTACGGGGCCTGGGACCATCAATCCGGCGTGCTGGCGAATAGAGCGCAGGTAGGTGACCACCTCGGGGTCGCCGGCGTAAAAGCCCGACCGAAAGCCGGCCAAGTTCGAGCGCTTGGAGATGGAGTGCAGGGCGAGAACGCCTTGTAGTCCGTGTTCGAGAATAGAACGAGGTCGCGAGGCCCACGTGAACTCGGCGTAACACTCATCGCTCACCACGAGTACCCCGTGGCGGCGTCCCCAGCGAGCAAGACCTTCGAGGTCATCGAGAGATCCGGTCGGGTTCGACGGCGAGTTCGCCCATAGAACGAGAGCGCGCTCCACGTCCGAGGCCTCGATGCTGGAGAGATTGAGTTGTCCATTCACCATCGCAACGGGCACCGCGCGCAGTCCCGCGAGCGTTGCGCCCATGGCGTAGGTCGGGTAACTGATCGCCGGGTAGAGCACGGTGTCGCGCTCGGGATTTTTCAAATGGAGATAGCCCGAGAGAGAACCCACGAACTCCTTCGTTCCTACGCACGCCGCGAGACTGTCGCCGCCCAGATCAAGTCCGAATCGACGATTCATCCACGAGGCGGCCGCTTCGCGGTAGTCGGGTGTACCAGCCGAGGGCGGATACCCGCGCGCACCAGCGCCTCTCGCCAGTTCCTCCATCACGAACACTGGCGGCGGGTCGATGGGCGTTCCAATGGAGCAGTCGATGGCCCCGCCCTCAAAGACCGACGCCACTTCTTTCAGTCCATCGAGCCGTTCGTACGGGTAAGCGGGAGGGGTAAAACTCACGCCGAGACTCGCCACTCACTGAACCGCGCCGCGCCCACCGCGTCGAGCACCACGTGGATCACCACGCCGTCGTCGGTCATCGACGTGTCGAGCACGTCACCTTCACGATGTGCCGCGGCCAAGAGGTCGCCCCGGTCGAGTGGTAGCTGCAAGGTGAGAACTCGGTCGTGGGAGCGGAGTCGTTCGCCAATGGTGGCGATGACGTTGTCCAAGTTTTCGTGCGTCAAGGCCGACACCCACACGCTGCCCTCGTAGATCTTTGCGAGATCCCTCGCCCTCGAACCCGGCACGTCGGCCTTATTAAAGACCAGTAGTTCGGGAAGGTGATCGGCGTCGATCTCGACCAGCACGTCGCGCACGGCGGCGATCTGTTCCTCCGCGTGATCGCTCGCGCCGTCGACCACGTGAACTAACAGATCCGCCAACTGCACTGACTTCAGAGTGCTCATGAAGGCCTCGACCAGCTCGTGGGGCAGATTCGAGATGAAGCCCACCGTGTCGGTGAAGAGAATCGTCTCGCCGCCGGGCAGTTGGCGCTGTCGCGTTCGCGGATCCAACGTCGCGAAGAGGCGATTCTCGACGAGAACACCGGCGTCGGTGAGAGCGTTCAACATGGACGACTTCCCCGCGTTGGTGTAGCCCACCAGGGTCACTTCGCGGTGTCGACCCCGAGCGCGCCCTTGGCGCTGCACGTTGCGGGTGCGATCGATCTCTTTCAACTCGCCTCGAATATGGTGAATCCGATTCACCAAGCGACGCCGATCGACCTCGAGCTGGGTCTCACCCGGTCCCCGAGTACCAATCCCACCGGCCTGTTGCGAGAGTGAACCACCCACGCGACGAAGCCGTGGCAGACGGTACTGCAAGAGCGCTAACTCGACCTGCGCCTTGCCTTCGGGCGTGCGGGCGTTCTGGGCGAAGATGTCCAAGATGACCGCCGTGCGGTCGATGGCCGTACGCCCAAGAATCTTTTCGAGGTTGCGCTGTTGGGCGGGCGAAAGGTTGTGCTCGAAGACCACGGTGTCGGAGTCGACGACCAGACAGATCTCACGAAGCTCTTGCACTTTGCCCGAACCGATGAACGTCGCTGGATCGGGACTGTCGCGACGTTGAATGACACGGGCCACCACGTCGGCGCCGGCGGTGTCGACGAGAAGGGCTAGTTCGTCGAGCTGTTGATCAAGTTCCTCTTCACTCACCCCAGGAAAGAGCACGCCGACGAGCACGATCTTCTCGCGAATTGTGCGATCAATAAGGGTGTCTGGAATATAGGTCACGTTTCGAGCCACTCCACGTCCGCGACGAACTGCACTGGTCCACTCAACGTGGCGAGGGGCCCGTTGAGCACTACCCGCAGCGCTCCGCCGGGGTTTTCCACCGTCACGACGTCGCCGGTGAGTCCGCCTCGACGGGCAATGGCGGCGACCGCACACGAACCCGTGCCACAGGCCTGCGTCCAACCAACGCCGCGTTCGATGACGCGGATGCGCAAGTGATCGTCGCCCAAAACGGAGAGAAACTCAACGTTCGCGCCGCCCACCTGTGCGGAAAATTTCTCGGCGAGATCCTCACAGGCTGCTCTGCTCCACGAAGCGTCGTCGAGCACCACCACGTGAGGGTTACCAACGTTGGCCACGCCGTAGGCACCTGGAATCGTTTCAGAGAACGTCACTTCACCCATGGCGACACTTCCCCACCCCGAAGTCTCCTCCATTGTCAAGGTAACCACTTTCACGCCAGCCAGGGTTCGCACGTCGAGCGTCTCCCAGGTAGCCGCGCTCGAACGACGAACGGCCGCGGCGAGACAACGAATACCGTTGCCCGACATCTCGGCCGGTGAACCATCGGCGTTAAACAACGTCATTGAAACGTCAGATCCGAGCGTCGCGATTATTAGTCCGTCGGCGCCCACACCCGAGTTTCGTTGACAGAGCGTGCGGGCGCGTTCCGGGGTCCACCACGGGGTCTGCCCGTGTTCTTGGACGTCGACGAGAAAGTCGTTTCCCGCACCGTGCCACTTTTGGAGACGTCGCATTTCCACTGATCTAGTCTCGCACGAAGCTGTTAAAGCCATTCAGCACCTCGCGAAGTCGCGCCGCCGCGTCGTCGATGCCGGCAAACCACTCAACGCGAGGATCACGGCGAAACCACGCACGCTGTCGACGAGCTAGTCGACGACTGTGGGTAATTGCCTCATCCACGCACTGCTCGAGCGGCACTGCGTCTTCGAGGTGACGCAGGAGCTCTTTGTAGCCAACGGCCTGTCGTGCGGTCCGGCCCATGCCGCCGGGCGCACTCGCCAGACGAGAGACTTCCTCCAGGAGACCTTCGTCCATCCAGGTCCTAAATCGGGTCGCGATTCGTTCGTTCAGAACCTCTACCTCAGTGTCGAGCCCGACTTGTACCACGCGAACCGGGCCGTAGGTCAAAAGGCCTTCTCCGTACGAAGAGAAGGGGCGCTTCGCGCCGAGCGTGACCTCAAGCGCGCGCACGACGCGCCGTGCGTTCGTCGCCTCAAGTCGACTTGCCGCAACGGGATCGAGTGCGAGGAGTTGTGCGTACAGCGACCCAAGGTCACGCTCGGCGCGCTCTTCGAGGTCGAGGCGAATGTCTGGGTAGCGGGCGGGTATATCGAGGTTGTCGAGTACCGCTCGTCCGTAGAGTCCCGTACCGCCCACGTAGAGCGCGCTATGCCCGACGCCTTCTACGCACTGCGCGGCCACCGTGGCGGCCCGCTGAAACTGAGCAACAGTGAACTCTTCACTAGGTTCAACGAGATCGAGCAGGTGATACGTGACTTCGCGTCGCTCCTGAGGCGTGGGCTTCGCGGTGCCCAGGTCCATCCCCCGGTACACGCTCATGGCGTCAACGCTCAGAATCTCCACGTCGCCGGCGCTTTGCAACGCGAACGCGTGCGCGAGGGCCGACTTTCCCGACGCGGTCGGCCCGACGAGCGCCACCGCGCTCTGGGGCCACGTCATCGCGAGGAGAGCAACGGCACGCGAATCTTGTGGCGAGGAGCACGCAGCACTGATCTCATCTCGCCCAACAAGTAGTACGGCGCGCCGTAGGTCACGTCCACCTCGACCAACGAACCCTGCCTGGTCGCCTGTTCGCTCACGGGAAAGTGGATCAGCTTGCCTTGGCGCGTACGTCCCGAGATCATCTGCTCGTTACGACGAGATGGGCCCTCGACGAGGACTTCTTCACGCTTGCCAACACGGGCCTGGTGCCCACGAAGGGCCGAGCGGTCCGTCACTTCCTTCAGTCGTTCAAATCGAGCCTTGATCACGTCGCTACCCACGAAATCGTCGGTCATATCGGCCGCGCGCGTGCCCTCGCGCGGGGAAAAGATGAAGGTGTAGGCGAGATCGAACTGACAGGCCGCCACCACTTCTAAGGTCTCGTCGAACTCGTCGTCGCTCTCACCGGGAAAACCCACGATGAGGTCGGTCGTCACCGCGAGTTCGGGTATCGCCTCGCGCGCCGCGTTGATCCGCTCGAGATAACGCTCCACGCTGTAACCACGACGCATCGCTCGAAGTACCCGGTTCGATCCCGACTGCAGCGGTAAGTGGAGTTGATTGCAAACCGTCGGCGTCTCGGCCATCGCCGCGATTGTCTCGGGTCGCAGATCCTTCGGGTGAGGGCTCGTAAAACGAATTCGCTCAATGCCGGGTACCTCACCGAGCGCGCGCAAGAGCTCGGCGAAGAGAGGGCGACGTCCGGTGATGTCGCGACCGTAGGAGTTGACGTTCTGTCCAAGCACGGTGATCTCACTCACCCCGGAGTCGGCGAGCATGGTCGCTTCGTTGATGAGGTCTTCGAGGGGGCGACTGATCTCTCCCCCTCGAACGCTCGGCACGATACAGTACGCGCAGGTGTTGTCACAACCCGTTTGGATAGTCATCCACGCGGCGAAGGGCAACTCGCGCACCGCGTAAAGAGCGGGCGCCATGTCACGGTTCGTCACCGGATCGGGCGCGTCCAAAATCTCGACCTGAGGACCTTCGCTCTCGGCTCGACGAAGCAGCGACGGCGCCGAGGCGAGGTTGTGCGTCCCAAAGACCACGTCCACCCAGGCTGCGCGCTCGACAATCGTGCCCCGGTCCTTTTGGGCCATGCACCCGCCAACGGCGATCTGCATCCCGGGGCGCTCTTCCTTCAATGCCTTGAGTTGTCCAAGCGCGCTGTAGAGCTTGAGATCGGCGTTCTCTCGAATGGTGCAGGTGTTCAGCACGATGACGTCGGCGTCGGCCTCGCTCGTCGCCGCCACCAACCCGTCGGCCACGAGCAGCCCCGCCAGTCGCTCCGAGTCGTGTTCGTTCATCTGACAGCCAAAGGTGCGAATGGCGAACGATTTGGGTGTTGACACCCTTCAAGCCTACTGAGCGAGTTCGCTCTCACTCACCGAGGAGTCGTAGGTCACTCCCACGCCAGCCAACACCACACAGGCCAGCCCCACGATGTCCCAGAGTCGAACGGCTTGGTGCAACAAGAGCCAACCAACGAGAAAAGCCACCGCCGGATCGCCCGCCAAGAGGACGCCAGCGATCGAGGGTTTCAGTCGGCGCAGGCCCTGTAGTTCAGCACCAAAACCCAACACGATAGCCATCACCGCCACGATCAAGAGTCGAAGTAACAGTTCCGGACTCTCAACGAGACGGGCGCTCGTACCAATCGAGAACGGCAACGTCAACGTGGCCGCGATCGACATCGACACGGCGAGTCCACCAAAGCCCTTCGTCGTGCCCCCGACGCGCTTGGACGCAAAGATGTACGTGGCCCAACCGAGTCCGGCGCCGAAGGCGAAGAGCACGCCGATTACGTTCAAGCCGTTGCCCGGTCGCGTAAGCGCGACGACGCCCGCACCGGCCAGTCCCACAAAAGCCAAATGCTTCGGACTGCGCTTGCCAAAGGCCGCGACGCAAAAGGGACCCAAGTACTCAATGGCGACGGCACTCCCCAGGGGAATGCGCGCGATGGCTTGGTAGAAACATTGATTCATCACCGCCACCGTCGCGCCCAGGGCCAGCGCGCCAATCCACTGTCGTTTCGTCCAGTGGCGCACGTTCGGTCTCGTGAGAGCGAGCAGGACCACGGCGCCCAGTAAGAAACGCCACGCGCTCGACGCGGATGGTCCGATGACTGGAAACACGCGCTCCACGATCGCGGCGCTCCACTGGATCAAAGTGGCCCCGAGCAACATGAAACCGGCGCCCCTCAACGTACGGTCGTCGAGGGTGGCTTGCGTTTGACTCAACGCGTGACCAGGCCAATGCGGTCCACGTCGAGCACGTGAACCTCACCAGGCAGCGCACGTTCGTGCAAAAACATCTTGGCCGCGGTCGCTACGTCGTTGGCCGTCTCGTTGGTGACCAGTCCCAGCATCGCCGAACCGGCCCCCGACCAACACGACGCGGCCGCACCACTTTCTCGCAGCAACTCCAGCAACGGCGTGGCGAAAGAAAGCAGTTCGTTGCGATAGGGCTGATGCAAATAGTCGTCCATGGCTGAAGCGACGAACTCGTGGTGATTGGCCAGACCGGCGATCAACAGTCCCATGGCGTTCAGATTGTGTACGGCGTCAACGAAAGGAACCTGGACGGGCAGCACGCGCCGAGCGTCTTTGGTGGCGAGTTGTTCTTCGGGCACGACGACAACGAATCGCCACGCGTCGTCGAGGGGCAGTTGACGCGCGATGACGCCCTCTCGCGCGGAGATACTCGCCACCACCAGGCCGCCCAAGACTGACGCCGCCGCGTTCTCCGCGTGCCCGTCAATCTCGGCACCCACCTCAAGAGGACTCGAAGCTTCGGCGGCCGCGGCCGCGGCGACCGCGAGCGCCGCGGACGATCCCAGTCCGCGCGAGAGCGGAATCGACGAAGTAACCGTCATCGCAAAGTTCGAGTGTCCCAAAATGCTCTTCGCTACTTGAACGCCAAGGTGTCGCTCATCGTCAAACTGACCTGCGCCACAGCCGTCACTCACGATGCTGAAGGAGTCGGCGAGCTCGAGAGAAACCTCGACGTAGAGGCTGAGGGCTACCGCCAAGGTGTCAAAACCCGGTCCGAGGTTGGCTGAACTGGCGGGAACGCGCGCGAACATCTCGTCAGCGTAGGCGCTGGATAAGTGTGGGGGGCGAAAGACTGCCGAGCGCTCGAAGCGTGAAACTGTGCCGCTGGACACCGCGAACAACCAAGTGACCAACGACCTCACCGCGGTGAATGGCCGAGGTAAAACGACGCACCGAGATCTTCACACTCAGTTGGACTTGTGCCGGCCACCACCACACTTCACGTCGCTGGGTCATGCCAAAGGCAACGTGCCGTCCGTCCCAGCCCAGTTCACCGACGGCACGATTCGCTTCGAAGGTGTAGTGCAGCCGGTCCGACACCGCAGAGTCCGCTAAAGCCAATGCCGCGTTCCCGGCTGGACCTAGGAGATCGCCACCTTGTTGCCCGAGCACGACGGCGTAGAGCACCCGAGTGGTCGTACCGTCTTGAAACGTCATCGCCATGACGTCGCACCCGCCGGCTTCAGAGGTGCGACCCGACTTCACACCAATGACGTTGTCGAATCCAACAAAGGGCGTGAAGGAGGCGACGACGCCGGCCACGGGCAAGGTCACACTCTGTTGAAGAACGATCGACCGCACGAGTGGCGACTTCATTATCAACGTCGCGAGCACGGCTTGATCGAGCGCGGTGGACACTGACTCGGGCGAGAATCCAGAGACGTCGGCGTAGTGCGTACCGCGAAGACCGAGCACTTTCGCGTCGTGGTTCATTTCGGAAATGAACTTCGTGATGGAACCGGCCGCTAAGTTGGCCAACATCAAGGCGTAGTTTCCGGCCGAGTGCACGAGTAGACCGTTCAACAGATCGATCTCACAGAGTTGTTCGCCCGCCACGACGGGCACACTCGATTCGTCGAGAACTACCATTTCGTTGTAGGTCGTCACGTCACTGTTCGTCACCACGTAACAAGGACCGGTCGCTCCGACGCTCAGCGGTAGCGTCTTCAGTGCGACGTAGGCCGTCATCATTTTGGTCAAACTCGCGATGGGCACTACCTGGCCGTGATGCGACTCGAGCACGCCGAGCGAGGGAATGTCGAGCGCGGCCGAGCCAACACTAGGCCAGGCCAGGGCCGCGGAAGTATTCGACGACGTCAGTCGAACCAAACTCACCTTGTCGGTCGAGAGTGGATGCAGCAGTGGTAGTTGAAGACCAACAATCAGTGCGGCCGCGACGATTAAACCCATCAACATGCCTACGAAACGGGTGACGAGACCCCGAAAGCCCTGACGACAAGAGGAAAATGGACGCGACACGTACTACAGCGAAGTCCGTTGGTCGTACTCGTCGGGCGAAACGAGAACCTTACGAGCTTTGGAGCCGTCACCGGGGGCGACCACGCCCTCTTCTTCTAACTGATCCATGATGCGTCCAGCTCGAGCAAAGCCGACTCGAAGCTTGCGCTGAAGCATCGACGTTGAGCCCGACTGGGTACGAATGATGAGATCGCGAGCTTGACGAAGTATCTCGTCGTCGTCGTCACCCGTACCTCCGCCCATTGACGAACCGCCGCGACTAAGGGGTACCTCCAGCGCGACGACGGTCTCCGTACGTCCGCCCTGAGCGCGCCACGCTTCAACCACGCGGCGAACCTCCTCTTCAGAGACCCAGGGCGACTGAAGCCGTCGCGCAATGTTGCTCGAGGCGGTGACCAGCAGCATGTCACCCTTGCCGATTAAGCGCTCGGCTCCCGCTTGGTCCAAGATGACACGGCTGTCGGCCAGGGACGACACCGCAAAGGCCATGCGACTTGGTACGTTCGCCTTAATGACACCGGTTATGACGTCGACGCTGGGCCGCTGCGTAGCGAGGACCAAGTGGATGCCAACCGCGCGGGCCATCTGCGCAATGCGAACGACCGACTCTTCCACGTCGCGCGCGGCCACCATCATGAGGTCATTCAACTCATCGACAACGATGACGATGTAGGGAAGCTCCTCGGGGCCGGGCGCGGGCTCGGCGTCCGAAGGAAGGCCCGTCGCGCGCTCCACGGCGTCGCCGACCAGCTCCCTCGTCGTCGGGCCGGGATCTAACTCTCCCTTGGCGATCATCTGCTGATAACTCGTGATATCGCGCGCGCCACTCTCGGCGAGGAGATCGTAGCGCCGCTCCATCTCCTTGACGGCCCACGCGAGCGCACCAGCCGCCTTTTTCGGATCGACGACGACCGGGGCGAGCAGGTGAGGCAGATCGTTGTACTGACCCATCTCCACGCGCTTTGGATCGATGAGCAACAGTCGTAGATCGTCAGGCGTGTCGCGCATGACGAGCGCGGTGATGAGCGAGTTCATTGCCGAACTCTTACCGGCGCCGGTGGCCCCCGAAATCAATACGTGGGGCATCTCACCGAGATTGACCACGACGGTCTTGCCCGAAATATCGCGACCAATCGGCACGTCGAGTGGGTGGGTGGCGGCAATGGACTCATCCGAGGCCAGGACGTCGCCAAGCGCGACGAGAGAGCGCTGACGATTGGGCACTTCGACACCAATCGCCGAGCGACCAGGGATGGGGGCCAGAATCCGCACGTCTGGTGACGCCATGGCGTAGGCGATGTCCTTATTCAACGACGTGACCCGAGAGACCTTGACGCCTGGTCCCAGTTCGAGTTCAAAGCGCGTCACCGTGGGACCTACGGTGTAACCCACCAGCGACGTCTCGACGCCGTGCGCGGCGAGCGCGTCGACGAGTTCTTCCCCCGCGGCGTCGGTAAACGAACGATCGAGCTTCTGATCCTTCGTGCGCTGGAGTAACGACAGTGATGGCAGCTCCCACGCGCCATGCGCCGCAACTCTTGGCGGCTCTCGGTGCACCACAGGAGGCGCCTCGACTTCGTCGGGCGTCTCGTCGACGTAGTTGAAGTCGTCGTCGACGTACTCCTCTTCCAAGAACTCGTAGTCAAGAGGCTCGGGCTCTTGTGGCACTTCATGAGTCGCCGCGGTTACGCTCGAATCATCATCGTCGCGGTAACGCACGTCACGCTGCGGCCGACTGGTCCACCACCGTGAGAGCACACGCCCGATCGCGCGCAAGAGCGTAGCGATGCCAATAAAGAGTGCTCGCAGACCTATACCAGTGGCGACCATCGTCGCGATGACGAACATCGCGAGCAACACGACGAGCGCACCCGCGACACCGATCCCCTTCGCGAGTCCACCACCTACGGCGACACCTAACCAGCCGCCCGCGTGCCCCAAGACTTTGGTGGTGGCGTGCGCACCCGGTCGTCCCCGCGCCAAATCAGCGACGCCGCTTATCGAGACCAGACCAAGGAGCACGCCCCAACCGACGCGAGCTCGCTCGAATTCAATCTTTCCCCACACGAGCGCGACGCCCAGAGCGAGGAGAATGATCGCCAACGCGAATCGGCCAACGCCCAAAATATCTGAAAGTGCCCGGGAAATCGCCCGGCCAACGGGGCCGAGCGCCCCCGCTTCGGCGAGGGCAACGAAGAGTCCGACGACGACGAGAGCCACGATCCATAGATCGCGTTGGTGGCGTTGCCAGACGTTCGAACTCTCCGACGGCGCACCCGTCCCCCGAGCACGCTTGGCCGTCTTTTTTACCGGCTTTTTCTGGTGTCGCGCCTGTGCCACAACCCTCTAACTTACTAACGACTCGTTGTTCTTAGAGGCCAATCGGACGATTCGCTCACTTAACGCTCGACTCTGCGCAAAGACCCGACTTAGGATGACGTCGTGTTCGCACGCTGCGCTGGACCAGAGCACGGTCTCGACACGAAGTTCGGTCATTTTGTGACCCCAAACACGGTCATCTATCGAACACCGTCTCTCACGCGGTGAGTCGTTTTTCCAATAGCGCACCCCAGATTCGTCTCTCCGTTCGCGCGGCGTTTTGCCTCAGCGCACCACTCATTGTCGGTCTCATCATTAATCAGCGCTACTACGCCATTGTCTTTAGCATCGGCGCCCTGTGGGCCATCAGTCAAGACGGCTTGGACGAATGGCGAGTACGAGGACCTCGACTGCTGTGGGTCGCGGTGGCGGCCGGCACGGGCGCAACCGTAGGCGCGGCCTTCATTGGTTTTGACAGCGCCGAGTGGGCTCTGACGGTGCTCTTTGGCGTGATGGCACTGGCTGCGGGATTCGTCGAAGCCTCCAACTGGGCCACGCCAGGCGCGTACCTCCTTATTGGGACCATCGTCGGTGCCGGACTTCAGTTCAGCGGAAAAGTCTGGCAGTCCTGCGTAGCACTCTTTCTCGGCGCAATGTTGGTGTACTTCGTCGCGGCGCTCACTGATTACCGACGGCGTCTCTCGAACCAACGGATTTTTCTCGCCTACGCCTTTGACGCGTTGGCCGATCTCGTAGAAGCCGTTGGCACGCCACACTTCTACGTCGTGCGCGCGAAGGCCGTCGTCAGTCTCGACGCGGCCCAGGACGTCGTTGGAAGTAGTCGACTCCGCTCCGGCAGTGCCGAAGAGATCGCACTGCGCCAGAGCCTCATTGTCGCGTTGCGCAGCGGCGAAGTTGTGTCGTATCTCGAAGGGAAAGGCCTTGACGTCGATCCAGAAGTGCCCGCCGCCGTTCGCGAGATTGCCAGCGCCCTTCGTCACACGTCAGGAGTTGAGGCGAGTGGCGTTCTGCGAGATCTCCAGTCTCGCTTTAGCACGCTTTCGGGACTCGATCCCAAGATCACTTCCGTCCTCGCTCTGAGCGATCCGTCGCAACTACCGGCCTCGACGCCTCGAGGTTCGTCGCGCGCGTCAACGCGGGCGCGACTTCCCGTCGTCGAGCGCGTTCGCTTCTCGCTCATCTTGTCGCTGGCCATTGTCGCCGGCACCCTCATCGCCCAAGCCCTTGATGGTTCCCACGGATTCTGGCTCCCACTCAGCGTGGCGTTCATTCTTCGTCCCGACCTCGGTCCCGTCATGACCCGCGCACTCGCTCGTACCGTGGGAACGGTGATCGGTGTGGGCATCGCGGCATTCGTCGCGTGGACTGGTAACTCCCTTACGGCGCTCATTGTGCTGTCCTGCGTGATGGCCGCTTCCGTCCCGTGGGCCGTCAAGCGCAGCCACGTACTGGCGGTAGTGACCTTTACACCAATCGTCTTCGTCTTCTTAAGTCTCCTCGGTACCGACAAATACCTGCTGGCTCCAAGAATCATCGACACGGGCCTGGGTGCGGCCATCGTTCTCGTACTCGACCTGTTTCTTTGGTCCACGGCGCCCTCGCTACGCCCGGCCCAACAACTCGAAAAAGCCCGTAGCGCCTCGGAACGCTACGGCCGAGAAGCCTCGCGCGACGACGTCATCCGTCGCCACTTACTGAGACGGAGCGCCCTGCGCGCGGTGGCGAACGCGCGAAGCTCGCTAGCCCAGGCCAGAGCCGAACCCCATCCTCTACGTCGACCGGACTCAACCACCCTCGCCCAACTCGACGAGATCGAGGCCTCGATCGACGCCCACACGGTGGCGCTCTTAGAGGGAGAGTCGACCTCGTGACCTCGGGGCCGCCACCCCAGAGCACCGGCGCGCACCCCTAGGCTGTCGTAGTGACAAAGCAACCCGACGACACTTCTGTACAACTCGCGACCCGCCTAGGCGCGGTGGCGAGTCTCTGTGAAGTTGTCGCCACCACTCAACTCAGTACGTCGGTCTACGAGGTCGTACTGCGCGGCAACGCAGCAACTCTCGCCGGCGTACCGGGCAACGACGTCATGCTTCGTATGGACGACGCACAGGGTCGCGCAGTTCGGCGACGCTTCAGCGTGCGGGGTCTCGACGAAGCGAATGATTCGTTCTCCCTCTGGATCACGATTGACCACGAAGGGCCCGGCAGTAAGTGGGTCAAGGACGCTACACCCGGTGACGTCGTGGACGTCATTGGCCCTCGCGGCAAGATTCCTCTCGACCCACTGGCCGACTGGCACCTTTTTGTTGGCGACGTCAGTGGTTTCGCGGCCTTCTATCGAATGGCGGAGAGTATTGAACTACCCGGTCGCGCCATCTTCATCGTTGAGATCGACGCCGCCGATGACGCGCTCACTGCCACGTTCGACGAGGGTCTCGGGGTGACCGGCATCTTCGTCGACCGTCGAGGGCGAGCGACCAGTGATCCAGCGGGCCTCTTGAGTGGTCTCGCCGCCTTCGCCCTGCCACCCGACGTTGGCCACGCCTATCTTTTTGGCGAGTTTCACGTGATGCGCACGCTGCAAAGTGCGCTGCTCGATCGCGGACTAAACCAAGGCCAGATCAGCCACAAAGCGTTTTGGCGCAGCGGGCTCAGCAACGCCGATCACGGCGAACCCGAGAAGTCCGAGCCCTAAAAAACGACGACGGCCGGCAAGACGACGGGCTGGCGACGATAACGCTGACCCAGAAGTCGTCCCGCCGCGCGCTGGGCCACCTTCGAAAGTGACTCCGCGTCGAGGTTGCCCTCGGCGAGAGCCTCTTGGAGGGCGGTGCGAACGGCGCTCGTGAGATTGAGCAGCACGTCGGCGTCGCTCGAACCCTCAAACCAACCCCGGGCGCTAATGGTCACCGGCTGGACAATGGAGGCGCTCGATCGATCGACGCCTGCCGAAATCAGCAGCACGCCGTACTCGGCCAACATCCGCCGCTCTTCGAGGGGACGCTCATCGAGGTCGCCAGCGCTGCCGTCAATGTAGTGAAAGCCGGCCGGCACCTTTCCCGCTCGATGGATGCCCTTGTCGTTGATCTCAATTTGATCACCGTCTTCACAGATCAACACGTGCTTTTGACTAAGACCCATGGAGACGGCCAGTTCGGCGTGATGGACCATATGACGGTACTCACCGTGTACGGGCACGAAGTTCCTCGGCCGAAGCAGTTGCTGATAGGTACGAAGCTCACCTTGGCGCGCGTGGCCCGAAGCGTGCACCAGCTCATGGCCCGAGTGAATCACTTCGGTCGCTTCGCGGTGCAGGTCGTCGATCACTCGCCCGACCGACCACTCGTTGCCCGGGATGGGGTGTGAACTGAGAATGACCGTGTCGTCCGCGCCGACCTTGAAATTTCGAGCGTCGCCGCGCGAGAGCTTCGAGAGTACGGCTAAGGGTTCGCCCTGACTCCCGGTGCAGATAACGCACACTTCGCCCGGCGCGAAGCGACTGATGTTCTCCACGTCAATAATGTCGGCGCTATCAACACGCAGCAGATTAAGTTTTCTCGCCAACTTGACATTGGACTCCATTGATCGACCCATAAAGGCGATCTTGCGATGTGTGTCATGGGCGACGTCGGCGATCTGTTGAATGCGGTGGATGTGGCTGGCGAAACAGGCCACCACCATTCGCCGCGCCGGTCGCTCGAGAAAGAGTCGACGTAGCACCACGCCCACGCTGGCTTCAGAAGGCGTGAAGCCGGGCTCTTCGGCGTTCGTGGAGTCGGCGAGCAGCAGGGCTACGCCTTCGTCGCCTAACGCCGCGAGACGATTAATGTCCGTGCGTCGCCCATCGATTGGCGTGAGATCAAGTTTGAAGTCACCCGAGTGCACCACGATGCCGACCTTGGTGTGAAAGGCCAACGCGTGCGCGCTCGGCACCGAGTGGGTGACGGGTATGAACTCAACCTCGAAGGGTCCAATGCGTCGGCGCTCGCCGTCGGCGACCTCAATGAAAGTGAGATCCTTCGCGACCTTGGCCTCAGTGAGGCGATGACGCGCGAATCCCAACGTCAGGGCCGATCCGTAGATCGGAACGTTAACGTCCTTTACGAGGTAGCGCAGAGCACCGGTGTGGTCTTCGTGGCCGTGCGTGAGGACGATCGCGTCCACTCGGTCCCGGCGCTCGATCAACCACCGAAAGTCGGGCAGAATAAGGTCCACGCCGTACATGGTCGGCTCGGGAAACATCAGCCCCGCGTCGACGACCACGATCCGTCCGTCTTGTTCTAAGGCGGCGCAGTTGCGTCCTATCTCGCCGAGTCCGCCTAAAAAAGTGACGCGAAGCGTGTCAGCCACGGGCGTTCTTTAGTGACGTCACAATCTCCGCCGCCGAGCGATCAAGATCGAGGTCACTTGGAGCGTGGGGGAGGCGACACTCACCTACGCTAAAGCCGAGCGCGCGCAACGCGGCCTTTGACGGCATGGGGTTCGGGTAGGTCTCAGAGCTCTCGAAGGCGAAACTAGGCGCGGCGCGTTCATAGAGCGCCTGCGCCTTCTCCAACTTGCCATTTTGAAAGGCCCGTACTACGCCCGCGACTTCCGGGCCGGCCCAGTGTGCGGCGACCGACACGATGCCTACGGCACCAATGGCGAGGAAACCCAGCAACATCGAGTCATCACCACTGTAGAGATCGAGTTCCTCGCCCAAGACGGCCTTGGTGTGCGCCGCCGATACCAAATCACCAGAGGCGTCCTTGAGGGCGATGATGTTTTTGTGTTTGTTCACGAGATCAATCGTCGTCGACGAGTGGATCTTTCTCCCCGTACGTATCGGAATGTCGTAGAGCATGACCTCCAGCGGCGTGCTCTCGGCGATAGCGCCCAGGTGCGCGGCAATGCCTACCTGACTAGGGCGAGCGTAAGCCGGCGTGGTCGCCAGGACCCCGGCGGCGCCGGTCGCTTTGACCTGTGAGGTCAAAGCCACCGACTGTTGGGTATTGGCGAACGTGGAACCAGCCAGTACGGGCACGGAAACCGCTTCAGCGACACAGGCGAAGAGGTTCAACTTCTCCTCGTCACTCAGTGACGAACCTTCGCCCGTCGAACCAGCGACGACCAAACCATCGCTACCCTCGGCCACCAAAAATTGGGCCAACTTCGCCGCGACGTCGTAGTCCACTGATCCGTCGGTCCCAAAGGGGGTCACCATGGCCGTTAGGACTCGTCCAAAACGAGGGGCACTCATGGTACGAAGTTACCAGCCGCCCCAACGAGCGAGTCGAGAATAACGCCGTCCCTATGGAATCAGCGAGGCGATGCCGTCAAGAAACCCAGGCGTCGCGTCAATCGCGTTCGCGGCGAGTGCGACGCCGTGCACGAAACTCTGTCGATCGAACGAGTCGTGGCGAATGGTGAGGCCCTCACCCACCGAACCAAAGAGAATCTCTTGATGCGCGACGAGACCGGGAAGTCGCACGGAGTGAATCTTGATCCCGTCAACTGCGTCGGCGCCTCGAGCGCCTTCAATGGTTCGTCGTTCGGTGGGATCGCCGAGGGGCGCTAGTCCGGCCCTATTGCGAGCGCTCGCTATGGCCCTGGCCGTCGCGATCGACGTACCCGATGGCGCGTCAATCTTCTTGTCATGATGAAGTTCAATGATTTCAACGCGCTCAAAGTACGGCGCGGCCACGGCGGCGAAGCGCTCAGAAAGTACCGCACCGATCGAGAAGTTGGACGCCATCACGACGCCCACTTTCGAGGAAGCCTTTTCGACAACGCTGCGCTGCTCAGGTGATAGACCCGTCGCGCCCACCACTAGTGCGACCCCATTGATTTCGCACCACGTCGCCGATTTCGCTACACCTTCGGGCGATGAAAAGTCAATCACCACGTCAACTCTCGACGCGTCGAGATCAGCGAGCGACGTCACGTACGTGCCACCAAAGAGCTCCTGGGGTTCATACTCGTCAATCAGCGCGAAGATGAAGAACTGCTCGAGCGCGCCGAGGCCTTCTCCCAGAGCTTGACCCATACGACCCGCTCCACCGACGATGGCCAGTGACTTCACGGAAGAACCTTAGCGTTGCTTCGACGGCGTCTCTTGACGACGTACGCCGACGCCACGCCGAGTAGAAGAATCAACGAAGCCGCCGCCGCCGCGACACTGACTTCGATGTAGGGCGCGTGATAGTGGAAGTGAATCGTCCACTTTCCCTTCGGCACACGAACGCTTTCGATCAAACCGGCCCGATGGACGTTAAGGTCAACACTCTTTCCGGTCACGTCGTTCAATGCCGTCGCGCGCCAGCCAGGCAAGTACGCCTCACTTCGTTCGATCACGCTCGACGCGGTGAGCGCGACGCTGACCCACGTGTCGCCCCAGGAAGCGCCGTGAATGTTGCTTACTGTTCCATTCGACGATGACCCTACGAGCCATACCCTCGGTCTGAGCCTCACCGCCTTAAAGACGGAGAACTTATCCGTCGTTGACGTCAGACGCCACGCGGACGAAGAGATAGCTAATTGAAAAGGAGTGTCGAGTTGGAAACTCGGCCCACTACCCGTTTGGGCCACCACCGTGTCACCCAAGTGCAGCGCCGTCGGGGACGACAAGACGAAACCGGCCGCGAGCGTTGAACCCCTCAAGGTCAACGCCTCTACTCGCCCGTTTTTTACACTGAGCAAAGGTCCGACGGGCTTGCCAACGCCGTTGAGTAGTTGAAGTTTCATGGGACTCGCTGACAACACTCTGTTGTCGACGCCGGTGAGAGTGATGTGGTTGACCCTTAAGAGCTGTCCGAAGTAGCGATGCGTCACGCGAGGCGTCGTGACCGGGACGCAGGTGGTCGGCACCGTCGAAGCGATAAGCGTGTTGGTCGCGAGCTCCGAACTCGAAATGGCGACCGCGCTGAGTCGAAGTTGCGTGAACGTGCCGTCAGCTAAATGACAGGGGTTCAGCATGGTCTGGGGATGGGTCCCCGTCGCGTCGTCGTAGATCGTCGAGATCAGCGCCCCGTAACCCTGAACGCTGGCGAGACCCGTGAAGACGTTCATGTTCGGTTCACCGAGCGCTCGGTACACGCCAGTGTGCACGCCACCTTGATCGACGAGCGCGAATCGGCCCTTGGTGCCAAAGAGCGCCACGGCGCCCACGCGAGACGACTCGCGGGGTCCCGATCCGCCGATCAGGCCTGTTGCGCTGAAGGCAGAAAAGACGAGGAGATCAGCGACCAGAATGCTCAAGAAGATCGTGCTGAATCGACGCGAGCGTCGCCACAGCAACACCGCGAGTACCGCCGCGAGAGCAATGAGTAACTGCAGCACGTTAACTAGTTTGTTGGCGTTAGCGAAGTGCGCCTTACCCGCGGGTACGCCAATGTGACTGATAATGAACGGTCCCCAACCAAGGAGCGCAACGGAGAGTGCGACAACGAGCAGCGCGGGCGCGATGGTCACCCACGTTGATAATTTAGTGAGCTTCGTTCGAACGTTCTTCGTGTCGAGGAGACGTTGAATCCACCAGCCGAGCATGATCGACAACGCAAAGTCCACCAAGATGATGTTGCGGCTCTGTAGCCGGGTCGAGCCAAAGAGCGGAATGTCTCGAAAGACGTGACCGAGCGGTGTGAAGTAACCCCAAGCCGCAAAAATTCCTACGACCCCGACCACGACGTAAATCACGTAGTCTCGATCGGCGCCCTTCCACCCTCGCCAGCGAAGTCTCGACAAGAAGGCCGCTCCCCCCATCAGCGCGAGCACCCCGGCGTAGCCCGTCACCTCAGCGAGGTTGTAGTTAGCGAAGAAACCCTGTTGGCCAAAGGCGCCGTTGCCCCCGAAGAGGTCGGGCGTGAAGAGCAGTGCCGCCCAGCGAATGGCGAGCGATCCTGCACCAAAGAAGGCGTAGTTCACTTGGGAACGCTGCGAAAAGGTGATGAACGACCAACCCGGCAACAGCTGCACGAGCCCTAGACCAACACCCCACGCGAAGCCGACGAACAGCGTCGCCAGGTAGACGACCCGCAGTCGCCACGACCGCAGCCAGTACGACGTTCGCAACAACAACACGCACGGCACGATGATGATCGTCAATAACTCAATGTCGGCCATGCCTCTCGGTTCGCCGGTGAGAAAAATCAGTCCCCACAACAACGCCACGCCGCAGATCCACGGCAACGCGACGCGTGCGAGTTCCCTCCACGTGGCGTCGGCGCGGGTAGAACTGAGTCGCCTCGACAACGCGAACATGATGAGCGCCGCCCACGGAATGTACGAAAAGCCTTGAATAACACCGAGGTGCACCATCTGGCCGATCATCGCGCCGGAGTAGGAGTAGGTGATCGCGGCGCCGAAGGCGGCAACGGTGCGAAGTCCGTGCCAGCGCAAGAGTGCAAAGACGCCCACCGCGGCCGTGAGGTAGACGACGATCAGATTGATGACCCACGCGGCGATGGCGGGAACGAAGGCGAAAATCACCGTGAGGGGATAGAGCGCACCAGCGTTCATTCCACCAAGCAGTGGTGTGCCCGCGTTGGTGAGTGGATCGAGCAGCGGCAAGTGACCAGAGGCAATCTGCCTGCCGGCGAGGACGCGTAAGGGAAAGTTCTGAATCAAATTGTCGGCGTCGATGGCTGGACGACCGAGGAGTGCCGGGATGATGAAGAGCGCAGCGGGGATGAGGAGAAGCCACCAGAGAGCCCATCGATCAGTTCGGGTGATCGGTCGCCACCAGGGCACGGGCGTCTCCGGGGCGTTACTCATTTTCTCCACGCTACGAAAAAGTACGAGGCCGTGGTGCACAGTCCCAGACTGCGCACCACGGCCGGTCGTTACTTAGCGTCGACGGGGTCGAGGGGTGCGGCGTCCTCCACCGTCACCATCACTGAACGTCGGACCACCAGGACCTAAGTCACCAATCTCTCCCGCCAACTCAGCCTCAAATGAAGCCTCGAACGACGACGACTTTGGCGAAGCGCTCGCGCGCTCGGGGCGACTGTCGCGCTCGGGGCGACTGTCGCGCTCGGGGCGACTGTCGCGCTCGGGGCGGCGCTCGCGACTACGAGGCGCCTCGTCAACGATGTCGGGAAAGTCCCCAACGAGCGAGAGCGAGACCTTGCCCTGAGGATCGATGTCGTCGACCTTCACCTCGAGTGCTTGGCCGAGTTCGAGTACGTCTTCGACTTGCCCGATGCGCTTTCCACCATTGAGCGGCGCCAACTTCGAGATGTGCAGCAGTCCGTCACGCCCGGGGAGGATGTTGACGAACGCGCCGAACTTCGCGATGGAGACCACGCGACCTTGGTAGACCGCGCCCACGTCAGCCGAGGGTGGGTCCAAGATGAGCGAGATTCGACGGCGAGCCTCTTCAACGGCCCGCCCATCTTTCGCACCAATAGTGACCGTGCCAATGACGCCGTCATCATCGACCGCAATGTCCGCACCCGTCTCTTGCTGGAGCATGTTGATGACTTTGCCCTTTGGCCCAATGACCTCACCAATCTTGTCGATCGGAATCTCGAGGGTCACGATCTTTGGCGCGACGTCGGCCACGTGACTACGGGGTTCGGCGATCGTATCGGTCAGTACCTTGAGGATCGCCAGACGCGCGTCCTTGGCTTGGTGCAACGCCTTCGCGAGAACGTCGGCGGGAAGGCCGTCAATCTTCGTGTCGAGTTGCAACGCCGTGACGGCGTCCGCGGTACCGGCGACCTTAAAGTCCATGTCGCCAAAAGCGTCTTCGGCGCCGAGGATGTCGGTCAAGGTTACGTAGGTTCCCTCGTCGTAGACGAGACCCATCGCGATGCCCGCGACGGGCGCCTTGATGGGAACGCCCGCCGCCATCAGCGACAGCGTCGATCCACAGACCGAGCCCATGGAGGTCGAACCGTTGGACTGCATGACGTCAGAGACGACGCGCAGCGTATACGCAAACTCTTCTTCACTCGGTAGCACCGGCACGAGCGCGCGCTCGGCCAACATGCCGTGGCCGACTTCGCGACGTTTGGGTGCACCCACGCGACCGGTCTCACCCGTTGAGTAGGGCGGGAAGTTGTAGTGGTGCATGTAGCGACGAAACTCATCGGGCGAGATCGTGTCGAGCTGCTGACGCATGCGAGGCATACCCAGGGTCGTCACGTTCACCACTTGGGTTTCACCGCGCTGGAAGAGCGCCGAGCCGTGGGTCATGGGAAAGAGGTCGATCTCGGCCGAAAGGGGACGAATGTCCGCCACGCCACGTCCGTCAATACGCACGCCGTCTTCGATGATGCGACGACGAACGAGTTTCTTGGTCAACGAGCGTACGGCGGCCTTGATCTCACTACCACGACCTTCAAACTCACCGGTCAGTTCATCAGTGATGGTCTTGGTCACCGCGGCCAAGGCGTCGTTACGCGCGGCCTTGGTGGTGATCTTGTTGGCTTCGGCGAGTTCCGCCCCACCAACACTGACGACACGTTCGTAAACGTCGTCTTGGTAATCAGCAAAAGTCTCGTAAGGAAAGACCGGCAACGCACCGCGCGCGGCGATGAAGTCTTTGACGAGTTCACGCTGAAGGTTGATCGCTTCACGAATCCAGAGCTTCGAGGCATCGAGACCAGCGGCGAGAACATCTTCGCTGACCTTGGGAGCGCCGTCGGCGTACTTCTCAAAGGAACCTTCGGTGCCACCGGCTTCGACCATCATGATCGCGACGTCGGCGTCAACGGAGTCGCTGAGGGCACGTCCGGCAACCACGAGCTCGAACGTAGCGGCGTCGCCTTCGGCGTAGGTGGGGTGGGGAACCCACTCGCCCTCCGTCGTAAAGGCCATGCGAACGGCCCCAATGGGGCCGTCAAAGGGAATACCAGAGATCATGATCGCGGCCGACGCGGCGTTAATGGCCAAAATGTCGTGCGGGTTCTCCTGGTCGGCGCTAAAAATCGTGCCGACGACTTGGACCTCGTTACGAAAGCCCTTCGGGAAAGAAGGACGCAACGGACGGTCAATCAAACGACAGATGAGGATCGCCTGGTCCGAAAGCTTGCCCTCGCGGCGAAAGAACGCCCCGGGAATCTTTCCGGCCGCGTAAGCGCGCTCTTCAATGTCGATGGTGAGAGGGAAAAAGTCCATTCCCTCTCGTGCGCTTCGCGCCGCGGTGACCGTGGCGAGCAACATGGTGTCACCGATGCGCGCCAGAACGGCGCCGTCGGCTAGTTGGGCGAGGTGACCGGCTTCAAAACTCATCGTCTTGTCGGTACCCGTGATGGGACTGCTTACGCTAATTGCGTCAGTCATGGATTGGCTCCTTGTGTTAAACAACACTCCGCCCGAATCCCAGTGAGCGACCGCCGCCCTGAGCGACTGTCCTCCACTGGCCTTCGAGGCCTCGGATATGTTGATCACGTCGACGGCGTCGACGTGGGTGTTCGGCTAGCGACGAATGCCGAGACGACCAATCAAAGCGCGGTAGCGCTCTACGTTGCCTTTTTGCACGTAGTCCAGCAAACGGCGGCGTTGACCGATGAGTTTCATGAGTCCACGGCGGGTGTGATGATCGCCCTTGTGAACCTTGAGGTGCTCGGTGAGGTGCGAGATTCGGGCCGTCAGGAGCGCTACTTGGACTTCCGATGAACCGGTGTCCGAGACGTGCGCCTGAAAATCCTTAATAATCTCTTGCTTCTCAGTCATTACTTGTATGCCTTATTGAGTCGGGGGTCCCGTTGCAAGCCGCCAACGAGACGACCCACACGATCAGCGTCGCTGACCGAGAGTCCATCATAGCAGTCGCGTCTCATCTGGCGAGAACTTCGCAAAGATTTGCTCGGTTTTGGTGACATCGCTCACAATCTGTACGCTCAACGCCGCGGCGCTCTCAAAGATCATCTGATCGCGCAAGCGGGCTAAAAAGACCACGTCGAGACTCGTTTCATAGAGGTTGCCCTCAAAGCCGAAAAGGTGCACTTCGACGATCAGATCGCCGTCATCGTAGAACTGCGGTCGCGTACCCACCGAGATCGCTGCCGGCCACCACGTCCCCTCAGCGCACGTCGCCCCGGCGTAGACGCCCTCGGCGGGCAATTGTTGGTACGTCGACAAAGTGAGATTGGCCGTGGGAAACCCTAATTTGCGGCCTCGCTCGTCCCCGTGCACCACGTCGCCTCGAAGCGTAAAGGGGCGCCCGAGGATCTTTCGCGCGACTTCGAGGTCGCCTTGAGCGAGGGCGCTGCGCACGAGCGTCGAACTCCAACGTACGCCGTCACCAAAGAGCGAGGTGGGGTGAACGCTGAAGCCAACCTTGGCCCCGACCTCTTCTAACAGTGCGACGTTTCCCTCACGATTGTGTCCAAAGTGAAAGTCCTCGCCTACCACGACGCCTCGCGCGCGCAACTCGCCCACGAGTACGCGCTGGATGAAGTCGCGCGCCGTCTCCTTCGCCAACGTTGCGTCAAAGGTGAGAACCAAAACTTGGTCCACGCCGAGTGCCTCGAGCCCTTCGAGGCGCTGACCCAACGTCGCCACGAGTCGTGGCGCCTTTGTTGGAGCGAAGAACATCGCGGGCGATGGGTCAAAAGTAACGACCGTCGCGAGTGTGTCGTGCTCTCTCGCCAAGGCGACCAGAGTGGCGATGACCGCCTGGTGACCTCGATGCAGACCATCGAACACGCCAATCGCGACGACGCTCTCTTCGAGCGATGTCACTCCCGCTTCACCGTCACGAACAATGATCACGCCAGCAACCTACCTGCGCTCGTTCGCCTCTTAGACGGGCAGCACGACACTCGGCTGCCACGACTCGCCGCGTCGGCGCAGTACGGCGACTAACGCGCCGCGGTCGTCAAGTGCGGCGATCTCATCACTCAGCGACGAGGCGAGCGACACCCGTTGACCCATACGAAGACGTCGCGCTTCATCTTCGCTCACGACGATCTCTTTGAGCTGCGTGACGAAGTTGCGCGGCGGTTGCAGGCACGGGCCAGCCTCACTCACGCATCTATCGAACTGCTCAAAAGTCATCGCGTCCTCAACGCGATGTGAACCACTCGAAAGTCGTCGAAGTGCACTGAGATGACCAATCGTTCCAAGTCGCTCGGCGAGATCGCTTAGGAGAACACGCACGTAAGTACCCACCGAACACGTCACGTCAAAGGTCCACTCCTCGCCGTTCGATGTAGGCGAGAGAGAGAACGCGTGAATGACGATATCGCGGGGTTCACGCTCGACGACAACACCCTCACGAGCCAAGACGTGAAGACGTTTGCCCTTGACCTTGAGTGCCGAGACCATGGGGGGAATCTGGGAGACAGCGCCGAGCATGGTGAGCGCCTCGGCGTTCACGACCTCCACGCCGAAAGGCGCAACGTCGCGACGCTCGAGGACTTCTCCATCGGCGTCGAGTGAGTCCGTGCGAACGCCGAAGGTAACAACGCCCTCGTAGCGCTTCGTCTCACTTTGGGCAAAGCGCAACAGACGGGTCGACGCGCCGACCGCGAGCACTAACAGACCCGTGGCCATGGGATCGAGCGTGCCGGCGTGGCCGACGCGCTGTTCGTTCAGTGCTTTACGGACGTGGGCCACCACGTCGTGACTCGTAAGACCCTTGGGCTTATCGATGAGGAGCAGTCCGTTATTCGTCGTCATGTCGTGTTCGTCGCAGGACCTCTTCGACCGCGGAGCCACTGGCCACCGCCGGATCGGCCAAGAACGTGAGTTTGGGTGTTCGTTTTAGTCGCGTCTGAACATTGACCGCCCCCTGGATCTGGGCTCGCCGTTCCTCAAGGGCGACCTTGGCGTTGTCAGAAAGCGAGTCGAAGAATACCGTGGCGTGGCGCATGTCCGACGACGTGTCCACCCCGGTCACCGTCAAGAGTCCGAGACGCTCATCGACGTCGGAGATTCGAACGAGTTCGTCAGAAATTATTTCCCGCAGTATCTGATTAATTCGAGCCGAACGCGGGTACGGATGATTGGAACTCGATGAGTGGGCCATGCGTTAGGCCGTGCGCGGAATCTCGCGCTCTTCGAATGTCTCAATGATGTCGTCGGGTTTCAGGTCTTGGTAGTCCGACAGTCCGATGCCGCACTCGAAGCCCGCGGCGACTTCGCGCGCGTCTTCCTTGAATCGACGAAGTGACGTAATCGATCCCTTCCAGATAATCGCACCATCACGCAAGAAGCGAACCTTGGATCCTCGCGTAATGACGCCGTCGCGTACGAAGCAACCAGCGATTGCACCAATGCGCGGAACGCGGAACACTTCGCGCACTTCCGCTTCGCCCGTGACAATCTCTTCAAAGATTGGCGTCAACAGACCGAGCATCGCGGACTGAATCTCTTCAATCAGCTTGTAGATGATCTCGTACGTTCGGATCTGTACCGATTCACTCTCGGCGAGTTCTCGACTGCGCTTGTCGGGTCGAACGTTGAAACCAATAATCGTCGCGTTTGAGGCCTTGGCCAACTGCACGTCGTTCTCCGTAATACCACCCACGCCGCGGTGCACGATGACGAGTTTGACGTCGTCGCGCTCTAGCTTGCGCAGTGACTCAGTGCAGGCTTCGAGCGAACCTTGCACGTCAGCCTTGAGGACAATGTTCAGCGTCGCGGTTTCGCCGCGTTGAATCTGCTCAAAAAGATCCTCGAGTCGAGCACCACTCGATGACGCTACGGGCTGTTGACCAACGAGACGCGTGCGTTGGGCGCGCGCTTCAGCGAGTGAGCGAGCGTGACCGAGGTCTCGCGCGACGCGCATCTCGTCGCCGGCAAACGGTGGTTCGCTAAATCCCAGAATCTGCACCGGCGTCGAAGGGCCGGCCGTCTTCACCGACTTGCCCTGATCGTTAATGAGCGCTTTGACCTTGCCGAAGGCCGGACCGGCCACGACGGGGTCGCCCACACTGAGTAGTCCCTTTTGAATCATGACCGTCGCCACCGGACCGCGTCCGACTTCGAGGTTCGCTTCGAGTACGGTGCCCTCGGCGCGTCCCGTCGGCGGAGCGGAGAGTTCGCCAATCTCAGCAACGAGGAGAACCTGTTCGAGCAGTGAGTCGATTCCGGTGCCCTGGAGGGCGGAGATCTCGACCACGATGGTGTCGCCGCCCCACTTTTCGGGGACCAGGCCGTGCTCGGAGAGTTGTTGGAGCACCCGGTCAGGATTGGCGTCGGCCTTGTCCATCTTGTTGATCGCCACAAGGATCGGAACGTCAGCCGCTTTCGCGTGGTCGATTGCCTCGACGGTCTGGGGCATGACACCGTCGTCGGCCGCGACCACCAAAATAATGACGTCAGTGACCTTGGCGCCTCTGGCACGCATCGCCGTGAAGGCTTCGTGGCCTGGAGTATCGAGGAACGTAATCGACTTACCGTGCCAGGGCACTTGATACGCACCAATGTGTTGGGTGATACCACCGGCTTCACCGGCGACCACGTTGGTCTTTCGGATTTTGTCGAGCAACAACGTCTTGCCGTGATCGACGTGGCCCATCACCGTGACAACGGGTGGTCGAGGAGCGTCGGGAATGACTTCGTCGTCGTCGTCTTCGTCAAAAAACTTCGCGAGAAGTTCTGCTTCCTTCTGCTCACCCGGGTCAACGAGGTGCACGTCGGCGCCGACTTCCGCGGCGTAGAGCTCAATCATGTCATCAGAAAGGCTCTGCAACGACGTCACGATCTCGCCTTGCAAGAACAAGAAACGAATGATGTCCGTGGCACTGCGATTGAGTTTGGGGCCTACGTCCTTGGCGGTCGAACCCCGCTCGATAATGATCTCGCCGTCGGGAACCGGCGCACTGCTGGGCTGCCACGTCGTCATCTGGGTGGGCTCGAGCTCTTCGACGTTGCGACGACGTCGACGCGTTGTCTTGCGCTGCGATCCGCGAGGACCGCCGCCGCCGCGCGCGGGAGCGCCGCTGCGTCCAACGCCCGCTGGTGCGCCGCCTGCCGGAGCGCCGGGACGAGTGGCGCTAAAGCCGCCACCAGGACGTGACGGTCCACCGGTTCGCGGCGCGCCAGTACTCGGTCGTGCGCTCATCGGACGAGCACCACTCGGCGGGCCACTGCGTCCAGTTCCGCCCGGCATCGGACGTCGTACGCCCGGCGGAGGCGGGATCGGTCGACCGGAGGAACTTAGAGGGCGACCTGGGGGTGGCGGAATAGGTCGGCCAGAGGAACTGAGCGGGGGTCGAGTCCCGGCGTCGCCGTCCGCGGCACTGCCGCGTTGGGTGGGTCGAATTGTCGTTGGTCCATCAGGCGACAGGGTGCGCGTGGGCACGGGCTTGGGCACGGGAACGCTCGATCGAACGACTTTGGGTGCGATGGGGGCCGGTACTTCGGCGACCGGCTCTGGTAGCGAAGCGATCGTCGCGTCGGATTGGGTTATCGGAGGTGCCGCGGCGACGACGGGCGCGACCGCTTTGACAACGCGCGACGCGCGCACGGGGGCGGGCGGTGCGGTTTCCACCGGTGCGGCGGCCTTAGTGGTCTTTGTCGCTTTCGCCGCCTTGGTGACTTTTTCGCCATCGCTCTCGGCGGGCGCCGCGCGACGTAGTCCGTCCGTGTCGGCACGCCGACGGATGCGGTCGGCCTGCGCGTCCTCAATCGACGCCGACGGGCTCGAGGCGCCGATACCTAGTTTTTGGGCGAGTGCGAGTAGCTCTTTACTCGTCAAGCCGAGCTCCTTCGAGAGCTCGTGCACTCGTATTTTCTTTGGTGCCAAAACGTTCCTTCACTTCGCACACCCGCACACTCGGCGGGCACAGTTTCCTATTCTTTCACAACTGCGGCCTTTTCCTGGTCGTGAGACCCCTTAAGGCCGCCACGTCGCTCTCGAGCACGGTGCTTCTTAGTGCTCGAGCCACGTGAGTAACTCCTACCGCATCTTCACAGCGTGGGTCGTCACACCACCACACGCCACGACCAACGCCTCGTCCGAGATACCACGACCCCTCGGGGCCTCTTCCCGCACGAACCATCTCGTCGTCACCTCGCCGTTCACGACAGACAACGCACGTACGTACCGGGGCTATGCCTCGCCCTCCGTAACCGCTTCAACAACAACGACCTCTTCGAGGTCGCCCTCTGGCGTCAAGGTGACTTCATCAACGATGACCGCTTCGACCTCACCGCCTTCGCCTTCGACAACGGCCACGGTCTCTTCGACCACGGCGTCGCCTTCGGTCCAAACTTCCTCGACGACCTCGTCATTACCTTCGTTCTCGGAACGGATGTCGATGCGCCACCCGGTGAGACGAGCGGCGAGGCGCGCGTTCTGACCTTCTTTGCCAATCGCGAGTGAGAGCTGCTGATCGTGAACAATGACCGTGGCGATGCCTTCTTCTTCGTTCAGACGCACTTCGCGAACACGCGCTGGTTGAAGGGCGGACTGAATGAACTCAACGGGGTCATCACTGTAGGGAACGACGTCGATGCGCTCGGAGCGCAACTCATTGGTGATGTTACGAACACGTGATCCTCGCGCACCTACACACGCACCGACGGGATCGATCATCTGGTCATTTGACGCCACGGCGATCTTCGAACGGTGACCGGGCTCGCGCGCCAGCGCCTTGATCTCGACGATGCCGTTCGCGATCTCGGGAACTTCAATCTCGAAGAGTTTCGCCACCAGCGCCGGGTGGGTACGGCTCACGACGATCTGGGGGCCCTTGTTGGTCTTTCGGACCTCAACGATGTAGACCTTGATGCGCGCGCCATGCTCGTAGCGCTCAAAGGCGATCTGTTCGGCCTGGGGCAGCAGGGCTTCCACCCGACCAAGGTCGAGCAACGTGTAGCGGTTGTCGTTCTGTTGGACCGTTCCCGAGACGATGTCACCCTCGCGATTGGCGAACTCTTCGTACATCTGGCGACGTTGAATGTCGCGGATTAACTGCATCAACACTTGTTTGGCGGTCTGAGCGGCGATGCGGCCAAAGTCTTCGGGTGTCGCGTCCCACTCGCGTGTGACGTTGCCTTCGAGATCGAGCTCGAGACCCCAGACCTTGATCTCACCGGTTTCGGGGTTAATTTCGACTTCCGCGTCTTCAGCGGAGTCGGGGCGACGCTTGTAGGCGGCGAGGAGCGCGTTCGCCAAGGCAATCAACAACTCCCCCTCATCAATGTTCTGGTCACGCGCGATTTGACCGAGGGCCTCAAGAAATTCGAAGTTCGCCATGTCTAACCTTTCTTGCTCGTCGTTGAAGTCTTTGCACCCTTGGTCGTCGCGGGCTTGACCGCGCCCCAGGCAAAGACGGTGCGCGCACGTTCGATCGCGTCAATCGCGATCGTCACCGCACCGAGTTCGTTGTCGTCGAGCGTGACGCTCTTCTCGTCGGCGGCGAGGAGCGTCCCTTCTAGACGTCGCGTCGCCTCGTGGCCCCGAAGCTCTCGAAGCGTCACAACCTCACCGATCGCGCTCTTGAAGTGCAGCGGCGTGCGGAGACGTCGTTCCAAGCCGGGGCTCGACACGTCCAAGGTGTAGCGGCTCGCGATGGGGTCGTTCGCGTCCAACCACTCAGAGATGGTTCGATTGGCCTTCGTCAGCGATTCGAGGTCAACTCCGCCGGTCTTATTGACCACGACGTTCAAGGTACCTGCGGAAAACTCCACGTCGTAGAGCTCCAAACCAAGGGGAGACAGCATGGGGCGTAACGTGGTGTCCCATTCCATGGCCGTCTCCTTTCGTTGTCACCACGGACGTTCAGACAATAAAAAGCGCGGGCCCGAGGCCCGCGCTTAAACGAGTCCAATCGTCCTAAGCGGACTGTAGAGAGCAATTATAGCAGTCGAAGGGGCGGTAAACAATTGGAGTACGGCTGAAGAAAACTTCAACGCACTGCGAGAAATCTCTTTTTCTGGCCTCAGTAGGACTTAGCCACGTACGCGACGAGATCGCTCTCCTCATCGCTCGCCGGCATGGAGCCATCCCTGCGCTGGAGGCAACGAACACTCACGGCCTCGGCGTTCAATTCTCGCTCGCCGTCGCCCTCGACGAGGTCCCACGCCAGACGGGCGAAGCCGTCCTTCGCGGCTTCGAGCGCGCCGGCGATGCTCGTGACGTCGCGAGTGTGCTCGTTACGGTGGGCCAGTGCCCGCTCGTAGAGGTCGTCCTGCATTGACTCTAAGAGCGCGGGTACTTCGTTCACCAATGAGGCGAGTGCCCTCGGTAGTTTTTGGCCCGAGTCACGTCGAACCATGGTGGCGAGCCCTTGGGCCAAGTCGCGAGGACCCACCTCAACGCGCAGTGGCACGCCCTTGATCTCCCAGTCCGTCACCCGACGGCCGAAGCTTCCCCGACCGTTGTCGAGTTCCACGCGTACACCGGCGGCAACGAGCGACCTCGTTAACTCTTGGGCAGCTTCCCTGACGTCGGGTTCGTCGCGCACGACAATGACCACGACCTGTACCGGCGCCAAACGCGGCGGTACGATCAAACCAGCATCGTCCCCGTGGGTCATAATGAGTCCACCAACGAGGCGCGTCGAAGAACCCCACGACGTCGTGAAACAGAGTTCGGCCTGTCCCTCTTCGCTCTGGTAGAAGATGTCAAAGGCCTTGGCGAAGTTTTGACCGAGTTCGTGGCTCGTCGCCATCTGCAACGCCTTACCGTCGCGCATCATGCCCTCACACGTCATGGAGTTCTCCGCGCCGGCGAATCGTTCGCTAGGTGGCTTTATGCCAACGTAGGTGGGCGTCGCGAGGACGTTCACGAGGAAATCGTTGTAGACCTCGGATTGAATTTTCTTGGCGTAGGACGACGCGTCGTCGTGACTAGCGTGCGCGGTGTGTCCCTCCTGCCAAAGGAACTCCGAACTGCGCAAAAAGAGCCGGGGGCGAAGTTCCCATCGCACGACGTTGGCCCACTGGTTCAGTAGTAGGGGCAGGTCGCGATAGCTCTGGATCCACTTGGCCATGAACTCGCCAATGACCGTCTCGGACGTGGGGCGAACGATGATCGGCTCAGCGAGTTCTTCGCCGCCGGCGTGAGTAACCACCGCGAGTTCGGGACTGAAACCTTCGACGTGTTCGGCCTCTTTTGAGAGATAGCTCTCCGGGATGAAGAGCGGGAAGTACGCGTTCTTCGCGCCGGCCGCTTTGATACGCGTGTCAATCTCGGACTGCATGCGTTCCCAGATGGCGTAGCCGTAGGGACGAATGACCATCGTGCCGCGAACGGGACCGTTGTCAGCCATTTCGGCCTTAGCGACGACGTCTTGGTACCAGCGCGGAAAGTCCTGGTCTTGAGGGGTGAGAACGCTCTTGGACGCCACGGTGCTCCTTTGTAAAGGGACAGCCTAGGTCAGCCTCAGTGCTCGACGTGTCGTCGAATCTTCTCGATGCGCTCTTGGGCGTGATTGACGTCAGCGCCGCGGTCGTCGAGTAACGCCGCGCGGTCGGCCTCGGCTTCGGCTTCGGCGGTGACGTCGCGGGCCAAGAGTCGCGCCTCGATACCTTCAGCGATAATCTTCTTCGCTTCGTCAACGAGCGCGTCCACCATCTCGTCTTCGCGCACCACGCGCACGATCTGACCTTGGATGAAGAGGTGTCCACGCTTCTTACCCGCGGCGATGCCAAGGTCGGCGTGGCGCGCCTCGCCGGGGCCATTAACGACGCAACCCATCACCGCGACCTGTAGGGGCACGTCGAGTGCGTTCAGCGCGGCCTGGGCTTCGGTGGCGACCTTGATCACGTCGACTTCGGCCCGTCCACAGCTCGGACAGGCGATGAGGTCGAGACCTTTCCGCTCACGGAGCCCGAGGGACTCGAGTAACTGGCGACCGGCACGCGCCTCTTCAACCGGGTCGGCCGTGAGTGAGTAGCGCAGCGTGTCGCCAATGCCTTCAGCGAGCAGCGTCGCGATGCCGGCGGTGCCCTTTAAGAGACCGCCCGGTAGAGGACCGGCTTCGGTGACGCCAAGGTGCAACGGGTGATCGAAGGTCGCTGAGGCGAGACGGTAGGCCGCGATCATGGTCGCCACCGACGACGCCTTGACCGAGATCTTGACGTCCGAGAACCCGACCTCATCGAAATAAGCCAACTCGATGCGCGCCGACTCAACGAGGGCTTCGGGTGTCGCCCCGCCGAATCGCTCGTAGATCTCGGGATGCAACGAGCCCGCGTTCACCCCAATACGAATTGGTACGCCTCGATCGCGCGCTTCGCTCGCGACGAGTTTGATCTCGGCGGGTTTACGAAGGTTGCCGGGGTTAAGGCGTAGTCCCTGCACGCCGGCTTCAAGAGCGGCGAGGGCCATTTCGACGTGAAAGTGAATATCGGCGACGATGGGTACCGGAGAGCGTGGCACGATCTGGGCCAGGCCCTCGGCCGCTCCCTGGTCGTTACAGGTGCATCGAACGATGTCGGCGCCATTGGCGGCGAGCGCGTAGATCTGTTCAATCGTGCCCTCAACGTCCGCAGTTTTCGTCGTCGTCATGGACTGAACCGATATCGGCGCGTTACCGCCCACCTTGACCGAGCCAACGGAAATCTGGCGCGTCACGCGACGAGGTGTGAGGGAACTGGCGGTGACGTCCACCCCTCTAGTCTGCCGTGCGCGCGAGCGCCCCGAAGCGCCTAATTAAACGGGTTGGCGATGGGGTGGACGATGTCGAGGTAGAGCGTGCAGGCAAAGAGAACGAGTAAGACGGTCATAAAGGCGTAGATCAGTGGCGCCAAGCGGTTGATGTCGAGGTGGTAGCGCGAGCCCTTTCGGCTACGCAGTCGCTCGTAGGTCGCGATCGCCACGTACCCACCATCTAAGGGCAAGATGGGCAACATATTGAGCACGCCCACGAAGATATTGATGATGACCAAAATGGCGATGAGCGTGGCCCAGCCGTTGTGGGCGCCCTGGACCGCTATGCGCACGACACCCACGATTGATTCGGGGCGCGTGTCTTGATTCACTTTGTTCTCTGCGGCGGCCGGCGAAGCTACTTGATGAAAGAGACTGAGAAACTCGTGCAGTGAAAACACGCGCACGAGTGAGGTACCCGTCGAGGAGAGGGCCGAACCCACGGTATGAAAGGCGTGAGGAACGGCGCCCAGGAGGGAAGCGTGGACCGTCGCCTCGCCGATTTCAATGCCAATGTAGCCCGACGCGGGTTGGGACTTCGCTACGAGCGGGACGCCGTTGACTCTGATGTTCTGCCCGTTGACCGGCGTCGCGTGCAAGGTGAGATCGTGTCCCCCACGGTCAACCAGCAGCGTGAGTGACGTACCGACGTGATGGTGCACGACGTAGTCGAGTTGGTTGGGATTCGTGATCTTGCGTCCGTCAACGGCCACGATCTGATCGCCAACCTTCAGCCCGGCCAGTTGCGCGACGGTCTCTTTGTGTCCGTCCCACTTGCTGAACTGCGCGATGTCGACGTGACTCGCCGAAGGCGCGCCAATGAAGGCCAGTGACACCCAAGCGAGCGTGAGCGCCATGAGCAGGTGCATTAATGATCCCGCCGACGCAAAGAGAACCTTCTTTGGGTACGACGCCGCTCGGTACGTGCGCTTTTCGAGGGCCGGATCAATCTTTTCCGTCCACGTCATACCCGGCACCTTGACGTAACCGCCAAGAAGAAGGGCGCGCACGCCGTATCGTGTCTCGCCGATGGTCGTTGACCACACGACCGGGCCAAAGCCGACGAAGAAGTCCGTCACGAGGAGTCCGGCGCGCTTGGCGGTGATGAAGTGACCGAACTCGTGACCCATCACCATCGCGATCACGGCAAAGATGACGAATGGGAGGGCCCAGCCGGCCCACCACGTGAGCAGGGCCACCAACGCCACGACGCCCACGATCAACGTCAGGGGCGACTGGCGAAGTGACGAACTCTGTTCCATAACTACTTTTTGAGGCTAGCGCGCGCCCACTTTCGAGAGGCGTCGTCATTTTCATACAGCGCAGACAGGGATTCCAACGGATCGGGCTCGTAGTGGTCCATGGTCGCGGCCACGATGGCGACGATGTCGCACCACGAGATCTGATCGGCCAAGAACGCCTCGACCGCGACTTCGTTCGCCGCGCTCAACCACGCCGGGGCGGCGCCGCCGAGGCGAGCCGCTTCAAAGGCGAGTCCAAGCGCCGGGAACGCTTCGTAGTCCGGTGGCTCAAAACTCAGCTCGAAACTTTTCGTGAAGTCGAGTTCGCCGTAGTGATGAGCGAGGCGCTCGGGGAGACCGAGACAGTACGCAATGGGCAGACGCATGTCGGGGCGAGAGAGTTGGGCGAGCACCGAGCCGTCCACGTACTCAACCATCGAGTGCACGACCGACTGAGGATGAACGACGACCTCAACGCGCGAGGCGTCGATCCCGAAGAGCGCTGAGGCCTCGAGTACTTCGAGGCCCTTGTTCATCAACGTCGACGAGTCGATCGTGATCTTGGCGCCCATGCTCCACGTGGGATGGTGCAGGGCCTCCTCCTTGGTCGCGCCCTTCAGTTCGTCCTTGCTCCATCCTCGAAACGGTCCGCCCGATGCCGTCAGGAGGAGTCGCTTCACGTCGGGGTAACCACCGTGAGAAGGCGAACTCGCGAGGCACTGATGTATCGCGCAGTGCTCTGAATCGATCGGCAGCAACTCAGCGCCCAACGTGTCACGCACGCTGGCCACCAACGGCGCGGCCGCGATGAGTGACTCCTTATTCGCCAACGCCAAACGCTTTCCGGCGCCAAGCGCCGCGAGCGTGACGGGAAGTCCCGCGAAGCCCAGCACCGCGTTCACGATGACGTCCGCACTCTGTGAAAGCTCGGCCAGCCCTTCTTCACCCACGACGATCGCGACGTCGGGGCCAACGAGGTCTACGAGAGCCGTACGGTGTACGTGGCTCTTTACCGCGATGGAGGCGACGTGGAACTCACTGGCGATCGCCGCGAGTTCGCTCAGCTGCTCACCACCGCTGATCGACACCAATTCAAAGCGCTCGCGCTCGTGGCGCAGCACGTCGAGTGTCTGTACGCCAATCGATCCCGTCGCCCCAAGCAGCGCCACGCTTTGGCGCGAGTGCGACACCGCTAGCTCAGTTTGAGAACGTGGAGGAGGTAGTACATCGTCGGCAGCGCGAACAACAGTCCGTCCATTCGGTCGAGCAGTCCCCCGTGGCCCGGCAAGAGTCGTCCGAGATCCTTAACGCCCAGCGTGCGCTTCACCATCGATTCAAAGAGGTCGCCCAGAGGCACCACAATGGACAGCGCCACGGCCGCTTCGAGGCCGTGGGTGAGTGTCCAGGGTGAAACCATTGGCAAAATAACCGCGCCCGCGATCAAGGTGATGATCGTGCCGCCGATGGTGCCCTCAACGGTCTTGTTCGGCGAGAGCACACGGTTCAACGGCCGTCGGCCGATCCATCGCCCAACAAAGAGCGCGCCCACGTCGTTTGAAATCGTTAGCGCCACCGCGCCAAAGAGGTACGCGATGCCGTGTCGGTCTGGGTAGGTGTTCGGCGCGAGCATCAACACGCCGTAGGAACCAAGTACGCCCACCCAGACGTAGACGAAGATCGTGGCGCCAATGCCGTCGAGCACGTCGATCTTGCTCTTCGCGCTCATGTACCAAAAGAATCCGAAAATGACGAGCAGTACCGTCACCGCGCCAACGACAACGAGTCCCTTGTTGTAGACCGCGACGCCGAGGGTTAGTACCGCAACGATGCCAAGAATCGTCGCCGGGTGCGCGCCGAGGGTCCGAAAGCCCGCGTACGCCTCGGCGCTCGCAAAGGCCAGCGCCGCGAGAAGCAATACGGTAACGGGCAGCGGGCCCGCAAGAAAGACGGCGAAGACGACGATGGCGAGTAGCACGCCCGTGCCGGTCGCGCGCGTGACGCTGCTCGAGGCGCTCTGTCGAACGGCACGTCCGGCCAGTGGATTCGATGAGACGCGGTGGCGCGTGTGTTGAGCCGCGGCCACTGGAGCGGGCCGGGGAGCCTCAACTGTCGTCTCTTCTTCGACTTCAGCTTCGGGCAGGGTGAACTCCCAGGGACGAGCGTCGTCGGTCTTTTCGTCGCCCGCCAGTATCGACGCGTCGAACTGATCCTCGTGGGCAACCCAATCCGCTTCACCCTCGCGCCACGCCGGAGCGGGAATCGCCGACCAGGGATCGTCATTGTGCGCGGCTTCGCGAGCGACGACGATGGGGACCTGGCCCGTGGGCGCGTCCGTCCAGTGGGGCAGGAACGTGGTCGGATCAACCTCGGGTGCGTCGTCCACGAGCTCCGAGGCAATCTCGGCGCCAGTAATCGTCACGCGCGAGTCGTTCGTGCTCGCTACCGGAAACTCACCAGTGGGTTCGTCGTCGTAGGTTCCGTCATCAGACATCAAGAAGCTCCTGCTCCTTGTGCGCGAGCAGCGCGTCAACGACGGCCACTTCGTCTTGGGTCATTTTGTCGAGCACCTTCTCGAGGCGCTCAATCTCGTCGCTCGAGAGACCCTCTTCTTTTTCCAGTGCCTCCAGTTCTTGGCGAGCGTGGCGGCGAACTCCGCGCAGCGCCACCCGGCCCTCTTCGGCCTTAGCTTTGACCATTTTCACGAAGGTCTTGCGACGCTCTTCAGTCAGCGTAGGAAAGGCCAAGCGAATTACCTGGCCATCGTTGGACGGGGTCAGGCCTAAGTCAGCGTTACCAATGGCCTTTTCGATAGCGGCGATGGAGCCCTTGTCGAAAGGAGAGACGACGAGCAACCGTGGCTCGGGCACGGAGAAGTTCGCGAGCTGCTTCAGTGAGGTCTCGGTACCGTAGTAGTCAACGATCAGCCCCTCAACGAGTGAGGACGACGCCCGACCGGTTCGCACCGCACCGAATTCGTTCTTCACGTGCTCGATGGCCCGCACCATTCGTTCGCGAGTGTCCTCCATGACGAGGTCGACGAGTTCGTTATTCATTACCTCACCAGCGTACCGACGGGACGACCGTCGAGGGCGCGGCCCAGATTACCCGCGGCCATCAGGTCAAAGACGCGAAGCGGTAAATGGTTGTCTTTACAGAACGTGATCGCGGTCATGTCCATGACCCGCAGATCGCGCGCGATCACTTCGTCAAAGGAAATTTCATCGAACTTAACGGCCTTGGGGTTAACGCGCGGATCCTCGGAGTAGACGCCGTCCACGCCACCGTGGGTGCCCTTCAGAACGATCTCGGCTTCGACTTCCGCGGCGCGTTGAGCGGCGGGGGTGTCGGTGGTGAAGTAGGGGTTGCCCATGCCGGCCGCGAAGATGACGACGCGACCCTTCTCGAGGTGACGAACCGCCCGGCGACGAATGTAGGGCTCGGCGACCTGGTCCATGTTGATCGCCGACATCACGCGAGTGGGACGTCCGTGGTTTTCGATGGCGTCTTGGAGAGCGAGAGCGTTAATAACGGTGCCCAGCATGCCCATAAGGTCGGAGTTCGCCCGATTCATTCCAGCGAGTTCGCCCGTCGCTCCACGCCAGATATTGCCCCCACCGACGACGACCGCGAGCTCAAGGCCACCTCGCTCCATCGCTGCCGCGATCTCGCGGGCGAGAAAATCAACCGTGGAAGCGTCAATGGTTTCGTCGCTCGCGGCAGAGGCCAATGCCTCACCCGACAGTTTTAAAACCACTCGACGCACGACGATGTCCTATCCCCCGATAACTACTTGAGCGTAGGCGCTAATGGTCGCGCCGTTCAAAAACTTCTCCACGGACACCTTTTCGTCTTTGACGTAGGGCTGTTCCAAGAGGACGCGCTCCTTGAACCAACCATTCAGCCGTCCTTCGATTATTTTGGGTAGCGCCGCTGCGGGCTTACCTTCGTTGAGCGTGATCTCTTCGACGGTCTTGCGCTCGGCGTCGACTTCACTGGCCGGAACGTCCTCGCGCCTTAAGTAGTTCGGCTTGGCGAAGGCGATGTGTACCGCGATCTCGTGGGCCACTTCTTCGCTCGCGCCCTTTAAGACCACACCGACGGCGTTCACGCCGCGACCACTCTGGTGGTGGATATAAGTGTCCACGACCTCGTCGGGACCGGCTTCGAGTCGGTACACGCGGCCAATCGAAATGTTCTCTTTGAGCGTGGTGAGCATCACTTCGATGTTCTCTTGAAACTGCTTGACGGCACCTTCACCGTCAACGCACACGCGAGCAGCAATCTCGTCGGCGAGCGACACGAACTCATCTGATTTCGCGACGAAGTCGGTCTCACAGCGCAGTTCCACGATGGCGGCAACGGATCCGTCGCGCACGACCGCAACGGCGCCCTCGCCGGCTTCTCGCTCGGCGCGCTTCGCGGCCGACGCGAGTCCCTGCACGCGCAGCCACTGAGTGGCGGCGTCCATGTCCCCATTGTTCGCCTCGAGGGCTTTCTTTGCGTCCATCATGCCCACACCCGTGGACTGGCGCAGGACCTGTACGTCTTTGGCGGTGATAGTCACCTTGGTTCTCCTCTTTGAATCTTGGGATGAATTAAGCGGTGGCGGTAACGCTCACCGTAACGGCGGGGCGATTCTGGCGAATGAAGCGACCTTCGGTCACCGCGTCGGCAATCAAGCGACAGAGCAACGCGCCGGCACGAATGGCGTCGTCGTTGCCGGGAATCACGTAGTCAATGACGTCGGGGTCACAGTTGGTGTCCACGACCGCCACGACGGGCAGGCCCAGTTTGCGCGCTTCGGTGACCGCGATGTGTTCCTTCTTCGTGTCGATCACGAAGATGGCGTCGGGCACGCGGTCGAGGTTGGCGATGCCGCTCAAGTTGCGGTCAAGCTTTTCGAGTTCACGACTGTGGCGCAGTGCCTCGCGCTTGGGCATATTGCCAAAGTCACCGGCGCGCTCCATAGCCCTAAGTTCGATCAAACGCTTGACGCGTCCGGCGACCGTGGTGAAGTTCGTCAACATTCCGCCCAGCCAGCGCTGATTGACGAAGGGCATGCCACAGGCCTTGGCGTAGTCCTCGATGGGGCCTTGGGTCTGCTTCTTGGTGCCGACGAAGAGAATCACGCCGCCGTCAGCGACGAGGTCGCGAACGTAGGCGTAGCTGAGTTCGATGCCCGCGAGGGTCTTGCGAAGATCGATGAGGTAGATGCCGTTGCGCTCACCAAGGATGAAACGACGCATCTTGGGGTTCCAACGACGGGTCTGGTGCCCGAAGTGCACACCCGAGTCCAATAGTTCCTGCAGAGTGACGAGTGCCACGATCTAGATTCCTTTCGTATGGTTGCTTCAACCCCGTGGAGCACCAACATCGGCGACCGTACGAAACCACGAGGACAACTCACTTGCTCGCCCACTCTGGGAGAGCCCAACCATGTTAACCGCTAGGAGTAACTAACCCCGCGGGTGGGTCTGGCGATGAACTTTTTGGAGGCGCGACTTCGAGACGTGGGTGTAAATCTGCGTCGTGGTGAGACTTTCGTGTCCCAAGAGTTCTTGCACCACCCGTAGATCGGCGCCACCCTCAACGAGGTGGGTCGCGTAGGTGTGGCGAAGTGCGTGGGGCTGGACGTGACCGCGCGCGACGCGGTGATCGAGAATGCGCCGCACGTCGCGTGGCCCCAGACGATTAGCACGGCGATTGAGAAAGAGTGCTTCTCGAGGCGAGCTCGTGCGCAGTACGTACTCGCGCGCGTCCCCGATCCAGAGACGAAGCGCCTCCATACCTCGCTGGTGCAGCGGCACCACGCGTTCTTTTCGACCCTTTCCCATTACGCGCAACAAGCCTTGGGTGAAATCAACGCTCGCCACGTCGAGGTCACAGAGTTCTGACACGCGTAACCCCGCGCCGTAGAGGACTTCACAGACCGCGCGATCGAGCGTGGCCCACTCGTCTTCGCCCCAGTCATCGTCCAAAAGATTGTCGAGCTGCTCGCGCACAACGATTTTGGGCAAGTGCTGGTCCGGCCGTGGCGCCAAGAGACGGGCGGCCGGCGACGAGGCGAGGTGACCGCGCTCAACGAGCCACGAGAAGTAACTGCGCAGCGAGGCGCGGCGACGACTAATCGAGGTTCGTTCATCGCCGCGATTGGTCATAAAGACCAGATACTCACGTAAGTCCTTCTTCGTGACCTCGATTGGAGAGAGCGTTCCGCGCTCCATGGACCAGCGCACGTACGCCCGAGCGTCCGAGTTGTAGGCCCGCTGGGTCGCCACTGAGCGGTCGGCCGCGCGCAGGGTATCGGCGTAGTTCGCTAAGTACCACGCTGACGTGGCTCGCTCGCTTTTTTCAACGGCCGACACGAAATTAAGGCTAGTGACACCGAGACCCCCGGTCGCGACTTACTAGTCTTAGCGATGATTCCAAAGGAGCCCGAGTGCCTCGTATCTTGATAGTTGAAGACGACGACCACATTCGCACAGCTCTACGTCTCATGTTTGAGGGCGAGGGCTTCAGTGTTGACGACGCCCCGACTGGCGAACTCGGAGTTGCCCTGTTTGCCCGTATGGCCTCCGACGTCGCGATTGTCGACGTGATGCTGCCCGGCATGACGGGTTTTCAGACCTGTCAGGCGCTGCGCTCGGCCAGCGATTTGCCGATCGTGATTGTCTCGGCGCGCGACGAGACCGTTGACGTCGTGCTCGGACTCGAATCCGGCGCGGACGACTACGTCACCAAACCCTTCGCGCCCGAAGAACTCTTGGCGCGCGTGCGCGCGCACCTTCGTCGCCGCCCCGACAAGAGTGCCAACGCCTTTCAGATGGGCGAGCTACGCGTCATTCCCGATGAAGGCGTCGTGCGCTACCGCGACGGATCCGAACTTCACCTCACCTCCACGGAGTTCCGACTCCTCACGGACCTGGCGTCTGTGAACGGACGAGTGCTCTCGCGCGAAGACTTACTCGAGCGGGTCTGGGGATACGACTACTTTGGCGACAGTCGTCTCGTGGATGTGCACATTCGACGACTGCGCATGAAGATCGAGCCCGATCCCGCCAGCCCCACTTACCTCGTCACCGTTCGAGGAACTGGCTACAAGTTGGTTCTCTAATGCGCCAACGGAGCCTTCGACTCCGTCTCTTGATTACCTTTGGACTCGGCGCGTTAATTGTGAGCAGCCTGGCCGCGACGCTCACCTACGCTGGCGTACACCGCGTACTAGTGAACGATCAACGCCAAACCGACCTACGCCAGGCCTACGTCAACGCCGCGCTCGTACGCAGCACCCTCTACACTTCACCGACGCAGTTGGCCAATGAACTCAACGCCATCCAACGAGCGACTCAGTCGAACGTGCTCGTCCAGACCCACCAACAGTGGCTCTCTAAGAGCAGCGGCGCGGCGACCCAAGACGTGTCACCCAAGATCGTTCAGAAAGTCCTCGCGGGCGATCCCACCGAGCAGATTCAAAACGTCAACGGCCGGCTGATCTTCGTCGTGGGCGTGCCAATTCCCGCGGTCGAGACGCAGTTCTTTGAGGTCTTCAAACTCAACACCCTCGAAAACACCTTGCGCACCTTGCTCCTGGTGCTCGGCTTTGGTGCCCTCGTCACCTTTCTCCTTGGTGTCGCGGGGGGCCTTTGGGTGACTCGGCGCACGGTTCGACCCCTCGAGCGGGTCTCATTAGCCGCCGCGGCAATAGCCGAGGGCAACCTGTCGACTCGACTCCAAGTCACCCGTGCCGATCGCGAGGTCCAACAACTCACTGAGTCCTTCAACGAGATGGTCAGTCAGCTCGTCCAGCGACTCGAGCGCGACGCGCGATTCGCGAGTGACGTCAGCCACGAGCTTCGCTCTCCTCTCACCACTCTCGCCACTACCGCGTCGGTGTTGCAACAACATCGCAGCGAACTCTCACCCGCGGGACAAGAGAGTTTGGACCTGTTGGCAGCGGATCTTTCGATCTTCCAGTCACTCGTAAGGGACCTCCTGGAGATGGCCCGCACCGACGCGGGCGCCGTTCCCCTCGTCATCGAGACAGTCGCGGGCGTCGAGTTGGTTCGCCAATCGGTTCGTTCGGCCGCTCGGCGCCACGGCATACACGAACCCTCCGTTGAAGTCGACAGGTCAGTTGGCGATCCCCTGGTCTCGGTTGATCGTCGCCGATTCGAGCGCGCCCTTACCAACTTGATTGACAACGCCCACTACTACGCCGGCGGCGCGACGATGGTACGACTGGACGTCGACGGTAGTCAGTTCGCCATCAACGTCGACGACGGCGGTGCCGGGGTCGCGCTCGAAGAGCGCGACGCGGTCTTCGAGAGGTTCTTTCGCGGCCGCGCGGCCCACGACCGTGGATTGGCCAGGGGCACGGGACTCGGACTCGCGCTCGTGCGCGATCACGTGCGCGCGATCGGCGGCTCCGTCCAAGTCCTCGAGAGCCCCGAGGGCGGGGCCCGCTTTCAGATTCTCTTACCCATTACCAAAGAGGCGAGCCCGTGAAGAGCCTTCGCCTCGTACTCTTGCTCGCACTCGGCGCCGTCCTTCTCTCAAGCTGCACACTCGTCGCGCCCAACGCCGCTCCGCTGCACGTCCCCCGATCGAACGTGCCTCTTGGACTGCTCCACAAGACCATTCCGGGCACGAACGGAGCTCGGGTTCGCTTCGTCCACCAGCCGGTCTACATTGTCGACGCCACTGGACAGCTCGCCCCCTCCAACCGCATCGTCCCCTCACCACCGACTTTGACGTCGGTCGTACAGCAACTCCTGCTTGGTCCCTCCGCGATTGAAGCCTCGGCCGGGTACACCTCGGCCCTACCCACCAACCTGGTACTGGACTCGGCCACTGTTCGCAACGACGTTGGTTACATCAATTTGGCGTCGTCACTGGACACGTTGTCGGTGTCCCAACAACTCCTCGCGGTTGGCCAGTTAGTCCTAACGGCCGACGAAGTGGGCGCGACCGGGGGCATCGTCGTTCAGGCGGCGGGCGTCGTACAGCAACTGCTCACGCCCGGCGGCCAACGCCGCACGCTGGTCTCGAGTAAGGACTTCCTGTCGTTGCTGAACGGTTAGTGAGTAGGCAGGGGCCGCAGCGCTGGCGCACTGTTCCAGAGGTGCTCTAAGTCGTAGTAGTCGCGCGTGGACTCATCAAAGACGTGCACGATGACGTCGCCGTAGTCGAGCGCGACCCACTCACCTTGGACGAGTCCCTCGACGCTGATGGGCTTTACGTCCAGAGCCAGTTCGATCAAACGTTCGATCTCTTCAGCGATGGCGCGCACTTGACGGTCGTTGCGACCCGAGGTCACGACGAGAGCGTCGAAGGCGTCGATGAGATCGCGCAAGTCGAGCACGACGGTGTCCAGAGCAATCTTCTCCTCGGCCGCGACGACGGCTGCGTTAACGAGGGTGGAGACGTAAGCGGAGTAAGGGCCGCGAGCGAACTCGCTGCTGGTCACGATCTCACTCAGTGGGAAACTCCGAGCAGAATGAGTGCGCCAAAGAATGGAACGGCGAGGAGCAGGAGGCCGAGAAGCGCGGAACGCTGCCTCGTGCGTCGTAGATCTCGGCGTCGCGGCGTCGCGTCCACAACCTCCAGCCGTGAAGACTGTGGTTCGGTCAGGTCAAAAACACGAACTGCCATTACGCCAACCCTAGCCCGGAGCCCCCTCAAAGAGCGGAATAACAGCGGCGGGGATTAGTTTTCTGAGGTTTTCGGCGCTCGGTGTTAGGGCGCGGATGTAACGACTGGAGAGGTCCACCGGGTCCATTGGAATCTCGTAACAGCGCCATCCATAGGGTTCCAGGGTGACCGATCCGGGCCGAGGGACGATGCCCACTTCCACTAATTCACGGAGTTGTTCGGCGTCGTGCCAGCCTTCGAGTTGCATCGCCAAGTCCGCTCCGACGATGAGATCGATGGCGTCGGCTACGGCGAAGAGCTCGCGAACGGTGTCGATCGTGTACGAAGGACCCTGACGGCGGATCTCGAGATCTGAGACGTGCACGAGGGGCAGATCATCGAAGGCCGCGTGCGCCATGGCGAGGCGAAGTGACGCTGGACGTACGAGCGTCGCGGTGCTCTTTTGGTAGGGATCACCAGCCACGGTCACTTCGAGGCGGTCGAATCGACCACTCAAGGCGGCGGCTTCGAGCGCGGCGACGTGACCAAAGTGGGGCGGATCAAAGGTCCCACCAAAGAGACCGAGGCGCCGTACTTTCACCGCCCAAGACTAACGGGATTGACCGTTTGGTTACAGACCCCCTACGCTTACTAGATGGAAACGCCGTCACTCGAGTGGACGCCCACGACGTGGCGCGAGTACCCCGTGGCACAAAGTCCCACGTGGCCCGACCTCGCGCATCTCGAACGCGTCGAAGCCGAGCTCGCTAAAAAGCCGCCACTCGTCTTTGCCGGTGAGGCTCGACGCCTCCAGGATCATCTCGCCCAAGTTGCCAACGGAAAGGCCTTTCTTCTCCAGGCGGGCGACTGCGCCGAGTCCTTTGACGAAAGTTCGGCCGACGCCATTCGCGACAAACTCAAGGTCATCTTGCAGATGGCGGTGGCTCTCACCTACGCCTCGGGCGTGCCGGTCATCAAAGTCGGCCGCATCGCGGGTCAGTTCGCCAAGCCCCGCTCTGAGGAGTTCGAAGAACGCGAGGGTCAGCGTTTCGAGACCTTTCGAGGCCACATCGTCAACTCTGAGGAGTTCAGTGCCGAGGCCCGACGCCCCGACCCCGAACGACTGCTCGGCGCCTATCACCAAAGCGTCTCGACTCTTAACTTGTTGCGCGCCTTCACGACCGGTGGTTTCGCCGCCTTGTCGCGCGTGCACGCTTGGAACCAAGAGTTCGTCGCTAATTCGCTCGAAGGCAAACGCTACGAAGTCATCGCCGACGAGATAGAGCGGGCGTTGCAGTTCATGAAGGCTTGTGGCATTGACCTTCACGACGATGGCGCCTTACAAGGCGTTGACTTCTACACCAGCCACGAAGCGCTCATCCTCCCCTACGAGCAGGCTCTCACGCGTCGCGACTCGCTCACGGGCGACTGGTACGACTGTTCGGCGCACTTGCTCTGGATTGGCGACCGCACGCGCCAGCTCGACGGCGCGCACGTCAACTTCCTGCGCGGCGTCGCGAATCCCCTCGGTCTCAAAGTCGGGCCGAGCATGGGCGTTGACGAACTGCGCCAACTCTGTGACGTTCTCAATCCCACGAACGTGCCCGGTCGTCTCACTTTGATCTCGCGCATGGGACACGAGCGCGTCAGTGAGCTCTTGCCCCCGCTCATTGAGGGACTACGTGACGACGGACGAAGTGAACTCTGGGCCTGTGACCCGATGCACGGCAATACCTTCGTGGCTTCGGGCGGTCAAAAGACCCGACGCTTCGACGACGTGCTCTCTGAGACCTCACAGTTCTTCCTGGTCCACCAAGCCCTGGGCACCTGGCCCGGTGGTTTGCACGTTGAACTCACGGGAGACGACGTGACCGAGTGTCTCGGCGGGGGTTCACGGCTCAGTGAGTCCGACCTCGATCAGAACTACACCTCGATCTGTGACCCGCGTCTCAACGCCACCCAGAGTCTGGACATGGCCTTTCACGTAGCGGAGTTCCTCCAGCGCTACTCAACACCAATCGGTGAGAGATCGTTGTAGCGAAGTAGTCGGCGATAATCGCTGGCGAACTCGATTTCGGTCATTGAGCAGTTCTCGATTCGTGGTTGCATACGAACGCCACCGCCAAAGCCCTGGTAGAGCTTCATGGCCTGTTCGATGAAACCACCGTGCACGACCAGGACGACCAACTCTCTGGGGTGACGGGCAACGAGCCGCTCTATGGCCTCGACGCAGCGTTGGAAGAATTCGAGGAGTGATTCGCCACCGGGTACGTTGGTCTGAGAGGGATCGACGTCCCAGTTGGGCGCGGCGTAGCGACGACCAATCTCCGTCCAGGTCAGTCCGTCCGCCTCGCCCACGCCGAGCTCGCACAAAGACTCGTCCGCCGTGGGTTCTAGCGAAGCGTTGATCGCGGGAAAGACAATGGCGCCGGTCTCGATGGCCCGGGGCAGGGTCGAGGTGTACAACGCGCTCGCGCTCGCCAACTCTCTCGTAATGGCGAGTCGCCGCGCCAAGGCTCGCGCCTGTGCGCGACCAGCGTCGGTGAGTCCCCCGTCGCCCCGTGGCCCTCCGGCGACGCCATGTAAGTTGGCGTAACTTTCGCCGTGGCGAATAAGCAGCAATCTTGTTTCGGTGGGCGCTAAGCCGCGCTGGCGAAAACCCTCGGGCGGTAAGTTTTCGTCGAAACTCACGCCAACTCTCCTACGAACGCCTCGAGTTGGCGAAGGGTGCGACATTCGATCACGCGATTGCAGTACGGCGCGTACTGACTGATAATCGAGTCACCACTGTTCCAGTAACTCGTGGGCTCCGGGTTTAGCCAGTAGACGCCCTTCGCTCGGTAGTGCAGATCGGCCAGGATCTCGGCGTGTGCCTGGTGGTAGTTATTGCGTGCGTCGCCAAGGATCAACACGGTCGAGCGCTTGGTCAAGTCCCTCGCGAAGCGATCGTGAAAGGTGACGAGGGCGCGCCCGTAGTCCGAGTGTCCGTCAAAGGCAATTACGTCGGCCTCGGCGTTGATGCGCGCGACGGCTTCCGCCGGGTCTTCGACTCCGTCAAAGAGTCGCGTGACTTCATCGAGGCCGTCGACGAAGACAAAGCTGCGCACTTTGGAGAACTGCGAACTGATCGCGTGCACGAGGTGCAGCGTAAATCGAGCGAACGAGGCCACCGATCCAGAAACGTCCGCGATCACGAAGATTTCGGGCTTGGCGGGGCGCGGTGGCTTAAAGCGAAGATCGATCGGCACGCCCCCGGTGGAGAGACTGCGACGAACGGTGTGACGCAGATCGACCGGTCCGCGACGACGCCGGCGGCGCTTGCGCGCTAAGCGGACCGCGAGTTTGCGACTAAGCGGGCGCAGCGCCCGCTCGAGTTGCGCCATCTCTTCGCGGTTGGCGTGCATCACGTCCAGGTCCTCGGGCAGAGGTTTGCGAACGGACTTCGCGAGAGCTTCGGATCCGCGGTCCTCGACGAGTCGTTCCCTAATCTCGCGTTCGATCTCCGCTTTGAGTTGTTCGATGCGCGACGTGACGTCGTCGTGGGCGAGTCGCTCGCTCAGTACGTCGTCACCGCTTCCGAGCGCGCCGTCGAGGAGTCGTTGCTGGAGTGCCTCAAGATCGAGACTGCGCAGCGTTCGATAGAGGTAGTAGGTACCGCCGACCGGTCGACCAGGTTCCATGCCGGCGTAACGCGTGACCGCCTCGCTCGCGCCAAAACGCATGCTGTTTCGGTCTCCGTCACGAAGTGCTCGAAAGAGCAGTTCGGAGAGTTCTTGCGCGCTCATCGACGATCCGCCACCACCGCCTTGGCCGCGGGCCTGTCCCGGACCGGCCCCACCATCAGCTTCATCGCTCTCGTTCGCTCCGTCGTCGGACTCGCCACGAAGTAGCGCCTCGGCGCTGTCCCACGAACGAATCGCGAAGAAGACGTCAAAGGCGGTGTTAAAGACCGGCAGGTGATCGCTGTCCTTAACGAGCGTCGCGGCCAAAGTCGCTCGCACCAACGAACGACTACCGAGGTTGATGACGTCAATGGCGCGCGCGGCGTCGACGTGTTCGCTCATCGAGACGGGGATGCCGGCCGATCGCAGTTCGCCAATGAAGTCACCGAGGAGGTTAAGCAACGGGCCTCGAACGGCCGAGCATCTCCTTGGAGGCTCGATCGATGTCGGACTGGTACTTCAACAAGATGTGCAACGTCGCAGCAACGTCTTGGTCGCCGATCTCACTTCGACCGAGCACCACGAGGGTGCGCGCCCAGTCCAGGGTCTCAGAGACCGAAGGCGCTTTCTTTAGATCGATGGTGCGCAGCGATCGAACGACTTGGGCAATCTGCTCGGCCAGTGCACTCGAAATGCCCGGCACGCGCGAAAGGATGATGTCGCGCTCACGCTGCACGGTGGGATAGCCCACGTAGAGGTACAGACAACGACGCTTCAGCGCTTCGGAGAGTTCGCGCGTGTTATTCGAAGTCAAAAAGACCATGGGGATCTGTTTGGCACGAATGGTGCCGAGCTCGGGAATTGAAACTTGGTACTCCGAGAGAATTTCGAGCATCAGCGCTTCAGTCTCGAGTTCCACTCGGTCTACTTCGTCGATGAGCAGTACGACGGGGTCGGTCGCGGAGATGGCTTCGAGCAGGGGTCGCGTGAGCATGAACTCCTCAGCGAAGATGTCCTCTTCTAGATGGTGCCACTCTTCGCTTCCCGCGCCCTCGGGACGTCCGGCCTGAATGCGCAAGAGCTGCTTGCGATAGTTCCACTCATAGAGCGCCTTGGACTCATCGAGTCCCTCGTAACACTGAAGGCGAATGAGCCGAGCACCAATGGAGTCGGCGACGGCTTTGGCGAGGGCGGTCTTGCCCGTACCGGCCGGTCCTTCGATAAGGACGGGCTTGGCGAGGCGGTCCGCGAGGTAGGTGACCGACGCAATCGCCTCATCACTGAGGTAGTCGTTCTCCGCGAGGAGCTTCTGTACCTCCTCGGGCGATTCAAAGCGCACCGGTGGCACACTCGTCAGTCCGAGTCGCTGGGCGAGCTCTTCTCTCGGATCTAATGCGCTCATCGAACTTGTCCCTCTCCTCGTACTACCCATTTCAAGCAGGTCAATTCACGAAGTCCCATGGGGCCCCGAGCGTGCAACTTCTGTGTTGAAATACCAACTTCTCCCCCTAATCCCAACTCGCCCCCGTCGATGAAGCGCGTCGACGTGTTCACCAATACCGCGGCGGCGTCGACGCGCCGTATCCACGCCTCGGCGTGCTCCGCGTTCTCGGTAAGGATGGCTTCACTGTGGCCGGTGCCAAAGCGTGCGACGTGCTCGATGGCCTCGTCCAGCGACTGAACAACCTTGACGGCCAGAATCAAATCGAGAAACTCCGTGGCGTAGTCGACGTCGTTCGCGAGGATCGCTTGGGGCAAGATTTTCCTCGCGGCGCCGTCGACGCGGAGTTCGACCTCGGGTATGGCGAGCGCGAGCGCGGGCAAGAACGACGCCGCGACGGACTCGTGCACGAGTACCGTCTCGACGGCGTTACAGACGCCGGGGCGAGAGGTCTTGGCGTTTTTGACGATGGCCACGGCGGCCTCGAGGTTGGCCGAGTCGTCGACGAAGACGTGACAGTTCCCGTCACCGTCGAGGACGTAGGGAACGCGCGCGTACTCGCGCATGGCCTCGATCAGGCTGGGGCCACCGCGAGGAATGAGACAGTCGAGCACCTCGGTGAGCTGCATGAATTCAGCCACCGTTTCGTGCGAGGGGTCTTGGACGAGCTCGACGCCCGCCTCGGGTAGTCCCTCATCTTCGAGCGCCCTTTGCCAAAGTCCGACGATGAAGGCGTTGGTCCTCATCGCCGAGGATGATCCTCGAAGAAAGGCGGCGTTGCCACTTCGTACGCACAGTCCCGCCACGTCACTCGTGACGTTGGGCCGATTTTCATAGACCACGCCAATCACGCCCAGCGGTACCCGCAGGCGCTCGATCTGGAGGCCGTTGGGACGAACGCTTTGATTGAGCACTTCAAAGAGTGGGTCGGGCGCGTCAGCGATCTCTCGTAGAGCGTTCGCCATTGTGAGCACACGCTCTTTGGTGAGCGTGAGGCGGTCACGACCCGGTCCCGACTCGTCGTAGTCCTCGAGATCGAGCGCGTTCACGGCGACCAGGTCCTCTAAGACCTCTTCGAGCCGGTCGGCCACGCGCAGGAGAGCCCCTCGACGTTGGCCGTCGCTGGCCTGTCCCAATGCGACGGCCGCTTGCTTCACCGCGGCGCCCTGGGCCGCTAATTCACGCGTCGTCATAGTCCAATCGTAATAGGCGTCGTTACACTCGCCGTAAGAGAACGAGATCGTCGCGGTGCACGACAACGTCGTCACCCTCGGCGAAAGACTCCGCCGATACGCGCACCAGTCCCTTGGCGATCGTTTCGCCCTTTAGGCCCTTCACCTCAACGGCGTCACCCTCGACGAAGGTCCCGCTAAAGGATTCAACGCCAACGCGCAATAAACTTCGGCCCTTCTCCTCGAGCGCGCGCGCGGCCCCCTCATTAATGGTGATCGAGCCGTGGCTGGCCACCGCAAAAGCAATCCAGGACTTCCTCGCCGAAAGGCGGCCGGGGCGGGGATGGAAGGTGGTTCCAAAACTGGTGTTGCCCTCGAGTGACTGTCGCAACGCGTGGTGGGCCCGCGCGGGCGCGATGACCGTCGTGACACCAGACCAGGTGGCCATGTGCGCCGCGGCCAACTTTGACGCCATTCCCCCGCTGCCGACCTTCGAGTGACTCGAACCGGCCGCTTCAAGAAGATCGGCGTCAAAGGCCGTGACCTCTTCGATGAGCGTCGCCGAGGCGTCCAGACGGGGATCGGCGGTTAAGAGCCCGTCGGTATCGGTCAAGAGCACGAGGTGTGAAGCGCCCACGAGATTGGCGACCAGCGCCGCGAGACGGTCATTATCACCAAAACGAATCTCTTCATCAGCCACGGCGTCGTTCTCGTTGACGATCGCGATGACGTTCAGTCCCGCGAGCGCCTCGAGGGTTCCGCGCGCGTGCAAGTACTGACCGCGGTGGGAGAAGTCCAGAGGCGCGAGCAGCACTTGGCCAACCGCCGCGCCCATTTCGCCAAAGGCGTTGCGCCACGCGTGCATCAACAGTGGCTGACCCACGGCCGACACCGCCTGAAGGGTGACGGCGTCACGTGGGCGAGGTTTGGACTGACCAACTTCGGCCCAACCGGCCGTAATCGCGCCCGACGTCACGACAACGACTGACCAACCTTCGTCGCGCAGCGTAACGACATCGGCGGCGACGCCGACTAACACGTCGTAGGCCACGTTGCCGACTTCGTCGGTCACCGAGGTGGTGCCGATTTTGACGACCACGCTACGCGTCTTCATCACTGCCCCCTAAGTCCAGACGTCCGTGTCGCGCGAGGCGCTCGCGCCGGGTGGCTCGGTGGTGGTCGCCACGATCGAGTCCAGTTCCCACTTCGTCGCGCCACCACTCAAAAGAGAGCGTGCCGATCGTCACGACGTCGCCGTCGTGCACGCCCGCGCGCGTCAAAAGTCGGTCGACGCCAAGTTCCTTTAGACGGTGGATAATTTCAGCCAACGCTTGATCATCGGTGAGGTCTTGAAAACGCACCGCTCGCCTCGCCGCACGACCTTCCACGATCCATCCGTTTTCACCGGTACGCTCCACCGTGATCTCTTCGGGAACAGGGCGGTGTACGACAATCTCGTGTTCGAGCGCAGCCGCTTCGTCGTGACGAGCTCGGGTGACGAGTCCGGCAAGTTGACCGACGAGAGCGTCGATTCCCTCGCCGGTCACGGCCGAGATGCTCTCGACACCCTCGAGTTCAGAGGCCGCCACGTCGCCCTTGGAACCCACGACCACGCGCGGACGATCTAGTAGGTCGGCCTGGTAGTCACCAAGTTCACCCAGCAGTATCGTCAACTGTTCCTCCGGTGGGTTCGGCGCCATCTCCGAGAGGTCGAGCAGCACACAAAGCACGCGGGCGCGTTCGACGTGTCGTAGAAAGTCGTGTCCCAGTCCGCGACCTTCGGCCGCTCCCTCAATGAGACCAGGAATGTCCGCCATCACGAATTCGGTGGCGTCGCTCGGTTTCGCCGAGCGCGCACCCACGCGCACCACGCCGAGATTAGGCACCAGGGTCGTAAAGGGATAGTCGGCGATCTTCGGGCGCGCCGCGGAGACGCGCGAGATCAACGTGGACTTGCCGACGTTCGGAAATCCAATGAGGGCCACGTCGGCTTGAAGTTTCAACTCCAGGTTCAACCAACGCTCCTCGCCGATTTCACCCTGCTCGGCGAAGGCCGGGGCCCGACGCTGATTGGAGAGAAAACGCGCGTTGCCCTGTCCGCCGAGGCCACCCTCTGCCGCGAGCCAGCGATCGCCGGGGCCCTTTAAGTCAATGAGCAGTTCGCCCTCGGCGGTGTAGACCATGGTGCCCACCGGCACCGAGACGATGATCTCCTTACCCCGAGAGCCGTGTTGACGCTTGGACGTGCCGTGTTGGCCGTCGGTGCCGCGGCGAAAGGGGTGGTCGCGAAAGCCGAGAAGTGAGGCTTGATTGTGGTCGGCTTCCAGCCAGACGTCCCCGCCGCGCCCGCCGTCGCCGCCGTCGGGTCCACCCTTGGCGACGTGGGCCTCACGGCGAAAACTCACGCAACCGGCCCCTCCGTTGCCCGCTTTAGCGTGCAGTTGCGCACTATCGACGAAGGAGGACACCCCCCTATCCTACGGGCCGCCTTAACGAGGGGCCCTTTAGCGAAGTAGTTCGATGACGGCGGCGTCGAAAACGAGTTGGTGGCGTGCCACGTCGTCGAAGGTTGTTGCTGGACACATCAAGGCCATGTTGTGAAAGGGCGTCAACAAGACACCACGGTTGATGCCATAGAGGTGAAGAAACTCCTCGAGGAGTGGGTCGGCGCTCTTGGCGGCGTCGCCGCCGTTCTTCGGCGCGGGCCACGCGAAACGGTACTCACAGCGCGCACCAAGTTGAGTGATCGACCACGGCAAGTGATTCGCTTCGATCGTGCGCTGCACGCCTTCCGCGAACGTCGTGGCCAACTTTTCCATTTGGATGAACGCGTCGTCGGTTAAGACTTCGCCGAGCACCGCGCGCATCGCCGCGAGACTTAACGCGTTACCCGCGAGCGTGCCGCCCACCCCACCGACGTCGTCGATATCAGCGCCGTCGCTCACGCCCGCCATCACACGACTCGCCAGTTCCTCGCTCAGCCCAAAGGCCCCACAGGGCACACCGCCGCCGAGCGATTTGCCAATGGTGAGCGCGTCGGGCTTCAAAGAAAATCGTCGAGTCGCCCCCCCGGGACCGGCTGAAAAGGTGTGCGTTTCGTCGAGTATCAAAAGCGTTCCTGTCGCGTCACAGAGTTCGCGCACGGCGTCGAAAAATCCGTCTTCCGGTAGCACAATGCCAATGTTGGTCAGCGCCGGTTCGCAGAGTACCGCTGCAACGTCACCATTGCGCAGCTCGCGCTCGAGCCCCTCGAGGTCGTTGAACTCAACAACACGTGTCGTCATCGTTGGATCGACCATCGGTGCAACGTTGCCCGGGCGCGAACGGGCCCAACCTTCGTCGTCAACGATGACGAAAGTCTCATCGACTGTGCCATGGTACGAGTACGAAAAGACGAGGACCTTCGGTCGAGCAGTGACCATTCGCGCCAAGCGCAACATCCATCGATTGGCGTCAGTGGCTGAAAGCGAAAAAGACCAGCGAGAGAGTCCAAAGCGCCGGGTCATTTCAGCCGCGACCCACTGCGCGTCCTCGTTGGGCAACATGGTCGTCACGCCGCCCTTTTCGCCGACGCGCTCATTGAGGGCGCGCAGCAGCGGCGCTGGTGAATGACCGGCCATCGCGCCGGTGTCGCCGAGTGCGAAGTCCACGAGCTCGTGACCGTCGAAGTCTCTGATCGTTGCGCCGAACGCACTTTCAAAGCCCAGCGGGAAGCCGCCGGCCCACTTGGTCATCCATGTCATGGGCACCCCGGCCAAGAGGTTCGTCGCGGCTTGGCTGAGCGCCAACGAGCGAGGGTGGTTCGCCACGTAGGTGGTTCGCTCTTTGGCCACCAACTCCCTTAATTTCTCACGATTGAGATAGGTCACTGGGCCATCGTAGAGTCTCAAATATGACATTCCTGGGGATAAGGCGCTCTGAAAGTCACCCCGAACAGGGATTATCAAAATTCATTGCTGTAATAAGAGCCAATTCTTAGAACGATATCCCCATTTTTCCCCATTTTTACGGTAAAAATGACGGTGGTTGCTGGGAACGCCCAGTTCCATTTCAATGAGCGTAAGGAGTCGACCGGTGAACAAGGCCGAGTTGGTAGAAGCAATTGTCGCCGAAAGTGGCGCCACCAAGAACACGGTAGCGGAGGTTCTTAAGGCCTTTGAGGACGTCGTCGTTAGCAACGTTTCCAAGGGTGAGAAGATCGTACTGTCAGGTTTCTTGTCGTTCGAGCGTGTAGAGCGTAAGGCCCGCACCGCCCGCAACCCACAGACCGGCGAAGCAATTCAGGTCAAGGCCTCTAGGGCCCCCAAGGTGTCCATTGGCTCGACCTTTAAAAAGGCCGTCAAGGGCGCATAGTTCTCGTTAGCAACAAAGAACCCCCCGGGAAATCCCGGGGGGTTCTTTGTTTTAGGAGGAAAACTCAGTTGGCGAGAACGTCAACTAGTTTCCGGCCGCCACGAAAACCGAATTTCACGGTTCCTTCAGCGAGCGCGAACAGCGTGTCATCCCTGCCAATGCCGACGTTGCGGCCGGGATGGAACTGGGTACCACGCTGACGAACAATGATGCTTCCGGACTTTACGGCAGTGCCATCGAAGGTCTTCACGCCCAAGCGCTGAGCGTTGGAGTCGCGACCGTTACGAGTAGAACCGCCGCCTTTGGTCTTGGACATCGAATCTCCTTAGGCCTTCGCTGAAATCTTGGTGATTTCGACGGTTGAGTAGTGCTGACGATGGCCCCAGCGTCGACGCTGGATCGACTTCGCCTTGTAGGTCAGCGCGCGGATCTTGGGGCCCTTTTCGCCACCAATGATCTTCGCCGTTACGAGGGCGCCCTTCAGTGCGGGACCGGCAGTCACCTGGTCGCCGTCGACGAGCAAAACGGGCTGGAACTCAATATCGGCCCCCACCTCTTCCGAGCGCAAGTCAACGCGGACCACTTGGCCCTCGGTGACGCGCTCTTGAGATGTGCCTACTCGGATAACGGCGTACATAAGGTTTCCATACTAGCGGATTACGCCAAGGCGCAGGGAGTTCGAAAACGCTCGACGCGTACGGTCACGCCCGTAAAGGTGCTTCATAATCGTGGCGCTCGACCAACCAATCAGCCATCCCGGGAAAACCAACACGACGAAGTCGAACTCGTGGCGCCTCGCCGTCATGGCCGGAACGGTCCAAAGGACCGCCCACGTGGTGGCCCCTCCCGGTAGGCAGGGTACGAGAGATACCGCTTTCCCTCAGTTTTGGCCCACGGCGACGTGGACCAGTTCGTGAGACCGACCTTAGAGACCAGTCTTTACGATGAAACCGCGGCCCTCACAGACGCTGCACACCACCGAGAGTGACTCCAAGAGGCCCTCATTCACGCGCTTCCTCGTCATTTCGATGAGCCCCAGTTCTGAGATATCAAAGACCTGCGTGCGGGTCTTGTCACGAGAGAGTGCCTGGCGCAACGCCGACGCGACGGCCTCGCGGTTGGCTTTAATTTCCATGTCGATGAAGTCGATGACGATAATGCCGCCAATGTCGCGAAGTCGTAGCTGGCGCGCCACCTCGTCGGCTGCTTCTAAGTTGTTGCGAAACACGGTCTCTTCGAGATTGTTCGTACCCACGTTCTTGCCCGTGTTGACGTCAATGACCGTCAAAGCCTCCGTGCGTTCGATGATGAGCGATCCACCAGAGGGCAGGAAGACCTTGCGATCTAGAGAGCGATGGAGTTGTTCATGGACGAAGTAGCGCTCAAAGAGCGGCAGATCCTCGGTGTCACGGTCGTAGTACTCAATACGGTCGGCCAGTTCGGGGTTGACGGCCATCACGTACTCGCGCACCTTTTCGTAGAGCGTGCGGTCATCGATCAACACCGCACGGTACTCGTCGTTGAGCTCTTCGCGCAGAACGCGCACCGCAAGGTCGAGGTCGCGATAAATCAGCCGAGGTTGATTGGACTTAGCGACTTCGGCCTCAATGGCCGCCCACTTCTCCACCAGTGACTTCACGTCGCGCGAAAGTTCTTCGCCCGTCACGCCTTCGGCGGCCGTTCGAATGATGATGCCGTGTCGCTCGGGCTTGACTTCGTCGATAATTTTGCGCAGTCGGCGGCGCTCGCCGTCGGGCAGACGCTTAGAGATACCAATCGTCGACGAGTTCGGCACGAGTACCGCGAAACGACCAGGCAACGAGACCTCTTGGGTGAGTCGCGCACCCTTGGCGCCGATCGCGTTCTTCGTTACCTGACAGACCACCGTCTGGCCGGCCTTGATCATCTCTTCGATTCGCTTGTCGTTGGTGGGCGCGCCGTCAACGTCTTCACCGTCGTAGGACACATCACCCTTGTAGAGCACCGCGTTCTTTGGAATGCCGATGTCGACGAAGGCGAGTTCCATACCGGGCAGCACGTTTTGAATGCGGCCAACGTAGATATTGCCGTCAATTTGATTCGTCTCGTCGGCGTTCTTCGCCAACGTGTACTCCACCATTGAACGTCCCTCGAGGGTGGCGATGTGGGTGCCTTCTTCGGTCGTGTGCACGGCCATGAGGTAGCGGCCCTGGGCGCGCGTGCGACGCTCGCCGCCGCGACGGCGCCGACCGCGGCCTTGACGCTCGGCGCTGTCGAGACCGACGCCCTCTGGCGCTGAGGCTTCGACCGGCGCCTCCGAAACACGGCGTTGGCTGCCCTGATTCGAGGTGTTGTTCTGACTTCCGCGCCCGCCTTGGTTGGACTGGTTGGACTGACCACCTTGGCCGGAGCGACCCCGGCCACCTCGGCGTCGGCGATTACCACCGCCGCCGTTGGAGCCATTTGACGAAGGCGCGGGAAGCCCCGGAGCAGCCGGTCGAGTGTCGCCTATCTGAGGGGAGGGTCGGGTATCGCCAATTCGAGGATTAGACGATGAGGGTACGGGTTGGTTGGATTCGTCGCTCACGACGGGTACTCCTTGCGTTCTTAGGGGTTAGGGCGTGGTGCGGTGCACCACGGGTAAACGCCGGACGTGGCGAAAGGCTCACGTCGGCGCGCTGGAAAGAGGTAAAGACTCGTTGGGCCGTGACGACGAGGACCGCCAAGATAGTTAGTAGATGCAGCGCACTGGCGTGTACCACTTTTTCGTCCTCAATGCTGTGCGTAACGGAGTGAGAGCACTGCGTTACAGCGGCGTACTTTTGCGTCTGACACCCAATGTGTCAAAGCGCCCAACCCCTCAAGGCTACTCCACCGAGGCCCTAGCCTGACTTCTTCGTCGTCGTGGTGGTGGTCGAGGACTTCTTCTTTGACGTGGGTATCGACAAGGCCGTCTTGAGTTTCAGCGCCGGCACACCGTGGGCCACGAGATAGTCAAAGGTCTCGGCCACCACCGGCGCGGCCGCGTCGGCGCCGTAGCCACCCTGATCGATCACGCACACGACCACGTATTTGGGGTGGTTCGTCGGCCCAAAGCCAACGAACCACGAGTTGGGTTCGAGCCCCTTCGCGACACTCGCGGTACCGGTTTTACCGGCGATGGGAAACGACGACAGCGAATAGTGAAAATAGCTCTGGAAAGCTGAGTAGCCCGTGCCCAAGGGACTGCCAACGACGCCGGTAAGACCTTGGAGGATGGGGTCGCGAACACGCGGCGGCAGCGAAACGTGTCCGAGCACGCGAGGCTGGTAGCGAATGACGGTCTTGCCGTGAGGGTTCACGATGGCCGCGGCGACTTCGGGGGCGTAGCGCGTGCCGCCGTTGGCGAAGGTGGCGTAGGCGTTGGCCATCGCGATCGGAGAGATCGCGGTGAGGCCTTGACCGAAGGCCATCTCAAGGTTGTCGCCGGTGTACCACGTCACAAATGGAAAGGCCTTGGGCGCAGCCGCGTGGAGTGCTTTGCGCACAGCGGGTGAGTCGACGCGACCTTGGACCTCGTTGGGGAGGTCGATGTTGGTGGTTTGAGTGACGCCGTACTCGGCGGCCACGTTTTGAATGGGCGTCTGACCGTAACGCTTCTGCTGGGTCCAGAAGAGATAGCCCAAGTTGTAAAAGTAATAGTCCGACGAGACCGTGAGAGCCTTCGGCAAGGTGATCAAACCGGCCGCCGAGTTGTCGTCGTCGTGAAATAAGCACGAGCCGGTGCCGACCTGGCGACATCCCGGTACTTTGAACGTACCGGTGTCGTCGACCAACTTGTTGGCTGAAAGTATTCCGGTTTGTAGTTGCGCGGTTGCGGTAAAGAGTTTGAAGGTACTACCCGGGGTGTAGAGACCTTGGATGGCGAAGTTGTTAAACGCGCCCTCTTTGCGCAACACTGAATACTCACTGTTCGTCAGACCCTTGACGAACGATTCGAGGTTGAAGGTGGGGTAACTCGACATCGCGAGGACGTCACCGTTGTTGGGGTTCATCACGATCGCGGCGCCATTGGTCGCTCCGGGCACTAAGCCCGAGACCGGGTCAATGGAGTGACGGTCGACCAGGATTTGATGCGCCAGGTACCCATCGAGCGCCTTTTGCAGGGGCGTGTCAATGTTCAGTACGACCGAGTCGCCGACCGTAGGCTCTTTCGTCTTCTTCGCCTTCAAGACATTCCCGAAAGGTCCAACCTCGAGGGTGCTCGAACCATCTTTTCCACGAAGGTACGACTCGTAGTACGACTCGATGCCGGACTTGCCGATCGTTGAATCGGGTTGATATCCCTGGTGAGGGTTGGCCAGAATCTCTTGGAGCGTGATCGGTCCGACGTAACCGAGCACTTGGGCGCCGAGCAGACCACCGTTGGGGTAGGAACGGGTCGAGGCGTCAAGAACCGAGACGCCCGGAAACTCGCCCGGGTGCAACTTGATGAACTCAACGACTTTGGCAGGCGCGTTGGCCAAAATGGGCGCCGGTTGGTACTGGCTGTACTGCAGGTTCGCGAGGTCGGTGTTGATCTTTTTCACGCTGAGCCCCGTCAAGGACGAAAGCGAGCCGATGACCCCAGGGTGCAGCGTCGACTCCGCTCTCGAGAGACGGATCTCGGTCGTGGTGACGTTCGTCGCCAGAGGGTTCCCTTCGCGGTCAAAGATACTGCCACGCGTAGCGGGGATGTTCGTCACGCGAAGCACGTTCGCCTGGGCCGCAGCGACGGATGATTTGTAGTCAACAACCTGTAAGAAAAAGAGGCGCACGACGAGGAGAACAAAGAGCACGGCGAAGAAGCCGCCGATGACCAACCACCGTCGTTCGGGGCGTGCTTGGACCTCGTCGGGCGAGGCCATAAGGTCGCGAATTCCCACGGGCTTGGGCTCGTTGATCGTGCGACCACGTCCGCGCAACGGGTGCAGTGAAACCCACGGTCGCCAGAGTCGTGAAAACCACGAACCGGTGGGTCGATCGCGCCACGAGTTCTTCACCGCCTCGAACCACCAAGGCCGCCCACCCACCGCGCTAATCGCGCCATGGGCCGCGCTAGGAGAAAGAAGGCCACGGCGTTCACGACCATGGCCGCAAAGAGACTGTCGCGCCAGAGAGAGAAATTGAAGGTGACGAAACTCGCGCCAACGAAGAGCACGGGCGCGACGAATCCGGCGGCCGCAGCGAGCAGTGGCGTAACCCACCAGGCGGCGGAGTCAAGGTCGCCGACACCTTCGCGACCTAAACGTGACGCGCCGTAGGCGAGGAGCAGGGCCACCAGCGCGGTGAGCCCGAAAGGGGTCGTGGCGTGCGTGTCGAAAAAAACACCGGCGACTAACGCACACCACAACGAAAGCGCGGTGAGCCCGGCGAGGCCCATCGACAGGGGCCAGAGCCAGACGATCATGACGACAACGCCGGCGAAGCGCAGTGACGAGAAGATGGAGAGTTGAATGGCGACCATGACGAGTGTCGCGATCGTCACTGGTACGAGAAACCTGGTCACGCAGCAGGTTCCCAAATCACGACGTCGAGGTAGGACAGGTAGTGCAAGCTCGCGGCCGGTTTCAAAGTGAGGTTGTAGGTCGCCGCGCCGGGAGTCAAGGTCACCGTCTTCACCGACGCCACCGGCAGCCCCGCCGGGTAGAGACCACCATTCAAACCATCAGTCGCGAGTTTTGTTCCGGGTGTGACCGATGTGCCGAGTGGCACCGACGTCGCAGAGAGTCCGTTATTGAGCCCGCGCCCCGAGACGATAATCGTCGTAGCGCCAGAGCCGAAGGTGACGCCCACCGAGGAAGCGGTGTCGGTGATCAGTCGAACGGTCGCGCTGTTCGCCGTAGCGGCGATGACGCGACCCACGAGGCCGCCATTGGCCACCACCGGCATGCCGTCCAAAATCCCGCTGTCTTGCCCCTTGGAGATAGTCACCGTCGCGGAAAAGTTCGTCGGCGAGAGCGCGGTTACCTGGACCGCCACGGTTGGCAGTGATCCCACAAAGGGCAGGTCGAGGTTGGTCGTCACTTGTTGGAGTTGGCGCGCGTAGGCCCAGCCCTCGTTGGCCCGCTCTTCGGCCTTGCCCAGTTGGTAACGAAGTTTCTGGTTCTGGGCCACCACGTCGCTGTAGTTCACGGTGCCCGCGAGCATGTGGCCAATCGGGTGCGCGATGAGGTTCACGGCCCAACTAAAGGGCGTGACGACGATATTGGCTCCGCTACGAAGCCCCGAGGAAACGCCCGTCGTCAGATAGAGCACGGCAATCGTCGCGAGTACCGCGAGCGAGAGGGTCCACGTACGACGCCGTGAACGATCGGTGGCCACGAGTTAACGCCTAACGCGAAGGTGCGGTCTTCAACATGCGCGCGAAGACGTCAAGTTCTTCAAGGCACATTCCACTTCCCAGCGCCACGCAGTTCAAGGGATCGTTCGCCAAGATGATGGGCATATTGGTCTCGTATTCGAGGCGAGCGGCGAGGCCCGCGAGCAGCGCTCCCCCACCCGTGAGGACAATGCCCTGCTCCATGAGGTCGGACGAGAGTTCTGGTGGCGTGCGGTCCAGGGTGACCTTGACCGCGTCGACGATGGCTTGCACGGGCTCTTCAATGGCTTGACGGATCTGTTCCGTCGAAATAACGACGGTCTTTGGTAGTCCGGTAACGAGGTCACGACCGCGAATCTCGGCGCGAAGTTCCTGTTCGAGGGGGAAGGCCGATCCGAGTTGTATCTTGATCTCCTCGGCCGTTCTCTCACCGAGTGCCAACTGGAACTCTTTCTTCACGTAGGCCACGAGCGCTTCGTCGAGTTCATCGCCACCCACGCGAATCGACTGACTGGTCACAATGCCACCGAGTGAGATGACGGCGACTTCAGTCGTACCGCCGCCGATGTCCACCACCATGTTGCCGGTCGGTTCGTGAATCGGCAGTCCCGCACCAATAGCCGCGGCCATGGGCTCTTCGATGATGTAGGCCTTGCGCGCGCCGGCGAACTCGGCCGCCTCCATGACGGCGCGCTGTTCGACACCGGTGATGCCCGACGGTACACAAATCACCATGCGGGGTTTTGCGAATCGACGCTGGTGGACGCGGTGGATGAAGTAGCGCAACATTTTCTCGCAGATCTCAAAGTCCGCGATGACGCCGTCCTTGAGAGGTCGAATCGCCTGAATGTTGCTCGGGGTGCGGCCAATCATTCGTTTGGCTTCGGCACCCACGGCCAGGGGCTTGCCGTCTTTGACGTCCACGGCGACCACGGAAGGTTCGTTCAAGACAATGCCGCGTCCGCGCACGTAGACGAGCGTGTTCGCGGTACCCAAGTCCACTGCCATGTCACGACCTAGCAGTGAGAAACGTCCATCAGCCATAGTTTCCCTTTATCGAGGCGTGAGACACCCCGCGCTTTCTAACAAGGCTAGGGCACGACAGAGCCTTTTGACCAGTTCGGAGCGCTAAGTCAACGCAGGGAAGAAGATTGATATTTCACGTTGTGCCGATTCAGTTGAATCCGAACCGTGAATCACGTTTTGCGACATCTCAACGGCGAGGTCGCCCCGAATGGTTCCCGGCGCCGCGTCAGCGGGATTTGTCGCACCAATCATGGTGCGAACCACTCGCCACGTGTCGTCGGGCCCTTCGACGACGATCACCAAGGAGGGGCCACTGGTTATGAAGTTCACGAGACTTTCGAAAAAGGGTTTGCCTTCGTGTTCGGCGTAGTGACGCTTCGCCGTCGCTTGGTCAATGGTGCGCAACTCGCCCGTCACGAAGTGAAGCTGGCGCTGTTCGAAACGAGAGAGAATCTCACCAACGAGTCCTCGCTCGACGCCGTCGGGCTTGATGATGACCAGGGTTCTCTTCACGCCAGGCAATCTAACAGTCTCAACTGGAGTGTCGAGACGCCACGTGCAGCAGTTCACCGCGCACTTCAGCGACGAGATAGAGACTGCCCGCGACGACAATGAGATCATCGTCGGTGGAACGTTCTCTCGCGTGCGCGAGTGCCGACATCGCGTTCGGGTGTTCGAAGGCCACGGCGCCGTTTCTTCGCAGCGCCGCCGCGAGTTCACCCACGGGAAGCGCACGTGGCGAACGCGGTGCGCAACAGTGAAATTCACTGAAGCCCGCACCAACGAGTGGCGCGACCATGTCGTCGACGTCACGACCGGTCAACATTCCGATCACGCAGCGCCGATCGCCTCGAACGTCAAAGGCTCCGTCGAGCGTTGCGACCAACGCGCGCACGCCCGCAGGATTGTGGGCGCCGTCAACCACGATCATGGGACTACGCCCAACAATCTCCATTCGACCCGGCATACGAGCGTTCCCCAGCGACGAGACCACTACCTCTTCTCCAAGTGCGCGACCTAGGAACGCCTCGGCGGCCACGATGGCGGTGGCGGCGTTCACTCCCTGGTGGATGCCGTGCAGTGAGACGAGGACCTCTTCGTAGTAGGCGTAGGGCGTGCGGAGCGTAATCGCCCGGCCACCGAGGGCCAATTCGTTCTCCTCGAGTTCGAAGTCTTCACCGAGCAGCCAGAGCGTCGAGCCAATCTCTTCCGCTCGAACTTGAGCAATCTGCACGACGATGGCGTTGGTCGTCGCCACGATCGCGACACCGTCGTGGCGAAAGATGCCGACCTTGTCTCGAGCGATCTCGCCAACCGTTGAGCCCAATACCGCGGTGTGGTCGAGGTCCACGTTGGTGAGAACCTCAACATCAGAGTCAATAACGTTGGTGGAGTCCCAGGTGCCGCCCATGCCAACCTCGATAACCGCGACGTCGACGCCTTCGTCGGAGAAGTGCAGTAACGCCGCCACCGTGAGCAGCTCAAATCGCGTAAGTGCGATGCCGCTCACCGCCTCGACGTCCGAAAGCCGCTCGAGCGCGCTGATAAACGCTTCGTCGTCAATGGGTTCGGCGTTTACGGCAATACGCTCATTGATCGCGTGAAGATCGGGGCTGGTGAAGGCGCCCACGCGCAGTCCCGTCGCCTGCAACAGCGCGCTCGTGAGCGTGGTGGTGGTGCCTTTGCCGTTGGTGCCCGTGACGTGAATGGTCGGGTAGTCGCCCTGAGGGTCCGCGAAGAGCGTCAAGGTGTCGCGAACGGGATCAAGGGTTGGAATCTCTTGACGATTGGGCGCGACGCGTTCGAAGTCAACGTGCGATTCGAGCCAGTTCAGTGCCTCGGCGTACGATGAAAATCGCACCGCTTAGCTCGCGCGACGGGTTCGCGTCGCCTTTCGCATTTCATAGTTGGGCGCCTCGTGCAGTCGCACCGACGCCGCGCTCACGACGCACTTAACCACGTCGCTTCGACCCGGTACGTCGTACATAGGCTCTAACAGCACGTGTTCGAGAATCGATCGCAGTCCACGCGCCCCGGTACCGCGCTCGAGCGCGAGATCGGCAATGGCGACGAGTGCGTCGTCCTCGATCACGAGTTCCACCCCGTCCATCGCGAGCACTTGCTGGAACTGCTTTACGAGTGAGTTCTTCGGTTCAGTCAACACCTTGATCAACATGTCACGGTCGAGTTGCTGCACCGCGCCGATGATCGGCAGACGACCAATGAACTCGGGGATGAGTCCGAACTTGACCATGTCTTCTGGCAGGACGTGGCGAAAGAGTTCGATGTCGCCCTTGCGCTTGGACTCGATGGGCTGATTGAAACCCATCGACTTCTTACCGAGTCGGCGCTCGATGATCTCTTCGAGTCCCGAGAACGCACCCCCGCAGATGAAGAGAATGTTCGCCGTATCGATGGTGATGAACTCTTGATGAGGGTGCTTGCGACCACCTTGGGGTGGAACACTCGCGATGGTGCCCTCAAGAATCTTCAAGAGCGCCTGTTGGACGCCTTCGCCCGACACGTCGCGCGTGATCGAGGGGTTCTCGGCCTTGCGCGCAATCTTGTCGATCTCGTCGATGTAGATGATGCCGCGCTCGGCGCGCTTGACGTCAAAGTCCGCCGCCGAGAGGAGCTTGAGCAGGATGTTCTCGACGTCTTCGCCAACGTAGCCGGCTTCGGTGAGCGCAGTGGCGTCAGCGATGGCGAAGGGCACGTTGAGCATTCGCGCCAGGGTCTGGGCGAGGAACGTCTTGCCGCAGCCCGTCGGGCCGAGCAACAGGACGTTGGATTTGGCGACTTCTACGTCTTCATCGTGCAACGGACCGGTTTGGATTCGTTTGTAGTGGTTGTAGACCGCGACGGCGAGAATCTTCTTGGCGTCGACTTGGCCGATAACGAACTCGTCGAGGAACGCAGAGATCTCGCGCGGCGTCGGCAGTTCATCGAGAATGAACTCGGGGCGATCGCCGAACTCGTCCGCGATGATGTCATTGCACAGGTCAATGCACTCGTCGCAGATGTACACGCTGGGTCCCGCGATGAGCTTCTTAACCTGCTTTTGACCCTTCGCGCAGAAACTGCACTTAATGAGGTCGCTGCCTTCACCGAATTTTGCCACGAGTACCCTCCGACACGCCCACCGCCGCCGTTATCTTACGGTCCCTCACTCTAAAAACGAGGTACCTAGGCGCGAGCGGTAATAACTTCGTCAATCAGGCCGTATTCCACGGCCTCATCGGCACTAATAATGAAGTCACGGTCGGTGTCTTTGTTCACGCGCTCGACACTTTGACCCGTATCGTGGGCGAGCATTGAGTTCAACATGTCCTTCATGCGCAGAATTTCACGCGCCTGAATCTCGATGTCCGAGGCCTGGCCGCCCACCCCACCCCAGGGTTGGTGCAAGAGCACGCGCGCGTGCGGCAACGCGTAACGCTTGCCCTTTGAGCCAGCGCCGAGCAACACCGCGGCGGCCGAGGCCGCTTGACCGAAGCAGAACGTCGACACGTCGGGCTTGATGTACTTCATCGTGTCGTAGATCGCCAGCAGTCCCGTGATGTCACCACCGGGAGAGTTGATGTAGAGGTTGATGTCCTTCTCGGGGTCCTCTGACTCGAGGAAGAGCATCTGAGCACAGACCAGATTGGCAATCGTGTCGTCGATTGGCGTGCCGAGGAAGATGATGCGCTCACGCAGGAGGCGACTGTAAAGGTCGTAGGCTCGCTCGCCACGGTTCGATGACTCTACGACCGTGGGGACGAGGTAGCTCTGGGCTCGATAGTTGTCGTTCACGCCACTACCTTATGCGTCAAGTTCCTCGGCCTGATCCGTTTTGAGGAGCGCTCGATCGATTTCGACGCCGTCGGGATCGATATAGGTAACGTTGTCGGTCAGCCAGCGCGAGGCTTTCATTTTGGCGACTTCCGAACGAAACGTGATGACCCGCCCCGTGTCGCGCAGGTTGGTGCGCAGCAAGTCGGGGGTCACTTGCATCGCGTTGGCGGTGGTCTCGAGTTCCTCGGCGATCTCTTCGTCAGTCGGTTCTAGTCCTTCGGCCTTCACGAGTGCGCGTAGCGCCAAGTCAACACGCACCGCTCGCGTGGCGTCGGCGCGCAGCGTCTCGAGGAGTTGATCGGAACTTTGATTCGTTACTTGGAGGAACGTTTCGAGATTGAGCTTCTGTTGTTCAAGTCGATGCCCCAGGTCGTGAAGGCGTTCGTTCGTTTCGTCGTTCACGAGCGATTCGGGCACGACGTCGTCACTCACTAGATCACTCAGTGCGACCAACACCGCGTCACGCTGGCTCATCTGGGCCTCGGAGATGCGCATGCGGCGCATCTGGTCGAGGATGGCGTCGCGCATCTCTTCTTCACTCTGCCACTCGGTGTTCTCCTGGACCCACTCGTCACTCAACTCGGGCAGTTCTCGCTCTTGGACTTTTTTGAGCGTCAGCTCATACGTCGCCACGACGCCCTGGCCGACACTGCCGTTGAGCTTTAACTCTTCGCCGGCCTTCATACCAAGGATCAGTTCGTCGACGCCCTCGGTGATGGTGCCTGATCCAACGGTGTACATGAAGTCACTCATGTCGAGGGGTTCGACGTCGGTGGCGATCTGCTGCACGTGCGCGTCCATGGTCACGAGGTCACCGGTCACGATCGGCCGGTCGACCTCGTTAAGGGTGGCGTCGGTCTCGCGAAAACGATCGACCTGTTCATTTACTTCATCGTCGGTAACGACGGGCGAGGGAATGGTGACGCGGAGATCGCCCTGGCCAAAAATCGAGATCTCGGGACGAATTTCGACGTCCGCCTCGAAGACCAACGTGCCTTCTTCCTCCCCGGCCGTGATATTGATCTCGGGTTGGGCGATGGGGTCAATGAGCGTTTCGGCGACGGCGTGCGCGTAAAAGTCAGGAATCGAGTCACGAATGGCCTCGTTTCGAAGGGCCCCGGGTCCACCAAGATGAGCCATGAGGACGTTCTTCGGGACCTTGCCCTTGCGAAATCCCTTGATACTGACCTGCTTGGAGAGTTTGGTTGCAGCCGCGTCGATGGCCTTTTCCATCTCGGGCTCATCGATCTCAACGGTCAGTTTGACTCGGTTGTTTTCTAGGGTGGTGGTGGTAGTGCGCATAAGAGATGTCAGCCTACCGGTTCCTCAAAATCTCTTAAATCATGATGGTCAGGCCCTCGGCGATGGCGCTCGCCAGTGCCTTGTCACCACGCACGTTCGTCGCCGAAGCGTTGAGAAAGGCGTGGGCGGTGATTCGTCCGGCAGCACGACGCCAAAAAAGGGCGACGGGCGTCGTGAGCTCGAGGTTGGGTGGCGTAGTCGAACTCTCCAGCGCCACGGCGCGACCACCTTCGACGCTCAAGAGAATAGAGCGTCCGAGTCGGCCGCTCAGGTTGATCTGAACCAGCGTGCCGTCGGGCGCGGCGACCTTCTTACCCAACACGTAGGGCAGCGCCGCTTCGAACCGATTGAGAACAATCTCTTCACCGGGTCCGTGGTCGTCACTCGGCTCAAGGAGCGCGTCGCGGATATCTTGGAGATGAATCCAGCTGTCGAGCACGCGCGTCTCTTGAAAGCGGTGGTAAGGGCGTTCGCCCTCGGGGCTCCAGCCGACCTTCTCCCACTCTTGGTCGCTCAACGCGCGAAGCCGACCGAGTGAACTCTTCGTCGTGTCGACTAAGAGCTCAAGAACCTCAACACCGGCTCTGTCACGAAAAGCGGCGACGTAGGCCTCATTCAGTTCACCAATCGGGTTCCTCACGTACTCGGGCCACGATCCTTCGTGTTCGGGTACCGGATCTCCGCGCAGCATTAACTCGAATCCAATGAGATGACTCAACACGTCGCGAACCGTCCAGCCGGGACAGGGCGTGAGCGCCTCATAGACCTCAGGAGGGCGAGGTCGGAGAGTCCGATCAATCGAAGTCCAAGTTTGATCTAGCGCGTCAATAATCCACTCGTACGCCATCTCGTTCCTTTACTCGCCGTGAGCCTACGCAAACTGACTTCACCTCTCGTAATAGTTTGACTGTGTAACGTAGAGACCTCGGGAAGTAGCGCAGCTTGGTTAGCGCGCCTGGTTTGGGACCAGGAGGCCGCGGGTTCGAATCCCGCCTTCCCGACCAGTGCCTTCCCGACCAGACACCGCCTTGCCGAACAAAATCAGCATCCCTTTCAATGAGCAACCACTAGGACCAGCGCAGCGCACTCGCGACCTCAATCCACCTCTCGCGCAACCAAACGAAGTCGGGTATCGACCCGCTCCACCTCCATCGCAAAATCGAATCTGTCAACATCGACTGAATAGGCGATGTCGTCTTGATGAACGTCATTCACGCCCATCTCGCCCAACTTTTGCGCCCATACTGAATTAGCGACCATGTCGCTCGTTGCGGCGCTCTCCAGCGCGTCTCCCAATCGAGCGCGCTCAATCAACTCTGCGGTGGCGAGGTCGTCTTCTCCGCCATCGGGGGAGTCTGGAAAACGGCCAGTAATTACGTAGGTAGGTACTCCAAGACCGGTGTCCCTAACAGCCATAGCGGTCGCCGAGGCGCAGACGAGACTCGAGGCAAACAATCTCTCAGCGTTCTTCGCTGCGATTGCGCCTTGGGTACCAGCGGACGTGCGTTGCACGAGTACCCGCCCATCGAGATCGGCGTTGGCAACTCCAACGGGTGAGTTCGAAAAGTCAAATCCGTCCGGTCGACGACCGCGTTCCTCCCCCATGGTGAGGGCGTCGGGTATCTCGCGAGACAGATCAAGAGCTTCCTCTACGGTTCCAACGAGCCAAATGGCTGAAGCTCCGGATGCGAACGCGTACGCGGCGGTCGTGAAAGCTCTCAGGACGTCAACCACGACGACGACTCCTCGCACGTCTTCCAATTCCCATCTCGCGAGGTACCTGGCTGGCGTCATCGTAGGGCTACGGTCTATTTCTGTCTTGAATTCGAATGAATTGACTGACTTTACAAGCTCACTCAGATAGCGCAGCGTACACGAGTCGAAAATGTTGCGACGAATCCTCTACGTCCCTTCATGACGCTTTCCAGTCAATGAGACGCCGGTCGGATTGGCGAACTCGGCTCTTCGACACCAACGTGTCGTCAACGCGGTTGATCAACGTGATCGGAGCGGAATTTTATGGCGTTGCCCGTGGGACTATCGAATAGATCTAGGAGACCCTCAAACGTCACGTTCTCGACCCCCTCCTTCCAGAGCTCCACCACCATCTCACCGTGGTACAACATGGGCCAACGAACGTATCGTCGGCGATCCATCGGATCATTAATCGCCGAGGAACGCTCGGCCGTACTCCGCGCGACTTCGCACATCAGGTCGGTCCCGCAACCAAAGCCGTAGGGATAGGTCTTCCGATCAGGTTCAATCGTTTCCACTACTGCATCGTTCGCGGACGTCACGCCAATATGAGCGTGAATCCCAGATCTAATGATCGGCACCTCGATCTGGCCGTTGGGGTCGAGTCGCCAACCATTCGCACCGTCGGCGGATAACCGGATGCGTGGGACAGCATCAAGAAGTGACAACACCTCAAGCGCCTCTACAGAAGGTCCCTTGGGCCGAACGCCGAAGGGAGCTTGTACTTGCACTCGCCCCTCAACGATTCCCGAAAGCGCGGTGACTTCATCGCGATGTAACGCCCGTTTGTCGACGTCCCAACTACCCGAAGCCGTCACCATCGTGGTCCCCGTGAGGGGATCCACGGCGAACAGCATGCCCTCACTAAAACCTTTGAGACCCAAGTACCGCTCGTACACCCGAGCCATTCGTGGAGACACGTAGTCCGAAATCTTTTGGGGTTGAGGCAACAATCCCAACTGATGCATACGATGACCCGCCCGCACTATCTCATCGGGAATCTTGGTTTCGTTCCACGCGGCCTGCGTGATGGCGTCGTTATTGACATCGAAACGTCCGCCAACTTCTCGCGCGCTCGCGCTCGCCACCAGCCGGTCACGTAACCCGTCGACCTTCGCGTGCGTCTCGGTGGGATGGCCTCCCTCGAGGGTACAGTAGGTGACCTCATCCGCCCCTGATCCGGACACGAAGACAACCTTAAAAGAACCTATCCTGCCCATGGCGATACGTGCTGTTGAGACCACGTCAACGTGAGGCCAGGAACCCAATGACTCGTCCACACCGACGAGAACGACCAAGTTGTGTGGTCGACGTTTAAGTTGATAGTCCTTCATCACGCTCAACATCAGTGGCTGAGAGCGCTCCTGGATGCGTAGCGCCAACGGTTCGGGTCCGTCAGGAATCGTGACGTTATCGATTAACAGATCAATATCCGCCTCGCTCGTGCTCACGATCGTGTGACCCTGGTCACGAAACGAATCCAACAGTTGAGATTGAAACTCAGCCATCGACGCTGAACCGCGATTCCCGCCGACGAACGCGACCTTTAGCGGACGCCACCAGGGGCACGCCCGTACTTCGACCACCTGTGCGTCCAAACCACACCGCCCCTTTTGGTTTCGATACTAGGTCAAGTCCTCACCGATCCCGGCGCCGACATTTACACCAAGCGCAAATCTGACAAAACCAATCGTCGAGCGACCGACTAACTCCGAGACTTCTGCGATATCGCTTCGGTTGGGCCGACCGCAACTTGAGAGGTCACTCTTCGCGCCAGCGTCACGTCGGGTCTTTGCCTAGAACACTCGCTGTACGATTCCCCATCCAAGAATCCCACGTATTATCTCCAGGACTATTGCAACGTCATCAGTTCATTGCGTAAGCAACGCCGACGATTCGAAGCGATGAGCCGCAAGCCTCGTTGCTCACAGCACAAAGGGTGGTAGCCATGGAAAACGCCTTAGGACAGCCCCAGACCGTCATCGTTCTGGGCGGCAGCTCGGACATCGCACGGGCAGTGATGCGCAAGCTCTGTGCCGCGCGCGCCCACACCGTGGTGCTCGCCGGGCGCAACCAGAGTCTCCTCGACGCCGCGGCGCAAGAGACTCAAAGGTATGGCGCCACCACGTCCGAGACCGTGCTCTTCGACGCTCGCGACGTCACCAACGCGAGGGCCACCGTCACAGAGGCTTTCGAAAAAGTGGGCGTCGAGGTCGACCTGGTGATCGTGGCCGTCGGGATTCTCGGTGACCAGTTCGCCATGGACGACGACGCCGAAGCCGCAGGTCTGATGGCAACCGTCAACTTCGCGTGGCCCGTCGCGGCCCTCGCCGAGGTGCGCCGACGCCTCGTGACCCAGGGCAACGGCCGGATCCTCGTGATGTCCTCGGTCGCCGCGGTGCGCGTTCGCCGGGTCGCCTATCTCTACGACGGGGCCAAGGCCGGCCTCGACCGGCTCTGCGACGGGCTTGCCGACTCGCTCGAGGGGACCGGGGTCACGCTGCAGCTGCTGCGCCCGGGCTTCGTGCGCTCGAAGATGACGGCCGGCGATCCCGAGAGGCCCTTTACGACCGGGGTCGACGAGGTCGCCGAGAACGTGATGAAGGGGCTGGCGAACGGCGAACGCGTCATCTGGAGCCCGTCAATCTTGCGTTACGTCTTCTTCGCGCTACGCCACCTCCCCGCACCCTTGTGGCGCAAAGTCATGGCCAAGTAGCTCGCGTCGGAGTAGCCGGTGGCCGCCAAGGCCGCGGACCGGTCTCACCGCTCGCCCCTAAGTACAAGCGGACCCTTAACGTGTTCAGCTACTGAGCCACGGCGCCGACAAAGTCGGCGTTCACGGTCTCAACGTGTTGCTCGGGCCGGGACTTCCACTGCGTAACCAAGGGCGATCAACCACTCATCAAGAGAGAGACGAAGGGCGTGGCGCTCTTGTGCCAAATCGCGAGCCCTGGTGGTCTTCCTCGACGCCAGAAGACCGCACATCAAAATCACTCTGCCCACCGGTCCCATCTCTCGGAGATCGTCGTCATCTTCGCTCGTGCCCTTGGCAGGAGTCGAACCCGCAACCTGACGGGTAGAAACCGTCTGCTCTATCCAGTTGAGCTACAAGGGCGCACTATAAATCGTACCGAACGGGTCCACTCGCTCTAGTCACCGTGAGAATCGCTGTGTAATACTTAGAGGTCTTGGTGGGCGTAGCTCAGTTGGTTAGAGCGCCAGGTTGTGGTCCTGGAGGCCGCGGGTTCGAACCCCGTCGCTCACCCCAAGAACTCGCTACGGTCCAGTGCTTGGTCACGGCTCCTAAAATCGCGAGTAGATTTCGCTTTGGCGCCCCGACCGACGGGTGCTCCAGGGGGTTCTCATGACCATCGTTCGCGACTCGTTTTATATCAACGGTGAGTGGGTGAAGGCCAGCTCGCCCGACACGCTCGAGGTCACGACGTCGGGCACCGGCGAGCTCTACGCCACCATTCCCTCGGGCACCGTCGAAGAAGCCAATCGCGCCGTAGAGGCCGCGGCCGCCGCTTTTACCGCGTGGTCGAACACCAGCCCCAAAGAGCGTGGCGAGTTCCTCATGCGCATCTCGGAGAAGTTGGCCGAACGCAGTGACGACATCGCGCTCACGATCGCGAACGAAGTCGGCATGCCCCTCATGCTCTCCAAGGGCATCCAAGCGGGACTGCCCACGATGACTTTCGCCGACAACGCGCAACGGGCAATGGAGTTCGTGTGGGAAGAAGAAGTCGGTAACTCGACGCTCGTGCGCGAGCCCGTTGGCGTCGTCGCCGCGATTACGCCTTGGAACTACCCACTTCACCAGATCGCCAACAAGGTCGCCGCGTCGTTGGCGGCCGGCTGCACCGTTGTGCTAAAGCCGAGTGAAGTCGCGCCCGTGAACGCCTTCATCCTGGCGGACATCATTCACGAAATTGGACTGCCGAAGGGCGTCTTTAATATGGTGACCGGTCTCGGTCCGGTCGTTGGTGAAGCCATCGTCGCCCACCCCAAGACCGACATGGTCTCCTTCACCGGTTCGACTCGCGCCGGCAAACGCGTTATGGAGATCGCCTCACAGATGGTCAAGCGTGTCTCGCTCGAACTTGGTGGTAAATCGGCCAACATCATTCTCGAGGACGCCGATCTCGCCAAGGCCGTCAGCGACGGCGTCTTCAAGTGCTACCTGAACTCGGGCCAGACGTGCTCGGCGCTTACTCGTATGGTCGTGCCTCGTGCGCGCCTCGCTGAAGTAGAGGACATCGCCGTGGCGGCGGCGGCGGGCTTCATGCCGGCCGATCCCATAACCGGCGCGTCGCTTCTCGGTCCACTGGTCAGCGCCGCACAACAACAGCGCGTGCGCGACTACATCAATAAGGGCATCGACGAAGGAGCTCGCGTCATCACGGGAGGCGTCACACCTCCAGAAGGACTCGAAAAGGGTTACTACGTTGCGCCGACGGTCTTCTCGGACGTCACCAACGATATGACGATCGCCCAAGAAGAGATCTTCGGACCGGTCCTTTCCATCATTCCCTACGACACCGAAGAAGAGGCCATCGCGATCGCGAACGACTCGAACTACGGTCTCGCGGGCGGGGTGTGGGCGGCCACTGATGAGAAGGCCTTCGAGGTCGCGCGCAAGATTCGCACTGGACAAGTTGAAATCAACGGTGGTGCGTTTAACGTCTTCGCACCCTTTGGTGGCTACAAGCAGTCCGGCATCGGCCGCGAACTAGGAACGTACGGCTTCGAAGAGTTCCTCGAAGTGAAGGCGATTCAACACAGCTAGACCCAATACCGTTTACTTAAGGATCTGACTGGTACTCTGGTGATGTGCCGCGCGCGGGGTGGGTGAAGCCAGAAACGGATCAACGTCTCTCCGATCACATCTCCATTGGCGTATTGACGCGAGTCTTT